>Ga0210391_10002691_pt1 | contig 15281 bp, 8 predicted proteins | sample IncBWC12OmetaG_FD_160573 | JGI IMG/M metagenome (GOLD analysis project Ga0210391, IMG submission 160573) | Forest soil microbial communities from Barre Woods Harvard Forest LTER site, Petersham, Massachusetts, United States - Inc-BW-C-12-O ... | reverse complement strand
TGCCGTCTACGCATCCGTGTGAACCACGCAGCCATAGACGAGACCGCTGCTCAACGCCGCCAGCTTGGCCGCACGCCGCAAGCGCTTGAAGCGCGCCTCGTGCGATTTCGCAAGCCCGAAGGTGGCGGGGTGCCACCATCCGATGAGTGCGACCGGCAGGCGGCCGCGCGTGTATTTGGCGGCGGCGCCCCGGCGGTGCGCGCCGAGCCGGCGCGCAAGGTCGACCGTAGCTCCGGTGTAGAGCGACCCATCGCTGCAGGCCAGAACGTAGACGGCCGGAAGTTTGCGCGATGAGTCCGTCACCCGCAACTAATTTCCGCCGGCGAGCCGCGATCCTGGGCGCGCTGCTGCTCGTTGCAGCGGCCGGCAACGAACCGATGCCACAGCCGCCTGCCTACCCGCCGATCGCCACGATGGTCGGAGCGGTGCGCGCGGATCGGTTGAAGAGCACGGTCGACCGCCTCGTCGAGTTCAAAACGCGCAACGACTTCTCCGAAACGGCCTCCACGTCGCAGCGCGGAGTCTTCGGCGCGCGGGATTGGATCGCGGGCCAGTTCACCGCGATCGCGGCGACGGCGCCCGGACGGATGAGCGTCGAGCTCGACACGTACCTCCAACCGAAAACGCCGCGAACGCCGCGCGCCGTGACCGAATCGAGCGTCATCGCGACGCTGCGGGGTGGCGAGCCGGGGCGAATCTACATCATGTCGAGCCACTACGACGACTGCGACGGCCGTTGCACCGACGGCCTGGGCATCGCACCGGGTGCCGACGACAACGGCTCCAGCGTCGCCGCCGTCTTGGAAGCGGCGCGCGTGATGGCCGCGACGCATTTTCGCGGCACGATCGTTTTTGCGTGTTTCGACGGAGAAGAGCTGGGCCTATGGGGCAGCAACCACTACGCCCACGAGCTGGCAGCCGCGCACGCGCCGGTGCTGGCGGTTCTCAATAACGACATCGTCGGAAACTCCGTCGGCGGCGACGGAAGCTCCGAGCCCGGCGTTATTCGCGTTTTCAGCGAAGCGTTACCGGCGGGAGCCGGCATCGAGCGCATCAACCTCGTCGGCAGCGAGAACGACTCGCCGTCGCGCGAACTTTCGCGTTTCATCGCGGAGATCGTGCCGGTGTACGTTCCAAACTTTACCGTGCGGCAAATCTTTCGCTCCGACCGCTTCCTGCGCGGCGGCGATCAGGAGTCGTTCCAATCGGTGGGATACTCCGCCGCCGTGCGTTTCGTCGAACCGCACGAGAACTTCACCCATCAGCATCAAGACGTTGCGATGAAAGACGGCGTGCAGTACGGCGACCTTCCGCAATACATCGATCCGGAGTACTTGAAACGTGCGACGCAAGCCAACGTTGGCGCGCTGGCGACGCTGGCGCTGGGCCCCGCGCCGCCGGGCAGCGTTCACCTGGTGACGGCGCGGCTCGGATATGACTCGACGCTGCGCTGGACGCGCGCTGCGGATGCCGTTTCCTACGAGATCGTCTGGCGAACGACCGATGCGCCGCAGTGGCAAGGCGCTCGCAACGCGGGCGACGTCGTCGAAGCCACGGTTCCGATATCCAAAGACGATTATATTCTCGGAGTTCGCAGCGTCGATGCGAACGGGCTGCGCAGCCCCGCCGTCTATCCGGTTCCGATTCGAGAGTAGTCCGGCCAAATCGCGCGCAGCATCGCTTTGAACCGCGAGCGCTGGGCGATCGGCTCGAACCACGGCAGGCTCCGCAGCATGATCAGCGCCGGCTCGCGCACCTTCAGGGCGCGCTCGAGATGTTCCAATGCCTCTTCGATCCGTCCGAGCCCGACGGCGACCGTCGCGAGGTTGAAGCCCATGACGAACTCGGTGCGCGCCATCTCCAACAGCGTTTGGTAGATGCTTTCGGCGCGCTCGGTGTCGCCGCAGTCTGCGTAGGCGCGGCCGAGCAGCGGTAGGCGCAACGCGATGTCCTCGGCGCGATCGTGCGGCAAAAGGGCCAAATCGGCGATCGCTTCGGCCGGCTGTCCGTTCAGAATGAAGGCTTGAGCGCGGTGACGCCGCGCGATCGCGAAGTCGGCGCCGCTTTCGATCAAGTTGGTGAACGCGCCGATTGCGCGCCGGTACTGCCCGGTGTGAAGGAAGATTCGGGCGAGAAAAAGCTGCAAGGCCGCCGATGACGGCTCGACCAGCAGAGCGCGCTGCATCTCACGCACGGGTTTGTCGCCGGAACCTTTGCACATATAAAACCACGCGGCGTTCATGTAGACCAGCGTCGAGGTCGGGTTGAGCCGAACGGCCGTATCGATTTCGCGCTCGGCCTCGAACCAGTTCCAATCGCAAAAGAGCAGAATGAGCGCGAGCGTGGCCCGGGCCTCCGCCGACGACGGATCGAGCTCGAGCGCCCGAACGATTGCGGCTTTGGCTTTCGGAAACGTATACGACCCGGAAGCATACCAATACTGGGCCATCAGCGCGTACGCGCGAGAAAGCCCAATGAGCGCCGGAACGTGATCCCGATGGACGCGCAAGACCGCTTCGAACTGCTCGGCTGCCGCGGTCAACGCGCTCGCCGTCCGTTTTTCCAGGAGGTACGAGCCACGGCAGTAGTGGTGGAACGCTTCGGGAGCGCCGTTGAAGATGCGATCCGCCGAATCCTCAGCCGCATGCAGCGCCGTCTCGGCCAGGATGGGAGCGACGATGCTGACCGGGGCGACGAAACGATATCCTTTCCCGCGCACCGTCATCAGATAGGTGCGGTCGGCGGCGCGCTCGTCGAGCAGCTGCCGCAGCATGTACATATGCTGCGAGAGATTTCCGTCGCTGACGGCCGTGTCGGGCCAAATTCGCGTCGCGATCGTCTCCTTGTCGATGACGTCGCCGTTAGCGTGAATGAGCAGAACCAGCAACTGCGCCAGGCGGTCCGGCAACGGGGTCACGGCGGCGCCGTGCGTGAGCAGCCCCCGCGTCGGATCGAAACGGAAGGAACCGAACGTGTAGACCGGCGGGATATTCGACCCTCCCTGACCGTTGATCATCAAACTTCAAATGCTCGATGGGGGCCGGCTGTGACTTTGGAACCGCAATTGCGATCGTTCGCGGCACCGCCGGGCGCAGTTTCGCGCCGCAATCCGCCAAAGCGCAATGCAGCCCGTCGAGGGCGGGGTCGAACGGAGTGGCCGTCAGTGCCGACAGCGCGAGCGCCAGCATCTCGGCGACGGGCTCCACATTTCTTTGGATATAATGCGCGAAAGCCGAGTCGCATCGCGCAACGGAGGCAATCGCACGCGACGAGACCCGCGCGTCGAAAAGCTCTTCTAACAGCTCGGTAACAGCGGCTCGCTGCGGTGCGCCGTCGCCGAGAAGTTGCGGCACGATCACGTGCAAACGCTCGTAGAGCACGTCGGAAAGAGCGCGATCCATACGGTTCCCTGGGCCGTAGGCGGGGCGGAGGAAGAGATCGGCGGCCAAAAGACGGTCTTGAGTCGGCAGAAGACGCTCGATCGAGCGCGCCCGCCACAAACGGGCTTCGTCAAACGCGCCACGAGCCTGGGCCGTTGCGCAAAACACGGCAGCGCAGCGCGCGGCCAAGCCTTGGAAGCCACGCAGTTCGCAACGCTGCCAAGCCGGCGACGCTAGGGCTTCGGCCTGCGGGATCCGATCTTGCAGCGCGAGTTGGGCCGCGCGTTCGACGTCTCGAGCGATCCGTCGCCAGCAACGAGATCCGCGCACCCGCGGAACCCCAAGATCGAGCGCGAGCCGCTCTTCGGTAATGCCGAGGCGCCGGTTTGCATCGCCGAGATATGCCTGGGCGAGCATTTGCGTCTCGGCATCCCCGGCCAAACGCATCAGGTTGGTTGCGATGGCGCGCATCTCCAAAGCGTTGCCGCGGTCGCGGGCTGCAAGAAACGCGGCAACCTCATGCCGGAAACGCCAGCAGGGGCCGCTTCGCGGCGGGCGGGGTGCTTGGATCGATCCTAGCGAACCGCCGGCGTGCCGGGCGATCGAGGCGACCGCTTCGGCCCTCCAGCGCTGGAAATGACGCAGGGAGACGCCGCTTCGCCGCGCCAGCTCGGAATTGGTTGCGGTGCGCTTGAAATCCGCTTCGAAGATTACGCGGCGAAGGTTTTCCGTTCGCGCGTCGTCGCCGGCGAGCGCGTCGTTGACGATTTGCTCGAGCGCGCCAACGGGAACCGACATTGCCGCCAGAGCGCCGGGGTTCCTAGCCCGGTGCAATAGCCTCAGTACTTGTCGCTCCATCGGCGATACCGCCATGACTACACAATACGCAGCTTTTATCGCGCCGTCTTCATGAAACTACAAAACGCGTCGAGCGTTTGACGGCGTTCCGCTTTTGAGATTACTTGAGCTTCTTGAAGATCGTTGAAGCGAAAGTACCGCGATGCGCGCGTTGCTCAACGATCATCAAAAGGTCGCACTCCCAGGAAGTCCCAAGGTCGATAGAGCGCGCGAACTAACGCGCGCAACTTCGAGCTACGACAAAGAGGGAAGTACGCAAAAAATGAAACAGCAACGAACGCTCCGGTTTACGAGCGTCGCCGTTCTGCTTCTGGTCGCATTCCTGTTCCAGGAAACATGGGCACTGGCAGGAGTCACCGGAAACGTGACCGGGATCGTCCGCGATAACACCGGAGCGCCTTTGGCCGGAGTAAGCGTGAAAGCGATATCGCCGTCGCAGAGCGCAACGGCAACGACCGACGCCGGCGGTCGCTTCGTCCTGCTCTCGCTCACTCCCGACACCTACACGCTTAGTCTGAACAAGTTCGGCTATCAAGGCATATCGGTCGCCGGCACCGTCGTCTTTGCCGATCAAACGCAGACGGTCAGCTATACGCTGACCAAAACGCTCAAGATCATCGCTTCGGTAACGTCGCAAGCCGGCTCGTCGCTGGTAAAGGCCGGCGTCGGCGGCGATCTCTACAGCGTCAACGCCGCGCAAGCCGCCGCTGCCGCCGCGCTCGGCGGAGGCGGAAACCTCAACAGCGCCTACTCGGCAATGGCGTCGGTCCCCGGCATTCAGACGTCGCAGGGTGGCATGGGTTGGGATTTCAACGCGGCCTACATCCGCGGCCAAAACTCGTACTACACGGGCTTTGAGTACGACGGCATCCCGATCAACCGGTCCTTCGACAACTACAACTCCGGAACGGAATCGAGCCTCGGTCTCTCCGAACTGCAGGTCTACACCGGCGGCGGTCCGTCCTCGGTTGCCTCCGCCGGCACGGCCGGCTTCATCAACCAGGTTATCAAGACCGGTACGTTCCCGGGCTACGCGACGGCCAACCTGGGTATCGCGACGCCGCAGTTCTACCATCAGGCAAGCGTCGAGATCGGCGGCTCGACCCCCGATCGGAACTTCAGCTACTACATCGGCCTTTTAGGCTACAATCAAGCTTTCCGTTTCTTCGACAACACGAACGGCGCCGGATACATGACGCCGGGCGGTTTCTTGTCGGGCGATACCGACGGCACGTTGCTCGGCTACGGCGCACTGAGCAATCAAATTCTCGACACATCGCCGACTGCGGTCTTCGGCACCGGGCAAGGCGTGAAGCCGATTTGCCAAATGTACGGGCCGAAGTTTAGCTTCCCGGACCAGGGATGCTGGCAGTACTACAACGGTATCGCCGGCGACCCGTCGATGGTCACCGATCGCGAGAACGTGATCAACCTGCACATGGGCATTCCTAAGGCTAACGGTTTGCGCGATGACGTGCAGGTGCTCTGGAGCGGTTCGGCGCTCAACAACTACAGCTATAACAGTCTGGACGATATAGGACCCGGCAACAACCAGCTGATCTGGGGCGCGTACGGAACGCGAGCTGCGCCTCCGACTTGCGGTCCCGAGGCGGTGGGCCCCGGCCTAACCGTCAACGGATGCTCGGGGATCGGTCAGATAGTCTCTTTCCTGCAGCCGAGCCAGTTCTATCTGGGGCGCCTGGGACTCGGGCCCGGGCCCTACACGTGCGGCTCGAGCATCCTTGGAACGATCCCTTGTGCACCGACCTATGTGGGATACGCGGACGGCGTTGCCTACAACGTCCCGTTCGGCACCCAGATCGGCGCGTACGACTATAAAACCGGTACGGGGACGGTCCGTTCGCCGGGCGTCTACATGGTTCCCAACACGCCGGCCCACGCGTTTAACGGTCCACTTCCGGCCGACGACAACTCGCAAGCGACCATTCGGAACGATGCCGGCATCACCAAACTGCAGTACACGTACGCGCTGAGCCAATCGGCCTATCTGCGCGCATACGGTTACACCTTCTACTCGGATTGGCTGCAGAACAACCCGCTCGCGGGCGCGACCGGAGACGGCGTCCCATCGTTGCCGGCCTCCCCGCAGTATCAACTCATTACGCACACCTCTGGCGGCGCGCTGGACTTTCAAGACCAGCTCAACGACCAGAACCTCGTGACGCTTGACGGCAACTATACGACGGCCGGCGTGATCCGCTGGAACAACGCTTCGGCCGCCGGAAACGATTCGCCGATCGGCTACATGGCCAAGACCGGTGCCGGCTTCAGCTGCTACGGGAACCAGCAAAATCTTCCGAGCGGCGCCTTCGGCTACTCCGTGCCGTGTCTGAGCAGCAGCTACTACGACACGACGTTGAGCCTCAAAACGTCGTCGGGCACCCTCAATTGCGCCAAGACGTACAGCACCAACTGCATTGTGAATCCCACGTGGACCGGTGCCGCTACCGGCGGCCCTTCGGGCTACGGCGCCCCGGGTACTCCGGCCGCCAGGGCTGGAGCACAGTGGGATAGTCTGTGGAGCGGTAACGCGAGCGGTTCGTACAACACGGTCAAACCCGAGTTCGAGAACTTCTCGCTTGCCGATCAGTTCCGCCCCAACGATAAGATCCTGATCAACGCAGCGATTCGCTACGATGACTTCACGTACAAACTCCCGGACTCGGCAACCCCGGCTGACGAGTTCTACGCGAACATGTCGGCGAACTATACCTGCGTCTACGCCCCGACGAACCAAGTTCTGACGCAACTGTTGGCGCCGGGTCAACCGCCTCCGGCAAATGCTCAGTACGTAAACGGAAACTGTGACACCGCGGCCACGCTCCTTCATCCGACGGGTCCCCACACCGGCTGGGTCCACCCCAACGGCACGACGCAGAACGGCGTCGCAGCGCCAAACTTCACGGCGGCGTCGCCCAGTTCGTACACCCTTAACTACTGGGAACCGCGCTTTTCGGCGACCTATTCGCAATCGCCGGACGTCGTTTGGCGTGTCTCGGCCGGCCGTTACACGCAGCCACCTATCTCCGCGTCGGTCCAGTATCTGAGTCTCTCGGGCGACGAGCGGTCCGTCTGGAACAACACGATGAACCTTGGCTTCTACTCGCCCTTCCATCCGATTCCGGGCATTTCGTCGGGCCAGTACGATCTCTCGTACGAGCAGCACTTCCGCGGCACGGATATGAGCCTGAAGGTCTCGCCGTTCTACACTTGGGTCTCGAACTGGCAGCAGCAAACGTTCATCGGCTCGAACTTTGCGACGCAGATTCCGGTCGGCGTCAATCGCGACGAAGGCGTGGAGTTTCAGTTCAGTAAGGGCGACTTCACCCGCAATGGATTCTCGGGACAGCTGGCCTTCACGTACACGAATTCGAAGGTGATGTTCCAGAACGTGCCGCTCTCGACCGGCGGCATCATTCCCAACCCGATCGGCGTGCTCAACGGGGTCATTTCACAGTACAACTTGCTGACCAAAGGCGGCGGCGGATTTCCCTGCTACCAAGCCGGAACGGGCGTTCCGTGCAACACGCGCAACGGCAAGATCGCGAAGGGTTACGATACGATCTTCAACCCGTACTACAATCTGCCGTCGCAGGGGCTCCTGGACCTCGGCGGCTGGTACAATCCCTACTCGACCGCGATCGCGCCCAGTCTCAACGGCTCGTTCGTCAGCTACATCTCACCCTACGTCTCGTCGCTGATCCTCAACTGGCGCCACGATAAGCTGGCAATCACGCCGAGCTTCTCTTTCCAGAGCGGCGGCTTCTATGGCACCCCGCTGGACAACAACGGTGTCGATCCCCGCTCCTGCGTGCTGAACTCGGCAAAGTCCGGAATTACGAAGCTCTCGCCGAAGACCAACCCGCTACAGTGCAACTACCTCTATGCGACCTCTCCGGGTTTGGGTGCGTACGGCTACTTGTACACGCCGGATTTCCAGACCGGGACGTTCGCGTTCGGTAATATCGAGCAACCCAACTCAGTCGTGGGCAACCTTCAAGTGGCCTACGACGTGAGCCCTCGCATTCGGCTAACGCTGCTCGGCGCCGGTCTCTTCCACGTCTGTTTCGGAGGAACGACGGAGCCGTGGACGATCGCCAATCCACCGAGTAACGTGGCCTGCGCCTACGCGCCGGACGGCGGCGCGCTCAACAGTACGCTCTATCCAGGCAACTTCTACAACGGCACGGGCATCGGTGACCGGGCGGCCAACAAGGCGAGCACGCCGTGGACGCAAAGCTACATCCCGTCCGGCGGCCAAAACAACGGCGCGATCGGCGGTTTAGCGCCTCCGATCAATCTCTACTTCAACGCACAGGTGAAGATCTAACGCAACGACCTCGCCGAAAGGACGCGGCGGCCTCCGTTAAACGGGGGCCGCTGCGTGTCACCACAACCCGTGGCGGCGCGTTATTCGGTCGTGAGCGGAGTCGGTCGTGAGCGGAGTCGAACGATGAAGACCAGGGTGGCGCGAGGAGCGCTCGTTGCAGTGGTCGCGGGACTGAGCGGCGCGATCCTGCTCGATCTCTATTTGGTCGTAACCGAACCGTTCGTGGCCCCGGGCGTAACGCCGATCCTCGTCATGCAGTGGGACGCGTCGAATCTTCTAGGGATGGCCGCTTACCACGGCGGCTGGGTTACGGCGTGGGCCGGTACGCTGCTGCACTTCTGCGTCAGCATCCTGTGGGGCGCTCTCTTTGTGTTCGCCGCTCTACGCATTCGCTGGCTCTTGAACCATGCGATGTGGGCCGGAATCATCCTCGGCATCGTCGCGATGACGGTCATGCGCGGCATCATTCATCTCGGGCACGCCGTCGTTCATCCGTTCCCGAGTTTCTGGCTCTTTCTCTATATCTTGGCGGGGCACGTCATCTTCTTCGGCATTCCAGTTGCCGCGGTGGCAACGAACCTATTGCGCGCGAAGACCGTTCCGCGCCGCGTCTAGCGTCGCGTCGACGTCTTGCGCGGTGTGAGCGGTCGAGAGCAACATCACCTCGTTTTGGGAGGGCGCGAGCAGGACGCCGCGTTCGAGCATCGCAGCGCAATAGCGCGCGTACGCCGCGCGATCGGCGTTGCAGGCATCGTCGTAGTTTTGCGCCGCCGGGCCGGCGCGAAACTTGAAATCGACGACCGACTCCCGCTGCACGACCGCATAGGGCAGTCCGCGTTGCGCAAAGATTTCGCGAAGGCCGCCGGCGAGACGCCGCGCGAGCCCATCCATGTACGAGTAATACTCCGGATGCGCTTCGAGCAAGTCGAGAACGCGATGCGCCATCGCGACGCAGAACGGATTTCCGCCATGCGTCCCGCCGGTGAAGGTCGTGCCCTCGGGCGCCAGCACCGCCATCACGTCGCGACGGCCGCCGAACGCTGCAATCGGCAGGCCGCCGCCCATGATCTTTCCCAGCGCCGTCAAATCCGGAACGACGCTCGTGCGGCCTTGCGCGCCGCGCAAACCGAAACGCAGCCAGGTGATGACTTCGTCGAAGATCAAGAGCGCGCCGGCACGCCGGGCGCGTCGCAGCAGGCCTTCCAAAAATCCGCCGGCCGGCTGTACGAGACCCATGTTGGCCCCGATGGGCTCGACGATGATCGCGGCAAGTTCGGATTCATTTCCGTCGAGCCGTTCGTCAACCGAGGCGAGATCGTTGTAGCGGGCGACGAGCACGTCGCCGCGCACGCCTTGCGGAATTCCCCCGGTTCGCGTGCCGGCCGACGCGCCCGCATCGATCAGCGCCAGATCGAAATGGCCGTGATAGTTTCCGGCAAACTTGAGGATGCGCGAACGTCCGGTAAAAGCGCGCGCCACGCGGACCGCGCTCATCATCGCTTCGGTTCCGGTCGTGACGAAGCGCATGCGCTCCATTGAGGGTAGATACGCCGCAATGCGCTCGGCGAGACGAATCTCTTCACTATGTGTCGATCCCCAGACGAAGCCGTGCTTGGCAAGTGCGTCGAGGCCGGTGATCAGTTCGGGATGGGTGTGGCCGAAGAGCAACGGCCCGTAACCCATGATGTAGTCGATGTAGCGCCGGCCCGATTCGTCGTAGGCATACGCGCCCGCGGCCGAAGCTTGCACGAACATCGGCAAGCCGGCGCTCCAACCCGAGCGAACCGGCGAATCGCAGCCCCCGGCGAGCACCGCAAGCGCGCGCTCGATCGACCCTTGCATACTCTGGCGCGGTTCGAAGGTTCAACCGAGAAGCCATGCCCGAAATCGAGATCGCCCCACAAACCAATATCAAGGAGCTCGTTGCGCAGCTGCCGATTGCCGCCGAGGTTTTGACGGCATTTGGGCTGGGCTGCAGCGGATGCGGCGTGAGCAAATACGAGAATGTCGAGCAGGGCGCCCGGGCGCACGGCCTTCTCGTCGAACCTATCCTCAACGCACTCAAAGAGGCTCGACGGTCGGGGAGCGTGCCCAAGATTTCCGAGGAAGCGCGCCGGCCGGCCGCGCGGGCACCGGGCGCCTTCAGCGGCCGTACCAAATTCGCGCACACAATTCCGATCATGTCGGGCAAAGGCGGCGTCGGCAAATCGCTGGTTACCGCACTGCTTGCCGTGGGGCTACGGCGCAAACACTATCGCGTCGGCATCATCGACGCCGACATCACCGGGCCCTCGATCCCGAGGCTCTTTGGTTTGCGCGAACCGTTGAAGATCGAAGCCGACCCGGTCAAAACCACGCCGCAAGGCCAGCCCCAGCCGCTCATGCATCCGGCAGTGACGCGAAGCGCGATCGAAGTCGTCAGCTCGAATCTCTTTACCGACCAGGAAGATAAAGCGATGATCTGGCGTGGGCCGATCGTTGCAAGCGTCATCCGCCAGTTCTACGAGCAAGTGCTCTGGAGCGAGCTTGATTTTTTGCTCGTGGACCTTCCGCCCGGCACGTCGGACGCGCCGCTGACCGTGCTGCAGTCGTTGAACATCGACGGCGTCGTGCTCGTTACGATGCCGCAAGCGCTGGCGACGATGATCGTGCGCAAGGCTGCCAACTTGATCCACCAACTAAAAAAACCGGTTCTCGGCGTCGTCGAGAACATGTCGTACTTCGTGGCGCCCGATACGGGAAAGCAGTATGAGATCTTTGGGCCGTCGTACGCCCAGCGCGTCGCCGATTTGGCGCAGGCCCCGGTCTTTGCGCGCATCCCGGTCGATCCCGTCAAGCTGCAGCTTGCCGACGAGGGACGAATCGAGGAGCTCGACGATCCGGTCTGCGACGTCTTGGCCGATAGCCTGCTCGCCGCGATCGCCGCACACCCCAAGCCCAAAGAGACGATTTCGATCGTCTAAGGAACCTGACCGCGCCGTAGCGGAGGGAAGCGGTTTTCGGCGAAGCGCGCCGCCCATGAGCGGTCGCAAGTTGCTGTTGGGCGTTGGAATGGGATTGGGCGCCGGCTACGTCGCGGCGCGAGCGTTCGAAGCGTTTCTCGAGTGGCGCGATCCTGCCCCGGCCGTCGCCAAAGATGCCGCAGCCTACGCCCGAATTCGACGAGCGCTCGAAGTAGGCGGTACGCTGCGCGGAACCGCCGGATTCCTCGCCTTTGCTTACGGCCCGCTGGCAGCTCGCGTGGACCGGGCAACGGCGAGGCTTCCGGTTTGGGCCCGTCCGGCGGCCTACTACGCCGCATACTCCGTAGCGTCGGCACTCGTGGAGCTGCCGGTCTCGTTCGTCGAGGAATACTCGCTCGAACGCCGCTTTGGGCTGAGCGACCAATCGCGGAACGACTGGCTGAGCGACTATGCGAAGGGCGCCGCGATTTCCGCCGGTGCGACGGCACTGCTGGCAACGCTCGTCGGTTTTGCCCTCAAGTGCGCGCCGCGGCGATGGCCGGTCCTGGCATCCATCGGCGTCTTCCCGCTCTTCATCATTGGAAACCTCATCGTCCCGATCTACGTGATGCCGCTCTTTAACAAGTTCGAGCCGGTGACGGGTTCGCTTGAGGAGCGCTTGCGCGCGCTCGCCTCGCGGTACGGAGTCGGCGACGCCGCGATCCTTCGAATGGACATGAGCCGGCAGACGCGCAAGGCGAACGCCTTTGTGACCGGCATCGGAAAGACGCACCGCATCGTGCTCGGCGATACGCTGATCGAGGCCTTCCCGGAGAACGAAACGGAGTTCGTCGTGGCCCACGAACTCGGCCACTACGTGAATAAAGACACGTGGCGGCTGATCGGCCTGGGCGAGCTGATGGCCTTCGTGCTCTTCCTCGTCTCGAATGCTTCGATCTCAAAGAAGGAGCGCGAGGAGCTGCACGACCGGCCGCTGCTCATCGTGCGGCTCAACGCAGCGATGGTCGTTGCGACGCAGGCCCTTCGGCCATTGCTCTTTGCGTTTTCGCGCTCTCGCGAGTGGGCCGCGGACCGTTTCGCGATCGCCGCTACCGGCGACGCCGCGGGGGGAGCATCCGCCTTTCGGCGTTTACGCGATCAGAATCTCGCCGACGAAGATCCGCCGCCGTGGTACGAGTTCTTCTTCTCGTCGCACCCGTCACTCCGCGCGCGCATCGCGGCGCTGGAGGAAGGCTCCTAAATCGGTTTTTTCCACCGGCAGTCCGGTGCGAAGCTCGGCGCGCAGCTCGCCGAAGAGCCCGAAGCCTTCGGCGAAGGCGTCGTGCTTGTGAATTGACTCTTCGTTGACTTGGCTGGCGAAGACGAACGTCTCCTCGCCAAGGTCGGCATACATCTCGAGCGTGCGCCAGAGGATTCCGCGCACGACGTCTTCGACGAACTTCGGATTGTGATGCGCTTTGTTGACCACGAAGAACTCGTCGGGGCGCTTGAGCAGATCGTAGGTTTCGCTCGACATCGAGTTTTCGACGATTTCGACGAGGTCTTCGGCGCGGATGACGTCGCTCTGCGCCTCGGGCACGCCGATCAGGATGCTGCCGCGCCCGCGTTGGTTGTGCGTCGCCACCGGCAGGACGCCGAGCGCCCGGCGTGCGTCGCCCTCGCTAAAGCCGGCTTCGACGAGCTGATGCATCGAGTGTTCGCGCACCATCGCCTGGGCGCAGGGGCAAGCGGTCATGCCTTCGGCCTCGACGCCGACGACGCGGCGCGTTCCGCTTTCGTCGGCATGCGCGATACCGACCAGCGTGTAGGTCTCTTCGCCGCGCTTTCCGCTCACCGGCGTCCAGCGCTCCAAACCGAAGCTGGCACGCAGGCGCACCTCGGCACGTACGGTACGCTGGCTGCGCACGATCTCACGTGCGATCGCTTCGGCCAGTCGTTCGATGCGTGCTGGTTTGGTGGCGCCGGCCAGCACGTCGAGCGTCGCTTCTTCGAGAATTTCCGCAAAGCGCGACATATGAACGCCGGCCCGGTCGGCCGCAAGATCCGCGACCATCGAGAACTCGCCGTTATAGACCGCCGGCCGGCCATCAATTTCTAAATGTACGACGCGGCGCACGCGCGTAACGCCGGCTCGGCTCAACGAAAGCCGGACCTCGGGCTCCTCGGATTGGCGATCGGTGTCGAACCGAAGCCCGCGTTCCCGCCGGCGAACCAGGCCGTTGGCCGAGGCACGAACCAGTTGCGGCGCTATTTCCGCGAGCGGAACCGCATTATACGGACGAGCATCGAGCTGCGCTTGCACGGTCTCTCCGTCGAATACGAGAAGGTCGATGTCGATCGGACGCGCCTCGAGCCGCCGCGTTCCGCGCGCGCGCCCGACGGCAAGCTCGACGTCCCGCGCAAAGCTTGCGAAGGCTTCTGCATCGAGTTGCGAGCGCAGCGCCGCGGCAACGTTCAAGTAAGCCGGCCCTTGCGCGCCGTCGGCGGCCTCCGATTCGTAAAACGCCGAGACGGTTAGGATTTGCGCGCGCGCCCGCAAACGCTGCAGCGCGGCCAGGATGTTCGCCTGCCGGTCGCCGAGGTTCGAGCCGATCCCGACGTAAAGCTCGTGCACAGCGGCCTGTCTTCATATTCGCTGGCGGAATTCCCACCAAACCCATCGTATCGTAGCCGAACCGTGCAAAACGACTTCCTCTATCCCTACGTCCTCGATCCAAAGCTCACGACGCAGGTCTGGGGCGGTGACGAGCTGGTGCGCGTCTACGGCAAGCACGGCGATCCACAGGCGCGCTTGGGCGAATCGTGGGAATGCTGGGATACCGATCGGATTCTCAACGGCTCCCTAGCCGGCAACAACGTCGCCTATCTGCGCATGCGCTTGGGTCCCAAGCTGATGGGCGACATCAATCCCAAACGCATCTTTCCGGTACTTACGAAGATCATCACGGCGCACGATTGGCTCTCGGTGCAGGTTCACCCCGACGACGCCTACGCGCAGCGCGTCGAGCATCAGCCCTTTGGCAAGACCGAGTGCTGGTACGTTCTCGATGCCCAGCCGCAAGCACAGATCATCTACGGCTGGACGCGCGACACCTCGCGCGAGGAATACTTGCAGCGCGTCGCCGACGGAACGCTCGGCGAGATTCTGCGCAAGATCGACCTCAAAACCGGCGACACCGTCTACATCCCGCACGGAGTCGTTCACGCGATCGGACCCGGCGTGACGGTCTTCGAAACGCAGCAGGCCTCCGATCTCACGTATCGGATGTTCGACTTCAACCGCGTCGGCCTCGACGGCAAGCCGCGCGAGCTCAACGTGCAAAAAGCCGCCGACGTGCTGAAGTACCAGGCGACGGCAACCGGAACGCTCTTGCAGGTTCCCTATCATTTCGAGGGCCTCGACCGGACGGCGCTGATCGCCGACGAACATTTCGTCGTCGAGCGCATCGTCGCAACGAACGAACCCGCGTCGCTACGAACCAACGGGCGTCCGCTGATCTTGATGTCCCTCAACGAGCCGCTCGAAGTCGCAAGCGATGCCTCCACCGTCACGCTATCGCGCTATCAAACGGCACTGATTCCAGCCTCGGCAGAGTGGTGCACGGTCAGCGCCTCGGGAAGCGACACGTCAACGTTTATGTTCGTGACGCCGCCTCACGACCGGCAGGGACTGGCGGTCCGGCTCGTCGCGGCCGGCATCCCGCAAGAATCGGTCGATCGTTTCATGGA
>Ga0210391_10002687_pt1 | contig 15287 bp, 11 predicted proteins | sample IncBWC12OmetaG_FD_160573 | JGI IMG/M metagenome (GOLD analysis project Ga0210391, IMG submission 160573) | Forest soil microbial communities from Barre Woods Harvard Forest LTER site, Petersham, Massachusetts, United States - Inc-BW-C-12-O ... | reverse complement strand
CTGTAGGCCTTGGGAAATAAGGGAGTTGACCGGATTCGGCCGGGGGCCTAACATTACCGCCTAAGCAAGGTCGCGCCTCTCATGATCGGCCAGCAGGTCTCTCATTACCGCATCCTTGGCAAGCTGGGCGGCGGTGGCATGGGAGTGGTGTATGAGGCTGAGGATCTGAAGCTGGGGCGGCACGTTGCGCTGAAGTTTATTCCCGAAAATCTGATCGGCGACCCTAAATCGCTGGAGCGGTTTACGCGCGAGGCGCGGGCTGCGTCGCAACTGAATCATCCCAACATCTGCACGATTCATGGCATTGAGGATAACAACGGGCATCCGTTCATCGTGATGGAGAAGCTCGATGGCGAGAGCCTGAAGGCTCACATCGCGGGGCATCCGATGTCGGTGGAGGAAGTGCTCGATGTGGGCGTGCAGGTAGGGGACGCGCTGGTGGCTTCGCATGCCAAGGGGATTGTGCATCGCGACATTAAGCCGGCGAATATTTTTCTGACGCCGAGCCATCAGGTGAAGGTGCTCGACTTTGGGCTGGCGAAGCTGGTCAATAACCTGGGAACCGAGGACGACCCCGCGGCGGACAATTCGCTGACTGCGGTGGGAGTGATTCCGGGAACGGCGGTGTATATGTCGCCGGAACAGGCGCGCAGTGAAACCATTGACGCGCGCAGCGACCTGTTTTCGTTCGGGGTGGTGATGTATGAAATGTCCACGGGGAAGAAGCCGTTCACGGGAAATAATTCGCTGGTCACGCTGGATGCGGTGCTGCATTCGAAGCCAACGCCGCCGCGGGATTTGAATCCGAAGATTCCGATTGAGCTGGAAGGGATCATCGGGAAAGCGATGGAAAAGGACCGCAACCATCGCTACCAGAGCGCGGCGGAGATGCGGTCGGACCTGGCACTGCTGAAGCGCGAGACCGAGTCGGGGACGATCAAGACTGGAAGCGCCGTGACCGTCAACCTGCGGGCGGCATCGAGAACGTTTGGACACAGTTCACGATTGATGACGTGGCTGCTGGTGGGAATGGCAGGGTTGCTGCTGGCGGTGCTGGCTGCGGTGGGGGCGTGGTGGTACAACCACCGGGAAGTGGCGAACGCGGAGCAGCGTAATTCGATTGCGGTGCTGCCGCTGCAGAATATGAATGGGGATTTCAACATCGACTATTTGCGCTTCGCGCTGGCCGATGAACTGTCGAGCGTGTTGACGTATTCGCGATCGCTGGAGGTGCGGCCGTCGTCTGTGACGCGGAAGTATGTGTCGCTGGATGTGGATCCGAAAAAAGTGGGGCGGGAGCTACGCGTGGGACGGCTGCTGCAGGGGCACTTCATGAAGCAGGGCGATTCGCTGACGGTGACGCTGGAGGCGATTGACGTGCCCACCGAACGTCTGCTGTGGCAGGCCACGGTCACGGCGAAAGCCGAGGATCTGATCGGATTGCAGGAGCAGTTGACCACGCAGGTGGAGCATGGGCTGCTGCCGATTCTGGGTGGGGCGGGCGGAGTGGAGTCGGCGGCTTCGCGGCCGAAGAATCAACAGGCCTATGATTTCTATTTGCGCAGCGTGGCGGTGCCGCATGATCCGGCACCGAATAAGGAAGCGATCAGGATGCTGGAGTGGGCGGTGGGCATCGACCCGAACTATGCACCGGCATGGGAAGCGCTGGGGCAGAGATATTACTGGGACTCGATTTATGGCGGGGGCGGCGAGAGTGTGTTCCAGAGATCGAATAAGGCGTATGAGCGGGCGTTGAGCCTGGATCCGAATCGCATGATGGCCGCGGGCAACCTGATCACGGCGCGGGTGGAACGCGGAGACCTGGGAAGGGCTTACGATGCGGCGACGGACCTGGTGCGGCGGCGTCCAGAGAGCGCGGATGCGCACTTCGCTTTGAGTTATGTGCTGCGCTATGCGGGGATGCTGGAACAGTCGGGGAAGGAGTGCAACGAAGCGCGGCAACTGGATCCGGGAAATTTTGCGTTCCGGTCGTGCGCGTGGTCGTTCCTGGAGATGGGCAAGACCGACCGGGCGATGGACTTTGTGCATCTGGATGCGGGGTCGGAATGGGCGGCGTGGGTGACCCCTTATGTTTTTCTGGCGGAGGGAAATGTGACGGAGGCGCGAGGGGCCGCAAGGAATATGGCGAAGACTCCGACTTATCATCGCGAGTTGATGGAGGCATGCACGACGGCGCAGCCTCCGGCGGACCTGGCGCGGATTGTGCGGGAGAACGAAGCGTCGGTGACGATCGAGCCTGATCCGGAGGCGTGGTATCACGTGGCAGCGTTGATGGCGCGCTGCGGGCAGAGTGAGCCGGCGCTGCGCTTGCTGAAGCTCGCGGTGCAGCAGAATTATTGCGCGTACACGGCGTTGCTGGATGATCCGCTGCTGAAGGACTTGCGTAAGGATACGAAGTTTGACGAAGTGCTGACGGCTTCGAGTAATTGCCAGGCGGTGTTGAAGGAAGGGCGGCAGTGAAAAGAAGCTGCTAGCTGCTAGCTGCTAGCTTTTGGTTTTGGTTCCAGCCTGATTTGTTCGACTTTCAGAAAACTTATATGACGAAGGTTACACGCCGGACGGTGCTGCGGTCTTCGATTTTGGGAGCGGTGGCTGCGGTCGTTCCTGCGGTTGTCGCTGGGGCTGATACTGTGGCGCGCAAGGGACGGATTCGTCAGTCGGTGTGCCAGTGGTGTTATCCGCAGATTCCGGTGGAGCGACTGGCGGAGTATGCGGCGAAGATAGGGCTGCGGGGAGTGGATTTGCTGCAACCGGAGGAGTATGAGATTCCGCGGCGGTACGGGCTGGTTTGCACGATGGGATATGCGGGCGGCGGTGAGATCGGGAAAGGTTTGAACCGCGTGGAGAATCATGCTGCGATCGAGCAGGGATTTCGCGCGAACATTCCGCGGGCGGCCAAGGCTGGGGTTCCGAACGTGATCACATTTTCGGGGAATCGCGGCGGGATGGCGGATGAGGAAGGCGCGCGAAATACTGTCGCGGGGCTGAACCGGGTGAAGAAAATTGCGGAGGATCGCGGGGTGACCATCTGCATGGAGTTGCTGAACAGCAAGCGCGATCATCACGATTACATGTGCGATCACACCGCGTGGGGCGTGCGCGTGGTGGAGGAAGTGAACTCGCCGAATGTGAAGTTGCTGTATGACATCTACCACATGCAGATTATGGAAGGCGATTTGATCGAGACGATCCGGCGGAATATTCAGTGGATCGGGCATTTTCACACGGGCGGAGTGCCGGGGCGGCATGAACTCGATGGGACACAGGAAGTCGAGTGGGACGGGGTGATGCGGGCGATCGCCGATGCGGGGTTTCGCGGGTACGTGGCGCATGAGTTCTTGCCGACGGGGGATGCGAGGGAGTCGCTGCGGAAGGCGGCGGAGTTGTGTGACGTTTAGACCGCGCTGGCTAACGGACCCGGGGGCTAAAGCCCTTTCAATTTTCCTCGCTTTACGCGGCGTTAAAGCGCCGCTCTTCCACGGTTGTGAACGCATTTTTTCAACAAGCGTCAGATGGCTAGAGGCTCCCGCCGCGGGCGCCGAGACGGCAGAGCTACTCGAAAGAATTTGCGTCGGAGTGGTAGTAGGGCCCATCCTTGTAACGTGAGATATTTGGGGAGTTTAAGCCCGTTGCGGCGCGGCCTGCGCCGCGTTTCTTTTATACTTCAGGGCATGCGATTTTTCGGCGCAACGTCGATTTTTTCCCTGGTGATCCTTGCTCTCGTGATACCCACCCTTGCGCAAAATGCGCGCAAGGATGGGGCACCCTCTGCGGATTCAGCTTCCGCAAATTCATCTTCCTTAATCCCGGGTGCTCAGATGTTTTTCGATGTAGATCCTCCCGGACTTTTGTATCAAGGGACACCGGCGCCGATTCCGCAGGATCAAGGCATGGCCGGACTGCGGCTGGAATTGTTGCGGCTGGGGACTACGGCGCGGTTGATGCAGGTGGTGGCGCATCCGGATGATGAGGATGGCGGGATGCTGACGCTGGAGGCGCGCGGGCGCGGGGTGAGCACGCTGCTGATGACGCTGAATCGCGGTGAGGGCGGGCAGAACAAGATTGGGAGTAATTTGTCGGATGTGCTGGGTGTGTTGCGGGCGGAGGAGTTGCTGGCGTCGGATCAGTACTACGGGGTGCAGGAACGGTTTTCGCGGGTGGCGGATTTTGGGTTTTCGAAATCTGCTGAGGAGACTTTCCAGAAGTGGGGCGGGCACGATACCGCGCTGGCCGACATGGTGCGCGTGATTCGAGCGTTTCGTCCGGATGTGCTGGTGGCGCGTTTTTCAGGGACGGAGCGGGATGGGCACGGGCATCACCAGGCATCGAGCATTCTGGCGAAAGAGGCGTTCCGGGCGGCGGCTGATCCGAAGCGGTTTCCGGAGCAGATTGTGGCGGGGCTCGAGCCATGGCAGGCGAAGAAGTTTTACATCGGAAATGTTTGCGGTTTTGGAGCAATGACTTGTCCGGATGCGGACTGGACCTTGAAGTTGAATACGGGCGAGCGCAACGCGGATTTGGGTACGGGATATATTCAGCTCGCGATGCAGGGGTTGCGGCACCAGATGTCGCAGGGCGCGGCGAACTGGACGATTGATCCGGGGGACCGGTTCACGTTTTATAGGCTGGCAGATTCGGTGATTCCGTCGACTGTGGGCAAGGATGGGCACGAGAAGAGTTTTTTTGATGGGATTGATACGACGTGGGCGGGGCTGGAGAACAGGTTAGTCGTCGCGGGAGTGCCGGATCCGCGAATAGCGGAAGGACTGAAGAGAATCGCGGCGAATGTAGCTGATGCGACGAAAGCGAAGGACGCCGCGACCGGAGCAACGCCTCTGATGGCGGCTCTTCGTGAAATTGACGGACTACTTGCGATCCTGCGACCCGCTGGGGCGCGGACCGCAGATGTAACTAACGTCCTCGAAGAGAAGCGACAACAGGCGGAGACGGCGCTGAATCTGGCGTTGGGCGCGACGCTTTCGGCGGATGTGTCGTCGGACGGCAAGAGCAGCGACGGCGGACATGAGCTTCACGTGCTGAAAGTGGCGGACGCGCTGACTACGGTTTCGCCGGGGCAGGAATTTTTGGTCGCGGTGAAGTTTCACAATGGATCGAAACTGCCGCTGATGGTTGATCACATCAAGCTGGAAGTTCCGCAGGGATGGAACACGATCAGCGGGAAAACGCGGCCGGAAACCATAAAGCCGGGGGAGGATTTGCACGCGGACTTCCGGTTGCGTGTGCCCAAGGACGCGGCATTCACGCGGCCCTATTGGCATCGGGATAATCCGGATGTTGAGGCGGTGAATCATATTGATAACGAGAAGTATGCAACGCTTCCCTTCCCGCCTCCGGCGCTGCGGGCGCGCGTGGAATATTCGGTGGGTGGGACGGGCGCGACGGCGAGTACGAGTACGACGAGGAACGGAGTCACGTCCGTAGTCGTCACGCCGTTTCTGGACGATGCGGGGAAGCGGCGGGAACGTCCGCTGGCGATTGTGCCGGCATTGTCGGTGATGCTGGAGCCGGGGACGCAGGTGATTTCGACGCATAACGGATCGACTTCGAGCGTGGTGGTGGGCATCACGGGAAACGTGAACAAGGGGGACCTGGTCAAACGCGTTGGTTCGTTGAAGCTCGAGCTGCCAGCGGGTTGGAAGTCGGAGCCGGAAGAGTTCTCGATGGAGTTCACGCGGCGGGGTGAGAAGCAGGAACGCACGTTCAAAATTATTCCGTCTGGTCTGCAGGAGGGGCGCGCGACCATTCGCGCAGTTGTGCTGTGGGACGGGCGCGAGTACAGCGAAGGGTACACGCTGGTGACGCGTGAAGACCTGGGGAGTTTTTATTATTACCAGCCGGCGCGGCAGCGGGTGAGCATTGTCGATGTGCAGGCGCCGCACGATCTGAAAGTTGGCTACATTATGGGCGCAGGCGATGACATTCCTACGGTGTTGAAGCAGGTGGGGATGGACGTCACGATGATTCCGGCGGAAAAGATTGCAACCGAGGATCTGAACAAGTTCGGGACGATCGTGCTGGGAATTCGCGCGTATGACACGCAGAAAGATGTTGTCGCGAACAACAAGAAGCTGCTCGATTTTGTTTCGGCGGGCGGAACGCTGGTGGTGCAGTACAACACCGGGACGGACGAGTTTAACTCGCACAAGCTCACTCCATTTCCTGCGGAACTGAGCCGGAAACGGGTTTCGGTCGAGGAGGCTCCGGTGGAGATTCTGAAGCCGGAGGATTCGGTGTTTCATTATCCGAATACGATTACGGCTCGTGATTTTGATGGGTGGGTGCAGGAGCGTGGGCTGTATTTCATGGACGAGTGGGACGATCATTTTACGGCGCTGCTGTCGTGTCATGATCCGGGAGAAGACGCGCAGAAGGGCGGGTTGCTGCAGGCGCAGTATGGCAAGGGAACTTATATTTATGCGGCGTATGCTTTTTTTCGGCAGCTGCCGGCAGGCGTGCCGGGGGCGGTGCGGCTGTATGTGAATCTGTTGAGCGCGGGACATGAAAAACAGTAGCTGTCGGTGTGGATGCGCCCTCAGGGGCTAAAGCCCTGAGAGAGGGGAGCGCTTCACCGCAGCGCTTAAAGCGCTGCGCCACCCAAAATCGCAGATCCAGATCCCAAAGTCGCGGCTCCGTCGTCAAAGGTCGTAGCGCATCTTTAAAGTCGCGGCGCATCTCCACGAAATGCAGGCTTCCTCGGAATCCTCTTCACAACCCGGCGCGGGGTCTCCCAGTCTCATCCGCGGGATGGGGCTGTGGTCGGCGACTGCGCTGAACATGATTGACATGATCGGCGTGGGGCCGTTCATTACGATGCCGCTGGTGGTGAGTGCGATGGGCGGGCCGCAGGCGCTGCTGGGTTGGATTGCGGGGGCGCTGCTGGCGGTTTGCGATGGGCTGGTGTCGGCGGAGTTGGGGGCGGCGCTGCCGGCTTCAGGTGGATCGTATCGGTATTTGCGCGAGATGTATGGGCCGCAGAAATGGGGACGGCTGATTTCGTTTCTGTTTATCTGGCAGGTGTCGTTTTCGGCGCCGCTGTCGATTGCTACGGGCTGCATCGGGCTGGCGGGATATGCGGCGTATTACTGGCCGGAACTCGATACGGTGCTCGCGCATCATGATGCGGCGGCGCATGTTCCGGGGCTGGGAACGCTGCAGGCCAGTTGGATCGTCACGCCGGGAACTGCCGTTGCGGTTTTGATTTGCTTTTTTACGGTGCTGCTGCTTTACCGGAACATTACGGCTATCGGGCGGCTTTCGAAAATATTGTGGTTTGGCGTGATGGGGACGATTGGCTGGATCATCTTCGCCGGGCTGACGCATTTTAATGCCGCGCGGGCGTTTGATTTTCCTCCGGGGGCGTTCACGATTTCCCACAAATTTCTGACCGGGCTGGGCGGGGCGATGCTGATCGCGACCTATGATTATTGGGGATATTACAACGTCAGTTTTCTGGGCGACGAGATTAAAGACCCGGAAAAGAATATCCCGCGGGCGCTGTTGCTTTCCATTCTGCTGGTGGCGTGTCTATATCTGATGATGAATGTGTGCGTTCTCGCCGTGATACCGTGGCGGGAGATGCTGCAGGCGGGACAAAATAACAGCGGGCTGTATGTTGTGTCGCTGTTTATGCAGAGGGTGTATGGGGCGTGGGCGGCGCGGCTGGTGACGGGTCTGGTGATCGTGACGGCGTTTGCGTCGGTGTTTTCGCTGATGCTGGGATATTCGCGGGTGCCGTATGCGGCGGCCAAGGATGGGAATTATTTCAAGGCGTTTGCGAGGGTGCATCCGGTGCACCGGTTCCCGCATATTTCGCTGCTGGCGCTGGGAGTGGTGGCGGCGGCATTTTGCTTTCTGCGGTTGAAGGATGCGATTGCGGCGCTGGTGGTGATCCGGCTGATTTTGCAGTTTCTGGTGCAGGCGGTGGGAGTGATCTGGCTGAGGATCTGGCGGCCGGAAATGCGGCGGCCGTTTCGGATGTGGTTTTATCCGCTGCCGGCGCTGCTGGCTTGCGCAGGGTTTCTGTTTATTTTGTTTAAGCGGGACAACTGGCAGAAGGAAATGCGGTACGCGGCTGTGATTCTGCTGACGGGGCTGATTATTTATATGATTCGCGCCTGGAAGGATTCGGAGTGGCCGTTCAGAAGGGCAAAGGCTTAACCACAGAGGGCGCTGAGGACGTAGCCGTAGGGAGACTTTGGTTCGCAGTCTTGACGCGCTCATTACACAACGCCGTGCGTTCTTGCAGTAATATGAGGCGGGCAGTTGTGCGGTTTCGACTAACTTCAGGGGGAATCATGAGGAAGCGATTGGGGATGGTGGCAGGCAGTTTGCTGGCGCTTTCGGTTGCGGCTGCGGCACAGGCGGGAATGGCGAAGCAAGAACCTCGCACTGTGTCGCAGGTGCTGGACGCGACGGTCAGCAATGTGGAGCACGAGTTTGTTCCTGCGGCGGACGCTATGCCAGAAGACAAGTTTGGATTTGCGCCGACGAACGGCGAGTTCAAGGGCGTGCGGACGTATGCGCAACAGATCAAGCATGTGGCGGCGGTGAACTATATTTTTGCAGCTGCGATTCTGGAGCAGAAGCCGCCGGTGAATACTGGCGATGAGGATGGGCCGGCCTCGATCACTTCCAAGGCCGACATTATGAAGTTTCTGAAAGAGTCGTTCGAGTACGTGCACAAGGCGGTCGCGACCATTAATGACAAGAATCTTGTGGGCACCGTGAAGAGCCCGTTCGGGGAAGGCTCGGTGACGCGCCTGGGGCTGGCCACGAGCGTGTCGTCGCACTGCTTCGACCACTACGGGCAGATGGTGGAATATTTGCGGATGAACGGGATTGTGCCGCCCGCCAGCCGGTAAGAACCGGTCTTTTACTATCGAATCGCGGAAGTGCTGCCGTAACTAGCGTTAGCGCTAGGCTTCGAGGAACAATCTCGCGCCTGCCGTCGTATATTTTTGACATGCGAATTCGTATTGTCCTTGCCATTCTTCTCGTCTTGACACTCTCCGCAAGCGTACCCAGCTTCTGCTCCGACCTCGCTCTGGTTCACGCAAAAATTTACCCGTCACCGTCTGAGCCGGTAATCGAAAATGGTTCGGTCCTTATCCATGGGGGCCGCATCGTTGCGGTGGGGCCGGCAGCAACCATCAAAGTTCCACGCCATGCGACCGTTATCGACTGCACCGGCATGGTCGTGACATCTGGCTTCTGGAACAGCCACGTGCATATCCTTTTGCCCGGCCTGCTCGGCGCGGAAAAACGTTCGTCGGAAGAGATCACTGCGCAACTGCAAGAAATGTTTACCCGCTGGGGCTTTACGACCGTCTTTGACATAGCGTCCGTGCTGAAAAACACGACTGTCATCCGCCGTCGCATTGAAAGCGGCGAGGTGAAGGGACCGAGGATGCTTACGGTCGGAGAACCGTTCTGGGGCAAGGGCGGAACGCCCGTTTATGTTCGGGGCTTCCTCGAAGCCAATCACATTACGATTCCCGATGTTGAATCCACCGCGCAAGCGACCGAGCGGGTGCGCCAACAGATTCGCGACGGCGCCGACGGCATCAAGATTTTTGCGAATTCCATTGAGGCGGATGGCATTCTGACCATTCCTTTAGACTTGGCCAAGGCGATCGTGGTTGAAGCGCACCGGGCTGGCAAACCCGTCTTTGCTCATGTTTCGAATGACGAGGGTATCGAAGTTGCGGTTCAGAGCGGCGTCGATATCCTGGCACACACTACTCCCAGCGGCGATCTCTGGAGTGAATCTCTTGTCGAACGCTTTATGGCAGCGCACATGGCCCTTACTCCGACGCTGACTCTGTGGGATGTCGAAGGCAGGAAAGGCAAGGCGTCGCCCGACGAAATCGAGAGATGGATGAACCGAGCAGCACAGCAACTGAAGACTTTCTCCCAGGCCGGAGGCCAAGTCCTGTTCGGCACTGACGTCGGCTATATCGAACAGTCCGACACCACTGAAGAATTCACCTGGATGGCCCGTTCCGGACTGAGTTTCCAACAGATTCTGGCGACCCTTACCACGAACCCAGCGTCGCGATTCGGATATTCGAGCCACAGCGGGCGCGTCGCGAAAGGAATGGACGCCGACTTGGTGATCCTCAACGGCGATCCTGCGAGGGATATCGGCTCTTTTTCTAAGGTCCACCAGGTGGTACGCGGCGGGCAGGTCATCTATGCAGTCCGTTAGTTCTTAGTTCTGCCAGGCCTCCGGCTCGGACGCGAATCCTCCCCAACTTGCTAGGCGCGGCGACGGTGTTCGGGTTTGCCAGTGCGGACGAGGGCGCTGCGGTGCTCTTCGAAACTGAGGCTGGGATTCTGGGCAAAGCGTTCCGGATAGGAATGCAGGGCGCGCAGGAAGCACGCGATTTCTTTGCGCACATCTTCGTTGCCCAATCGTCGCTTGTTGGCCAGTTCTCGCATTTTGGGCTTCATTGCAACCCACCCCTGCCCGGCGCACTTCGGCGCTCCCGCTTCGGTACTTCAGCGGGTAGAAAGACTGAGGGCTCCAAAAAAGATCTCGTGCGGGGAGATTTAACCTATCTCAAAATGGAAGCGCTCGTATATGGCACGTTGGTGCCATGGCGCCGTTTTGTCAAGAGCCGGAGGGTCAGGACCTGCTCATTGAAGCGCGGGCGCCGTGAGAAGTGATGGACGTGGGAATGAGTTCGGCGCTGAGGTGATGTTGCGCGAGATGATCGGCGACGAGACGGCGGGTTTTCGCCAGCGCGGCACGGGGGGCGTTGTCCCGTGGGTCGAGAAAGATCAGTACCGAGGGGCCGGCGCCGCTCAAGACGGCTCCGAGAATGCCGGGCTTACCTTTGAGCTCCTGCAAGCACGGGAGCAAAGGACAGAGTGCGGCGCGATAGGGTTGGTGGATGCGGTCTTCGAGAGCCGAGGCGAGAAGATCGGGTCGGCCTTGGGTGAAGGCGGCGAGCAGGAGCATGGAATTCTGCACGTTGAGGACGGCGTCGGCGCGCGAATACTGCGCGGGCAGGACGAGGCGGGCTTCTTTGGTGGAGAGGCTTTCGTCGGGCACGGCCAGCAGGAGCGGCCACTTGCCCTTGGGACGGATGCAGGCGACTTCGGCCTCGGCAACTGCATTCGACATGCGGGCGATGGTGAGGCCGCCCATCCAGCAGGCGGAGGCGTTGTCGGGGTGGTGCTCGCGGCGGGAAGCTTCGCCGATGATTTGCGCGTCGGTCCGGCGCAGGCGGCCGAAGTGGACTGCGAGAGCAATGCCCGCCAGGTGGGCGGCAGCGGACGAGCCGCAGCCTTTGCCGATGGGGATGTCGTTGTCGATTTTGAGAGACAGCGGCTGGAGTGGGCGGGCGGCCGATTGCAGGACTTCGCGGTAGGTGTTGAGGATGAGGTGGTCTTCGATGCGATCGGCGAGCTTGCCGCAGATTTCGCGGTCGCGGCCGCGGGCGGTGATGAAGAATTCTTGGGCGGTGCGGGCTTCGAGTTTGATGTAGAAATCCATGGCGAGCGCGGCCGCGTCGAAGGCGGGGCCGAGATTGGCGGAGGTCGCGGGGAGCGCGAGGCGGAGGCGTTTCGGGTTTGGGGTTTTGGCGGGCATGTTCAATGTTCAGTTCGGCTTTGGAATCCCCCGGGGGCTAAAGCCCTGTTCCTTCTTCAAACTTGATCGCAGCGCTGAAAGCGCTACGCCACCGCTTTTCATGTAGCTCCACAGGTTTCTACAAATTGTAGCGAGGTTTCTTTCGCCCCTTCGGGGCTTGTCCCGATTTCTGCCCGCTTACCCACGGCTTACGCCGTGGGCTGCATTCTTTCGCCGCTTCGCGGCTGGATATCAGGGCTTCGCGGCTTGCTCTTTCTCTGCTTGCTCTTTCTCTGCTTGCTCCAGGGCTCGTATTACCGCGTCCAGCGTGGCGTCGAGAATAATTGGTGGATGGCGCAATGGCCTTAACGCAGCGCTCGCTTTTTCATCGACGCCGTCTTTGAATAAATCGCCGCGGTGGAATTCCATGGTGAAGTCGGGATCTTTCAGCAAGTTTCCAGTTAACACCAGGACCACGCTTTCCTCCGGCTTCACGAAACCCTGCTTCAGCAACTTTTTTAATCCAGCGAGGGTGACGGCGGAAGCAGGTTCGCTGCCGATGCCTTCGGCGCCGATCTCGGCTTTGGCTTGGGCGATTTCGATTTCGCTGACTTGTTCGCAGGCGCCGCCGGTGGCTTCTAGAACGTGAACGGCTTTCTTCCACGAAGCGGGATTGCCGATGCGGATGGCGGTGGCGCGGGTTTCAGCCTGCACGTTGACCAGGCGTTTGCCGCCGGCTTCGCGAAGAGTGCGGACCAGGGCGTTGGCGCCTTCGGCTTGGATGACTGACAACTTGGGCAGGCGCGGAATCAGGCCGAGTTCGCGCATTTCGAGCAGAGCTTTGCCGATTGCGGAACTGTTTCCCAGGTTTCCGCCCGGGACGATGATGTGGTCGGGGGGCTGCCAGTCGAGTTGTTCGAGGAGTTCGAGCGCGAGGGTTTTCTGGCCTTCGAGCCGAAAAGGATTGATCGAATTTAGCTGGTAGACGGGAGCGCGCAGAACTAATTCCTGCAGCAGGCGCAGGCAACCGTCGAAATCGGTGCGCAACTGGCAGGTGACTGCGCCGTAGTCGAGAGCCTGGGAGAGTTTGCTCCAGGAGATTTTGCCTTCGGGAACGAGCACCAGGCTGCGCATGCCTCCGCGAGCGGCGTAGGCGGCCATGGACGCGGAAGTGTTGCCGGTGGAAGCGCAGGCGACCCAGCGAAATCCGGCGAGACGAGCGAAGGTTGCCGCAACGGTCATGCCGGCATCTTTGAAGGAGCCGGTGGGATTCAATCCTTGATGCTTGGCGAAGAGGCGCGGCACGCCTGTGATGCGGGCGCACTGCGGGAGTTCATAGAGCGGAGTGTTGCCTTCGCGCAGAGTGATGACCTGGTCGCTATTGTCGAGAGAGGGGAGCAGTTCGCGGAAGCGCCAGACTCCACTGAGATCGATGGGGGATTGGGAGAGGCGACGTTCCCCCCAGATCGATTTCAGTCTTGCTGGATCGAGGGAGACTTCTTTCCAGTCGGGATAAACAATTTCGAGCAGGTCGCCGCAGTGCGCGCAGCGGAAATTCTGAGCGGCGCGATCGCTGAGATCGCCGCAGGCGATGCAGCGAAAACGAAAGCTGGCTGGACGCACGGCCGGCGCTGAAGTAGTGGAGGGAGGCATGCGTGGATCTATTTCTTTCCCCGGAGATATTGATCGGTCTTGTTGATCCAGTCAGCGCGGGGAGGATTGAAGACGTCGAGGTCGACAGTGTCTTCGAGGGCTTCGGCTTTGTGCGGCATGTTCGAAGGGATGCAGAGCGTCTCGCCGGCGTGGACCACGATTTCCTGGCCGTCGATCCAGAATTTGAGCGCTCCTTCGAGAACGTAGGTGAGTTGCTCGTTGTGGTGGTGGTGTTCGGGGACGATGCACCCTTTTTTGAGCAGCACGCGAGCGAGCATGATGCCCTGGCCGACTACGAATTGGCGCTGCAGGAGGGGCTTGAGGTCTTCGAGCGGAACGGTGTGCCACGGGATGTATTGCAGCGCGGGTTTGGCGGCAACGCGTTTGGCGCGGGATTTTTTTACAGGACGAGACGCGGATTTCAATTTCGTTTTGAGTTTTGCTTTAACCATGTCGATTGCCTGTTGGGATTTTTTCTTTCGCCCCTACGGGGCTTAGTCTGTTATCCATCGGCGTCCCACGGCTTGCGCCGTGGGCTGCATTCTTTCGCCGCTTCGCGGCTGGCGCGCTTCACAAACTACGTCTTCAGTGCACTCGGCCTTCGTATAGCTTTACGGCTGTGTCGTGCAGGTAGGCGTGGGCCAGTTCCAGCGCTCGAGGTTCGGTGATTTCATTTTCTGAAACCATTTCGGCCAAGGCTGCGGCCAGCGCGGTTCGACTCGACTGCACGCCCAGCCAGTAGCTCTCTTCCGACCCCAGCACTTGATTGTAAGGGAAACAGTCGGTGCCGAAAGTGATCTTGTCGGGAAAAGTTTCGAGCCACATTTTGAGCGTGTCTTTGAAGGCGGAAGGATACTGGGCGAGTTCGCCGAAGGAGGAATCGAGGTAAACGTTCTTCATGGCGGCGAGCCAGATGGCCTCCCGTTCCAGCGGGTAGCCACCGTGGATCATGACGAAAGTCGTGGAGGCGTAGCGCGGATCGCGTAATACCGTTTCGAGATTCATGATGTTGCTCTGCGACAGGTTGAAATAATCGCCAATGCCCACGGCGGAGTGGATGTGCACGGGCAGGTGCAGGCGTCCGCCTTCGGTGACGAGGTAACGGAAGATGACGTCCTGGAAGGTGCGGTAGTCTTTTTCGCTGGGGATTCCACCGGCGACGTAGCGCTGGTAAATGTCTTCGGCTTGGGCGCGCGTGGGATCGCTGAAGGTTGTCGGACGAAAATAGGCGACCTCAAATTTCATGGCGATGCCGCCGCGCTTGGAATTGTCTTCCAGCACCTGACTGATGAATTTCAGATAGTCGCCGAACCCGGCGGGAAGTTTCGTGACGTTTTCTTGTTGCATCCAGCGATGCAGCATTTTTTCTTGTAATGGGATGAAGACGCCTTCGTCGGGATTGCGCGCGGTCTCGTGCTCGTTGTTGAAGGGCCACAGAAAGGAATCGGCGAAGAAGACCCAGGGAAAACGCTTGGCGTCGAGGTAGTCGGGCATCATGGCGCGGTTGGCCACGGAACTCTCGGTGTTGAGCTTGTCGAGGATTGAGTTGAAGTAAGCCGTGCCGGGAAATTGCTTTTTGAGTTCCGCTTTTTTGTCGAGCAGCCACTTCGCGTGCTCGGGGGAGAAGTCGGCGTAGGGATATCCGAACAAGGCCTTGGCGGCGGCGGCGAGTTCGGGATTATCATCGCGGGTGCGCAGGGGCAGGCTGGCGTTGGGAGGGGCGGCCATGGCGTCGATGTCGGGATCGTCGGCGAAGCCAGGGTGGGCGTGATGGTCGAAGGCGGGAATTTTTTCGATCTGAGGAAGCAGGCGGTTGTAGATTTGCTGCACGTCCGGTCCGGGGAAAGGGCGCGCCTGAGCGGCGGAGAAAGCCGCGAGGTTGATCACGACGGAGAGAGCTAGTGCGCTTATCGCGAATCGCATGCGGATCCTCTCAGAGCTCAAGCCCACAATCATCGGCGGCTGTGATCGCTGTGCTGAAGCGCTGCGCCACCCTAAAGCGCTACCCAAAAACAGC
>Ga0210391_10002686_pt1 | contig 15303 bp, 15 predicted proteins | sample IncBWC12OmetaG_FD_160573 | JGI IMG/M metagenome (GOLD analysis project Ga0210391, IMG submission 160573) | Forest soil microbial communities from Barre Woods Harvard Forest LTER site, Petersham, Massachusetts, United States - Inc-BW-C-12-O ... | reverse complement strand
AAGATTCCCCACGACATCAAGATGGTGAAGGAAGATGCGGCGCCTCCGCCGTCCGGCTTTGGCGTTGCTGGTATGGACGGCTCCGGTTCTGCTGGAGGCGTAATGGGCGGTATCCTGGGTGGTCTGGGCACGGGTCCTGCGCCTAAAGTCCAGCCGGCTGCGCCCAAAAAGATCAGCGTTTCTGCCGGCGTCATGGCTGGCAGCCGCATCGGCGGCGAGAACCCGACCTATCCCGCCATCGCCAAAGCAGCAAGAATTCAGGGAACTGTCGTTCTTCAGGCAACGATTTCCAAGAATGGAACAATCGAAAACCTGCGGGTCATTAGCGGTCCTCCCATGCTTCAGGCGGCCGCTCAGGAAGCCGTCCGCGGTTGGCGGTATAAACCATATCTCCTCAACGGCGAGCCTGTGGAAGTCGAGACGCAGGTCAATGTAATCTTCTCGCTCGGCAGCTGATTTTAGGCCGCTCCGCCTGTCCTCGCCGGACGCAGAGCGGCTTCGTTAACGCTTTTTCCGGCCTCCCGTCTTCAACTTTGCGGTGGGGTATTCCGTCAGCGCTTTTTGGCCCTTGAATGCACCAAATGCCTCAGGAGGAAAGATTCAGTGATTCTCGCTCAGATCCACCATCTCATCGCTACCCCGACGTCTCTCGGTTTCTTTCAGGAGACCACCCAGACCGTCGGATTCAGCCCCATCGACCTCTGGACCAACATGGGCTGGCTCGCCCGTGGCGTCTGTTTTGTCCTGTTCATCATGTCGATCTGGTCCCTCGCCGTCATGATTGACCGCTACCTCTATTTCAACGCTGCCCGCAAACAGTCGCGCGAGTTTGCTCCCCGCGTTGCCGGCGCCCTCAAAGAGGGCAAGCTGGACGAGGCCGTCAAGGTCGCCGACCGCAACAAGAAGTCGCACCTTGCCGAAGTCGTCACGGCCGGCCTTCAGGAGTTCCGCAACTATGGCGGCGGCGCCGGCGTCAGCGTCGAGCAGATTGAGTCCTCCAAGCGCGCCCTTGAGCGGGCTGAAGCCATCGTCCACGCGAAACTGAAGCGCGGCCTCGGCTCCCTCGCCACCATCGGTTCCACAGCACCGTTCGTCGGCCTGTTCGGGACCGTCGCCGGCATTCTCAAGGCCTTCCAGGAAATCGCTACTCAGAAAACTCCCGGCATCGGCGCTGTCGCCGGCGGTATTTCTGAAGCGCTGGTCACCACGGCCTTCGGACTCTTCGTGGCTATCCCGGCGGTGTGGCTCTTTAACTACTTCACCAACCGCGTGGAAGCCTTCGACGTCGAGATGGATAACTCCTCCAGCGAACTCATCGATTACTTCATCAAGCAGAGTAATCGCCGGTAAGCGCGAGGACCCTCATCCGCCCCCTGGGCGGCCTGAGGTTAAGCTGGGTCCCCGCTGCGTCAGTCCATTGCGCAACGGGGTGATGAAAAGCGAGCATCTTCTGAACGGGAGCCGGGCTTCGGCCCTGGCTCCCGCCTCCTGATCGCCGCCCGCCCATCAGAAAAACCGATCGACGGAGCTACGCACATGGCAATCGCAGTACGGAACGAAGGCAGCAAGGTTAACGCCAATATCAACGTCACCCCGATGGTCGATGTCATGCTGGTGCTGCTGATCATCTTCATCGTCATCACTCCCATGCTCCAAAATAAGGTGAACGTCGACCTGGCCAACAGCACTACGGCCACGCCCATGGACGACGCCAACAAAGAAGACGCCGTCGTCGTCGCCATTACCCGCGACAGCCGCATCTACCTCGGCCAGAACCAAACGACCCTCTCCACCCTTGGATCTCAGGTCTCCGACGACCTCTCCAAGCAGACCAGCAAAATTGTCTATTTCCGCGCCGATTCCCGCGCCCATTACGGAACCGTGATGGATGCCATTGATGCAGTCCGTACCGCCGGCGTTGAAGAAGTCGGCATGCTGACGCAGCAACAGCAGGCGCCCACTGCCCCAACCACCAAGACCCCCGCCGCGGGCGGCGAGTAAAGCAGGAAACGAGGAACTGAACTATGTCAATGAGCACAGGTGGTAGCGGCGCCCTGAATGCCGAGCCGAACGTGACTCCACTGATCGACGTGCTGCTGGTGCTCCTGATCATCTTCATGGTCATCGTGCCGGTCACCCCTCGCGGGCTTGATGCCCTGGTCCCGCAGCCTCCCAAGAATCCCAACCAGCAGCAGCCCAACGATCGCACCATCGTCGTCCAGATCGAGCCAGGCGCCAACGGGATTCCCAATTACAAAATCAACGACAAGGAATTCCCGAAGAGTGGTCTCGAGACGGAACTCAACGAGATCTATTCCACTCGCGCTGAGAAAGTTATGTTCGTCAAGGGCGATGCCAACGTCGATTTCCAGGACGTAGCTGCTGTCATCGATATCGGCCATGCCGTCGGCGTCGATCACATCGGTCTCATCACCCCCAAAATCGAGGCGGGCCAGTAAGCGATTCTGTCTGTACATGATTCGTTTTCCGGGAAAGGAGGGCAGTCCCATGGCGATGCAACTCGGCGGTTCCCGCAGTCTCAACGCAGAACCCAACGTCACCCCCCTCATCGACGTTTTGCTGGTCCTGCTCATCATCTTCATGGTGATTGTCCCGGTCACGCCTAAGGGACTCGCTGCCATGGTCCCGCAGACGCCTCGCCCCGGCCAGCCCGCTCCCGATGCCACTATCGTTGTGCAGATTCTCGCGGGCGCGAATGGCGCTCCCGTCTACCGCATCAACGACGAAAACATCGCGAACGCCGCCCAGCTCCAGAGCGAACTCAACCGCATCTACGCCATCCGCGCTGAAAAGGTTATGTTCGTCAAGGGCGACCCCGGCCTCACCTTCGAGTCCATCGCAGAAGCCATCGACATCGGCCACGCGGTGGGCGTCGACCACATCGGAATCCTTACTCCGCAGGTCAATCATGGCTCATAATGCCTGCCCGCTCCGCAGCCCGGATTTCGGCGTTCCTTCGCTGCACTCCCGTCATCTTGCCGAAAGCTGCGAACCGATTACAATCACTCTCACGAACTCTTTTTGTTCTTGTTTTTTTTGAGGCTCCTGGCGAGCTGAAGGAGAAGATAGATACCATGAACCGAATCGCACGTTTACCGGTGCTGGCCGTCGCCACGATCGCTCTCGTGGCCTCCGCAACCGGATGCAAACGCCTGGAAGCCCGCGATCAGCTCAATAAGGGAGTGCAGGCCTACAAGCAGGCCAGGTACGAAGAGGCCATCACCCACTTTCAGAAAGCCGTCAATCTCGATCCTACCTATCCGATGACCCGGCTCTACCTGGCAACCGCTTACGCCAACGAAGTGGTTCCTCAGCTCGACTCTCCCGAGAATCTTGCCACTGCCAATAAGGCCATCAACGGCTTCCTCGATGTCCTCAAAGAGCATCCCGACGACATCACCAGCATGAAGCAGATCGCTGCTCTGAATTTCGACCTGAACAAATTTGACGACGCGAAGCAGTGGCAGAAGAAGGTCCTGCAGGCAAGCCCCAAAGACGCCGAAGCCGCCTACACCATCGGCGTCATCGACTGGACCCTTGCTTATAAGAACGCGGTCAAATCGCTCGGCAGCGTGAACCTGCAGGACGACGGACAGGGCAACCCTAAAATGGCCAAAAATGTCTGCAAGGAGATCCAGGGCGAGAACGGCGACCTCGTCACCGAAGGCACCCAATATCTCCAGCAGGCCGTCGACGACCGGCCCAACTACGACGACGCCATGCAGTATCTCAACCTCATGGCCCGCCGCAAGGCCGACCTCGACTGCGGCAACGATGCCGCCCGCAAGGCCGATCTCGCCGTCGCCCAGGACTGGGTCCACAAAGCCATGGGCGCTCGCAAGGCCAACGAAGAGAAAGCCAACGAGAAGGTCAACGGCGTAGTCATGCAGTAACTCAAATCCTTCACCACCGCCAAAGCCCTCGCCAACGCGAGGGCTTTCGCTTTGCACTTGATTTTGAACTTGGACCTGTCTTTGCTTGCTACTCCCTACACCCTATCCCCTACACCCTATCCCCTACACCCTGTCCCCTACACCCTGTCCCCTACACCCTGTCCCCTACACCCTATCCCCTACACCCTATCCCCTACACCCTATCCCCTACACCCTATCCCCTACGCCCTATCCCCTACCCCCTCGTCCCTGGTACCCTGTATTCCGTGCGCAAAGTTCTCATCGCCAATCGCGGAGAAATTGCCCTCCGCCTTATCCGCGCCTGTCGCGAACTCGGCCTGCCCACCGTTGCCGTCTTCTCTGACGCTGACCGCGCCGGCCTCCACGTCCTCGCTGCAGACGAGGCCTTCCGCCTCGGGCCCGCACCCGCCACAGAATCCTATCTCCGCGGCGACCTCATCCTCGACATCGCGCGCCGCACCGGCGCCGACGCCATCCATCCCGGCTATGGGTTCCTCTCTGAGAATGCCGCCTTCGCCGAGTCCTGCGAGCACGCCGGCATCAAATTCATCGGCCCGCCGGCATCGGCCATGCGCGCCCTCGGCTCCAAGACGCGTGCCCGCCAGGCCGCCGACCAGGCTGGCATGCCCCGCACTCCAGGTTCCGTCCACGGCCTCGCCTCGCTCGACGAAGCCCTCACCGTCGCCGCAAACATCGGTTACCCCGTCATGCTTAAAGCGGCCGCTGGCGGAGGCGGCAAGGGCATGCGCGCCATCACCAGCCCCGCCGACTTGCCCTCGGCCTTCACCTCCGCGCAAAGTGAAGCGGAGCGCGCCTTCGGCTCCGGCGAGGTCTATCTCGAAAAGCTGATCGAGCGTCCCCGCCACATCGAAATCCAAATCCTCGCCGACGAGCATGGCCACTGCGTCTACCTCGGCGAACGCGAATGTTCCGTTCAGCGCCGCCATCAAAAGGTGATTGAAGAAGCGCCCTCCGCCGTCGTCGGCCCCGATCTCCGCCAGCGCATGGGCGAAGCCGCCGTTTGCCTGGCTCTTGCTGCGGGATACACCAACGCCGGCACGATCGAATTCCTCGTCGATCCCGACCAAAACTTCTATTTCCTCGAGATGAACACCCGTCTCCAGGTCGAACACCCCGTCACCGAACTGGTCACCGGCTACGACCTCGTCCACCTGCAAATCCGCATCGCCCAGGGCGCACCGCTGCCCTTCGCGCAACAGGATGTTCACCTGCGCGGCCACGCAATCGAGTGCCGCGTCTACGCCGAAGATCCCGACAACGCCTTCATGCCATCTCCCGGCCGCATCACCCGCCTCCTCCAGCCCGGCGGTCCCGGCATCCGCGAAGACTGCGGCATCTACGAGGGCTGGGTCGTCCCCATGGACTACGACCCCATGCTCTCCAAGCTCATCGCGTTTGCCCCCACTCGCGAACTCGCCATCGCTCGCCTCCTCCGCGCACTCGACGAATACGTCATCGGAGGCATCCGCACCAATCTCGGCCTCTTCCGCCGCATCCTCCGCGATCCTGACTTCCAGACCGCCCGCATCGACACCGGCTACCTCGACCGCCTTCTTGCTTCTGGCTTGTCATCCCGACCGGAGTTCTCGCAAAGCGAGAACGGAGCGGAGGGATCTGCTGTCCCCATCATCGCCACCGCGGCAGCCGCCATCTTCGAAGCCACTCGCCCAACTCCCGTCACCCCAACAGCCCCTCCCGCCAACGCCTGGAAGTCCGCCGCCCGCACCGAAGCCGTACGTGACTTCAACGGAAAGGCGCGCTCATGAAATTTGACCTGGAAATCGACGGCCAAACCCGCAAGGTCGATATCTCCCCATCCGCAACATCCGGCCAGTGGCAAATGCAGATCGACGGCGAGCCCGTGGAAGCTGACGCCTGCCTTCTCCGCCCTGGCGTGCTCTCCCTGCTCGTCCACGGCCAGTCCCATCGCGTCGTCCTCGACGCTGACCTCGCGAACGCATCCGCCAATGGCGACTCCGCCGATCCGGCGCTCCATCTGGGCGCACACCGCATCGAGTGGCGTGCAGAAGATCCCCGCTCCTTCCGCCGCCGCCGCCGTCATGCAGGAACCGATGGCCCTATCACCCTCAAGGCCTCCATGCCCGGTCGCGTCGTCCGCATCCTCGTCGCCAAAGGAGACACGGTCGCCGCCCATCAGAGCGTGCTCGTCCTCGAAGCCATGAAAATGCAAAACGAGTTAAAGTCCCCCAAAGAAGGCCGCGTCATCGACCTTCGCGTAGCGCCCGGCGACACAGTCTCCAGCGGCCAACCGCTCGCCATCGTCGAATAAGTTTTGCCGCGACCGCAGCCACCAGCAACTAGCTGTCTTCCTACTCCCTACACCCTATTCCCTACACCCTGCTTCACTGCTGCTGCTGCTGCGTCTGCTGGATCAGCAACAACGGCTCCGCCGGCGGCGGCGGTGCCTGCGCCTTCTCCACCAGCATCGACCAGTCCTCCGGAATCGGCAGTTCCCGATCCAGGTCCGGCGCCTTATCGGACGCGGTCACCTGCACCGCTACAAACAACTCGCTTTCGGTCCGTCCGCGAAACAGTCCCCGCGTCGGCGGCACATCCGCATAATCCCTTCCCAGCGCCGTGCGAATATGCCTGTCCCGCGCAACCAGCGCATTCGTCGGATCGAACCCCACCCACCCCAGCGCCGGCAAAAACGCCTCGACCCACGCATGCGTCGCGTCTGACGTGGAGCGGTCGTGATCCTCGCTGCCGTGATACAAATACCCGCTGATGTAACGGCACGGAATCCCTACGTGCCGCACCAGCGCGATCATAATGTGCGCCAAATCCTGGCAAACCCCACGTCGCGTCCGCAGCGCCTCGTCAATCGGCGAATCCACACGCGTCGTTTGCTTCTCGTAGCTGAACCCTTCGTACAGCCGCTGATTAAGCTCGTGCAGCAATTGCAATGGATCGTCCCGCCGCACTACGTCCAACTCCTTCGCCAGTTGCAGCAGCTCCTGCGTCGGCTGCGCGAACTCGCTCGGCAGCAGCATCTCCCAGTAGTCGCCCTCCGCAACCAGCGCATCCAGTTCCTGCCATGCGCCCGCGCCCAGCGCTCCCGGAATCGTCGCCAGCGGCTGGTGCTCCACCACCGACTCCGCCACAATCACCAGTTGCCCATGCCGCCCCGGAATATCAAAGTGATGAATGTGATTGCCCAGATGATCGCGATACGTGAACACCCGGCACCGTGGGCTCACTGACAGCGAGAACGTCAGGCACCGTTGATTGCTGTCGCTTCGCGGGTGCATTCGCACTTCCATCATGCTCTCGCTCACCGATTTGCCGTACACGAACTTTGTCAAATGCCGCACGAAATAGAAATGCATCGCATCCCCTTAGACCGCCAGCGCCGTCTCCACCGAATACTGGATGTACACCGCGTAAATCAAATTGTGAATCTCCCGGCACTGCTGCAAAATCTGCCGCAGATACTTCACGGGATCCTGCGCCAGAATCTCCCCAATCTGCGCATACGCCAGCAGCGACTTCAGCCTTCCCGCCACCCGCATCAGATCGCCCCCATGCTGGGTCCGCGTCTGCGCCTGTATTGCCTCCAGCGACTGATGCAGCGCGTCAACCGCATAACGCACCGAGTGGGGAAACTCCGGATCCAGCAGCAGGAACTGCAAAATCCGTTCGTGTGTCAGCTCCGCCGTGTGCACCCGGCAAAATGCCTCGAACGCCGTGCAAATGCGCAACAAGCCAATCCACTCCAAATACTCGCCCGCATCGCTGGTGTCCTCGCCGCGAAACACTTCCCGCTCGTACAAATCCAGCAGTGTCGTAATCGACCACGCCCGCTCCAGACACCGTCCCACCTGCAGGAACCGCCATCCCTCGCCGTGACTCAGCGTCGTATCCGTTACCCCCTGGAACAAATGCACGCCGTCAATAATCGTCGGCAAAAATTCTGCGAGGTTCCGTTCGCTGGGCTGCGCTGTCCTCAACCGGCTGATTTCGTGAAACAACCCATTCAGCCGCTGCCACTGCTCCGTGCTGATCTCGTCGCGAATCTGCCGCGCATTTTCGCGTGCCCCAAAAATGCATGCGGTTATCGATGTGGCCCGCGTCGTATCGAAACACAGCGCGTGCACCAGCGCGGTGACGCCAACCCACTTTGCTGGCTCACCCGGCGCCCCGGTTCCCTCATCCATCCACGTGCTCTGTGGCGTGCCGACTGCAGCCAACACCCGCTGCCACCGCCCCTCCGCGCTCATCCGCGAGCGGTCCAGCATCAGCCCCATGTTGATGTCGATCAGCCGCGCAGTATGCTCCGCCCGCTCCAAATAGCGGCTCGTCCAGTACAAACTGTCAGCAACCCGCGAAAGCATTCTCGATTAGCTCCTCATAGCTTTTTTGCTGACCGCTTTTTCGCTGACCGCCCCACCGCTGACCGTTTCATCGCTGACCGTTTTACCGCTGCCCCTAGCTTCCCAACACCCACGTATCCTTACTCCCGCCCCCCTGCGACGAATTCACCACCAGCGACCCCTGCCGCAACGCCACCCGCGTCAGACCGCCCGGCACAATCGTCACCTTGTCCCCAAACAAAATGTAAGGGCGCAAATCCACATGCCGTGGCCCAATCGAGCCATCCTCCAGCAGACAGGGCGCGCGTGAAAAACTCAGCGTCGGCTGCGCAATATAATTTCGCGGGTCCGCATCGATCCTCCGCCGAAATTCCTCCCGCTCCGCCGCCGAGCTCTGCGGTCCCACCAGCATCCCGTAGCCGCCGCTCTCGCCCACCGCCTTCACCACCAGCTTCTCCAGATTGTCCTTCACGTATTCGCGCTGCTTCGCATCGGTCAGCAGATATGTCTCCACATTGTTCAGAATTGGATCCTCGCCGAGGTAGTACTTAATGATCGCCGGCACATACGCATAGATGGCCTTATCATCCGCAACCCCGGTTCCAAACGCATTCGCCAGCGTCACATTCCCGGCGCGATACGCGTTGAATAACCCCGAAGCCCCCAAAATTGAATCCGCGCGAAACGCCAGTGGGTCGATAAAGTCGTCATCCACGCGCCGATAAATCACATCCACGCGCTTCAATCCCGCCGTCGTCCGCATGTACACCACGTTGTCGTGGATCGCCAGGTCACGGCCCTCCACCAGTTCCAGGCCCATCTGCCGCGCCAGCCACGTGTGCTCGAAATATGCAGAGTTGTAAACGCCCGGCGTCAGCACCACAATCGTCGGCTCCGGCCGCCCCTCCGGCGCCAGCGAACGCAGCGTCGCCAGCAGCGCCTGCGGATAATGATCAATCGGACGCACCCCGTAGTCCCGGAACAAACTCGGCAGCGTCCGCTTCATAATCCGCCGGTTCGTCAGCATGTAGCTCACGCCCGACGGCACCCGTAAATTGTCTTCCAGCACCACGAACTCGCCGTTATTCAGCCGCAGCAAATCCGATCCGGCAATCGCCACATACACATTGCGCGGAACCCGCAGCCCTCGCATCTGCCGCCGGAACTGCACGCAGCTATACACCACCTCGCGCGGCACAACCCCCTGCGCCAGAATCTTCTGTTCGTTGTACACATCGTGCAGAAAAAGATTCAGTGCCGTAATCCGCTGGGTCAGCCCGCGCTCAATCCGCGCCCACTCCTCCCCGGTCACCAGCCGCGGAATCAGGTCGTACGGAAATATCCGCTCCGTCCCCTCCTCACGTCCATAAACCGTGAATGTGATCCCCTGCATCAGGAACGATGCGTCGGCCGACTTCTTCCTTCGCCGGATTTCTTCCGGGGGCAGCGTCGTTAATTCGTTAAACAGTGCCTCGTAATGCGGGCGAAGCGCCCCGGCCCCGTCGAACATCTCGTCGTAGGCGGCGTCCATAGCGTAGTCGCGGAGCAGCGGATGCTCGTGCGCGCCCCGTACAGGCGAAGTCGTCATAACAGTCCGTTTGTCGGATGCCGGATTTTGCTTCTTGGTCGGCCGTTTCGGACAGGGAAACGCGTACGACGCCTCAGACGAGGAAACGTACCTTCTTGTATCACGCTTCAATGGCAGCGGCCAACAGCCACACCCTGCCCGCTACACCCGGTCTTTCCGTTCCAGCGCCAGCGGATGCCGCGCCTCATACAACCCCACCGCACTCCCACCCGGCAGCGAAAAATGCGTGAATGTTCCCCACCGTGCCGTCTGCACCGCACCGCAACGAACGCCCCTTGCCGCCAGATTCGCTATCTCCGCCTGCAAATCGTCACACAGAAGATACAGCTCCTGACGATCGCTCCCTTCCGCCGGATGCACCGCCACCTCCGCCGGCGGCAGCGCAAAGATCAGCCACTCATGCCCCGCATCCACCCACGTCAACCCCAGTACATCCCGCAGAAACGCCCGATCCCCCTCCGCATCCGCCGAATGCAAAATCAAATGCGCCCCAAAAATCATCGGCCCTCTTCTCCGCCAGGTAGCGTTCGAGAGTTAGCTCCCAGCACCCGGTGTTTCTCATCGCTGAACTCTGTCTTTCTGCACCCTATTCCCTATCCCCTACACCCCGCCCCCGCACCACCACCCCACCCTTCATCACAAAAGAGACCCGCTCCACCGCAGTAACATCCTTCACTGGATCCCCCGGCACCGCGATCACATCCGCAAAAAATCCCGCCTTCAACTGTCCCACGCGGTCCTGCATCATCAGGATCTTCGCCCCGTTCAAATAATCCGCCTGCAGCACCGCCAGGGGCGTCATCCCGTACTGCACCATCAGCTCCAGCTCCTTCGCCTGCGTCCCGTGCGGAAACGGCCCCACATCCGATCCCACGGCCATCGGCACGCCCGCCGCCACCTGCCGCTGGAATTCGTGGATCTTGTAGTCCAGCATCGCCTTCTCCCGCGCCGCCGCCGCTGCGTTGGGCGCGTGATCGGCGAAGTACACAAAAATCGTGAACGTCGGCACTGCCGGAATCTGCTTCTCCTTCATCAGCCGCACGGTCGCGTCGCTCAGCTGCGTCGCATGATCAATCGACGCCACGCCCGCCTGCGCCGCATACAGCGCTCCCGGCTCGCCCTGGTCGTGCACGCCAACATTCGTCCCCAGACGTGCAGCCTCCGCCACCGCCGCCTTCAGCTCGTCCACCGTGTATTGATACGGCGTATGGAAATCCCAAAACTCCGGATCACCGGCCACCGGCGCCATCCCCGGCTGCCCGCCAGGAACCATTCGATCCGGCCCAGTTTCATAAACCTTCACGAAACTCGACCCTTCCTTATGCTGTTCGCGGATCGTCTCCACCAGCTGCTCCGCATCGTTTGCATAATCCGCGTTGCCCAATACATGCTGCGCCGGGTTGTAGTGGATCGCGTCCTCATGCCCACCCAAAATCGAAATCGCGTTCCCGCTGATCCGCATCCGCGGTCCCGGAATCAGTCCCTCGTCAATCGCATCCCGGACCGCCGAGTCCGCCGATCCCGCGCCCTCCGTCCCCATATCCCGCTCGGCCGTGAACCCCGCCATCAAATCGTCCTTCGCCGCCAGCGCCGCCAAAATCGTCCGCTCCGGCACGCTCTCCTCCACGGTCTGCAAGTCCTCTGCCCCGGGATGAAGAAACAAATGGACATGAGCATCGATCAGCCCCGGCATCAGCGTCGTGTCTCCCAGATCGATCACCGCCGCCCCCGCCGGATGTTCGACCGACGATCCCGCCGCCACAATCCGCTCGCCTTCCACCAGCACTTCGCCCGGCGTCGCAATCTTCCCCGCCGCCACATCGAACAACCGCGCCGCATGCAGCACGATAGGGTGTTTCGCCGCAGCCGACTCTTGCCCGCATGCAGTCCCGACAGCAACCGTCCACAAAATCCCACCAAGCAGCAGAAAATTTCGAGAGATCATCCAACCCTCCAAACGTTTTCCCAGCATAGTAGAGCACCAGAACCAGTCCGGATGCCAACCGCCCTATCGCTCACAGTCTCACCGCTAACCGCTTCATTGCTGACAGTCTCATCGCTGACCGCCTTATCGCTCTTGCGCAGTGCTATCCTTGCCCCAAATGGACGCTCCAGCCATTGCCACGCACAACCTTACCCGTCGCTTCGGCCAGTTCACCGCCGTTGACGGCATCAGCCTCAGCGTCGCGCCCGGGCAGTTCTTCGGCTTTCTCGGCCCGAACGGCGCTGGGAAGTCCACGACAATCAAAATGCTCACCGGCCTGCTCGCGCCCACATCCGGCCAGGTTCAGTTGCTCGGCCTCGACTTCGCGACGCACCCGCTTGAGCTCAAACGCCAAATCGGCGTCGTCCCTGAAGGCCTTGCCCTCTTCGGCCGCCTCACAGCGTCCGAGTACCTCCGCTTCGTCGGCCGCATGTATGGCCTCGATCGCGACACCACCAACCGGCGCACGGAAGAACTGCTCGACTTCATGAACCTCGCCGGCGAACCGAAAAAACTCGTCACCGACTTTTCCCACGGTATGCAGAAGAAACTCGCGCTCGCTGCCGCTGTCATCCACTCGCCGCGCGTCCTCTTTCTCGACGAGCCGTTCGAAGGCGTCGACGCCATCGCCGCAGGCGCCCTCAAAGCCATGCTCCAGCGCATGATCGAGCGCGGCGTCACCATCTTCCTCACTTCGCATGTCCTCGAGATCGTCGAGCGCCTCTGCAGCCACGTCGCCATCATTCAGGAAGGCAAGCTCGTCGCGAACGGCTCGCTCGACGAATTGCGCGCCGGCGTCGGCCTTTCCGAGACCGGAGAAAAGCTCACCCTCGAAGAAATCTTCCTCCGCGTCGTCGGCGCAGCCGGCGCCGAAGCTAATCAGGAAGCGCTCCAGGAACTCTCGTGGCTGTCCTGAACACGAACTCGCCTCCGCAAACCGCTCCATCCACGCGGGCCGGAGCATTCTCACCGCTCGCGCGCCAGCAGTACTCCGCGCTTGTTTGGCTCCAGAGCCGCATCTTTCTCAACTCGTTCCGCACCATGCGCGGCGGCTTCGAACTCGGCTCACGCATCATCACCGGCGTCGTCCTTTTCCTCATCGCCATCGGTCCAGCCGTCGGCCTTGGCTTCGGCGCATGGAACGCGGCAGTTTATGGCCGGCGCCTCAGCTTCGCGGTCATCCTCTGGATACTTTCCCTGGCTTGGCAGTTCTTTTCCGCGCTCGCGCCCGCCCTCGCCGGCCAGAATCCTGACCTCAGTCACCTGCTCCGATTTCCCGTCAGCTTCGGCTCGTGGATTCTTCTCTTCCTCTTCTACGGCATCATTGCGCCTTCCACGCTCATCGGCATTCTCTGGTCCATCGGCATCGGCATCGGCATCACCGTCGCGCGTCCCGATCTCTTTCTCTGGACCACATTCACCCTCGCGCTCTTCGTTTTCTTCAACATCCTTCTCTCGCGCACCATCCTTGCCTGGGTCGAGCGCTGGATGGCCCAGCGCCGTTCCCGCGAAATCCTCACCGGTATCTTTCTTTTCCTTGCGCTCGCAGGGCAGGCCTTCAACCCGGCCTTTCACAACTATTCCGCGTTGCGCGCCCCCAGTCAGAACGGGTCTCACTCGCGCACCCACCGCCAACCCGCGCATATCCCTGCGCGCGTCATGACTATCCAGGCCCTCTTTCCGCCAGGCCTTGCCGCCGATGCTCTCATTCTGCCCATCCAGGGCCGCAACGGCCGCACTCTCCCATTCGGCGGCCTCACGCTTTACAGCGTCGCCATCGGTGGACTCCTTTGGATTCGCCTGCGTGCTGAAAGCCGCGGAGAGAACCTCAGCGAAGCGCCACGCCGTCCCGCTCCGGCCAAAGCGCGTGCGCAATCCGGCCGCCGCGCTCTCTTTGACTACTCTGGTCCCATCGCTGCAGTCATCGAAAAAGACCTGCGCTATATCATGCGCAGCGGTCCGCTGCTCTACGCGCTCGCTGTTCCGCTGGTCATGGTTTTCCTCTTCAGCAGCGCTTTTCGCAACGGAATGATGTCCGGCGCTCACTCCGAATACGCGCTGCCGCTCGGCCTCATCTGGGGTTTCCTCGGCCTTACTCGCCTCGTCAGCAACAACCTCGGCATTGAAGGTCCAGGCATTCAGTTCTACTTCCTCTCACCTACGCCCATGCGTACGGTGATTCTCGCCAAGAACGTGATGCACCTGATGCTGTTTCTCATCGAAGCCATACTTCTTTCCGGCCTCGTCCTCTTCCGTTTCGGTTTGCCCACAGCCAGTGTCGGCGTCGCCACTTTCTTCTGGATCCTCTTTGCCGTGGCGGCGAACTTCGCCATCGGCAATCTGCTCTCCATTCTCATGCCCTACCGCGCCAGCATGACACGCATGCGCAACGAGCCCGGCGCCATCGGCAATGGCCTCCTCAGCATGCTCACCCAGGCCGCCATTGTGGGGGTGGGGGCCGTAGCCTTCATTCCTTTCGCGGCCTTCGGCCATCCCTGGCTGGCAACGCCGCTGTTGCTCCTGCTCGCCGCCGCCAGCTTCGTTGCCTATTGGCAGGTCCTCGCCAAAGTCGATGGCCTGGTGCAGTCCCGCAGCGAATCGCTCATCCTCGACCTCGCCAAAACTCCAGACAAGTGATCGATTCGGAGATTTTTGATGAGCAGGATGCGAATCGCAGCGACGGCGCACCCATGTAGCCCGTGACCGTCCCGATTTTCGGACGCCAGCCACTCAAACACGACAAAATGCAGGTGCGGAAGACGCTCCCCGACGAAAGCAAGCCCTGGGCGCGGCCCCTACGCCAGTTCGTAGCCCGCGAAGAAGTAGCCGATCTCGAACTCCGCAGTATCCTCGCCGTCTGAGCCGTGGATCGCGTTCTCTTCAATCGACCCAGCAAACTTCTTGCGGATCGTTCCTTCTTCCGCGTTCGCCGGATTCGTCGCACCCATCAGCTTGCGCAAATCGGCAATCGCATTGTCCTTCTCCAGCACCAGCGCCACCATCGGCCCCGACGACATGAACTCCGTCAGCGATCCGAAGAATGGCCGCGCTTTGTGCACGTAATAGAAGCCCTCCGCCTGCGTCTTCGAAATCGACAGCTTCTTGATGGCCACAATGCTGAACCCGGCCTTCTCCATCTCGGCCAGTATCGCCCCGGTAAAACCCTTACGAAATGCATCCGGCTTAATAATGCTGAAAGTACGCTGACTCAATGGCTTCGCTCCCTTAGGTAACTTGCTTCTAATATTTTAGGGCAGGCCCCACTCCGGCCTGCGCTATCATCAAACTCAGTCATGGCTGTTCCGGCAAAGAACATCGTCGATTCCTTCCGCGAAGTGGTCCAGGACCTTCTCGTCCCGGAATTGAAGGCCCTGCGCGTGTCTGTCGACTCCATGAAGGTCGAAATGCAGCTCCGCGACGAAAAGGTTCACACCGAACTGC
>Ga0210391_10002685_pt1 | contig 15303 bp, 11 predicted proteins | sample IncBWC12OmetaG_FD_160573 | JGI IMG/M metagenome (GOLD analysis project Ga0210391, IMG submission 160573) | Forest soil microbial communities from Barre Woods Harvard Forest LTER site, Petersham, Massachusetts, United States - Inc-BW-C-12-O ... | reverse complement strand
CCGGGATTACCGGGACGGATGCCGCGACCGGAGCGGCGACGAAAGTGAACGGACTGGCGGGCAACGAGAACAATTCGCTCGACGGCCAGACATTCCAGGTGGCGCAGGGCGCGGACTTCGCGATGGTGGTCGATCCCGGCCACGAGTTTGGCGACGTGCTGTGCCAACTGTGCGGGCCGAACGCGACGTACGCGAAGGGCGGCGCCTATCCGCAGATCGACAATTCGGGTTTCGTCGCCTCGTACGCCAAGGTGTGCACGGCGGCGCAGCAGGTTCGGCCGCTCGGCGAAATCATGAACTGCTACACGCCGGCGCAACTACCGGTGCTGAACGCGCTCGCGGCGGAGTTTGCGGTGTGCGATGTGTGGCACGCGTCGATGCCGGGGCCAACGTGGCCGAACCGGATGTTCGTGCACGCGGGCTCGTCCGCGGGCCTCGACCACAGCCCGACGACAGCGGAAATCGTCGAGTGGGAGACTTTGTTTGGGTTTTCATTTCCACACGGCACGATTTTTGATGCGCTGAATGCGAAGGGGCTGAAGCACAGGCTGTATGCGGGCGATAAATTCCCGATGGTGTCCGCGCTGAAGGGAATTCATCTCGACGACATTCGCGGCTACAGCAATTTCGCGGCGGACACGCAGGGCGACTTTCCGTTCTCCTACGTCTTCATCGAGCCGAGCTACGCGATTCTGAACGATTACAAGGGAAGCACGTCGGAACATCCGCTCGACGACATCCGGATGGGCGAGGGGCTGATCAAATCGACGTACGAGGCGATTCGCAATTCACCGCTGTGGAACAGCAGCGTGCTGATTGTCATTTGGGACGAGCATGGCGGATTTTACGACCACGTTCCGCCGCCGGTAGCCGTGGCGCCGGGGGATTCGACGCCGGACACGCCGGCCAACGTGAATGGATTTACGTTTGAGCAGTATGGGCCGCGCGTGCCGGCGGTGGTGGTATCGCCGTGGATTCCGAAGGCGACGATCGATCACCGCGTCTACGATCACGCCTCGGTGCCCGCGACGCTTGAGAAATTATTTGGAATGGCGGCGCTGACGGCGCGCGATGCAGCGGCGAGTGACGTTCTGTCGTTGCTTTCTCTCGACGTGGCGCGCACCGATGCTTTGGCGAGCTTGCCCGCTCCGGCGAGTCCCGTGGGCGCGGAGTTTTCGCTCGCCGAGGCGGTGCCGGTGACGGCGACTCCAGCCGTGCCGACGCGGCCGAGCGAGACGATCGACGACGGCAGTTTGCCGGTGTTCGTGCAGGCCGCGCTGCGGCAGGACCTTGAAATGTCGCCCGCGAGCGAGCGGCCGCAGATTCTTGCGCGTGTGAAGGGACTAAAGACGCGCGCCGACGCGGCCCAGTATTTGAGGGAAGTCGAGGCGAAGCGCGCGAGCGCGAGTTAGCGGGCCTTCGGCCGTGCGTGGGTCTGCAGCGAACTGAAGTTTCGCGGGCCTGTGCCGAACCAGCAGATACACGAGCCCGATCGATGTGATCCTGGATTGCCGATGACCGGCACGATGACTATGCGAGTGCGGTGGCTTGCCACCGCTTTTGCTCACGCTGACACGGACGCGGCTCACTCACGCGCCTAGCGGGCGAGAACTACAAACCTACGCAGCGTTGCTCGGGGCGTCCGGCCTTCGGCCGTGGGCTGGCTCTTAGTAGCGTGGACTTTCGGAAAAGCGGCGGCAAACCCGCCGCCGCACTCCCATAGTCGGCTGGGTGCGCGGCAGTAGCACCGAGCGGATCGAATCGAGCAAGGATGCATCGTGCCGTGACCAGCTAGGCAGCGCGCCAGCGATCCTGCTCGACGGTTTTGCTGGTGCTTCCGACACGAAGCGGCCTTCGACCCGTACTGTCCACCACGCAGCACTCGCCGGCATGATGACTATGGGAGTGCGGCGGACCCTGACGCCGCTTTTCCAGAGCGCCACACGACTCGGAGCGCTGCGCGGCCGAAGGCCGGCTACAGTCCATGAAGCGAATCACTGCGAGCTACAAGGCGGGCATGAGGGGCCGGGCGAGGCGCGATAGAATGCGGGCATGAGTGACGCGCGAGCGTTGCCGATACTTTTGGTGGGAGATGCGCGGCTGGAGCGGCGCGTGGCGGCGGTCGCGCGTGTCGATGACGAGTTGCGAGTGGAGGCGGTGCGGATGCATGCGACGCTCGATGCGTTTCGCGCGCGCGCGAGGTATGGGAGGGCGCTCGCTGGGCCGCAAGTTGGCGTGATGAAGCGCGTCGTGGTGATGAATTTAGCGGCAGCGCCGCCGGTGGGGATTGGCGCAGGGCCGTTCACGCTGGTGAACCCGGAATTTTTGTGGATGAGCGACGAGTGGATTGAAGTGTGGGACGACTGCTTGAGCGTTCCGGATATTGTGGCGCGTGTGCGGCGGCGGTCGAGCGTGACGGTGCGGTTTCGCGATCTCGAGTGGCGCGAATGTGTGTGGGAGCGCGTGCCGCCGGATGTGGCCGAGCTCCTGCAGCACGAGGTGGATCACCTCGACGGAATCTTGATGACGGCACGCGCGTGTGGCGCGGACGCAGTACGGCCGATCAGCGAGCGCGACGCGTTGGTAGGGAATTCACGGCGGCGGCGCGATTAAGGAAAATTCACGATACTGCGCGGGATGTCAGTGAAAATCCGGATAGATTTCGTCGTTGATCCAGTAGCTGGCTAGGACGATCGCGAAAAGCATGCCGGCTGACCACAACAGCCAGCGATATTTTCGCCAATTGACGGCGAGCGATGAGAGCTGCAGAGGAATGTCGACGATGTAGGCTGCGCAGTAGCAGAGATTCGCTACGAGCACGAGACCCAAAAGAGGGAAGAGAGACGAGAGAGTCAGCGCCGGACGAAAGTGCGGCCATGACGCGATGACCCAACCAACAGTTACGGCGGCCAGGGCGAAATTATAAACAACGCGCCGCGGCTCCCAGTATTGAAGCGATGCCCAAAGCGACGAACGAAACGAGCGAGGCGGTTGTTCGCCGCCAAGAGGAAAAGTTGCCGGGGGTTGGGTGTTCATCCGCGTTACCTCCGCCTTGCCAGAGAGAACGATCCGAGGATACCGTAACGGTTCGTAGTGTCAAGTACTTTGTCGTGCAGAGTAGATAAGCGATCCACGGTCGCACGGTGAGCGCTGTCGCCAAAACTCGCGTGAAGCGGGCCGAGCGCGCCATCGCAAACGAAGACGAATTGAGCGTAGTGTACGCTTCGTGACATTCGGAATTTTGGGATGTGATACTCTTCGCGACATCCACCTGCCAACACGGAAATCTCGCATTAATAAGGATCCGCGATGAAGAGCACGGGCAAGCCCACGTTTGCGATAGCAATGCTCGCCGCTCTCACCGTCCTCGGCGCAGCGGCTGCTTACGCGCAGGACAAATACTCGCTGGTAACAACGAGCGGCATCGCGTTCTCCGATTTCCGGGGATACGAAGATTGGTCGTTCGTCTCTTCCGCGCGCACCGATGAAGTGCTCAAAGTGATCGTCGCCAACCCGGTGATGATTAACGCCTACAAGGCCGGCGCTCCTGGCGGCGGCCAGGTATTCCCGGATGGCTCGAGGATCGTGAAGCTCCAGTGGAAGCCGAAGAAGAGCACGGATGCTCCGTTCGTCGTGGATGTGCCGGACGTTTTCACGCAGGCTTTCGTAATGGAAAAAGACAGCAAGAGATTTCCCAAAACCGGTGGATGGGGATACGCGCTGTTCAACTACGACGCCGCATCGGGCAAATTCACCGCCGATCCCAGCCCCGCCGACTGCGGAAACACGTGCCACGTCGCCGTGAAGTCGAAGGACTACATTTTCCATCCGCTCCAGAAGCGCTGACCCACTCGCCTTCAAATATTCGCGGAACGCGCGGCTCCCGATTAGCGTGCGTTCTAGCTCCTCATCCTCGCGACAATCGGAAAGTGAAATCCCGTTGAAACGAAATGCGCGGTGGCGCGACTAACTGTGTAGGTGGAGGTGCGTGTCGCCGCATTTTGGAGTTGGCACAGCGTGTTTTAGAAGTAGTACCATATTCACTCCGGCCACTGGAGCGCAGTAGAAATGGGGATTGTACGTTTTCGTATTTTGGCGTTCTGCAGTTTGTGTCTCGCTAGTTTCGCACTTCTCACCCAGGTGATTATCGGAACGGGAGTCGTTCGCGCGGATTCCGCGACGTTCGATTTGGCAGGGCCGCGTGTGGATGTGACCGTCACGCGCGGCGGAAAGACGCTGCCGATCTCCGAAGTGCCGAATCTTCAGCCCGGCGACCGGCTGTGGATTCACCCGGATTTTCCGGAGAGCCAGTCCGTGCATTACGTGCTGGTCGTCGCGTTCCTTCGCGGCTCGACGAACCCTCCGCCCGAAGATTGGTTCACGCGAGCGGACACCTGGTACAGACAAGTGCACGAGGAAGGAATCGTGGTGACCGTACCGGCCGAGGCGCAGCAGACGCTGCTGTTTCTCGCGCCGGAAACGGGAGGCGACTTCAACACGCTGCGCAGCACGGTGCGATCGCGTCCGGGAGCATTCGTGCGAGCGTCGCAGGATTTGAATCAGGCGAGCCTCGATCGTTTGCGGCTCGAGAAATACCTGGACGAGGTGAAGGAAAGCTCCGACACGGATCCGAAAGCTTTGCAAGAACGCTCCGTGCTGCTCGCTCGATCGCTGAACGTGAAGGTCGACCAACAGTGTTTCGACAAGCCCACCGAGCAGCAGGCGCCGTGCCTCACGCAAAATACCGATGCGCTGGTCCTGGATGACGGGCACACGCAGTCGATGGTGACGGCTCTCACGTCGGGCCCTTCGTCGGACCTTATCGCTTCGGCGAGCGCGACTTCGCTTGCGGGCGGCGGATATTACAGCGCGTACGTGGCGTCGATTGTGGATCTGGCGCGCATTTTGGGCAGCCTGCACACGGCGGAATATCAATACATTCCGGCGCTGGCGCTGCCGGAGAAGCAGGTGTTGAAACTTCGGCTGAACAATCCGCCTTCGTTCCGCAAACCGCAGTCCGTGTTGGTCGTAGGGTTACCCGCGGTGGAAGCGGCGCAACTGCCTCCGCTGCGCGCCGTGGATGCGGAGGAAGTGCATTGCCTGCAGAAATCTCCTCTGGTTCTTTCCGCCGAGGGCGCGCCGCTCGTGTTCGCAACGGACATTGCGCACGATTTTGTTCTTCACGTCGAAAGTAAATCCGGCACGGGCATGGATCTTCCCGCCGAACCGAGCGCATCGCGCGGCGGATTTGTGATCGACACGCAAAAGCTGCACGCCGGTCAGCTCGACCCGGAGGCGAAGGGCACTCTACGCGGACAGTGGGGCTTCGAAAGTTTTACCGGCCCAACGTTTCAATTGCGATCCGCGCACACCGCGAGCTGGATTATCCCCGCCGCGGACCAGGGCGCTCTGATTGTGGGCCGCGACGATGCGATTCATCTGCAATCGGCGACCGCCGCTTGCGTGGAGAAAGTAAGCGTCGCTGCGGCGAACGGCGACGATCTGAAAGCCACGTGGAAGCTGGCCAAGCCGGACGAACTCGAGGTACAGATTCCGCTGAAAGACCAGGCGGCCGGCCGGATGAAACTGAAAGTGAAGCAATACGGATTGGCGGAGCCGGAGGAAGTCAGTTTGCACGCGTATGCAGAGGCTGCACATGTCGAACGGTTCACGATCAACGCCGGCGACAAGCAGGCCGTGCTGAAGGGAACGCGCCTCGATGAAGTGGATGGCGCCGAGTTGAAGGGAATTCATTTCGTTCCGGCAAAGTTTTCGCGCGCGGAACAGAAAGACGAGCTGCAATTGGTGGTGCAGGCGAGCGCTCCATCGGCCGTGTTGCAGCCGGGCGAAAAAGTGGTGGCGCACGTCGCACTAACCGACGGTCGAGTGCTCGATCTGCAAACCACGGTTGCGCCGCCGCGCCCGAAAGCTTCGCTGCTGAACAAAAGCGTGCAGCGCGGCCCCGCAGACTCGGCGATCCACTTCGGCAAGGATGACGAACTGTCGCAAGAGGACCGGCTGTCGTTCTTCGTGAAGACGGAGATACCGGAGAAATTCACACACAGCGAGAAGATCGAAGTGGCGACCGCGGACGAATCGTCCCACGTGGTGCTGAGTGAAGCGGACGGCAGTTTGATCCTGCAGGATTCGCAGACGGCGCTCGCGATTTTCACTCCGGCAAAAGGATTCGCCACGTCCGCGTTTGGGCCGCTGCGCTTTCGCGTGATCGACGCGGACGGCGTGAGCGGCGACTGGACGCCACTAGCGAACATGGTGCGCGTGCCGTCGCTGAAGGAAATTCGCTGCCCGGACAAGCCGGACCGCCAATGCAAACTGAGCGGAACGAATTTGTTTCTGATCGATTCGGTCGCGTCCGATCCGCAATTCAGCAACACGGTTCCCGTGCCCGCGGGCTTCGTCGATTCGACGCTCAGCGTGCCGCGCCCCAATGGAACGCTGCTCTATTTGAAGCTGCGCGACGATCCGTCGACCGTGAGCATGATGGTGCTGCCGGTGTTGCCCGAAGAGTAGGCGGCGTAGTTGGCCTGCTGCGAGCCGCTTACCATTTTCCGGAGTGGGCGCCGCCGTCGACGTGCAGCACTTCTCCCGTCACGTAACGCGCTTCGGTGAGGTAGACGACGGCGTCCGCGATGTCCTTCACTTCGGAGATCGCGCCCATCGGCGAGAGCATCTTCAGGAAGTCTTTCGGGTCGTCGTCGTGCATCGGCGTGTTCACGACGCCGTTGTATCCGCGATCGAGAAACGCCTGAGCGACGCCGGCTCCGATGCCTTGCGAAGCGCCCGTTACGATCACTGTTTTCGGTTTCCTTGTCATATGTCCCTCACTACTCGTTATACCCGAACCGTCGTTCACTTCGGCGCGTCGGTCTTACGCCGTTATCGGATGAACGCCGTGGAGGGACGACGTTGCAGAAAAGACATGCCAGAATCCCAAAGAGGCTTCCGAAATCTCTATTCGCGGCGAAGACTCGTGTACGGGCGGCACGGGCGCATTTCTCTGCTTGACGCAAAATACGTTGCAGGCGTAAACCGAGAGACAGAGGTGCAACTATGAAAATTGTAGTGATCGGCGGCACTGGATTGATCGGGTCGAGGCTCGTTCCTAAATTGCGCGAGCAGGGTCACGAAACAGTTGCCGCGTCTCCGAATACCGGCGTGAACACAATCACGGGCGAGGGGCTGGCCGAAGTGCTGAAGGGTGCGACCGCGGTGGTTGACGTATCGAACGCTCCATCGTGGGAAGACTCCGCGGTGATGAAGTTCTTCGAGACATCGACCAAAAACCTTCTCGCCGAAGAAGCGGCGGCAGGCGTGAAACATCACGTTGCGCTTTCTGTGGTGGGAACTGAGCGGATGCTCGAAAGCGGTTACTTCCGCGCAAAAATCGCGCAGGAGGATCTGATCAAGAATTCGTCCATTCCATATTCAATCGTTCGCGCTACGCAATTCTTCGAATTCGTGAAAGGCATCGCCGATTTTTCCACCGACGGAAACAAAGTGCGCCTGCCAACTGCGCTTATCCAGCCGATGTCCGCGGATGATGTGGCCGCCGCATTGGCCCAGATCGCCGCGGGTTCGCCGGTGAACGGCACCGTGGAAATCGGCGGGCCGGAAAAGTTTCATCTCGACGAACTCGTCCGGCGCGCGCTGGCGGCATGGAAGGATCCGCGCGAAGTCGTCGGCGAGCCGGGCGCGACCTACTACGGCGTGAAAGTAGAAGAGCGAACGCTTGTGCCAGACGATGACGCACAGCTCAGCAAGACGAGTTTCGCAACGTGGCTCACTCTGCCCGCCGCGAAAGTGGCAGCGGCGTCCCACTAGCCACGGACTCGATGGCGAAGGTTGGGACCTGAGCTGGCGGGTGATACACTCGCGCGCGTCTCTCGACCTTCGCCGATGACATCCAGTTCAGAGCCGCAAATTGTGATCCGCGCAGCGACGCCGGCGGAAAGCTCCGTCTGCGGGCAAACCTGCTACGACGCGTTCGCAAAAATCAGCGCGGCGCACGGCTTTCCTTGCGATTTTGCGACGGTGGAAGCCGCGACCATCACGCTGTCGATGATGTTTTCGCATCCGCGTTTTTATTGTGTCGTAGCGGAGAGCGGCGGCCGCATCGTGGGAAGCAACTGTCTCGACGAGCGCTCGATGATCGCCGGTATCGGCCCGATCACCGTCGATCCGAATACGCAAAATCACGGCGTGGGACGCAAGCTGATGCAAGCGGTGATGGGCCGCGCTCGGGAGCGCCATCCGGCGGGCATGCGGCTGGTGCAGGCTGCGTATCACAATCGATCGCTCTCGTTGTACACAACGCTCGGCTTCGATGTTCGCGAGCAGCTTTTCTGCGTGCAGGGACGAACACGCGAGCGGCATATTCCCGGCTGCGAGGTGCGACCAGCACACGCCGGTGATTTGGATGCGTGCAACTCGCTGGCGCGCCGCGTGCACGGATTCGATCGCGGGGTGGAATTAGCGGAAGCGATTCAGTACGGGAGTGCCCGCGTAGTCGAGCGCGCAGGACGCATCACCGGATACGCGTCGGCGTTGGCTTACTGGGGCCACGCGACGGCGGAGTGCAATCTGGACATACAAGCGCTGATGGCGTCCGTTGAAAGTTTTGATGGCGCCGGTATTCAGATCCCGTCGCGAAACAGCGCTCTGCTGCGCTGGTGCCTCGAGAACGGTTTGAAAGTAGTTCAGCCGATGACCCTCATGACCATCGGGCTCTACAACGAGCCGTCTGGTGCGTGGTTTCCGTCCGTACTGTTTTGATCTCGCCGAATCGCGTTTCGCCCGCTAACTAACCCATTCGTCCGAAACCGAGGGCTGCGAGATTACCCAACGTAAATAAACAAGAAGGTCAACGGTCGCCCCGACAGAAAGTTCAACGTTGAACAGGCAGATCAGCGCGCTAAGATCGAGGCTTCTTGGGCCCAGGTGACGCTGTAACTAAGAACTTGGAGGAGCGCAACGATGAATCCTGCATTGAGGAAAATTGCTTTCTTGTTGCTCGCAGCAGCAGCGGTCGCGGGTGCCATAGCATTCAAGGCCCCGGTGACTGGATACGCGAAAGATGACGGCAATCCGGTTTGGGTTACCAAAATTCCAGACGGATACCGCGACTGGCAGTTGATTTCTGTGGCGCACGAAGAGGGCAACCTGCACAGTTTCGCGGCCATGTTGGGAAATGACACTGCGATGAAGGCCTTCCGCGACGGCAAGCTTCCTTATCCCGACGGTACGATTATTGCCGCGCTGCACTACGGTCACGTTGCGTCGGAAGAAAACGACAAAGTTTTTGGCGATCAGCAATCTTTCGTTCCAGGTCCGCCGACAAACACCCAGTTCATGATCAAGGACTCAAAAAAGTACGCCGCGACGGGAGGCTGGGGATTCGGTCACTTCAATAGCGACGGAACTTCCGGCACCGAAGCACAGCTCAAGACCTGTTTCCCCTGCCACGCGAAAGCCACACGCGACTTTGTGTTCACCCGTTACGCACCGTAGCCAGCATCCGCAGAATATTCGGTTGGACTCCAAGACTGTGCAGCGCTACAGACTCCGCTGGAGTTGCGTCTATTCGTTGATGAGTTGGCGGATCAGCTTTCCGGCGGCGTCATCGTCTTCGAAGTCGAGCGCGTGGCCGACGTATCGGATCTCGCCGCGCTTATCGAGGATGGCGACGACGGGGAAACTCCTGACGCTGTAGCCGGCAAGCGCGTCGTCGGAGGTAATCACGACGGCGATATGACGCGCCTGCTTCGCGGCGATTTCGCTGAGAGAGCGGTCGAGATCGAATCCGGGCGCGCGGGTCGAGGGTTCGTTGGCCTTGCGCGTGGTTGCGACTGCGACGAGAAGTTTTTGCGTTCCGAAACGCTTTTGGAGCGCATCGAGATCGGAAACTTCGGACTCGCGCGGAGCGCATCCCACAAAGAAAAATGAAATCACCTGTACACGGCCCGGCTCGGGGAGAGTGGCGGCCGGATGTTTCCCGAATACGCTGAGTGCGGGGACGGGCGGCGCGGGCTTCAACTCCATATTCGCCCAAGACACTTCGTCTTCTGCCCACCGACCGATCTGTTCAGTCGATGATTTCTCCAGGGTGTTGATTTCGTCGCGGAGTTTTTCGGCAGCTGCCACGTCCCCGGCGAGATATTCGTAGTGAACGAGACTTGCACCCGCATCGAGCGCGTAACGCAAGGGCAGAGGTTCGGCGCCGGGATTTGGCGTTCTGTTCCGCGCGAGAAGGATGGCGTAGCGTTCCTTGGACCAGTCGAGCGCGCGTGTGGTGTTGGTGTCTGTTTCGTCTTCGATGGCGCTGTCGATTTGTGATTGCACCTCATCCATGGGATCTTGCTGCAGGATCAACTTGAGCGTCGGCCATGCCGGTTCCCAATTTCCGCCCATCCGCAATTGCAAAACGGCGAGAGTGAGCCTGGCGTCAGGGCCATGCTGCAGATCGCTACCCGCCAGATAACGCTGAATGGCTGCGAGAGCTTTCTCATGGTTCGATTCGCAGAGCTTGGCGAGCCAGTACAGTTCCTCACCGGATTCGTTCTCGACGGAAAAGGAAAAACAAAGTTGAGCGGACTGCTTGCTGACTTCGTCCTCTAACGCTCTCGCGGCCGATGGGCTCTTGTTCGTCTTAGCGGCGCGCCATTCGGTCATCGGCTGTTGGGCGAACGTGTAGGCTTCCGAGGGTTTGGTGAAACTGGATTGTGCGGAGGCGAACTGGAGGAAAAGCGGAAACAGAAGCACGGATCGCAGGGCTTTTAGCATGGCGGGCCTCCGGAAGACACGGAATCCGTTCATACGACACTGAGCTAGCAACCTGGCCGATTCTCCTATGAATCGCGGTTTGTTTGCAGGGTTGCCTATGCCGGAATTTGAAGGAGGCAGCGCCGGAGATTCGGTTTCGCTTCATCGCTGTGACGGCTTCCGGACGGATTTCAGTCGTTGCGTAGTTTCGATTTGCCGGGCAGATTCTCTCGAACCAGATCGCGAACGCGTGCGATGTCGTCCGTCGAAGCGAAGCATCTCTTGGGAACATGCATTGCTTGAAACGGGGATAAGGCAAAGATGAACACCGCCGGTGTCTCAAATACGTTGCGAAACGCGGACCACTTGCTGTCGGTGGCTGCATCGTCTGTTTTAGTCGCGATTCCTCCGTTACCGATCGTGTAGCGCCGGGCTTTTGTCAGAAACTGGGACTTCCGGAACATCGCCCGTACTCGCAAATATGGGAAAAGCAGAAGTCCGCAGAGCACCAAAACCAGCAGGAGCGCCATGATTGCAAGAATCGATCCGCCTCCATCGAAAGAGAGGATGGTCTCCCGCGAGTTTCTGTAGAGATCGTGAACGATCAGGCAAATAAGAATGGACGCGACCCACCTTACAAGGTTGCCGCGATTCCAGGACAATGGGGTGTAAACATCGTTCGGCTTGAGGTCGACATCTATAATAACGTCGCGAGTATCTTGCATGGAGTTATACACATTATTCTAACTGGACTGGCGCCGGCCTGCGAACGAGCGACGCGAATACGCAACAGGAATTCGCGAGCCGGGCCGCCGTGGGTGCTTGGTGGTGGCTACGCGCCGGTTGTCTGGGCCTCGGGAATTTTCATCGGGACTAGAAAGTTGCTGGCTAGAAGATAGGCGAACAAGTGCCCCAGTGGCGAGACGTGCCGCAGCTGGGTGGCGGAAACCATTCCGTTCGTTTCACTCCATTCCCAACCGGTGATCGAAAAAGGCTTCAGTCTTTCACGCAGTTCGGCGTCGCTCATCGGATAAACGTAGATGCGGACGTTCTGCGCGAGAAGACGCGCGAGCGCCTCGAGTAGACTGCCTTCAAGATTGCCGTAGATGCCGTCGATCGCTTGGATCATCAGGGAGAGTCCGACGGCGAAGCGCACGGGCGCCTGCGTGTAGCGGCTTACGAGAGACTTCATGTTGTAGAGCTCGCTCTTGCGAAAAAGCAGCACGTCGCCGCCGGCAGCGAGAAGCGCGCCGATGCGGCGAAGCAAGTCGGGAACTTCGGGCGGCGGATCGATCGGCCTGATCGGAGAGGCTGTGAGGCAAAAAAGGCCGGCGGGAGAAATCTTTGCATCGCCCACCTCCTTCTGAAGCTCATGAATGGCCGATTCCAACAATTGCATGTGAACCCGCGAGTGGGCTGGATCTCCATGGCCAAAGTATCCCGGCGCAAGGACCAAAGCTTTTTTGTAAAGAGCTTCGGTGGGAGGAACGGTGGCGCCCTTCGCGGCGAAAAACACAGCTTCGGCGAATCCTTTACTGATTAAGTGAGCGAGTGCTGTGCGGCGATCCCAACTTTCGAATGCCGGCCCGCGAAAATCGATGTAGTCGATCTCTATTCGCTCGTTGACAACGTCTTCGCCCAAGCTCGCGAGAAATGATTCCTCGGCTTGCAATTCGTGGAACGCGGCGTAAATCAGATTGACGCCAAGAATGCCAACGGCCTCCTGCTGAAGGACATTCGACGCGTCGCGCATATTAATGTGAAGCAGGACGTCGTTCGGCGGGCCGCCGGGCTTGGTCTGAAATCGGAGGCCGACCCAGCCGTGCGCGTCGTTCGTTCCGGTGTAGTTACGCGCGGAGACCGTATCCACAAACGAGAAGAAGCGCGTATGCGAGCCGCGCGTATCGCCGAGCTGCGAGAGAAGCTGAGCCCACTCCTTCTCAAGCATCGCCTCGAGCCGCTGCCGCGATACGTAGCGCGAGCCGGCTCCGTATAGATCGTCGCTGACTTCCTTGTCGTAGGCGGAAACGGTTTTGGCAACGGTAGCGGAGGCACCGCCGACGACGAAGAACCAGTGCGAGACTTCCTGTCCCGCGCCGATTTCGGCAAAGGAGCCGAACGCGGTGGCATCGAGGTTCAGCGTGAGCGCTTTGTGGTGCGTGTCCAGCTTTTCAGTGGGAGGCATGGTCAGGCTCCTCTCATGCGCGACATTCTAGCAGGTGGTCCGCCTCCGTGACGACGAGCTAGCGAGATTCGGCAGGCGTTGACGGTCACCCGGCTTTTCGGTGACGTGCGCGGTTTGATGGTGCGATACTTTTGGCCATCGGCATCGTCTAACGGGTCATCTCCGAAGTCCTAAGCCACTGTGAAAAGCCACAAGCCGCGCGCGTGCGACGGTGCTGGCGAGGAGGGTGTGTTGTGAGGATACGTTTGATGCAGGACGCGGCGCGTCTGGCGATTGCAGTAGTGAGCGTGGCAGCCATGACGATCAGCGCCGGTGTGATCGCGACACACGCGCAGCAGTCGAGCCCGCAGCCGTCAAGCCAAGAACAGGTGGACAAGTACACCTGGCTCGAAGACATCCACGGCGAGCGGGCGATGGCGTGGGTGAAAGCAGAGGACGCGCGCACCGCGGCGGTGTTCGAGAAAGACAAAAATTTCGCCACGCTACAGGCGGAGGCATTGAAGATACTGGACTCGCCAGACCGGCTGCCCGACCCGGAGTTTCGCAACGGCATGGTCTACAACACCTGGCGCGACGCCGACCATCTGCGCGGAATCGTCCGCCGCACCACGCTGAAGGACTATCTGACGGCGGACCCCAAGTGGGAGACCGTGATCGACTATGACGCGCTCTCGAAGGCCGACAAGAAGAGTTGGGTGGAAAAAGGGCTGTCCTGCCTGGCGCCGCAAAATGAGCTGTGTCTTGTTGTGCTATCTGAGGGCGGCGAGGATGCGACCACTCGTCGCGAGATCAATCTGAAAACCGGCGAATTTGTGCAGGGCGGTTTTTCGTTGCCGCACGGCAAGCAGACCGTCGCGTGGGAAGACAAAGACACTCTGCTTGTGGCGCGCGATTGGGGCCCGGGAACGATGAGCGAGGCCGGCTATCCGATCAGCGTCCGGCGGTGGAAGCGCGGCCAGCCGCTCGAAAGCGCCGTCGAAGTATTTCGTGGAGACGTGAAGGACAACGGCTACGGCGACAATCCGGAAGTGCTCGTGGATGGACATGACAATCATGCCGCGATTGTGGAGCGGTCTATGACCACCTTCACATCTGAAAACTATCTGCTGCTGCCAGACGGAGCGAAGAAGCTCGCGCTGCCGCTCAAGTCAGAAATCGATGGGCTGGTAAGCGGTCAACTGCTGGTGAAGCTGGAAGAAGATTGGACGCCCGAAGCACAAACCACGACGTTCGCAAAAGGTTCGTTGCTCGCGCTGGATCTCGCCGCGATCGAAAAAGATCAGGTGCGCCTGAAACCCACCGTGGTGTTCGCGCCGACTGCGGAAGAATTTGAAGAGTGGTCTATGACAACCAAAAATCATTTGATCGTGGCCACGCTCGAGCACGTGCAGCAACGCGCGTACGTGTACACGCTGGGAAGCGACGGGAAGTGGACGCGAACGCGGATTCCAGTGCCGGACAATATATCGATCGGATCGGGGTCGGCGAGCCGCACGGACGATCTTTTCTTTTTGGGGCTGGAAGGTTTCCTGACGCCGCCCTCGCTGTGGCTCGGCGATGCGGCGAAGGGATCGTTCGTCCAAGCGAAATCGCAGAAGGCGCAGTTTGACGCGAGCGCCCAAGTGGTGGAACAACTCGAGGCGACTTCGAAGGACGGCACGAAGGTGCCGTACTTTATCGTGCATCGCAAGGACATCGCGTACGACGGGTCGAATCCGACTCTGCTTTCGGCCTATGGCGGATTCGATGTCCCCAGCACGCCATACTACTGGCCGGTACTCGGCAAGCTGTGGCTCGAACGCGGCGGCGTGTATGTGCTGGCAAATATTCGCGGCGGCGGCGAGTTTGGTCCGGCGTGGCATGAGGCGGGGTTGAAGACGCACCGTCAGCGGATTTACGACGACTTCTACGCGGTGGGGCAAGACCTGGTGACTCGCAAGATCACTTCGTCACGCAGGCTGGGAATTTTGGGAGGCTCGAACGGCGGCCTGCTGATGGGCGTTGAGTTCACGCAGCACCCGGAAACGTGGAACGCCGTAGTGATCCTGGTTCCGCTGCTGGACATGCTGGCGTACGAGCATTTGTCGGCGGGCGCGTCGTGGGTCGGCGAGTATGGATCGGTCTCGGTGCCGGAGGAGCGGGCGTTTCTCGCGTCCATTTCTCCGTACAACCAGCTTAAGCCGGACGTGAATTATCCGGAGCCGCTGATTTTCACCACGACGGCGGACGATCGCGTGGGGCCCGTGCACGCGCGGAAATTTGCGGCGCGCATGGAGGAGTTTCACAAGCCGTTCTACTACGACGAAATCACCGAGGGCGGACACGGCGAAGGCGCGGAT
>Ga0210391_10002684_pt1 | contig 15304 bp, 16 predicted proteins | sample IncBWC12OmetaG_FD_160573 | JGI IMG/M metagenome (GOLD analysis project Ga0210391, IMG submission 160573) | Forest soil microbial communities from Barre Woods Harvard Forest LTER site, Petersham, Massachusetts, United States - Inc-BW-C-12-O ... | reverse complement strand
GGAAACCCGGCCCGCTCGGCGTCGGCGATCTGCACGGCAGCGTCGTCGTGCTGGATTTCTGGGCGACGTGGTGCGGGCCATGCCGCGCCGAGACGCCGATTCTCGACGCGCTTTCCCGTCGGTGGCGCGATCGCGGCGTGACCGTCGTCGGCATCGACACGGACACGCCCGATCAAGGCGATCCTCGGGCCTTCGCGCAGTCCGAGGGGCTGAGTTATCCGATCGTCCACGACGAAACGGGCGCCGTCTCGCGGCGGTACGGCGTGGAAGGTCTGCCCACGCTGGTGGTGATTTCGCCCGCGGGCAAAGTCGTCGCCATACGGACGGGTCTGACCGACGACGAAGAGCTCGAGCGTCTGATTCGCAAGGCGCTCTAGCTCCCGAGCGCCGGTGCGACTCACGGCGCCGCGCCCGGTTCCGCGCCCGCCACGAGAGGTCAAAGCACGAGAAAATAGCGCTCACCGCTCTCGGGGTGGACGCCTGCGACGACGCGCGCACCCAGCGCGGCTCCGAGGCGCGCAGGCGTCATCACTTCGGCAGGCGGGCCGTCTACGGCGAGCCGGCCCTCCTGCAAGAGAACCGCACGCGAAGCGAAACGCATGGCCGCATCGAGGTCGTGGAGCGCGATCAGGCAGGCGATCCCCTCGTCGCGGGCGACGTCCGCCACTTGCGCATAGAGCTCGATCCGGTGCCTCACGTCGAGAAAAGCGGCGGGCTCGTCGAGCAGCAAGAGGCGGGGCTTCTGCGCGAGCGCCCGTGCCATGGCGACGCGGCGCTGCTCGCCGCCGCTCAGCGTCTCGATCCGCCGTTCGGCCAGCGCCGCGACGTCGCAACGGCGGAGGGCCTCTTCGATGGCGTGTGTGTCGTGGGGCTGCTCGTGCATCCACGCGCCTTGGTGCGCCGCGCGACCCATGGCGACGACCTCGCGCACGCGAAACCCGGTGGGCGCTTGTTCGCTCTGGGAGACGAACGCCACGGTTCGCGCGATCGCCCGCCGCGGGAGAGCGCGCGCGTCCGTGCCGTCGATCCGCGCCCTGCCCTCCGTCGGAGCCAGGAGCGCGGCCGCCAGGCGAAGGAGGGTGGACTTTCCCGCGCCGTTGGCACCGAGGAGCGCGACGACCTCCCCCGCACGGACGGACAGTGTAACGCCCGAGAGCGAGTCTTGCGCCGCGTGCGGATACCGGAAGGTCACGCCATCGAGCGCCAAAGCGGTCGCGGTCGCGGCCGGCTGAACCCCCGTGTATTCTCCTCCGCCGTTTTGCGTCATAATATGGAGTCGGTCCTGCGCGCGAACCGCGCCCTCGTCCCCCGACAGGAGAACGTTCGTGGACCCCAAACCCGAGGAATCCGCCTCGCCGTCTCCGCCGCCGGAACGCCCGCGCCGCGTCATCAAACGATACTCGAACAGGAAGCTCTACGACACCAAGGACAGCAGGTACGTCACTCTCCTCCAGATCGCCGAAATGGTGCGCAGCGGTGAGGAAGTGCAGATCATCGACAACAACACCAAAGACGATCTGACCGAGGTGACCCTCGCGCAGATCATCTACGAAGAGCAGAAGGCGCACTCGCGGAACGTCCCCCTGCAGACGCTGAAGGAGCTCATTCACTCACGGACGGAGAAGGTCCTCGCCGACCTGCGCGAAGGCCCGATCGGCCGGCTCATCCCCGGCGGAAAAGGCACCGACGAGCGGGTCGAGGTCCCGCCCGCAAAGGACGTCAAGCCGACCCTGGTCGATCAGGCCAAGGAAAAGCTCGAAGAAGTGCAGCATCAGCTCGACGAGCGCATCAAGTCGATTCTCGCGACATTTCGGCCGCTTCAGCAGCTCCAGCACGAAGTGCGCCGGTTGAACGAGCGGCTGGAGGAGATCGAGCGGAAAGTCAACGGCGGCCCCCATCCCCCGGAGTGACGGAGGACCGGAATAGGCGGCAGGCGCGCCTTGTTCGAGCTAGGAATCCGGAAAGGCGAATTCTGATGCCTGCTGCCACCGACTCGGCCAAGAGTGACCCGTTTACGGACGAGGCGCTGACCCACCTCGACGCGATGTACGGCGTCGCATGCAAACTGACACGCAATCCCACCGAGGCGGAAGACCTGGTGCAAGACGCGTTCGTGAAAGCGATGCGCGCCCGACAGCAGTTTCTCGCCGGGACCAACCTCAAAGCGTGGCTCTTTCGCATCCTGACGAACACGTTCATCAACAAGTACCGTCGGGGTGGCCTGGAACGATCGGTGCTCGACGGGCCCGACGCGGATCCGCTGGCGGACGGTTGGGTCAGCGCGAGCACGATGCGGCAGCTTCGGGACTCGGAGACTCTGGCACTCATGCCGCTCGTCGAAACCGAGATCCGCAACGCGCTCGACGCGCTGCCGGCGGAGTTCCGCTTGGCGGTCGTGCTCTGCGACGTTGAGGAATTCTCGTACGAAGAGATTGCGCAAATCATGGGCTGCCCGATCGGCACGGTGATGAGCCGGCTGCACCGCGGCCGCAAGCTTCTGCAGAGGGCGCTCTACAACCACGCTCTCTCTCTCGGGATCGTGAAGGGTGAGGAGCGCGTGGGCGACCGTCCCGGCGAGCGAGCGAACCACGCCGGCGCCCAGAACGGCAAGCCGGCGAAGACCGCCGACCTTGCCGAGTACCGCCGCAAGCGAGGTGCGGCATGACCACGCACGAGTGCAGGGATCGGGCGCGGATGCTCGGTTCGTACTTGGACGGGCAGCTCGAGGCTTCCAAGCTGATCGAAATCGAAGAGCACGTCGAAGAGTGCGACGGCTGCCGTGAGGAAGTGCGCCTCCTCCAGGCGATGCGTGCGTCGCTGAAGCGGGTCGTGCGGGGGCCGGCTCCGAACGGGCTTCGGGACCGAATCGGCAATGCGATGGCGGCAGAACGCTCGCGCGACGAGGCTCGCACCGCGGATGCCGGTATCGCGGCGAACGGGTCCGCGCGCCGCGCAAGGTTGCGCACCCTCGTTCCGCTCGCGACGGCGGCGGCGATTGCCCTCATGTGGAGCACGGTCCCGACCGGCGCCAAGTCGAACGTCCAGAAGTCGTCGGTGGCGGGCTTCGGCGACGATCTTCTCGCGGAGCTCGTGGCGGAGCATTCGCAGCCACTGCCGCCCGAGGTCACGAATGCGCGCGACGTTCGGAGCTTGGAGCGCTACGTGGGCTTTCCGGTTCACCCGGCGAACTTCGAGCGAATGGGCGCTCACCTCGTCGGGGGGCGCGTGGTGCCGCTGCAGTCGCAGCGGGCGGCCATGCTTCAGTACATCGTCGGATCGGGGGACAACGCGCGCCGCGTGAGCATCCTCGTGTACGACGCCGAGAAGATTCAGGTGGGCGACGCGAACCTTTCGCCGCGCGCCGTCGGCACCGCGGAGGTGCGCGTCGGCCGCGAGAAGGGCTATTCGGTCGCGGCGACGCAGCGAGCCGGCGTCGGCTATCTGTTGGCGAGTGACCTGGATCCGGACGAGAGCGCGCAAATCGCCGCCCTGGCGTACGACGATCGATAAGCGCGGCGTGGCCGCAAGCGGACCGGCCGACATTGGCTATGATGGCGCCCGATGCGCCTCGTTTTCATCATGGACCCGATGGACCGCGTCCATCCCCAAAAAGACACGACGTTCGCTCTCCAGCGCGCGGCGCAACGTCGCGCGCACGTGGCGCTCCACTGCGAGGCCCGTGACGTTTACATGGTCGGGGGCGAAGCGTGGGCGCGCGTGCGGCCCGTTCGCGTGAGCGACTCCGCCCCCCACTTCGTCCACGGCGCTCCCGAAGACGTGCGGCTCGCGGACGTCGAATGCGTCTTCATCCGCAAGGATCCGCCTTTCGACGCGGAGTACCTCTATCTCACGCTGATGCTGGAGACGCTGCGCGGGCGAACTCTCGTCCTGAACGACCCGCGCGGCCTCCGCGACGCGAACGAGAAGCTCTATACGCTGAACTTCGCGCGCTACATGCCGAAGACGCTCGTGGCGAGTGACCGCGATCGCATCCATGCGTTCATCGCAAGCGTGGGCGAAGCCGTGGTCAAACCGCTCGACGGGGCGGGAGGAAGCGGAGTCATGACGGTCTCCAAGTCGGACCGAAACACGCGGTCCATCGTGGACGCGATCACGGGCGAAGGCAGGCGCCACGCGATGGTGCAGGAGTACGTGCCGGCGGTTCGCGCGGGCGACAAGCGGGTTCTCCTGCTCGAGGGGCAGGTCCTCGGCGCGATCAACCGCATCGCACGCGAGGACGACGTGCGGTCGAACATCCATGCGGGCGGCCGCGTCGAGCCTTGCGAGGTCACCGAGAGCGAGCGGCGCATCATCGCGGACATGGGGCCGCGCCTTCTGGCGGACGGACTCATTTTCGTGGGTCTCGACTTCATCGGCGGCAAGCTGACGGAAGTCAACGTGACGTCGCCGACGGGAATCCAGGAACTGAGCCGCCACGTCGGGCGTGACGTTTCGGAATCGGTGATCGCGTGGATCGAACGGCGCACGACGGATTACCGGCCGGTGCTCGCGAGCAGACCTCCGATCTAGCGCACGCTCGCATTGCCGCGTCCATGCCGATCACCGTGATCGTTCGTTCGAAGACCGGGGACGAGACCGCAAGGTTGACGTTCGATGCCGCCGCGCGGGTCGTCATCGGGCGCGGAGCGGGGAGCGACGTTCGTCTGCCGGATCCGGCGGTGAGCCACCGTCACGCGACGCTGCGCCTGCAAGGCACCGACTTCGCGGTCGTCGACGAGGGGAGCACGAACGGGACGTTCGTCGGCGGGGTGCGCGTCGCTCCGCGCACCTCGCGCATCCTCCGATCGGGCAGCACGGTGCGCGTCGGTCACATCGCGCTCGAGGTGCTCATCGACCAAAACCCCGTCACGCGGGATCTGGCCATGGCGACGCGCGATCTCGCGCTCGCCCTCGTGTCGCAGGCGATGAACGAGATCGGCACAGATCCGACGACGCGCGTGCGCGTGGTCGAAGGCCGCGATCAGGGCGCGGTGCTCCCCCTCGCGGAGGAAGGACGCGAATGCACGATCGGTCGCGGTGCGGGTTGCGACCTCGCGCTCGCCGACGCGGACGCTTCGCGCGAGCACATGTGCGCGGTCTTGCGGGACGGGCAGGTCTACGTCCGCGACCTCGGGACGAAGAACGGGACGTGGCTCGGGGAGGTCGCGCTCGCCCGCGATCGCGAGACGCTCTGGCGCTCGCACCAGATGATCCGGATCGGGAGGACGGTGCTCGGGCTCGAAGAGCCCGTGAGCGAAGCGCTCGCTCGCATCGAGGGCGCAGCGGACGAGAACATGCCCGAGGAGGCGCGCCCACCGCCGGCGGCCGGCGAGAACGCGCCGACCGGCGCGGAGAAGGTGGCGCCGGTCCTCTCGGAGGCGGGCGAGCGTGCGCTCGTCGCAAGCGACGGAGACCGGCCCGAACCGGCGAAACCGAAGCGGGTCGTAAACGACGGTGCCGGTTGGTCCATCGCGGACGGCCTCGTGATGACGGCGGCGCTCGTGATTCTGGTGCTCAGCCTCGCGGGGATGGTCTGGCTGCTACGCGGCTGACATCCCGCGCCACGGGGCTGCCTCGGCCGGTACCGGGCTATTCCCGTTCTTCGATGACGTCGGCCGCGGGCCCGGGCGCCGTGTGCGCCCCCGCATCGAGGGTATACGGCGCCGCGGAGCGCTTGCCGACGCCGGGCGGATACGCGTGCGGCAAGCCCTCGAGCGGGACGGCCGCGAGCAGCTGCTCGAGCTGCGCGGCGCTCTTTGGCCGCTCGTTCAGCCGCTTCTTCAGGCATCGCATGACGGCCGCGTCGAGCCCCTCCGGCAGGGGGAGATCCGGTCTTCGCTGCCGCATCGGAATCGGAATCTGGCGCTGGTGCAGATCCAGCAACTCGCGCCGCGTTTGCGCCACGATCGGCAGCTCGCCGGTCAGCGCTTCGTACATCATCACGCCGAGCGCATAAATGTCCGTGCGGGGCTCGACCTGCGCACCGATGCACTGCTCCGGCGCCATGTACTCGGGCGTACCGAGCGTGTACCCGGTTTGCGTGAGCGACTCGGCGCTCGCGAGCTTGCTCATGCCGAAGTCGAGCACCTTGGCGACCCCGTCGTCGCACAGGAAGATGTTGCCCGGCTTCAAATCGCGGTGGACGACGCCCTTCTTGTGCGCCGCATCGAGACCGCGGCACACGTGGACGAAGGTGCCGATCGCGAACGCCGGGGCGAGCAGGCCGTCGCGCGCGAGTTTGTCCGCGAGGGAGCGGCCGAGTAGCCGCTCCATCACGACGTAGATGCTCCCGTCGGGCATCTGATCGAGGTCCAGGACACGCACCACGTTCGGATGCTCGACGTGCACCTGGATGTACGCTTCGCGCCGCAATCGCGCGATTTCGCCCCCGTCGCGCGCCGCCGCGCCGCGCAGGACTTTGATCGCGACTTCGTGGCCCAGCGCGACGTGCTCCGCCGCGTACACGACTCCGATTCCACCCGAGCCGATCTTGCGCCCGATGCGGTACTTGCCCCCGAGCACGGTGCCGGCGAGGTCGCCGGGGGCCGCGCCCGTCTCCCCGCGCAGCTCGAGACCGCGTTCGAGAGCCGCGATTCGGTTTCGCTCGAACGTGCGCGAGGCGTACTCCTCCTTCGACCGGTCCATCATGAACCCGGCGCCGCCGCCGAGCACCGCGCCTAGCCCCGCTGCGAGCGTTCCCGCCAGCGCGCCCCCGGTGAGGGCCACGACGCCGCCGCATGCCGCGGCCGCGCCGGCCGCGCCGGCGAACAAGCCGACTCGCGAACGGCGGACCTTCCACTGCACCGAGTAGACGCACGCATCGGCGCCCTTCGCGATGCACGACTCGTGTTTGATCTCCGCCTCCGCGAGGCCCCAGATCTGCGGGAAGCTCGCGAGCTCGCCCGCGCGGGCGTCGCAAAGAAGCTCTTCGCCCGCGCCGTCGGCGCGATCCGCGGGATCGTCGCTCCCGTCGCTGCGTAGCTTGTACGTCATGCGCAGCGACTCCGCAGGGGCGACGCGAGGCCGATCCGATGCGGAGCTCTCTTCGATCTCCCAGGTACCGATTCGCGTCACCTCGCGCGCGTTCTGGGCGAGATAGCGATACGCATCGATGGGTCGCGTGCTCGTGCGGAGCATGCGAACGAGAACGCCGAGCGCTTCGGCATGCGTCGTCCACTCGCCGCGATGGCGAATGGCGTCGCGCCCGAGCAGCTCGGCGATCGCACGGAGCGCTCGCTTCGCGGCGAGCTGGCTCACCCAGCCCGTCTCGTTGTCGACGACGCCCGAGTCGATCCCGGCGGTCGCGAGAAGCTGCCGAACCGCGCGTTCGCCCTTCTCCGTGCGGACGCGCAGCAAATACGTCTTGAGGACGGACGCGCGCAGCTCCTCTTTGCCGCCTTGCCGCACGGTGCCGCGTGCGCTGGGCGGGGACGTGATGAGCATGAGGAAAGCTTGCCTTAGATCGCGAGCCGGATCACTCGGAGTCTCGATGCGAGAGTCGTTGTGCGTGGCTGGGACGGACGGAAGCGAATCCGTCATGCCGATGACGCCCGCGGACGCGGTGAGTCAGGTCGGCGGTTTCGGGGGCCTGCGCGTGGTGCTGCAGAGTCCGTCGATCGCGGTCGACGCCGCGGTCGTTTCCAGCTTTCCGAACAGCGTCCGTTAGAAGCGGCCTGCCAGTGAAACGCTGCCGCCACCCGGGCCGAACGACACGGTCGGCGCCGGTGCTCCGTCTGTGCTGTGCGTGAGGAAATGCCACAAGAGACCACCACCTACGGCGGCGATTCCGATCCCGCCCACGACGCCCCCCGCGACCTCGAGGCCACGCCCGCGATTGCCCTGGTCGGCGGTGGCGGAGCTGCAGTGGCTTCGTGTGGGGCACGCGTCTACCGCGCTGTTCACGTCGGAGACGCCGACCCCGTAGAGCACGACTCCCCCGATGACGGCCGCGCCGCCGACGCCCACGAGGATCCAGGGGACGGGGCTCGCGCCATGTTGCGGCTCCGAGCTTGGCGCTACGGGGCCGGGCGCGCTTGCGGCCGGCGGGGCACTCGGTGCTGCGGGTGCGATCGAGGCCGAAGGGGCTGCGGCGCTCGCCGATGGGGCGGCCGGCGTGGCCGCCGATGCGCCTGGCGCGGGCGGTGGCTCGCGCGGAATCTGGTCGGCGAGATTGCGGATGCGCCGCTCGATCGTGTCGTGATCGGGGGCTGCGGGCGCGCGTCGGACGTACTCCTGAAGCGCGCGTATCGCCGCGGCCTTGTCGCCCTTCCGTTCGTACGCAGTGGCGATGATCGGCAGGATTGCGTGAATGCTGCAGTCGATCGCGTAGGCGTCTTTGAAGTAGCTGATCGCCTTGTCGTAGTTCGATTCTTCGAGGAAGTCTTTGCCGCTCAGAAATACCGTGTGGGCCCGATCGATGTCGCCCTTCGTGACGGTCGACGCGTCACAGGGGGGCGGATACTCGGTCCCGGGCTCCTGCCCCGACGCGCTCGTCGCGAGCGCCGTTGCTCCGAAAACGGCGAGCACGAGGGTGAGGGCTTGCGGTCGGAGGAATCGCTGGATCGCCACGAGCGCGGAACCCTATCACAGGGCCGGCCAAGTCAACTCAGCAACATCGGCGCCGGGCAGCCGCCAACTTATTCGGTGGCGAACGGCCCGTGCGGCATTTCTTCGCCGCGCTGCTTTCGCTCCTGCATCTCGTACTTGCTCGGGCACTTCGCGAGAACGCTGGTCGCCTCGAACGTATTGTCGGGCTTGAGCTCCCCTTCGACCGTGACCCCCACGTCCATCCCAGCCACATCGCGGAACGTGTCCGGCACGACGCACTGGGCGAACCGAACCGGCAGGCTCGCGCCGTTCTTCGCGATGGTGAAGCGGTACTCACACGGCTGATCGCGTTTCTCGAGCGATCCGTGCACGAGGTTCCCTTCCGCGCGAACGGGGCGACCGAGAAACTTCACTTTGTCGCCGAGCAGCTGGTCGACCGGCTTCGAGTAAATCGCGTTCGACTGCATCCCGGTGAGAACGAGTACGGCGATGGCCGCGGCGCCCATCGTGAGCCCGACGGCGATGGCCGGGCCCATCCAGCGGCGCGCTCCGGGCTCTTCCGAGTCCTCGTGCCGGCGCCGCCGCGATGCGTCGGACGGCACTGTGAATCCGTGAAGTTCGTCCGCCATGGCGCCTAGCGACAGCGTAGCGTCGACGTCGGCGCCGTCAAACACCGAGCGTTCGCGGGCCGCTGCGAAAAGCGCTGGCCCCGTGTACAATACCGTTCGTGATGCCCGCGCTTGCGATGGACGGAGGGAATGCGGCGGTACTCTAAGCCGTAGAATACGGCCGACCGCGCCGACGATGACTGACGTACTTTCGCTTCCCGTACTCGTTCTGAACCGCTACCTCGTCCCGGTGCAGGTGACGACGGTGAAGCGCGCGATCGTCCTGCTTTACGGGGGAGTCGCGCTCGCGATCGATGAGGGCGGCGAATCGCACGACTTCGAGCTTTGGCGAAGCTTGCCGGTGCGCGAGGACGACGACGCGATTCCGATCGTGAACGGTGCTCTTCGCGTGCCCCGGGTCGTCCATCTCCTCCACTACGATCGCACGCCGCGTGTCACGGTGCGTCTCACGCGCAGGAACTTGATGTTCCGGGACGCGCACCAGTGCCAGTATTGCGGCAAGCGTCCGCCGCTTCGCGAGCTCAACATCGATCACGTGATGCCGCGATCGCGCGGGGGCGACGACTCGTGGGAGAACCTCGTGACGGCCTGCCGCTCGTGCAACTTGCGCAAGGGCTGGAAGACGCCCGAGGAAGCGAACATGCGCCTCGCTCGAGGGCCGTTCCGTCCCAAGTGGACGATGACGGCGCAGATTCTCCTCGGCAGCGGCTGGAAATTCAAAGAGTGGGAGCCCTTCTTGCGCGCGGCCAGCTAGAGCCGGCCGGCAACGTTCGAATCGGCGGGGCGACTCGCGTTTAGCGAAGCTTCGTGAAACCGTTGCGAACGGTGCCGATGGGCCGCAGGACGCGCGCATGCGCCCCACGCGGTCCTGCATCGGCCCCTGCATCCGGCGGGTCGACCGTCTCTGGAGGGGGAGGGACGCTCTCTTCGGTTGGCCCCACGGAGGCGGGGTTCGCGCTGGGGGCGCGTTCTGCCGACAGCAGGCTCGTAGCGACGGAGCTCGCCTCGGACGGTCGGGGTGGCGATTGGCTCCAACCGTTCATCAGGACGGCGGTCAGCACGCCGCCCACCGATAGACCGAAGAGCAACACGCCGCCGTTGACCATCCATGCGCGACGCCGCGCGGTCGTTCCGCTGCCCTTCGCGTCGGCGTGACCTAGATACCGGCCGTCGGGTGATTTCGGCGCAAGCGCGTCCAGAATCGTTCCGTACGTGGCGCTCGACGGGGGCGGTTCGTCGTGGGTCTCCCGGTGTTCGACCGTTCGCGACGGCGACGGCGGCCGATCGAGCGCATCTTGGATTCGCTCGCGCCGCTCGCGAATCGTCGACTCGAAGACGCTCGCCATGACCTTCGCCACGTCGGCGCGCGCGTCGGCTCGGTCGGTGTCCATCGAAGCGGCGATGGCCTCGGCAAAAGCGCGCGCGCTGGGAAAGCGGGTGCCGAGGTCGCGCGAGAGGGCCCGGGCAATCGCGTCGTCCAGGGCTCGGGGCACTTGCGCGCCCAGCTCTCCGAGGCGGGGGATCGGAGCGTGGACGATATCGTGCAACACCTCGAACACCTCTCCATCGCGGAAGAGACGACGCCCGGCAAGGCATTCCCAGAGGACGACGCCCATCGAGAATACGTCGCTCTGCACGGTACACATGCGACGTTCGTCGACTCGCTCCGGCGCGAGGTAGGCGAGCTTGCCTTTGACCTCGTGCGTTCGCGTCGTTTGAATCCGATCTTGGGCTTTTGCGATTCCGAAGTCGGTGAGAAGCGCACGGCCGTCGCACGCAACGAGAATGTTGTGGGGAGATACGTCGCGATGGATGATCGTGAGCGGGTTGCCCCGCGCATCCTTCAATTCATGGGCGGCTTGTAGGCCTTCCAGGGCGTCGAGCGCAATGCTGCTTCCGAGCCGTGCGTCCAGTCTGCGGTCGACGGCGCCCAGCTCGCGCCGCAGGTCGGCGAGAGAGGCTCCTTCGACGTAATCCATGACGATGAACGGCACGCCGGAATCGAATCGGAGCTCTCGGACTTTGGCGACATTCGGATGGTCGATGGCAGACGCGAGGCGCGCTTCGTCGACGAGCATCGTCAGGAACGCTTTGTCCACCGCCAGATGGCGATGGGGGCGCTTGATCGCGACGAGCCCAGAGTCGCGCGCGCCCTCCGAATGCCGCGCTACGTAAACGGTCGCCATTCCACCCGCGGCGACTTCCACGAGCAGGTCGTAGGGCCCCAGAGCGGCAGAAGGCGCAGCGATCGACACGCTCGTCTAAGCGAAGCACGCAAGGGTGGCTTCGTCGAGGACCGACATGCTGTAACCTGGCCGCATGCAAACGCGAACGACTTCGGCGATATCCCCCTACCTGGGTGCAACCGTTTTCCTTCTCGCGAGTGCTTGCGGGGGCGGACAGGCGGCGGCGCCGCCGCCGCAACCAGGGGAGTCGAATGCGGCGTCGACGGCCGGGATCGGGGATGCGGGCGCTCCGCACGAGCCGACGACCACGTTGCTGCTGAGCGACGCCGGTGAGCTCAAAGGGGTCAAGCTCGCGGAAGCGCATTCCGAGGCGACGGTGTCCCCGCCCGATGCAGGCACGGCGAGCGGCGGGCATTCGCACGACCCGGGTCGCACGCCCGCGGACATCAAGGCGATCATCGTGAGCCATCGGGACGCGGCCCGGGCCTGTTACGACAGGGGGCTTGCCAGCCATCCCGGCGTCGAAGGGACGCTCGCCGTTCAGTGGACGATTGATTCGAAAGGGAACGTGACGAGCACGTCTCTCGATGAATCGCGCAGCACGATTACCGAGCCCTCGATAGTCGACTGCGTCACAAATATCATAAAGAAAATTCAATTCGCGCCCAGCCAGGGCGGCTTCGAAAGCAAAGCTTCGTATCCGTTCACGTTCCACCCACACGGGGCCGAGCGGCACCATGCCGAGTAGATTGTCGCCTCGGCCGGCTCTCTTGCCATGAGTATGCGCGCCGGGCCGAATCGGAACGGCGACGACGTCTACGACGAGCTTCTGCGTGACACACGCGGAATGCACAAGGAGCACGTGCAGGCGCGCGAGGCATGGCTCTCGAACCTCGACGTGGACCGCAAGGTGGAGCATCTCTTCGAACTGGAGATTCTCCTCAAGGGAATGGCGTGTTTCGCAAGCACCCGCAATCACGGCGGACCGCCGAAGAAGGCGCCGATCGTCGCTCAGGACTTCCGCCCCCACGCGGCAGTGGTGCGCGAGGCGCTCGGTCGGGTCGTGCAAACGTGCCGCGTCTTGCTGGCGGATCGCGAGAAGGCCTTCGTCTTCCAGCGCTACCTCGAGACGGTTCTGCCGGACGAACGAGTGCGGACGCGCCTCCTCGGCGATCGCTACGACCGAGAATCTCCGGAGCAATCGCTCTTCGTCCTGCGCCACGCGATGTCGCACGTGCTCGAAGTCACGGCGGGACTCGCGCGCCTGCCTCGTGTTTCGTTTCGTCTCTTCTATTCGCTGTTGGCGCTCGCCTCGCGCGAGATTGCACAAGATACTTTTTTCAACCCGCTCGCCTCGCTGGAGTTCCGGCCCGAATTCGATCGGATCGCGAACGCGCGGATGCTCGACGTCGTTCGCGCGGTTCCCGGTGAGCCGGCGCGGCGTCTCGTCGCGCTCACGTTTCTCTCGCTCTTTCGAATGCTCCGGTACCTCGCCTGGATCGAGACGACGGCGAGCGATGGCTCCGACTCCCCCCGTCGCACGGTGGGGATGGTCTACGTTGCCGTGAGCGTTCTTCGCTCGGACGCGCGGGCTCTTTCCGGCTACGTTCGGCGCCGCGCCGGACCGGTCCTCGCGGACGCCTTCGACGCGGACGTCTTTCAGACACTCGCGAACGATTTGGACGTCGCGTTCGGACCGCTGCTCGCACGCAGCCGTGAGCTCGCGGAACTCAAGGCCGCTCTCGAAGGCATTGCTTCGAACGTTCGCCTCGAGGTGCGACGGACGTTCGAGCGCGACTTTCCCGCCCTCGAGGCATCGCCTTCTCCCACGGAGTTGGCGGTCGCAGTCCGGCGATGTGCCGACAATCTTCGCCCCACGCTCCAGGGCGGGGTCATGTTTCTCGCGTCCTCCTTGGGCGCGGGTCTCGACCTCCACACGGTATTCGACGACGCCGGTGCACGGCGCGCGCTGAGCGAGCGCCTCCGGCGCGACGTATGGATGTTTGCCCAAATCGCCCGGGCGTTTTCGCAAAAGGCGAGGTCGGTCGCGCGCTCGCGAGTCGATGCCTGGGGATCGGGCGGCTCGCCCCATGCGTTCGTGCGCGAGTTCTCCGAGTACTTCCGCGGTCTCGGCTATCCGCTCCTCCGCGCGGCGGCCTATCCGCGGGTGGATGCCTTTGCGACGGCGATGCGCCGGCTTCGCCAGGCCGAGATTGGAGACGAGGCGGCGTTCGATCGAGCCGTCGCCGAGGCGGAGTACTTCGCTGCTTTCGCCAACGAATTGCTCGTCACCATTGGCGAACGCGAAGAACTGCTGGGGGCAACCTTCGACCGCCGAGCCGCCGCCGAATCGCTGAAGCTCTACCTTGGTGACGAATCGTCAGGGTTGGGCCGCGCGGTCGGCTGACGCAACCGGGGTTCGCGTGCAGCTTGGAGACAAAAGTGCGAAAGGCGCCTCGATTGCTCGGGACGCCTTCGCACGGGTCCGGCCGCAGCGGACCGGACTCCCTTCACCTGGAAAAAGCGCGAAGGAAGCCCTGTGATGAAAGAAACGCGGCTCTATTCGTCTCCGTCGTCGGCCCCGTGGCTCGATGTCGGAGCGCCGCCCAGCATTGACGGAACGCCGGCCGGCGGAGCTGACTTCGGGGCAGCCTTGGATGCCGCCGCGGGGGTCTTCCCTGCAGACCGGGGCGCCGCCTTTTTCACGGGCTTTTTGGCGGCTGCCCGCTTGGCTGGCTTTTTTGCAGGCTTCCGCTTTGCCGGCTTCTTCGCGGTCTTGGCAGCCTTCTTCGTGGTCTTCGTTTTCTTGCCGGCGCTCTTCTTGGCCTTCTTTGCGCCCTTCTTTGCAGCCATCTCGCTTCCCTCCTGGGTTGAGGCGGATCTGAGATGACGTATATGGTCACCTACGTTAGGTGTCAATCAAAAAAGTTGACAGGGTGCTGAGCGGCGGTCCGGACGCGCGCGGAACCTGTCGAAACGCAGCCGATGTCACCTTGACCCGTCCGATATCGGTCGATACCGTCGCAGCGTTTTTCCAGGACAATAACGAGGTCACCGATGCACAGACTGAAGCTCCGCGTTGGCGTGCTGCTCCTGATGTTTCTCGCCTCATTCGTGGTTTCCGGATGCGGTCACAGCGAGGACGAGTGGCAGCAGGCGCAACGCGATATCGCAAAGCTCAAGGCCGACCTTGACGCCGCCAACAAGCGTCATGCGGACGACGATCAGAAGTACGCGGCCGCGCAGCAGCAGATCGACGATCTGAAAGCCAAGCTCAAGGACTTGGGCATGGGTCTTTCACGCTCCGAGGACGAGAAGTCGAAGCTGAAGCAAGCGATGGCGGAATACGAAGCGCGGCTGAAGCAGCTCGACGACATGAAGGCGCGGTTTCGCGACCTGAAGTCACGCCTCGACAAGTTGACGAGCGTGGGGCTCAAGGTCGTCGTGCGCAACAACCGGATGGTCATCCAGCTGCCGGGCGACATCCTCTTCGATTCGGGCAAGGACACGCTCAAGCCCGACGGAAAGAAAGTGCTCAAGCAGGTCGCCGACGTCGTAAAGGGCGATAGCACGCTGAGCACGCGTAACTTCCAGGTCGCAGGCCACACCGACAAGGAGATTTATGCGGGTCAGTACTTCGACAACTGGGGCCTCAGCCTGATGCGTGCCCGCCAAGTTCTCACGTTCCTCGTCGCGCCGGACAAGGGCGACACGAAGGGCGCGCCGACGGGTGGCGGTCTCGATCCGACCCACTGGGCGGCGGCAGGCTACGGCCAGATGGATCCGGTCGCGGGAACGGTCGATCAGCAGACGCGCGAAGAAGAAGCCAAGAACCGCCGCGTCGAGCTCGTCCTGCAACCGAACGTGGAAGAGATGCTCAACTTGAAGGACATGGCGAACTGATGATGGAACACCGAGGCGAAGCTCCTTCGCCGCGGTGAA
>Ga0210391_10002683_pt1 | contig 15308 bp, 10 predicted proteins | sample IncBWC12OmetaG_FD_160573 | JGI IMG/M metagenome (GOLD analysis project Ga0210391, IMG submission 160573) | Forest soil microbial communities from Barre Woods Harvard Forest LTER site, Petersham, Massachusetts, United States - Inc-BW-C-12-O ... | reverse complement strand
TTGAAATGATGGGCGAGTCGCTGTCGCGCCCGCCGAAAGGCTACAACCCGTCGCATCCGATGATAGAAGAACTCAAGCGCAAGGACTTCATCGGCGGCACCGACTTCACCCGCAAGGAAGTCTGCTCGCCCGACTTCCTGAATTTATTTTCCACCACCTGCGCCGCCGGATCCCCTTTCATGAAATTCCTGACCGAAGCAATGTCTCTCAAGTGGTAGCGCAAAGGGATAAACTCAATCCCGATGCGATGCGCAGCTTGCACAACCGATAATCCCGCCGGAATAAAGTTCTGCGGCAACTGCGGTGCTGCACTTCGCCTCAAATGCCCACGCTGCGGCCTCGAAAATCCACCTGAATTCAGATTCTGCGGCGAATGCGGCGCTGCGCTGACGACCGCTCGGGGAGCCACCTCCAGCGCGAAGCCACCTTCATCCGTCGCCGAGCAATCGGTCCGCGTCGGACTCGAACAGGCTGCCGCCGACGCCGCGGGCGGCGAGCGCAAGACTGTGACCGCCCTATTCGCCGACATCAAAGGCTCGATGGATCTGATGGAACGCCTCGATCCCGAGGAGGCGCGCGCAATCGTCGATCCGGCGCTCAAGCTGATGATCGACGCCGTCCATCGCTACGATGGTTACATCGTGCAGTCCACCGGCGACGGAATCTTTGCGTTGTTCGGCGCGCCCGTCGCGCACGAAGACCATGCTCAGCGCGGTCTGTACGCCGCGCTCCGCGTGCAGGAGGAGATGGCGCGCTATTCGGCGGGCCTGCGGGCGGCGGGAAATCCACCGGTCGAAATTCGGGTGGGACTCAACACCGGCGAGGTGGTCGTTCGCTCGATTCGAACCGACGACGCGCATACGGAGTACACGCCGATCGGTCACTCGATGAGCCTGGCGGCGCGAATGCAAACGCTGGCGCCTACAGGCTCGATAGTCATCACCGAGCAGACGCAGAAACTCACGGCCGGATACTTCGACTTGAAACCACTGGGCCCGGCCCGAATCAAGGGCGTCACCGATCTGATCAACGTGTACCAGGTGATGGGAATCGGCCCGCTGCGGACTCGCCTGCAGGTGTCGGCGTCGCGCGGACTGTCGAAGTTCGTTGGCCGTGGCGCGGAGCTCGAGCAGCTGGACAAGGCGCTCGATCAGGCGCGCGGCGGTCGCGGGCAAATCGTCGCCGCCATGGCCGAGGCAGGAGTCGGCAAGTCGCGCCTGTTCTACGAATTCAAGATGCGCCGGCAGAGCGAATGCCTCGTGCTCGAGGCGTTCTCCTTCTCTCACGGCAAAGCGTCGGCGTATCTGCCGGTGGTCGACCTACTCAAAACGTATTTTCGTATCGCCGATCGTGACGACGAGCGCACGCGGCGGGAAAAGGTCACTGGCAAGGTGCTGGCGCTCGACCGCGCGCTCGAAGATACGCTGCCGCATCTGTTCGCTCTGCTCGGAATTCCATCGGGCGACGCCCGCCTCGACGAAATGGACGCTGCCATTCGTCGCCGCCGCACGCGCGAGGCCGTCAAGAGTCTCATCGTGCGCGAGAGCCTCAACCAGCCGCTCATTGTCATCTTCGAGGACCTGCACTGGATTGACGCGGAGTCCGAGGCGCTGCTGCAACTGCTCGCCGACACTATCGGCACTGCGCAGATTCTGATGATGGTCAACTACCGGCCCGAGTATCGCCACAACTGGGGGAACAAAACCTACTACACGCAGATGCGGCTCGACCCGCTGGGCGAGGAAAATGCGACCGAGCTGCTGACCGCGATGCTGGGCGACGCGCCGCCGCTCGAGCCGCTCAAGGCGATGATTATCGCGCGCACCGAAGGCAACCCGTTTTTCATCGAGGAGATGGTGCAGGTGTTGTTCGAAGACGGCGTGCTGGTGCGCAACGGCACCGTGTCGCTGGCTCGCCCGCTTACCTCGATCGAGATACCGTCAACGGTCAAGGGCATCCTGGCCGCGCGCATAGACAAGCTGGCGGGCGCGGACAAGGACCTGCTGCAATCGCTCGCGGTGATCGGCAAGGAATTTCCGCTTAGCCTGCTGCGGCGCGTAGTCGGCAAATCCAACGACGAGCTGGCGCCGCTGCTCTCGAACCTGCAACTGGCAGAGTTCATCTACGAACAGCCCGCATTTCCCGAAAATGAGTACACCTTCAAGCACGCGTTGACGCAGGAAGTCGCGTACGGCTCGGTCCTGATGGAGCGGCGCAAACAGATTCATGAGCGTACGGCGGCGGCGCTCGAAGCGATGTTCGCGGCGACGCTCGACGATCACCTCGGCGATTTGGCGCATCACTACGGCCGCAGCGGCAACTCGTCCAAGGCTATCGAATACCTGGGCCGCGCGGCCGAGCAGGCCGCCGTGCGCTCGGCCTACCTCGACGCGATCCGCTATGCGCGCGAGGCGCTGGCGCGAATCGCCGAGATGCCCGAATCGCGCGAGCGCGACCTGCGCGAACTGAAGATCCAGATGATGCTGGGGCCGCTGATCGTGTCGACCCAGGGACTTTCGTCGCCCGAGATCGCCGGCTTCATCGCGCGCGCGCTCGAGCTCTGCGGCCGCTCCGGCGAGACGCCCGAAGTTTTCGGCGTGGTATTCGCGTTGTGGAGCTTCGATCATGCCAGCGGCAAATTGCGCGAGGCCCGCCAGGTTGCGGAGCAGATACTCGCGATGGCGGGGCGCATGCCAAGCGACCTCGCGACAGCCAGCGCGCACAACGCGATGGCGGCGACGCAACTCTGGATGGGCGAATTCACGGACGCGACGAAGAACTCCGAGATAGCCATCGAAGTCTTCAGCCACGATCTCGATCGCTACCTACCGCTGATGCACGCGCCGGTCATTCCGTCGCATTGCAATCTCGTCTGGGCGCTGCATATCGGCGGACGCTTGGAGGAGGCGAAACGCCGAATCGCCGAGGCGCAGGATCTGGCCGCCCGGCTCCGACGTCCCTTCAGCCACGCGTTCGTTCACCTCCACACGATCGTGCTGTGTCATTTCCGGCAGGAGTATGCGGAAGTGCGAGCGCGAGTTGAAACTCTGATCGAGCTTTCCACCGAGTACGGTTTTCCGTATTGGCTGGCCGCGGGGAAAATGTGCCTTGCCCGCACGATTGCCGGCGAAGGTTACGCCCGTGGCGATCAAGCGGCGCTCGAGTCCGGGCTCGCGATGATGAAGGAGTCCGTCGAACATCTTGCCGCCAGCAACGCCGACCTCATCTACTCGTTCTCGTTCGTCTTGCTTGCAGAAATCTATCTGATGATGAACCGTACCGACGAATGTATGCGCGAGCTCGACCGCGCAGCGCAACGCGCCGACCAAATGGAGCATCGCCTGCTCGAGGCCGAGATACACAGGCTCCGCGGCGAGACGATGCTAATCCTTCCCGACGGTGCCGCCGAAGCCGAGCGACACTTCCGGCGTGCGATCGATGTCGCCGTGCGGCAGGATGCGCGCTCGTGGCAACTGCGCGCGGCGACCAGCCTGGCGCGTCTGATGGCGGCGACGGGCAGGCGCGACGAGGGTCGCGCGGTGCTGGCGCCGGCGTTTGCCCAGTTTACCGACGGGTTCGATACTCTGGATCTGATCGTCGCGAAAACGCTGCTTGCGGATTTGGAAGAGAAAAGGGCGTCGAGCAGCTAGAGCATCCGCCCGATCTTCTGACCGAGCCGCCCGAAGAATCCCGTCCGCTCGACGCTCGCCTTCGCGACGATCGGAATCGTTGCCTGCGGCTTGCCGTTGAGCAGAACCGCCAGGTCGCCGATCGAATCGCCGGGATGAACCGGAGCTTCCAGGTACCGCACCGAAGGCTCGAACTGTACCGTCACCTTGCTCTCTGCGCCGCGGTCGAGCGTGAACACCGGCGCGCCGGCGGGCCCGATTGCGACCGTCTCGGCGACGCCGTCATGCACCGGTATCGTCGAGGGCACCGCCTTCTTCAAGTCGGGCCGGTAGCTGACGTAGGTGCGAAACGCCCACTCGATTAATTTTTCGGACTCGGTCATGCGGCGCTCTTCGTTCGGCGCGCCCAGCACCGCCGACAGCAGATTCATGCCGTTCGACGCGGCAGACGCGACCAGGTGATAGCCCGCTTCGTCGACGTGCCCGGTCTTGATTCCGTTGACGCGCGGGTCGTGGAGCAGCAGCCGGTTGAAGCTTGGTTGCGTGATTTTGTCGAACGTGAATTCCTTGGCCGAAGTATAGGTGAGCGCCTCAGGATGATGCCGCACCAGCGAATGCCCAAGCGCGACCATGTCGGCCGCGGTGGTGAACTCGCCTTCCTCCGGCAATCCGTCGGGGTTGGCAAAGTGAGTCTCCTGCAGTCCGATTTCCTTCGCCTTGTCGTTCATCATCACGGTGAACGCGTCGGTGCTGCCGCCGATATATTCCGCGAGCGCCACGGCGGCATCGTTACCTGACGACACCATCAGACCGTACAGCAGATCGTTCACGGGAACCTTCTGCCCGACGCTGAGGAACATCCGCGAGACAGTGTCGTCCATCGAAAGCCGCCAGGCCTTTTCGCTGATCGTGACCTCGGTGGCCGGCGCCAGTTTGCCGTTCTTCATCGCGTCGAGGCTCAGGTAGAAGGTCATGATTTTGGCGAGGCTGGCCGGCTGCATCTTCTGGTGCTCGTTGTAGGAGTACAGCACCGTGCCGGTGTCGGCGTCGATCATCATCGCGGCCTTGGCGTCCAGGGCGAACGGCGCTGGCCGATCTCCGAGCACGTGAATGGAGGTCAGCGGAACCGCGGGAGCCTCTGGCAGGGCCTTCGCCGCGGTTGGATGGCGGTGAATCACCCTCGCATAGCACGGAGTGGAAACCGCAGCCGCAAAGGCAATCGACGCGAACGCAATGACTTTCGATATTGATTTTTTCCGCACGCCCTTCCTCATCCGGCAGAAGTTTACCTTGCCAGCGCCTTGCGCGCGACGCTCGCCAATCGGCATATTCCCTTTTCTCCTGCTCCAGCATAAAGGAAACTAAGCCCGAATGGATATTTCCGTTATTTTGCCGGTCGCGAACGAGGCCGAAAACCTCAGGACACTGCTGCCCAGGCTCACTGCGTTGCTTGATCGCGAGCACATCACTCACGAGATCGTCGTGATCGATGGCAATTCCACCGATGGCACTCGCGAGACTGCCGCCGCCCTCGGCGCGCGAGTCGTCATGGAGCGCCGGCGCGGATATGCGGGAGCGATGGAGACGGGGATTGCCGAGGCGCGCGGCGACTACCTGCTGACGCTCGACGCCGATCAGTCGCACGATCCTGATTTCGTCACGAAAATGTGGCGAGCGCGCACCCGCGCCGACATCGTCGTCGCATCGCGCTACGCGCTGGGCGGGGTCGCGTACTCCGACTTCATCCGCCGCTCGACCAGCTGGTTTCTGAACTGGATGCTGCGGCGGTTTCTCTCGATGCCGGTGTCGGACATCTCCAGTGGATTTCGATTGTACCGGCGTGACGTGTTCAACAACCTCAAACTCACCTCGTCGAATTTCGAGGTGCAGGAAGAGATCCTGGTCAAGGCTTACGCCAGCGGCTTCAGCATTGTCGAAGTTCCATTCACATATTTTCCGCGCGGCGCCGGCCGCTCGCATGCCAAGCTGTTCAGCTTCGGCTGGAAGATCTTTCGTTCTTCGCTGTCGCTGTGGAAAATCCGCAACTCGCTCGCGTCCGCCGATTACGACGAACGCGCCTTTTACAGCATGATTCCGCCGCAGCGCTACTGGCAGCGCCGGCGCCATCGCATCGCTGTGCTATGGGCGCGCGCGGCAGGCCGCGTGCTCGACGCTGGATGCGGCTCCAGCCTGATCGTGCAGAGTATCAACAACGTCGTCGGGATGGATTTCAACTACGCCAAGCTCCGCTATTTGCGCCGCTACGAAATTCCGCTGGTCAACGCTTCCGCCTTCGCGCTGCCGTTCAAAGATGCCGCGTTCGACTGCGTGGTCAGCTCGCAGGTCATAGAACATATCCGGTACGACGAATCGATTTTCAGCGAGATGTGCCGGGTGCTGCGGCCCGGCGGCATGATTATCCTCGGCACGCCCGACTATGCGACGATCGGATGGCGGATAATCGAGCCGATTTACGGATTCCTGATGCCGGGCGGATACAAGGACGAGCACATCACTCATTACACGCTCGCGCAGCTCACGGAGATCCTCGGGCGCCATGGTATCGAGATCGAGGAGACCGCCTACGTCGCGGGTAGCGAGCTGATCCTCAAATGCCGCAAGGTTGAACACGCGGCTCGCGCCGGGAGCGACGTGGCCGCGCCCGCCTCGACGGCGGCCTGACCGAGTCTCGATGATGATGGTACGCAGCGGGTCGAAACTTACCCCCAGGGCGGCGCTGTTGGCGGCGCTGGCGATTTGCATCGCGTCGTGCTCGAGCAGCACACCGCAAGCGCCGGGCATGCCCGATGTTTCAAGCATGCAATTGGCGCCTGCCCCGGCCGGCAGTTGCCAGATCGACGCGGTCAAGATGTGCCAGGTCGTCGGAGGATCGGGGCCGCCGCCGCCGACCCAGCCCTCGACGATGTCTTCATACGGACCGCCCAATCTTCCGGACTCGTACGAATTTCAGATTCCCGCGGGCCAAAATATCAAGCTGATGTGCTACTACGATCCGCAGCACGCTTCGGTCTATCGGGCCGACGCGACCCCTGATGCCGCGCTGACCGGCAATTCGGTCGAGTATATGAAGCAGCGGGGATTCTGCGCTAACAAATAGAGCGGACAGCCGTCTGCGCGGTCCGGAGGAAAATCGAAATGCCAAAGATTCAAGTCGGCGATGTGAACCTTAACTACGACGTGGCCGGGAAGGGCGAGCCGCTGCTGCTGATCATGGGTCTCGGCGCCAGCTCGGCGATGTGGGATCCCGAGCTGATAACCGAGCTCGCGCGCACCTTTCGCACGATCACATTCGACAATCGGGGGACCGGGCAGAGCGACAAGCCCGACGCGCCCTATTCGATCGAGATGTTTGCCGATGACGCGGCGGGAGTGCTCACCAGGCTCGACATTCCGCGCGCGCACATCTTCGGCGTCTCGATGGGTGGAATGATCGCGCAGGAGTTCGCACTGCGGCATCCGAAGCAGACGGCAACCCTCACGCTCGGATGCACCACCGCGGGCGGCACGCATTCGGTGCCGCCGCCGCCCGAGTCGTTGAAAATTCTTACGGCGCCGCGCGAGGGCGTTTCGCCCGAAGAGGTGATTCGCCGCGGATGGCCGCTGGGGCATACGCCGAAATATATCGCCGAGCATCGCGACGTGCTCGAAGCGGCGATTCCGCGGCTGCTCAAGTATCCGACGCCGCCGTTCGCGTTCCAGCGTCAGCTCGAAGCGACCTACACGCTGAAGACCTTCGACCGGCTGCCGCAAATCAAGGCGCCGACCCTCGTCGTTACCGGCGCGGAGGACGTACTCATTCCGGCGAAGAACTCCGAGATAATCGCGTCGCAGATACCCGGCGCGAAGTTGCACATCATTCCTGGCGTGGGACACGGCTTCATGTCCGACGACCGCGCCGGATTCCTGAAAGTATTTCTGCCGTTCGTGAAGGCGCACCCGATGGCTGCGTAGCTGCGTGCCCTCGTTTTACGATTTCGCGATCGTCTGCCAATCGCTCAGCCAGACTCAGAGCCGGCTGCAGATGGCCGAAGAGGTCGGCACGTTCCTGGCCTCGCTCGACCTCGATGAAGCGGAAATCGCCGCGCGATTCATGGTCGGGCGCGCGGTCGAGCAGGGCGAGGAGAAGCGCCTGCAGATAAGCGGCCGCGCAGTGTGGAAAATCGTCGCCGAGATGACGGACAGCGCGGACCAGGGCGAGGACATCTTCACCGCCGCCGAGGATTTCGGCGAAGCCGTCGAGATGACACTCAAGCTGCGCGGAGCCGACCCCGATCCGACGCTGACGATTCGCGAGCTCAACGAAAAATTTGCGGAGATCGCGGCGATCGAAGGGCGTCATGCGCGCAAGCGCAAGCTCGACGCATTGCGCGAGCTGTTCACGGGCGCGTCGGCGTTCGAAGGAAAGTACATCGCGAAGATTCTCATCGGTGAGATGCGTCATGGCGTGAGCGAAGGCCTGATGCTTGAAGCAATCGCCAGGATGGGCGCGCGCCCGGTCACCGAAGTTCGCCGGATTCACATGCTGGAGGCCGACCTCGGCCGCGTCGTGCGGATGATCCGCTCGCCGGGCGCGGAAAAATCCGCCGCCGGCGATTCTTCGCCGCGTGCAGCCGCGGTCAAGCCGCTCAAGCCGATGCTCGCGTTTCCGGTCGCCGATATTGCCGAGGCGTTCGCGACGCTCGGCCCCGAGTTATCGCTGGAGCACAAGCTCGACGGCGCACGGGTGCAGATACATCACGCGGGCGAAAACGGCGGCGTGCGGATTTTCTCGCGCCGGCTGAACGAGATCACCGAGAGCATTCCCGACGTGGTCGAAGTTGTGAATCGAATCGGCGCGCGCCACGCGATTCTCGATGGCGAAGTGATCGGCGTCGACGCGGCGGGGCGGCCGGCCGCATTTCAGGATCTGATGCGCCGCTTCGGGCGCACCCGTGGCGTCGACCAGGCCCGCGTCGATCAGCCGCTGAAGCTGTACGTGTTCGACGTGCTGGCGCTCGACGGCGAACTGACGATCGATCGTCCGTGGGCCGACAGAATTTCAATGCTCGAAGAACTGCAGTCGTCAGCCGGGCTCGAAATCGTCGAACGCATTATCAAGCCGAACCTCGCCGACGCGGAGAAATTTTACGCCGATGCAGTCGCCGCGGGGTACGAAGGCGTGATGGCAAAGTCGCTCGCGAGCGCCTATACGCCGGGCGCGCGCGGCCGCGGATGGCTCAAGATAAAGCATACGCACACGCTGGACCTGGTGATCATCGCGGCGGAGTGGGGCTACGGCCGCCGCCACGGCTGGCTGTCGAACTACCATCTCGCGGCGCGCGATCCGGCGAGCGGCGGGTACGCAATGCTCGGCAAGACTTTCAAGGGCCTGAGCGACGATCAGTTCCGCGCCATGACCGAACGGCTGCTCGCGCTCAAGACTGACGAGTCGCACGGCGTCGTGACCGTGCGCCCCGAGGTCGTAGTCGAGGTTGCATACAACGATATCCAGCGCAGCCCGAACTACGACGCCGGCATGGCGCTGCGCTTCGCGCGCATCGTGCGCCTCCGCGACGACAAGTCGCCCGAGCAGGCGGACTCAATCGAGACTGTGACCGCAGACTACGAGCGGCAGAAGATTCTGCCGTCGGCGGGAAAAGTTTGAATTGCGCCGCGCCGCGAATCAGTGATGGTGATGCTGGATGTGATTGGGCTCGTGCGCGTCGCTGAGCGCCATCCCGATCGCTTCCATTTCCGATTGGCCGAAATCCTCGAGCACGAACGTCTCGACGCCCGCTTCAGTTTCGACCCGCTCGTAAAGATCGCAGCACCACCAGTCGGGACCGACCTGGCGCGTCCGAATCACAAAAACATTTCCGCCCACAACTTCCACCCGTTCCATAAAAGCCACCTCCTCGATACTGGAATGGCCGCAGGTGCCGGGAGTATTAAGATAAATTATTTAGCATAATCGCGTCAGAACTGCTAATGCTCGACGCGTGAAAGTTAGCCGGAATGGCCGGCTTTTCGTATCGAGGCGGCCCAACCCGTTAAGGCGTCGGTGGTCGTGGGGAACGCTACTTCGTGCCACGGGATTTCGTCCGGGGCGAAGTATCGGACTTCGGTCGCTTCCTCGGAGATTGTCGGCGGCTCTTTGCCGGGTGCGGCGAGATAGACGACCACTGTTATCGCCGCATCGTTGAACACTCCGAGCAGCGGGCCGAGCGCGACGCGCATGTGCACTTCCTCGCGCGTCTCGCGGATCGCGGCGTCGGCGGCGTTCTCGCCGAAATCGACGTAGCCGCCGGGGAACGTCCACTTGCCGACTGCCGGCTCGATGCCGCGCCGAATCAACAGCACGCGTCCCGTGTCGACGACCAGGCATCCTGCCACCAGCTTCGGTCCCGGAAACAGTACGAAGCCGCATCGCGTGCAGACTTTGCGCTTGGCATTTTCCGGCATCAGCAATCGAGACTCCATCGCTGCGCCGCACAGCGGACAGAATTTCACCTTGGCCGGATAGTCGCGCTGCACGCGATGGTTGGCGTGGACAGGTTTGTCTTTCATGCGGTGAGCCGGCGCACGAGCGCCTCGCCAATCAGCAAAATCATCGCGGCGACCAGCAGGTACGGATTCATCGAGACGCGGCGCTCGAGCGTGGCGCGCTCGGTCGAGACCTCCGCCGGCGACGGATTTAGACGCCCGCCCGTCGCGGACGCGAGATGTTCGAGCAGGCCGTAGTTGGGCTCGGGCCGCGGCAGCTCGGCGTTGACGCTGGGGCTGACGGTGAATGCGAGCGGCGGGAATTTCTTGTCCTTGCCAGAAGGCGAGCGCACTTCGAAGTAGTAGTTGCCGGGCGCGGGAGCCTCGATCGATCCCGACAGCTCGCCTACGACTTCTTCGGTTAGCGCCGTCTCAGTGCGAGTCCCGTCCGGCCGCGTCACCAGCACCGTCACCAGTCTCGCCGCATTGCCGGGCTCGGCACTGTAATCGGTAAGCTTCATGTTGATGCGTCCGGCGTTGTAGCCCAACGCGACGTCGATCTTCGGCTCGGTGGGAATCTCCGGCGTCATCCACGCGACCAGCCGATCCCAGAGTGGGGCAAAAACATTGGCCGTGACCCATCTCCCCGACCAGCGCCCGCTCGCGTCGGTCGTCACCGCCATCACCTTGCCCGCGCCGTATCGCCAGCTCGCGATGACGGGTTCGCGCGTATCTGCACGTTCGACGTACATGTCCATGGTGGCGCGCGGTTTAATCTCGGTCGAGACGTAGCCGAGGATCGACGGCATCTGCCGCGCCGCGAGGTCTTTCAGAATCGCGTCAGGGCTTTCGCTGCGCGGCGTAAATTCCTTTTCGACCATCGTGATTTCGCCGCCGTGCGCCTTGAAGTCTTCGACGAACAACTGCGGCAAATTGCTCGGGCTGTCGGTTTGATAGTACGAACCACCGCCGTATTTCGCGATCGCCTGTAGCAGATCGACGTTGGCATCCTGGCCGACCGCGATCGTCGAGATGGTCGTGTCGGCATCATGATGCATCCGCGAGACGAGGTCGTAATACATTTCGGCCGTACCGCCCGTCTCGCCGTCGGTCAGGATCACGACGTGTTTGACGTGCGCGCCGCTGTTGCCGAGTGTGCGTTCGGCCTCGCGCAGTGCGGGAATCAGGAAAGTCTGGCCATGCGCCGAGAGCCGATCGATCATCTGGTTGAAGTAAGGTCGGCTTTGCCCGACCGATTGCAGCGGGATGACGACGAACGGCTGCGAGTCGAATCCGATGACGCCGATCAGATCGTTGTCCTTGAGATTTTGGGTGACGGTCTCGGCCGCGGCCTTGGCATAGGTGAGTTTGTCGTTGCGGCCCATCGAGCCCGACTTGTCGATAATCAAAACGAGCGCGCGCTTCTTTTCCTTGTGCTGCGGCGGCTTCATCGTCACCGGCATCACCGCCGCCAGCGGACTGTCCGCATAACCGCCGAGGCCGAAGCTCGCATCGCCGCCGATCATCGCGAGCGAACCGCCGCGGCTGACATATTGCACCATCGCGTTTTGCGCCGCCTCCGCGATACGCTCGCTCGGCACGTTGTTGATTAACACCGCGTCGTAGCCGGCGACGGTGCCGTCCCACGCGCCGCCGGTAATCGGCACGACGGTCGGATCGAGTCCCATCCGATTCACGACGGTGCCGAGATAGTTCGCGTCCCTCGCGCTGTCGGTGAGAATCAGAACCTTGCGCCGCGTGCCGACTCCCACCCATCCCTTGAGAGAGTCGTCCTCGAGATACGCGTCGAGCGCGGGATTGTCAGGCTTGTAGGTGGCCGAGTACGAAGCGAGGCCGGCAGTTTCAGTCCGCACCGGAAAGTCGAAGCGCTGTGAGCCGCGCGCGAGAGTCACTTTGCGCTGATCGATCAACGCGCCGTCGCGCGCGATTGCGATTGTGCCGGTCACGGGCGCGTCGTTGAGATTTTCCATCGTGACGCCGAGCGCGAACGGCTCGGCCTTCTCGAGCGCCGGCGGGAGCGAGAGCGCCGTCATCGCGACGTTGGGAATCGAGCGCGCGCCCGGCGGCGTGAAGATGTCGAGGCGAATCTCCGCGTTGACTATCGCGCTTATCGCGCGCTCGGCGTCGCCGCGATTCTGCCAGCCATCGGTCACCATCACAGCCGGGCCGCCATGCGCGTCAGGATCGGCGGCGATTCGGTAGAGCGCGCCTTCGAGATTGGTCGCACCCGGCCCGCATTCGCGACATCCTGCGCCCTTGGCGAACGCCGATTCGACGCCGCCGATCGATTGCGGCGCCGAGTCGCCCGCGAACATGTACGCCGGGTCTCCGGCGCGCAGCCCAAGGTCGTCGTGCAACAGCTTGAGCGTCCACCCGCGCATCGCAGGTGTGATGCTCGCGCTCGCATCGACGATCGCGGGCCGCGCGGCGCCCTCCGAATGCATCACCTGCTGCGGATTTGCGAGCGCGATGACGAACAGCGCGAGCACTATCGCGCGCATCAGCGGCGCAAACACGCGGCGCAGCTCGCGCGCATTGATCAAACCCCACAGCAGCACGATCGCAGGAATCGCGAGCAGGTAAAGCACCTCGCGATGCGCAAACGTCAGATCGTGCGGCATGCTCGCGGGAATCACTGCATGGCCTCGGCGAGGCGCCGGCGTCGATAGACGATGAGCGCTTCCAGAGCCGTCAGCGCGATGATCGCCAGCAGCAGGTAATCGCTCAGCGAAGATTTTTCCATCACCGGCTCGGCGGCAGAGCCCGAGCTTGGGGCTTCGACTTTGAGCAGAGGCGCGCTCGAGAGATCCGACGCCGTCAAGTCGGCCAGGTTCACGGCGCGCGGCGTCTCTGCCCCACCCGCACCGACCAGCTCATACACGCCCTGTTCCGAAACGTCGGTGAACAGCGTGCCAGGATGGGCCCTGATCTTTTTTCCCGACGGCACGATCACGCGCTCGACTCCCGCCGGCGCTAGCCACGGCTGTCCCGTTCGATAACCGCTGCTGCTGCCGCCAAGTCCGGCGAGATAGCTGATCGCGTTGAGCGTCAGCACCGACATCGGAAGGTTCCGCTTGCCGAGATACGGGAACGGGTTGAATCCGGTCGCGACAAAACGATGCGCGCCGCGCTCGCCCTTCAGCAGGATCGCTCCGCCGTCACCGCCGACAACCTGGCTCATCCACGGATGCGTGCCGAAATATTCGCCGCCGCGCAGACTCAGCATCCGGAAATTCACCGAGTCGGTAAGCGTGTCGGTCGTGCGCCATCCGGCAATTTCGACTTTCGCGGCCGGCGTGACCGTCAATCCGAAAACGGGATCGCCCGGCGGCGGCATCACGAGCATCGTGTTCACGCCGGGCAGTTCCTTGGGCGTAGCGTATTCAAAGATGGCGAGATCGAAGTTCTCGAGCTCGTCGGGCGAATAGGCGTCGGGATTCTTCGCGGTAACCTCGACCCCCGGAATCGAATTCAGCCCCGCGGCGTCGCCCGGCGTCGGACTGATGAAGAGAATTGACACGTTCTTGACCGAGCCTGCCGTCGCGTAAGCAACGTTGTCGAGCGCCAGCGCGTCGTCGGGCGCGAGTTTCGCCTCGTAGATGCGCGCGGGCGGAATCTTGGGGAATTCGAGCGTGGCCGTCTCGCGCGCGCCGAGCGCCTCTCTCGCGTGCGCGACTTCCTTGCCGTCGCCCGTCACCACGAGGTCGAGCGTGCGCGTCTCGGGGCTGAAGTTGGCGATCGTCAGGCTCGCATGAAGCGCTTCTGCGCCAAGGACTTCGCGCCGCAGCGAGAACGATCCGATCGCGGCGTTCGCGACCGCGTCGCCCACCGCAATCGGATGAATCCGTGCGGGCACCGGTGGCGCGAGCGCGTTGGCGCCCGCGAAAATCACCTTGGCGACGCGCGCTTCCGAGGCGAGGTTGCTGAGAAAATTCTCGGTCGTCGTTTGATCGTTGGGCGCGTCACTCGGCTTGATTTGCGACAGCGCGAGGCGCGCCTCGGTCAATGTGGTGAACGGCGGCGCGACGCGGCGTGGCTGCGGCGCCGTGACGTAGACGGAGATTTCTCCGCCGCCATCTTCGACCGACAAATCGGCGTCGAGCTTTTCGCGCGCGATGTCGAAACGGCTTTTGCCCGATGGCGTCAGCCCCTGCATCGTGGCCGAATTGTCGATCACGATCGCGAGCGGAGCAGTTCGCTTCCAAATGAATGGACCGGCAAGTGCGAGTACTACCAGGCTCAGGATTAAAACCTCGGCGAAGAACATCCAATCGAGCCGCGGCCATCCACCGAAACGCTCGCGCCGAAAACCGCGCAGCGCGCGAAACGCCATCACGCTCGACACCGTCACGCGCGACGGCCGCTCCTTGGCCAGGTACGCCAGCACCAGCACGGGGATAAGGGCGAAAAATGCGAGCGCGCCTGGGTAAAGGAGTCCCATCGAATCGCTTCAGTGCGCGAGGCCGAGGTCTCGCGTCGCGCGAACGAAAAACTGCTGGAAGTCCTGGTCGGTCGTGTACAGCGAGTAATGCAGCCCGCGCTTGAGGCAGAACGATTTCAACTGGCGCGTCAGTCGGATCATCGTGTCGCGATACTGCGTGCGTTCGCGCTCGCCGATCGACACGCGCAGCCGCTCGCCCGATTCCGAATCGACCACCTCGACATCGCCGTCGAGGCCCTGGCCGTTGATTTCGCGCCCGCCGAGAACCTGCACCGCCGTCAGATCCATCGACGCCGCGGTGAACATGCCGAGGCCGCGCGTGACCGAATTGAGCAGCATCAGGAAATCGGAAACGATAAACACCTTGCCGGCGCGCCTGATTGCGTGCAGCTCGCTCGCCAGCGTCGTCGCGAAGTCGAACTGCCCGCCCGGTTTGAGATTCTGCAGGCGGCGCGCCAGCTCGACGATTCGATGGCGTCCGCTGACGAACGATGGGTCGAGGTGCCCGCCCGTGCCGCCGAGCACTCGCATCATCACGCGATCGCCGCTGGCCAGCGCGACGTACGCGAGCGCGAGCGCCGTCAATATCGCGTGCTCGAATTTGCGATCGGCCGCAGGAAATCCCATCGACGCGCTCGCATCGACGAAGATGTACGTGAGCAGGTCTTCCTCTTCCTGGAAAAGCTTGATGTAGAGTTTGTCGCTGCGCCCGTACAGTCCCCAGTCGATGTGGC
>Ga0210391_10002682_pt1 | contig 15310 bp, 13 predicted proteins | sample IncBWC12OmetaG_FD_160573 | JGI IMG/M metagenome (GOLD analysis project Ga0210391, IMG submission 160573) | Forest soil microbial communities from Barre Woods Harvard Forest LTER site, Petersham, Massachusetts, United States - Inc-BW-C-12-O ... | reverse complement strand
GCCGAATGCAGGAACCGACGCCGAGAGGCACCCTTGCGTGCTGAACATCCCAGAACTGTAGGCTTGCGCGCTCTCACGAGCGCGCCCAGAACACCCGTGCCTCCGCTTGACAAATGACTTACATGGATGTCGGCATCTCGGACACATGGCGGGCGGCCGCCCACTTCTCCGCGAAGCCGGTATTTCTTCGATTCGGCGGAAAAGTGTATTTATCTACATCCTCCGTGAGTGACCATACATCAGCGCTAATGTTCATTTCACCATGCGCTGGAACCTTTGCAAGTTTCTGTGCGTAGCTTCTTTCAAAGGCTATGGCGAAAGATCTTTCGGATACCCCCAAAGAAACAGTATCGTCCTGGTCGAGAGAAGAACCGGGCCCAAGATGGGTCAATGCTGTCATGTTACTTACATGGCTGTTGGCGGGAGTTGTCGCGTTTATTCCTTTCGCATTTGATACGTCGCCGTGGGACGCAGTAACGCTGCGGGTTCCGGGTAATCGGGGAAATTGGTGGCATTTTCTTGCCGGTGCTCCGTTCTTTCTGGCATTTCCGATGTTTTGGCTACGACTGCAATCTCTTTTTTAAGGCAGCTTTCATCGGCAATTCAACGACGATTGATCTGGAGTGTAGTTGGGCTCTCGATTTGTGGCACCACGTTGGTGGAGGCGCCATTTCTGCTGCATCTCGCCGGAACCAGTGAGTGGCAGCGCCTCTCGGTCGTGAGCTTGGGCTTCGGCATCATGGTCGCCAGCGCAATAATTCTGCTTTTTCGGTACCGCACCATCTCTCCCATTCTAGCGTGCGTGGTGGGTCTAAACACCGCGTATCTGGCCAACGCGACGCTCTGTCTAGTCGTTTACGGCGGAGCGACTGGAACCAAATGGTCAAAATCCGGGTGGTTGATATCGATAGTCATTGTGTGGCCAATCGTTTCCGAGCTTATTTGGATCCTGATCGAGACTTTTCGATCAAAAACAGCGCTGCTCCAGCTTCGTGCGGCCTAAACCCATTACCTGGCTTCGAAAGCGGGTTCATTTTTAACGTTCTCCGGCATTCTCTCGTGAGTGCACAATCGACCATGAAAGGAATTAAATTTCCCGAAGTTAGCTTACAGCACCTTGACGATCAAGATATAAATCATGGACTGGAGGTTATCTCTGGGACCAGCCGGAACCGCTTGTTAATGGTCGGCCAATACTGACGCAAGAGGTTCCCGCAGAACCGCCAACCCTGATCGGACGCATAGCGGATCAGCGTGCTTTCGACTCCGCGGCTGCCCCGGGGATAGTAGATGTTGGCCAACGCTTCGCCTGCCAAGGGGCCAACCAGTCCAGCATAGTTAATCACTTGTTTGCCAGCGTCGCTGCGGGTGATGACCAGGCGTGCGGCCGCATACTTTGCCGATTCTCCGAAGTCGAGGTCTCTTTTTATATAGAAGCGCGGGTCTTCGCGAGCCACAGAGGCGATCATGTAGGTGCCAAACAGGTTGGAGGAAGCGGCCCGGGCCATGTCTGCTCCAAAGCGTTTGCTATATGCTCCGATCTCCTGGCCGTATCCCGCGGGGCGATTGGTCGCCTGCCCGAAGGATGAACCGATCACAGCGGCTCCAAACGTGGACAGCGAAAGGCTATTGTTCGCCGCTAACTTAAACTTCTGCCAGCTATCCAGTGGACCCGCGTTCGTAGCGAGATCGGGAAAGACCCGTGATTTGTTCTGAAGGGTCAGTACCATTGCCACGCCGCTTTGGAATGGACTTGTGGCTTCGGTGCTGGTTTGGGGCTGCTGGCTTAGGGATGGTGCATCTGGCATCGGGTCCCGCTGGCTTTGCTGGGCCATCCCCATTGTGCAGAAATGACAATAAACAATGGCAATAAGAACTCCACGCAGCAGTTCGCAACCCGTTGGGAGCCGCACTATGCTAATCCTTTTTTGCCGAAGAGCTGTCGCCAAGAGGGGTCCTTATACCCAAGACCCTACCTCACAAGCCTTAAGCGAGCATGAAGTCCATGAGGGGACGTTGCATCCGGGTCACGATTCAGTGATTGAAGTCGTATGAGAGCTGAATTCCCTTGCCATTGGCAGTCTGAATGGAGGACAGCGAAATACCCCCATGCCGGCCGCGCGCTTGTGGATGACGACGCCACCGATCAGATAACCAAACGTGCTACCCACGATCACATCTGAGGGGAAATGCTGTCGAGCGAGCACTCTCGAAAAGAGACCGTCGTCGCCATTGAATAGACGATTAGCTGGGTCCGCCAACCTGGGTACTCGCTAGCGACAACGCGCGCAAAAGACCACACGTTAACACAGTGTTCAGAGGGTATAGACGTGCCATCGGACCACGTTTTGGTCCCGTGGGGCCAGAATTTTCCGGTTTGGCTGCCCTGCTTCGGGTCTTGCCGATCGAGGGCGTACTGCAGTCCGGTGTTCAGGATGAGAGCGTCGACCCCAGCCTCTGTCACCAACATGCTGGTTTCGCGAAGATGCTCGTCATGGTTGATCGAACCCGCAACAAAACCGACGTCAGAATAGGCGGCGAATGGAGCGATCCAAAGAAGATCATTGGGCTGAATGCGCAACGGGCTAGTTACGATATGAACTTCGTCCCGGAGCACATGGAGAGCGCAAATTTGCAGGGCATTGATATCGCACTCCTTCACAGCAGCGACCTGGGCTGACGCAACGAATGAGAAAAGAAGGACGATTGCCAAAAGACCAGCGCGACACGCCCCGGGGCTCGACGCCAATTTCGACCACACTATTCCAGTGGAACCGCCAGCCATGCTTCTCCTTGGCATTTTCAGCGTCCCCGAGCGCAAAGAGGAACGAACTGTCGCTGGATTCTTCCAAGCGTGGCTTAAGCCAACATAAGGTAGAGCGCTCTATGAGCGCGTCGTTGCTCGCTGGAACTCCCTTGTGCACTCGATAAGGGACAACTCGATCTAGGCGGTGCACAACCCTTCAGCTTGTCTTAAGCTTCGATTGAGAGGATTCCCGTATACCGGCCGTCGAGCAATGCCGGCCCATCGAGAATCCAATCAGAAAATGCTGAGGACGACGGCGCCGATAGCAATAAGTGATCCGCCGATAGCCTTTCCAATGGTCATGGATTCTCTAAGAACCGGCCACGCGAGCAGAATGACGACGACAACACTCAGCTTATCGATCGGGGCGACTTTGGACGCAGGGCCCCAACGAAAGGGCGCGAAAATAGAAGATCCAGGAGAGCCTCGTCGCAAGTCCAGAAAATGCCAGATACATCCAGCTCTTGCGACCGATTTGGTTCACCTCATGATGAACTCCGAAGCCGATGGCTATCGCCCAGGCGAATAAGACAACCACCGTTGTCCGGATGGCGGTCGCCAGGTTCGGGTCGACTCAGGCCACTCCTTTTTTTGCAAGTAGAGCTGTTGCAGCGGCAAATAACGCGGACAGCAAGGACCACGCGATCCAGGTCATGAAGAACTCCTTAAAATGGCGAGACGCGCTGAGTGTGTTCAGATGCAGAGGTTGCATCGACATAGTACGCCAGACCTGGAGATCGAAATGCGTGTTCTAGTCGTAGAGGACGAACCCCGTCTCGCGGAGAACATCGCTCAAGCGATGCGCGAAGGGCCTGGATTTGCTGTCGATGTCTCTCATGATGGCGAAGAGGGCCTGCTCTTCTGCGCGACCAATGAGTACGATCTGGTCCTGCTCGATTTGATGATCCCTCGCCTCGATGGCGCCGAGGTCGTCAGGCGGCTCCGGGCGAGAAGCGATCAGACGCCCATCCTCGTCCTTACTGCCAAGAGCGACGCTGCGGTGACAGTCAATCTTCTTGATTTAGGTGCGGACGATTATCTTAGAAAGCCCTTCGATCTTGGCGAACTCATCGCACGCGCGCGTGCGCTCATCCGACGCAGCAAAGGGGTGACACAATCGGTGCTTACCTTTGGCGCCTTAGAACTTAACACTGCGGCAAGAACGGCTTACAGCGAGGATGGCGAGATTGATCTTTCTCCAACCGAATATCGCATTCTTGAGTATCTGATGCATCGCCCGCGCATTATCGTTTCGAAACGCGAGCTCCTCGAACATCTCTATGATTTCACCTGGGAACGTCATTCTAATGTCATCGAAGCGCATGCCTCCAATCTGCGCAGAAAGCTGCGCACCGCGGGGATCGGAACTAACCTCGAGAGCTTTCGTGGGCGCGGATACCGTCTTGCGCTGACCACATCGACTCTTTCACCGGAGGACAACCGGTGAGAATGCATTCGCTGCGCCGCCAGGTAATCGTAGGCATTCTGTCCCTTGAGCTGCTTTGTGCTGCGACCTTCGCTGGACTAGCCCTTTTTCATGAATGGGACATACGCATGCACGCGCTCGACGCTACGATCCGCGGGCGCTCCGACTCTTTGCTTGGTTCGATTCAGGACGCCGAAGACCCAGACGATAATGTGACGATTGACCCTGCCGAACTGGTGATTCCACGCGAAGATGTCTATGCCGTGTACACCGGCGATGGTCGACTGATTGGCAGCACACCAGGAGCACCCGAGGAACTCGTCGCTCGTCGAGGTGAAGGAATCACCTCGCGCAACGTACATGGTCATTCCTACCGCACCCTTGAGCGGAAAGGGATGCGCGTAATCGACAGACCGGAGACTGGAGGAGCGGGGATTCAACGTCCAGTCACGATTCTTTACTCCGTACCCACCCGGCATCTTTGGCATGAGGTCAGGGAAGCAGCGAGCTTCGATGTAGGTGCAAGCGCGCTCCTATTGCTCTTCACGTCTTTAGTCATAATCATCCTGCTTCGAAGAGCTCTGTCTCCGATCCAGGATCTTTCGGCGGAAGCGAGCTCCATTTCTCTGCACTCTTTGAGCTTTCGAGCACCTCCCTCTGCCCTGCGGATGACGGAGTTAAGGCCTCTCGCCGAGACACTGTCCGCAGTGATCGGTAGCCTGAAACGGTCCTTAGACCAACAGAATCGCTTCCTCGGGGACGCTGCTCATGAATTGAAAACCGCCGTTTCAATTGTGCAATCCTCGATTCAACTCCTGCTGATGCGAAGCCGAAATCCGGCTGAATATACATCTGGTCTTGAAACGATCCTGAGCGATAATTTGCGCGTCAATGAACTCGTGAATCGAATGCTCGACGCAGCGCGTTTCACTGAAGGGAAGACTGAGAAAGCGATCGACGCCGACCACTCAACTGATCTGGTCGAGGTCTCTCAACTGGTGCTCCAACGGTTGCAACCAATCCTGGCAGCGCAAAAGGTACGGGTCGTGATGCAGGGTGAGCTGCATGCATTGGTTCGGTCATCAGCCGCTGACCTCGATGTTCTTGTGTCCAACCTGCTCATCAATGCCGCCCAGCACAGTCGTGATGGCGGCCTTATCGGATTGACTGTAGAGTCGACAAGCGGATTCGCTTTGCTGACCGTTCAAGACCACGGCTATGGAATCTCCCCCGAAGCCCTCCCCCACGTATTCGAGCGGTTCTATCGCGAGGACGTCTCCCGCTCCCGTGAAACAGGCGGAGCAGGCCTGGGGCTCTCCATTTGCAAAGCAATCGTCGAGGCGGCTTCCGGAACGATTGAAATCGAGAGCACGGTAGGGTTCGGCACGACCGTGCGTGTGAGGTTGCCCTCTACGACCGCCTTCAGCCTCGCTTAATCTCCAGTTGCGATAATGCTGGCAGGCGTCACCGCCCCGCTTCCAGGAGATTCGATGCTATTCAACTTTGTTCGCCCTCGTGTGCTCGCTACTACGGCCCTGCTCGCGACTGGCGCAGCCAGTCTGTCTGCCCAACAGCCCTACAAAATCGTCGACCAGTGGAAGATCGGCGGCACCGGCGCATGGGATTATCTGCTCGCCGACTCCGCAGCGCATCGCCTCTATGTAACTCACGGCCCGCGAGTCGAGGTCGTCGATACGCAGACCGGAAAAGTAATAGGCGCAATTACCGGCCTCAAGGGAACTCATGGTGTCGCCCTCGATGCCGCTGGCCGCTACGGATATATCAGCGACGGTCAGGCCAACGACGTAGTGGTTTTCGACCGCCAAACCCTGGCCATGATCGACACCGTGCCCGCTGGCACCAACCCGGACGGCATTGCCTACGAGCCTGTCACGAAAACCGTGTGGGCCTTCAACGGCCGCAGCGGCGACGTGACCGTCATCGACACCGAAACGCGAAAGGCGGTCGCCACAATCAAGCTGCCGGGAAAGCCGGAGTTTCCCCAGGCCGATGGCGAGGGCAATGTCTTCGACAACATCGAAGACAAGAACCTGATCGTGCGCCTGAATGCCACCTCCAAAACGATCACAGCCACCTGGAATCTCGACGCATGTGATTCGCCTTCCGGATTGGCAATCGACAGAGCGAACCATCGCCTCTTCTCGGTCTGCGATGGAAAGAAAATGGCAGTCACCGACTATCACACCGGAAAACTGCTTGCCTCTCCCCAGATCGGCAATGGGCCCGATGCGGCCGGATACAGCCCAAGCCACAATCTCGCCTTCAGCTCCAACGGAGAGGGCACACTAACGGTCGTGGATGCAGCTCACGACTATAGCGTCCTTCAAAGCCTCGCGACCAGAAGAGGAGCGCGCACGATGTCCTACGACGACGGTGCGGACCGGGTGTATTTGGTTACCGCTGAGTTCGGACCGGCTCCAGCGGCAACACCGGAAAATCCCCACCCGCGGCCAGCCATCGTTCCCGACAGCTTCACGATCCTCGTTGTCGGACGCAACTAACTGGCGTTGCTTCAAATGAAAAGGTCCATGTGCTTCTGTGGGCATTTTGTGCTGGTTCGGACTCATTATGCTTCAGCCACAGCGTCGCTTCGCGTGAGCCAGTAATAAATCGCTGGAGTGACCACCAGGCTCAGCAACATCGATAAAGCCAGTCCCCCAATCACGGCGATCGCCAGCGGCTGTAACATTTGCGATCCCGACCCTAAGGCCAATGCAAGCGGCAACATACCCGTTACCGCCGCTAACGCAGTCATGACGATAGGGCGCAGCCGGCGCTGCGCCGCGAGCATCATGGCGTCGTGCGCAGAAGATCCCTCGGCGCGGTAGCGCGCATCCGCATCGAGCAGCAGGATGCCATTTTTGGCTACGATGCCAATGACCATGATGAGGCCCATGAACGACGCGACATTGAATGTCGTGCCGGTGATCAGAAGAGCAAGTACGACGCCACCGATCGAGAGAACCGAGGAGGTCAAGATTGCAACCGGCGCAGCCAGGTTGCGAAACTCCGCCAGCAGCACTCCGAAGACCAGTGCCAAAGCAAGCAGGAGCACCCGCAACAAATCGGCGAAAGACTTCTGCTGCTCCTGGTAGGTCCCGCCATACTCCACTCTGACAGTGGCAGGGAGATGCATCGCGACGATTCTGCGTTGAACCCGTTTGATCGCCGTGCCCAAGTCAGACCCCTGCAACTGCCCGGTAACAACCACCAGGCGTTGTTGATTCTCGCGGCGAATCTCCTCTTGTGGGGGAAGTTGGGTCACAGCGGCAATCGATCCAAGCGCCGCCGTGTGGCCGGTCGTGCTATTGAATACCGTCTCCTCGATCGTCGATAGAGATTGCCGGGTCTCCTCGCCAAGACGAACTCGCACCATGTAAGGCCGGCCGTTCGCAATCAGCGGATCATTAACCGTGACCCCATCGAGAATCGAAGTTGCGTCTTCCGCAACCTCAGTCGGCGTGAAGCCCAGGCGCGCCGCGAGCACCGGATCAACTTGGAAATTCGTCGCGGGCCCGCTGATCCTGTTCTCGATGCCGTTTTCGACGCTGACTACTCCGGGAATCTTGCCGATCTCGTCGGCGACGCGTGGCGCGACTTTATCCAACAACTTTGGATCCGCGGAAAAGAGCTTGATCTGGATCGGCTCAGGCGCGTTTGAGAGGTCGTTGATCATGTCCTGCAGAACCTGAGTGAGCTCGATATCCAGCTCAGGCTCTGTCTTCTTCACCTCATCGCGAACCTCTCCCATGATGTCGTCAATATCGCGGCTTCGGTTGCTTTTGAGCTTGACGGTCATGTCACCAGTGTTCGCCTCGGTTACCGCAGCGAGTCCCAACTGCAATCCAGTCCGGCGGCTCGTGCTCTCGACTTCCGGGACTTTGTGAAGAATCTCTTCCACATGGCTCAGCACCCGATTTGTTTCGGTGAGGGAGCTACCCGCTGGCATGATGTAGTCGAGAATAAAACCGCCCTCGTCCATAGACGGCAACAAGTCGGTCCCGAGAAACTGGTAGGTAACGAAGGTTCCCGCCACTAATACCAGGCAGATTCCACCAAGCAAGGCCGGCCGAGCCAACGATCGCTCCAGCGCTGACCGATGCCACCGCATGACCTTTGAGAGGACTCTGTCCGGTTCTGAGTGCTTGCTTTCTAACGCGAGCATCTCGCCATCTATCTCCGGACGTTTCTTGAGCAACACAAAAGCCAGCCCCGGCGTCCATGTCACCGCCAACAACAGCGAGGTCAGCAACGACACGGTCATCGTGATCGCCAACGCGCGGAAGAAACTTCCCGTCACTCCCGCCACCGCGATCAGCGGCAGGAAGACCACGACCGGCGTAATCGTCGAACCAATAAGCGGACGAGAAATTTCTTTGAGCGCCTTGCGGATCGCCTCGACCCGGTCCTCACCGGCATCGCGATGCAGGACGATGTTCTCCACGACCACGATCGCGTCGTCGATAACCAGCCCGATCGCCGCCGCAAGTCCTCCGAGCGTCATCAAGTTGAAGCTCTCACCGATGATCCAAAGAAACAGCACTGTAGTCGCGACCGTCACCGGGATCACCAATCCCGCAATAAGCGAAGAACGCCAATCCCGCAGGAAGAGATAAAGAATGATGCACGCCAGGATCAACCCGATCAGGATCGCGTCGCGCACGCTTCGAATGGAGGCACGAACCAACCGCGATTGATCGTAGTAAGGCTCTAAGGTCACGCCGGGCGGCAGCGTCGGTTGAAGCACGGCTATCTGCTCGGCGACTGCATTGGCCACAGCCACGGTGTTGCTGCTCGGTTGCCGGGTGATGTTCAGCAGAACGGCATTCTTATCGTTGGCAGTAACCGTCGTATAGACCGGCATCGTAGCCCGCTCCACAGTGGCCACATCTCCGACGCGCACGGGAGCGCCACCGGGCGTTACTTTAACGGCAAGTTGCCGCAGGCCATCAAGGTCGTGTACCTGCGCGCCAACCAGCCCGAGCACCAATTGGTGATCTTGTTCGTAGAGTCCCGGTGAATCGATAATGTTCGATGTCTGGATCGCGTTGGTCAGATCGAGGACCGTTACCCCTGCAGCCTGCAGCTTCGCCAGGTTCGGCAACACGTGAAACTCGGGAATCTTCCCTCCCTGCACAGTCACCGTACTTACGCCGGGGACTCGATTGAGCGGCGGCTTCAGGTCATAAGTCGCCAGCTCCCAAAGGGCAGTCTGCGAAACCGTGTCGGAGGTCAGGCTGTACCCAAGAATTGGAAAGGTCGCAAAGGTTAGACGATTCGTCGTGATCCGCGCCGTCGCCGGAAGTGTCTGTTGCACCTTGCTGATCGCGCTGTCGACCAGTTGCAGCGTGTGAAACATATCGACGGACCAGTCAAAGAAGAGGCTCACCTCGGCCGAGCCGCGACTCGTCGTCGAGCGCACCGTCGTCAATCCCGGCACGCTGTTGACGGCGTCCTCGATGGGCTTGGTGATAGTGACCTGCATCTGCTCAACGGGCATGACGCCGTTGTCAACTCCAATGACGACGCGCGGAAAATTAGTGTCAGGAAAGACGGAAATGGGTACCTGGAAAGCCGCATACGCGCCCGCAATGGTGAGCGCCAGGGCAAAAAAGAAAATGCTCCGCACTGAGCGTGACAGCCAAAATTCCTTTGGCGGGGGCGTCCTTGCCGAGGGAGCAGCAGTCGCCATTACTCCTTGCTCCCAGCCGGTGGCTTCTCCGCGCCCTCATCCGATTTATCCGCTGCCAGCGTGATCTTCGTACCGTCATCTAATCCGTACGAACCTTCGGTGATCACACTGTCGCCTGTGGAGAGTCCATCGGTGATTTGCACGTTCTCCGCCGTTCGAATCCCCAGCGTGACCCCTCGCTTGTGGGCCGCGCCATCGGCTCCGGCGATCATCACGCCGTTGCTCCCGTCTTGCGACGGCAGAAGCGCCGAAGTTGGAACTTGAAGCGCATCTTGGACCGTCCTGCCTGTAATGATCACGTGGACAGGTGTGCCGACCTTGAGGCCGCCATCGGCGTTGGCCAATTTCAGCCAGACTTCGACCGTCGTCGAGCCCGGATCGAGCGCAGGACTAATAAACGAAACGCTCGCTTTGACCGGATCTTCAATTCCAGCCACCCGGACCTCGGCAGCTCCTCCCATCTGGAGCTTCTGCGCGGCGGACTGCGCGAGATGCAACTTCGCCAGCAGCGCAGATGTGTCCATCACCGTGATGATCGGAGTACCCGCAGCGGCCGTCTCTCCCGCGAAGAGCGGTCGATCGGTAACCACTCCGTCAATCGGGCTACGAAGGCTCGAGTAGCTCACCTGTGCTTCGGCGCTTTCATACCGGCCCTTCGCCGACGTTAGCAGGCCTTCGGCTGCCTTGGCATTAGCGGTTCGCGTCGTTTGGTCGAGCGAGCGAAGATGCTTCACCGCGATGTCGAATGCGGCCTGCGCTTGCACCTCGGCAGCAACGGCAGTATCGACATCCCGACCGGCAATCGCACCCTGATCGAGAAGCTGCTTGCGCTCCTCGGCTGTCCGCTTCGCAACGTCGAGATTCGCCTTCGCCTGGTCGACCTCGAGCTTCGCTCGCTGATCTTCTTCAGGGATCGTCGCATGTACGGCAGTCTCATAGGCAGCTTCAGCGCTGCTCAGGCCGCCTTTGCTATCAAGAGCGCTGCCCGCAAGATCGCGGTCCTCAAGCGAGGCGAGCAACTGTCCTTTATGCACTCGCGCCCCGCGTTGAACATAGAGCTCACGGACAGGTGCACTGATCTTCGGCGCCAGAGCTGCCTGGGCAAGCGGAGCCAGAATCGCGTCCGCGGCAATCTCCTCGGAGATTGGCCCAACCTCCGGATGTTGCGCCTTCACGGCAACGGCGACCGCCGGCGATTCGTCGCCTGCGTTTTTGCAACCAGCCACTGCCAGCACGGAGCCTGCAGCGACCGCGACGGAGAGACACCTCCACACAAATCGATGCCCGCAGAGGATCGTCATCAGAGCCTCCCCGTTAGCGTCTGCAACTGTGCCAGCGCGAGTTGATATCGAACCGTTCCATCGGCCTCGGCTACCTCGGCGGAAGTCAGGGTGTTTTGGGCGTCGACCACCTCGAGCGCAGTGCTCTCGCCATTAACGTAGCGAAGATTGGTAAGCCTGAGGCTCTCCCGCGCGCTCAACACGGTGTCATTCAGAGATGTCAGCTGGCTTTCCGATGTCTGCGCCTCCGCATAGAACTCATAGAGGCTCGCCACAAGCCGGCGTTGGGCGGCAGTCAGCGCCACCTCAGAGGCCTCTCGCCGGATTTTGCTCTCTTTCAACCTTCGCCCGCTTGTCAGCCAATCCCACACCGGAATGTCGAGTGAAACCGAGCCGGAATAACCAAGGTTTCGAGCGCCCTCAGGCCCGTTCACTGCAAACTGCGGCGCATCGATGCCGTAGGTCGCGTTCAGTCCAACTTCGGGGAGAAATGCAGCGCGGGCAGAGTAAGTTTCCGCCTCACTCGCCTTTAGCGACGCCAGCGCGCTCTTCAGCTCGGGATTGTTTTCCCGCGCGGCCGTCTCGATCACGCTTCGCTCTGGAAGGGGAACAGAAGTCGCCGGAGGGTCAACCTCAAAGGGTGTCATGGGATCGGAAAAGAGAAGCACCGCGAGCTCAAGGCGCGCTCTGTCCTGCGCGAGCTGCGCATCGGCGTACTCGCGCGCCCTCTGCTGTTGTTCTATCTGTGCCTTAATCACATCTGCATGCGCTGCTTCGCGTGCGCGTTCCCGTTGTAGCGTTATCTCAACGAAATGGTTTGCTTCATCCAACGCTCGCGAAGCGACAAGGGACTTTGCGAGTTGCGAGCCATAACCGTAGTAAAGGCTAACAACGGTTGCCACCAGCCCGCGGCGTGCTATTTCGGCTTCCGCCTCCGCTCGCGCTGCTGTCGCGTCGGCGAGCCGGATCGCTCCAATCTGCTGAAATCCAGCGGTTTCATTGAAGACACCCTGACTCGCATACTCGCGGATAGCATTGTTTGCGATGAAAACCGGGGTAGGTTCACCCACAGTTTGGCCGATCCTGCTGGTCTGTCCATTCGGCTCGGTATAGATGACCTGGTTATGGTAAGTCGCCGTGGGCAAGAGGGCCGAACGAGCGTTGGCCCGCTCCAGTTGCAATGCGCGGCTTTCCGCATTGGCCGCGGCGAACGCAGGGTCACTTCCTTCCGCGCGCTGAATCGCTTCGTCCAGAGAAATACGCTGACGGACACTAGGAGAAATTGAAACCGGTGTTGTCTCTTGTGCTGGCACGCATCGACAGGGGCAAATGGACGCCGTTACCAACGACAACAAAGCGATTCTGTTCCGCCAATCCATAGATTCAAAGCATATTTACGGCACCTTAAGCCAAGCTGAAGGCACCCCCAGCAAAGAGAGGGGACGCCCGCTCTCAACTATTGAATCGGCGGCCTTGATCCGGGGCAGGATCCGCAGACGCCGGACATAATCGTGACGCCTAACGTCGGCGTGACCTACTCAGGTAGCACCACGATGAACGGAGACCACGGCGGCTTCGCGCATGACGACAATAACGTCATCATGTTGGTCGCCCATTCGTCCTTCAAGCCGCAGACTGTCTTCGCTGGAGTGACAACCATGCAAGTGGCGCCAACGATCGTGAAGGCATTAGGACTGGATCCCCGGGGCCCTGGATGCTGTCAGGGCCGAAGGTACGGCGGTACTGCCCGAAGTTCAAGCCCAGCTCGAAAGATAAGAAGCCACCAAATCGCTGTGCTTTACAGGCGGACGTTTTCTCTTGGAAGCCTCCGCTTTTTTCGGGCGAGAAGCCCCAATTCTCAACAAAGCACGAAAGGAGAGCAACCTTGGATAAGCTCTCCCCCCTCTCTTAGATTCCCTTCAACCAAAATTCATGCGCCAGCAATGCAAGCTCTTCGTTTTCTCTAGTAGATATTGTTGCCGGAGGTAGTGATGAAAAAGACACTAGTTCTCTTTTCCCTCGCAGCCGCCTGTTCGGTGGGCACCGCAATCGCCCAAGGCAACCAACCCCAAGGTAGTGGCTGGGGTTTCCAATTCGTGCCAGGCACTTTGGTGGTAAGCCGCAGTGTCTATGAAGGGAAGGCCTCGACTGTCACAATTGGCGAGTCCCTCCCCTTCGGATGCGAGGGCGGTTTGACCGGGCTGACCATCAATGTTCCGACTACGACTGGCGGCACCACTCCTGTGACGGTTCCATGCGGCGTCGCAAGCGATAACGGAGAGTATCCGAATCTCTTCGATGCTCACAACGTTTGGAACAATGCAAACACCGACCCCAGCTTCGGCGTCACATCACCAATCTTCCTCGACGACATCACGACGGATGGCTGGACGCTGGAAACCATCGCCATCCCCACCGATCGGATCGTGACCAGCTTCAGCTCCAAGTCGGAGTTAGCTCTAAACCGCTCGATTGACGGACGCTCGATCACATTTGTGGGGTACGTCGGGGGCATCGGCTGCGGAGGTTCTACAGTTTCTCCGACCGCGCCCAACCTGCTGGACGTATCGAATTCCAACACGCCGGGCGTTTGCGACCCCACCAATCCGGTCATTTCAACGTTTGCCAGCAGTCCAGTGATTCCAGCGGCATACTACCGCGCGGTTGCTGAAGTGGACGCAAATGGCCATCTCAGCATCACCGAAGGCAACGCCTATAGCGGCGATAACGGTCGCGCGGCCATCAAGGCGGCCAACGGCCTCTATTACATGGCCGGCAACGATAACAACGGCAACCTCTCCAAGAAGCAGATCCCGATCACCCAGCCAGGCATCGATTTGGTGAATGCGACTGGGGCCGAAGTGCTTTATCCCAGTCTAACGCCGCCGCTGCCACCGAACATCGAGATGATCGGCCGTCTGGAGTACGGCACCGACAAGCCGGGGAAGGATACCAACTTTCGCGGTCTCACCATCTTCAACAACACGCTGTACGTCAGCAAGGGCAGCGGTAGCAATGGCATCAATACGGTCTATCAGGCAGGCACGCCCGGCACGTTGCCTACCGGATCTGCTGCCGATCTCGCAACGGTGCCGTTGACCGTCCTGCCCGGATTTCCCGACACTACAGCCAGCACAACAACCGACTTTCCCTTCGGACTCTGGTTTGCCGACGCCGACACGCTCTATGTCTGCGATGAGGGCGATGGCACGCTTGTGTCTCCGCCGATCAATGGAAATGTGGCCGACACCCAATCGCAGGCCACGGCCGGTCTGCAGAAATGGAGCCTGATTGGCGGTACCTGGGTGCGGCAATACATCCTGCAGAATGGGTTGAACATCGGCGTGCCGTATAGTGTGGACGGATATCCTTCCTCGCTCAATCCGGCTACGGGCGGCTGCCGCAATATCACTGGACGGCATAACTTCGACGGAACCGTGACGATCTTCGCCATCACTTCGACGATCAGCGCCAATGGCGACACCGGAGCTGATCCTAATAAGCTGGTTAAGGTCACCGATCGCGTGAGCGATACCAGCCTGCCCTCGGGCGATGGATACCTGGGCCATTTCTTTACCATTCGTAGCGCGAAAGCCTGCGAAGTGCTTCGCGGAGTCACCCTTGCTCCCGATGATATGGGCGGCTGGTTCGGTTGGTAGAAAGCTTGAGGTCAGGTAATTTGTACTTCTACAACCAGGGCCAGCAAGCAGGCCCTGGTTGTAGTCGGGACGCTCATCTCATAGCTTGTTCTGACGCAACTCGCGCGGAGCTATTTCACAAAGGCTGGATCGATTGCCGTCTTCAAGGTTTGCTGAAAGGCTTTCCAGTCGCAGGGAAAATTCGCTCTTCCTGCGCTACAGCCCGGCAGAAATACATTCGCTCTTGCTGGGGGCTTGTCTAATGTGAGCGCAGTGAGATCGCGCATCTGCTCCAGCGTCTGTGCGGTGTAATAAATCCGTACCTCGTAACCGGACGGCGTCGGAGCCTGCCATAGCTCGAAGACCAGAGCGCCGCCAGGGGGGTATCGTCGCGGCGGCCGTCGATTAGCCAGTTGATATTCAATATTCCAGCTATATTGCTGAGAT
>Ga0210391_10002681_pt1 | contig 15316 bp, 13 predicted proteins | sample IncBWC12OmetaG_FD_160573 | JGI IMG/M metagenome (GOLD analysis project Ga0210391, IMG submission 160573) | Forest soil microbial communities from Barre Woods Harvard Forest LTER site, Petersham, Massachusetts, United States - Inc-BW-C-12-O ... | reverse complement strand
CTCACCCACCATCTCAGATTGTTCCGGATGATCGCGCAGGTCGTGAATTATGTCGGCCTCCCAGTCGGTGGCACGATCTTCGGGATTCGTCGGGTTGAGACTGGCTTCCTTATAGGCGAAATCGGGGTAGCTCTTGCGCAGCCTGTTAAAGGTAGTGGTGGCGGCGTAAAAGGGCACGGTCTCGGCGAGGAACTTCACTTTGTGCCGTGGATTCTGCTGCAGCAGCGGGGAAAGATCGTCTGCGGTGTAATCGCGGACCGCCTTGGCATTGGCAACCATCAGCCGGGCCTGGTCAAGCACCTCGCGACGGGCGTTGTTAATCAGAAAACTGTAGGCGAACCAGGCGATGATAAGGCCGCCCACCCCAAAGACAGAGAGCAGGATGAGGTTGAACTTGGCCAGTAGTTTCATTCAGATGGTCTCCGGGTTGCTCGACAGAGAGTACCACCAGGACTATGGGAATGTGGATAGGTATGTGGGAGCAGATACCGCCTAATTGGACGGAGCCAGAAAACGCGCCATCGTGGCGGCCATGCGCTCCCAATTTTCGGTCTCTTGTTCGATCTGTTTCCGGCCCGTACGGCTGAGCGAGTAGAACTTGGCGCGGCGGTTGGTCTCAGAAGTGCCCCACTCGCTCTTGATCCAGCCGCGTTGCTCGAGGCGCAGGAGTGCGGGATAAATTGTGCCCTGGTTCATGCTTAGGGAGTTGCCGCTGACTTGTTCGATTCGGCGCGCGATTCCGTAGCCGTGCAGCGGGCCCATGGATTCAAGGGTCTTCAGCACCATCAGGTCCAGTGTGCCCTGCAGTACATCGGACTTTTGTTCTCCCATTGCCCAATGCTGAGCCTTGATAGGCAGAATGTCAACAGGTATGCGCCATCAAGAGGAGCCTTCGCATTCAACCCTCTCCAGCAGACAGGTAACGCCCCGGTGTCATGCCGACTTGCTTGCGGAACATTGCTACAAATGCGCTGGCTGAGTTGTAGCCAGTCTCCAGAGCTACGGTCGTCACCGCTTCTCCTGCCGCAAGCCTCTGCATGGCACTGATAAGCCGCAACCGCTGCCGCCACTTACTGAACGACATTCCGGTCTCTTCAACAAACAGGCGCTGGATCGTCCGCTTGCTGGCGCCGGATCGACTTGACAAACCATCGAGAGGACGCTGGTCGCTGGGGTTGGCAAATAACTGGTCGACTAATTTTCGCGCCCGGGGATCACGCGGAAGCGGCAACTGAATCGGAATGGACTCAACTACTTTCAATTGATCCAGAATTACGTCGATAATATGCCGCTGGGAAGAACTGCTCCTTCGTAGTTTAGGGAAACTACTCGCGTGAACGATCAGTTCCTTAAGCAAGGAGGAGATATTCAGCACGAGACATCTGCGGGGAAGGAATTTACACAGTCTGGGCAGAAAATAAAGCGTCCTCATCGAAACCCTTCCCGACATAGTTACTCCGTGGAGGGTTTCCGCTGGAATCCAAACAGCGCGCAACGGCGGAACGACCCAAATCCCCTGATCCGTGTCGACGGCCATTACGCCTTCTGCGGCAAAGAGAAGCTGGTCCTCGGGATGCGAATGCCGTTTGAGGACGTGACCGTGCTTGAAATCCCACGAACCACCGGCAACGTCCGCCAGAGGGCGGCCCTTTTGGTCAAAGAGGAAGAGATGGCGCGTTTGCGACATTATTTGTCACGATAGCGAAAGCACGCACTCGCAACAAGTGCTATTTGTGGAGTGGACTGGGAGGAACCATGTTGACTTCAGGAAAGATGGTTGGGTTCATTGCAACGACGGACTACGAGAAGGCTCGGGCCTTTTACGAAGGCAAACTCGGATTCGAATTTATAAGCCTGGATCAGTTCGCGCTGGTGGTACGCGCAGGCGACCACAAGATCAGGATCTCAAAAGTACCCGGCTTTACGCCATTTCATGGGACAGTGCTGGGCTGGGAGGTGGGCGATATTGAGGCCATTGTGACCTGGCTGAGAGATCGAGGAGTTCCCACCGAAAAGTACTCCTTCGTGGCTGACCAGGAGCTTGGGATCTGGACCGCACCCTCCGGAGACCGGGTGGCGTGGTTCAAGGATCCGGACGGTAATGTTCTTTCCGTCAGCTTTCATCCATGATGGCCACTGCGAGTGGGTCGCTCAGGAGAAGGCGACCCACTCGGAGTCTGAAGGCTGCAGCTTCTTTTCGATAGAGCGGAGAGTTAAGCGGCTTCCCTTCCCGTTGACCTCTCCTCCAGCCATAGCCCTCTCTTTTCCCTGCCGCGCTGAACATAGAATGCTGTTTCTGCGTAATTCCTTCCAGCTGGATTAATAATTATCCAGCCGCAGCGTCATCTCTATGAACAGTCGAAAAGGTGAGCCCTTGGCCGTCGGCGATGCAACGATGCCGTACACAGCAACCCGTGAGAGTCTGTCGCAATTATTTTGCGAGCATCATCGGCGCATTCTCTCTGCGGCCTATCGCATTACCGGGAGCATGGCCGATGCAGAGGATGTTACCCAGGCTGTCTTCATGCGCCTGGTAAGCGGCGGCGGCCTGCCAATTGCGAACGCCGGCAGCTATCTTTACCGCGCCGCCATCAACGGAGCACTCGACCTTTTGCGGCGACGGAAGACTGCTCTCATAGAGCCCTTGCAAGAAGCGGAAGGGATAGCCGCTGCCGGGCCCGGAAGCTCGCCGGAGACTGCGGTCTCGAACAGAGAGCTCGGCGGCTGGCTCAGACTGGCAATCAGCGAATTGCCTCCTCGATCGGCTGAAATGTTCAGCTTGCGATATGTGGAAGAGCTGGGGAATCGCGAGATCGCAACGTTAATGGGCACTTCACAGGCTGTCGTCGCGGTGACGCTGCATCATGCACGATCGAAGCTGAAGAAACGACTCAAGGAAATGGAACAGGAGAGACCATGAGACCACAGGATGAGATACGGCTAAGAACGGCCGTCCAGGCGCTGCAAGGGGATGCACCCGATGCGGCGCAACTGGACGCTTCCGCCAAGCGAGTAGCCGGCCGTCTTGGTATAGACCTGGTGGACGATCCGATGGTCGATATCATCAAGAACTGCGGCGACGTCCAGCGATTGCTCGCCTCCTATCGGGCAGGAACTCTCTCCGGCGCACGCCGGCTGTTGATCGAGGATCACCTGCGCGAGTGTGGCGCCTGCCTCCGCCGGTTCCGGAGCGGATCTGGAACAGCAGTGTTGGACTGGTCTTCCCCTGAAGCAAAACGTACATTTGTCTGGCCCTCGCAGGCGTTCGGCTTGGCAACAGCTGCCTGTTTCGCACTTCTGGTCTTCTCGTTCTTTGCCTACAAGGCCTATTGGCAGACCCCGCCGGGAGTCCGAGCCGAAGTGCAATCGATCGATGGCTCCGCGTATGGCATTTCCGATGCAGGCAATCGCCAGCTCTCCGCCGGCGACCAGCTAAAAGCCGGGGAACAATTCCGGACCAGTGGCGGCGCGCATGCCGTTCTTCGGCTCTCAGATGGATCCACCGTTGAGGTCAATGAGAGAAGTGTCCTGGGAGTCGGCGCGAGAGGGCACAACATGACTATCTCGCTCGACAATGGAGCAGTCATCGTGCAGGCCGCCAAGCGCGACCAAGGCCATTTGTACCTGAAAACTCCCGATTGCCGGGTCGCGGTCACGGGTACGGTTTTCTCCGTCAACTCTGGAATCAAGGGCTCTCGCGTAGCAGTCCTGCAAGGGGCCGTTCAAGTGATGCATGCGGGAATGGATACGCTGGTGCATGCCGGCGATCAACTCAGTACCACCGATAACCTGAGCCCCGAACCGGTTGCACAGCAGATCTCGTGGAGCCAGGATCGCGACAAGTACCTGCCCTTGTTGGCGCAATTCACCGTGATCCAGCACCGGCTGGAACAGATTCCGTTTCCCCAACCCAGGTATACGAGTGATTTGCTGGGGCGAGTTCCCGCGGACACCTTGTTGTATATCAGCATCCCCAACCTCGGTGATTTCTTAACCCAAGCGAACCAGATCTTCCAGGATCAATTGAAGCAGAGTCCGGCGCTTCAGCAGTGGTGGGACCAGGGACACGGTGGCAACACAGAGGACCTGGACTCACTGATCGAAAAGTTGCACCAGGCTAGCCAGTATCTGGGCGACGAAGTCGTCATTGTCGGAACGAATCAGACAAACACTCCCGGCTTCGCTATCCTTGCCGATCTTCAACAAAGCGGCCTCGACGATTTCCTCCGAAAGCAGTTCGCATCTCCAACTGGCCTGATTCTGTTAGACGAAAAGTCGCTCCAAAATACTCCCGCTTCACCGGCAACAAAGTCCGGCGGGTACGCTCTCATCAGGCAGCGAGAGGTTGTCTTCTCCAACAGCATCGCAACCTTGCAGCAGATCAACGCGCAATTGAACAAAGGCGCCAGTGGCTTCGCGACCGGAGCGTTCGGACAACAGATCGCAGCCGCCTATGGCCGCGGCGCCGGAGTCATCCTGGCCGCGGACCTTCATCAAATGGTGGCCGGCAAACTCAGTTCGCTTCGCGCCCGTGGTAAGGGCACGGAGGCGATCGAGAATAGCGGAATGGATGACGTGCGGTATCTGATTGCAGAGCACCGCGAAACCAATGGACTGCCTGAGAATCACCTGGATCTACAGTTCTCCGGAACCAGGCAACGTGCTGCCTCATGGCTCGCTGCCCCGGCCCCGATTGGTTCGCTCGACTTTGTGACCCCCAATGCGGCGATTGCCGTGGCGTTCCTTTCCAAAGACCCGACGACGATTGCCGATGACCTCATAGCCATGGCAGCGAAAGATCAGGGAGCGCAGTATACGAGATTGACCGAGGCCGAGGCAAAGCTGGGGATAAGTTTCCGTGATGATCTGGCCGCGAACCTTGGTGGTGACTTTCTTTTGTCGCTCGATGGGCCAGTACTGCCAACGCCTTCGTGGAAGGCGGTGATTGAAGTCCACAACCCTCAGGCGCTCGAGAATACGCTGGAGCGATTGGCACAATCCCTGCGCGACCAGGCCCAGGCTAACCAAATGCCAACGCAATCGCATCCCCTTACGATCCAATCGAGCCAGGTTGGAGCTCAGCGTTTCTATTCTGTCCAGGATCTGACCTCCGGCGCCACCGTCGCGCAGTATATTTTCTCCGATGGTTACATGATCGTGGCGCCCAATCGCGCTCTGCTTATGGAGGCATTGCGCACCCATGCGAGTGGTGATTCCCTTGCCCGATCCACGTCGTTCAAGGCGTTGCTTCCGAAAGATGAGAATGAAAATTACTCGGCCATTGCTTATCAGAACCTGGGCCCGGTTTTGACGCCGCTGCTGTCTCAATTGACTGCAGAGTCAGCGGAAGCAATCCGGCAGCTGGCGGCAGATGCCCGGCCCACCGCGATCTGTGCCTGGGGAAGAAACAGCGATATCGAAGCAGCGAGTAATAGCCATCTTTTCGGATTTGATTTTCTAACCCTGGGGGCGTTGACAACTTCCGGGAACAAGCATCCTTCGTTAAGCGTAAAAGAGTGACATGGGAATAATTGACCTCGAAGGATTAGAGGTCCGGCTGGGGAATCGCACCGTGTTGAACGGACTCACGGGAGCTTTGCAGGGGCACGTCATCGGCCTGCTCGGTCCCAACGGTGCTGGAAAATCAACATTGATCAACACTCTGCTTGGGTTTCATCGGCCCTCGCGCGGGTCGGCCCACGTCTTTGGGCTGGATACACACCGCGATCGGGCGCAGATACGCGCAGGAATCGGGTACATGCCCGAAAACGATTCCTTCATCGGCAACATGAGCGGCGTGCGATTTGTCCGCTACATGGCCGAGCTGGCAGGGCTACCTGCTGGAAAAGCACTCGAGCGTGCCCATGAAGCACTTTTCTTCGTAGGTCTGGGCGAAGTGCGCTACCGGCAGGTGAGCACGTACTCGCTGGGGATGAAGCAGCTGATCAAGCTTGCCCAGGCGCTTGCCCACGGTCCAAAGCTGCTCATTTTGGATGAGCCCACGAACGGCCTCGATCCCATCGCCCGGCAGCGCATGATTCAACTGATCAAAGATATCCGGAAGGAAGGAAGTGTCCGGCTGCTCATCTCCTCCCATCTGCTGCCGGATATCGATGAGACCTGCGATGAAGTCCTCATTCTCAAGAACGGGCGCATTGCCGCACTCCGCAATATTGAAGAGGAACGCCGTTCGAACCGCAGCTTTATGGAACTGGAGACGGTGGGCGCCACCGAGCAATTTTCCGTGCGTATCCGGGGCCTTGGCTGCGAATGCGCATGCTTCCCTGGCGGCCGCATCAAGCTGGTGATTCCCGACCACGTTGAAGCTCGAGATCTATATGTCATCGCGTCCGAACAGGGAGTGCAGATTCGCCGTATGAACCAACGGCGTGACTCCCTTGAGGACATCTTTCTAAGAGCCATGGACCAGGAATGGGCGGGGCCGGCACATGTCAGTCTATAAACACAACTACCGTGGCTATGATGGCAAATTAACCCCGGGATGGGCCCGCATCTTCGTGCTCACACGTTATGGTTACGCAGAAGCCTGGTCATCAAAGATTACGGTTGGGATCTTCATCCTGGGCCTTTTGCCTTGCATCGTCTTTCTATTTGCAATCTATCTTGCAAATAACCCGATGGCGCGACTGCTGCTCGGTAACCATGCCCCGCGCATTTTAGCGATCAATGCCGGATTCTTTCTCGACCTTCTACAGGTCCAAGCCGGGCCCGCGCTGGTCCTGGCAGCCTGGCTCGCGCCCCGGCTGATCACCTTTGATCTTGCGGATGACGCGCTGCCCATTCTGCTCAGTCACCCCATCTCCCGCTTCGGCTATGTTTTTGGCAAATGGGTTGCACTGTCCGCATCCCTCTCGCTGGTGACCTGGATTCCAGCTCTTGTGCTCTTTGCTTATCAGGGCTATTCCTCGCCGCAACCCTGGGCTGCAGCAAATCTCCCCATAGCCGTCGGCCTTATAGCAGGTGCATTGATCTGGATTGCATTCCTTTCCCTGCTTGGCCTGGCTTTATCTTCGTGGGTGAAGTGGAGGGTTGTCGCTACTGGAGTCATCTTTGCAGCAATCCTGGTGCCCGCGGGTGTGGGCGGCGTTATGGGCGCAGTGTTACGCACAAAATGGGGCTTGCTGCTGAACGTCCCGTTCATGATGTCGGTCCTCTGGCAGCGGTTACTGGGAGTTCCGGGCTTCGCCAGCTCGGAGGCGTCTCTGCCGACTGCTGGGATCTCGGCGATGCTCATGCTGGCTTGCCTGCTGTGCGTGGCGATGCTATACGCACGCATCCGCGCTCGCGAGGTGGTCCGCGGATGAAGGATCAAATCATTTTCGAGAATGTATCCAAGTTTTACGGCGAAGTTCTCGGCGTGAATCGAATCTCGCTGGCCATTCCCTCCGGAGTCACGGCCCTGGTAGGTCCAAATGGTTCCGGCAAGACAACGCTGCTGAACCTCATGACAGGTTTGGTTCAGCCATCGAGCGGACACATCTCCGTTTTGGGCCTTTCGCCGGGCAGCGCGACTGAATTCTTTTCGAACGTCGGCTACTGCACGCAGTTCGATTCCTTTCCCCGCGGAATCACCGGATGGCAGTTTATCTTCGACAGCCTGATGCTCCACGGGATGAGTAAGGCCGAGGCCGCCAGGCTGACTCGGGAGTCTCTCGAACGGGTGCAACTTGGCGATGCAGCGAACCGGCGGATTGCAGGCTACAGCAAAGGAATGCGTCAGAAGACTCGACTCGCCCAGGCGATTGCCCATCATCCCAGGGTTCTGGTTCTGGACGAACCTCTGAACGGATTGGACCCCATGGCTCGCGCCGAATCGATCGCGCTCTTCGAAGAGTTGGGCCGGCAGGGCATGCATCTATTGATCTCCAGCCACATTCTTGATGAGGTTGACCGTATCTCCGACCGCGTCGTCCTGATCACCGGTGGATACCTCATTGCTGAGGGGAATATCCATCAGGTCAGGCAGGAGGTGCGCGAAAAGCCGATGCAGGTTTTCATCCGCTGTGACCACCCGGAAGTCCTGGCGTCGAAGATGTTTGCCATCAATCATTGCGTCGAAGCCAGACTGCATGCGGATGGAGGGGGCTTGTTACTTCGCACCGGAGATATCGACCAGTTCTACTCCGCGCTCAACGCGATCGCAGCGGAGGGGCTGGTCAAAATCGAGGCGGTCGCACCGGCTGACGATGATGCCAATGCCATCTATCAATATCTGATCGGTTCCGATGGGAGTGCGCTGTGATGCAACAGACAACTGCCAACCTGCAAAAACATTTCGCGCAACAACCATGGGGCCTCTGGTGGGTGCAAACGTGGCGCCTGACTCGCATGGAAATTAGAAGAAATCTCTTTTCCTGGAGAGCGAGCTGGATTTACTTTATTGCTTTTATTCCGGCAATCATTATCCTGACTCATTTGTTGATGGATTCGCATCCTTCGTCCGCGATGCGCGAGGACACGGACATCCTGGCAGCCATCGTCCAGTTCTACTACATCCGCCTGGCGATCTTCTTTGGCTGCCTCGGTATCTTTTCCCGGCTGATTCGTGGTGAGATGATCGAGCGCAGCCTACACTTCTACTTACTTTCGCCGGTACGGCGGGAGGTGCTGTTGTTGGGCAAATTTGCAGCCGGATCCATCAGTGCCTTGTTATTGTTTGGCGCTGCCATCATCGCGGATTTCGCTCTGAGTTACGTAGGCTTCGGCGCAGCAGGACGGGATTACTTCTTCAACGGTCCTGGCCTTGGCCAGCTGGAAGGATATCTGGGAATCGTCGTCCTCGCCTGTCTTGGATACGGCGCGGTCTTTCTTCTCTTGAGCATGATGTTCAGAAACCCAACCCCGGCCGCAATGCTCGTCTGGGGCTGGGAGGTGATCAACCCACTGCTGCCTTCTTTATTGCAGAGAGTGAGCGTCGCCTTTTACCTGCGCCATCTAATGCCGGTCGGCGTGGCTGGTAAAGGCATTTTTGCGCTTCTTACCGTGCAGACCGAGCCCGTATCCGGCTGGGCTGCGACGCTGGGGTTGCTCGTTTTGATCGCGGTCGTGCTGTTTTACTCCTGCTATCGCATCCGTACTCTCGAAATTCGATACACCACCGAATAGTCTTGTGTCCAGCACACGCGCCTGCAGATCCAGAATGAATTGACAGCACTCGGTACCGCTTCAGTATGGTAAGAGCTATGGAAGATATGGCATATATCGCTTGTCCAGCGACTTTGTACGCGCTCGATACAAGATCTAAGGCAGCGCATTTTGGAATGCCCTCAGAGCCGCTTCTGGGAGCGCTTTTGCGGGTTCTCGTTGCGTCCAAGCCCGGCGGCCGGTTTCTGGAACTGGGCACAGGAACAGGCATCTCAACAAGCTGGATCCTGGACGGAATGGACGCAGATTCGATTCTCGTCAGCCTGGACAATGAAGCCGGCATGCAGCAAATTGCCGCCGAAATATTGGGTCATGACAAGCGGCTGACGCTGCTAACGGAGGATGGGAAGGCCTTTCTTCAAAAGCAACCAGCACAATCCTTCGATCTGGTCTTTGCCGACGCACTGCCAGGAAAATACGACGGCCTCGAGGATGCCCTGTCGGTGGTCAAAATCGGCGGGTTCTATGTAATCGACGATATGCTGCCGCAACCGAACTGGCCGGAAGGGCACGCAGAGAAAATTCCGATTTTGATCGAGAGACTGTCTGCCCGCCGGGACTTCTCAATTCTTCCGCTTCGTTGGTCTAGCGGCGTAGTAATTGCTGTTAGAATCGCGTCGAATCAATGATGCCGCAACAAATTATTCGCCCTCCTGTCGATAGCCGGCGATAGGCAGGACCCGCCGGATCAATTCCTCGGCGAACTTCTGCTTCTCTTCGAAAAATGGGAAATGGCCAGAGTGTTCAAACCAGATCAGCTCCTTCTGCGGAGCCTTCATCATTTGGATGTACTGTTGAACCAGGAGCGGACGGCAATAGGGGTCTTGTGTTCCTTCAAAGAAGAAGATTGGCACCTGGAAATCGCCCTTCCATTGCGTTAGATCGACAGTCGCTACCCGGGGAAGCATGCTCTCAAGAGACAGACTCTGGCCACGGATAAAACCGACGACGTCCGCAAGAGAGTAATCAGGGGAGGACACCAGATCGGTGAGAATCCTCCTGACATTCGTGAATCCCATTGGACTCGGAGGCGGCCCGAGCAATTCTCCTTCCCAGTGCCGCTCGATCTGCGACTGGCCTGCATCCGTTTTTGAACGAGGGTACGGGGCAAGACTTTCCAGCTCCTGGATTGCCTGTCCATTGTGGCGCTCGCGTGCTTGCTGCAGAGCGTCCTGGTAGGCTACCTGGTCGTTCTGCTCCATATTGATGACCTGGCCCGTACCCACGTAGGCGTACATGACTTCAGGATGCTCTTGTGCCAACCAGAGGCCGAGGACGCTTCCCCACGAATGCCCCACAACAAAGATTCTCGTCCTCTTGAAACGAGCGCGGAGATAATTCGCCACCTCTAGTGTGTCCTGTTGCATTTGCGGAATCGTCATGCTTCTACGCTGGACTTCTCTGTCATTAGAGGCGTAGGTCTTCCCTGCTCCACGCTGATCCCACTGAACTACGGTGAAGTATTGTTCCCAGGGACCCTGGAAAGAGCCCGCCAGAGGAATAAAAGCAATGCCGGGACCGCCGTGGATAAACAGAAGTATGGGATTGTTGACATCCTGACCCCGTACCTGAATCCATTGGTCAATCCCGCCGATTCGCACCCGCTCGAGGCTGTCGATGCCTTTGGGTGATGTGATGGCGCGGGCTCCAGCTACCTCGTGTTGGAGATATTTCCTATACAACAGGGCGGACGAGAGCACCACAACGACCAGGCAAACGATTGCAATCGCGACATACTTTATGAGTTTTTTGATCACTCTCGGCTGATACGCGGAGCCATGCACATTGGTTCCACTTGCCTGCAGCTGAAAAGCAAGTCACCCCAAATAGTTCACCTACGAAAGACACCGGAGAAAAACGCGCTGCGGATTTATGATCGTGCGAGGTCATTCCATTGCTCGTTCGGAGGAATCATGCCTGTTGCCAAGGCAACCGCTTTTGTCCTGTTGCCGCTGCTCGTCATGTCTACCACGCCAGGATTCGCTCTGGACCCTGCACCCGAAAAAGAAACGCCCCTGGCCGGTTACTCTGCGACTGGCTCGGCCAGTGAACGGGATTGGGAGACGAAGTTCCGGGCGTTGCCCTCCCCGAACAATCTTCGCGAAGATATGCGGCGCCTCAGCGCTCGCCCGCACAACGTTGGGTCCCCTTACGACAAGGAAAATGCGGAGTGGATCCTGGCGCAGTTCAAACAATGGGGGCTGCAGGCGGAGATTGAGACCTTCTACGTCCTTTTCCCCACGCCTAAACAGCGCGCTCTGGAACTGATCGCGCCCACAACCTATACAGCCAAGCTGCAGGAACCCCCGGTGGCCGTGGATCCAACCTCCAACCAGCAGGCCGAGCAGTTACCCACCTATAACGCGTACAGCATCGACGGCGATGTGACCGCGCCGCTGGTGTATGTGAACCAGGGTATACGCGCCGATTATGACCGCCTTGACCGGATGGGAATTTCGGTAAAAGGCGCGATTGTGATCGCGCGCTACGGAGGTGCGTGGCGCGGCATCAAGCCCAAGGTAGCTGCCGAACACGGAGCCGTGGGCTGCATCATCTACTCCGATCCCAAAGATGACGGTTTCTCTCCCGGCGTGACTTATCCCGAGGGTCCCTTTCGTCCCGAGCAGGGGGTGCAGCGCGGAGCCGTGACCGACACGCTCTATAACGGCGATCCGTTGACGCCTGGCTACGGAGCGACCAAAGATGCGAAGCGGCTGCCCATTGAGGGCAATCCGCTGATCACAAAAATTCCCACCCTGCCCATTTCCTATGGCGACGCGCAGCCGCTGTTGGCGGCGATCGGAGGGCAGACGGTGCCCGCGGAATGGCGCGGCAATTTGCCCATCACCTATCATGTCGGCCCGGGGCCTGCGAAGGTACACCTGCAGGTGAGTTCCAACTGGGACATCAAGCCTATCTACGACGTCATCGCGCGCATTCCCGGGTCATCGTTTCCCGATCAATGGGTCATTCGCGGCAACCATCATGATGCCTGGGTGAACGGTGCGGAAGACCCGCTCTCCGGACTGGTCGCACTGCTCGAAGAGGCGCGCTCGCTGTCGGAATTGGTAAAGCAAGGATGGAAGCCGAAGCGCACCGTCGTGTTCTGCGCCTGGGATGGCGAGGAGCCGGGGCTGCTGGGATCGACCGAGTGGGTGGAGACACACCAGGACGAGCTGCACATGAAAGCGGTCATGTACATCAACTCCGATACCAATGCGCGCGGGTTTCTGGGAATCGAGGGCTCGCACACGTTGGAGCACTTTATCAATGGAGTTGCCCGAGACGTGCCCGACCCGGAGACTCAACTCACTGTCTGGAAACGCGCCCAGTTATACGAGATCGCCCATCCTGAAGCGGAAGGCGCTCGCAAAGATGCACGCAGCCGTGAGGATCTGCGCATTGACGCATTGGGCGCCGGCTCGGATTATTCGCCATTCCTTGACTTCGCCGGAATCGCCTCCATCAACCTCGGATTCTTCGGGGAAACCAGGGGGGGTATCTACCACTCCATCTACGACGATTTCTATTGGTATACCCACTTTGCGGATACGGACTTTGCCTATGGGCGCGCACTCGCGCAGACTGCCGGCACGGCCGAGATGCGAATGGCGGATGCAGACTTGCTGCCCTTTGACTTTCACGGTTTTGCCGATACGATTCACATCTACGTAGGAGAGGTGAAAAAACTGCTAAAAGACAAGCAGACCGAGGTTGAGGAAACAAACAAGGAGCTGGACGAAGGAGTCTTTACCGCAACTGCCGATCCGAAGACAACCTCGGTGCCGCCGCCGCGCAAGATGGTTCCGCCGTATCTGAACTTTGCTCCGCTGGAGAATGCCGACGCTACGTTGACGCAGAGTACAGACCGTTTCACCAAGGCGCTCGCGGCCGCGCGAGCCAACCGCGACCTGGCGCTCGATCCCCAGGTGCTCGCAAAGTTGAACACCCTGCTCATACAGAGCGAACGCAAGCTGACTCTGGACGCCGGCCAGCCAGGACGCCCATGGTACCGGCATCAGATCTACGCGCCTGGCGCCTACACGGGCTACGGGGTAAAGACGCTGCCCGGAGTGCGCGAGGCAATCGAGCAGGATAACTGGACGCTGGCCGAGGAGCAGGTACCGGTGGTGGCCAAGGTACTCGAAGATGAGGCCGATCTGATTGACACGATGACGGGATTGCTGGCGAAGTAAATGTTCTCTGCGGGCACGTATGAGGAGTTGGATAAGGCTGGCTTCACAGTCGTTCCGGGAGTGTTGCCGGCCGAGCATCTTGCCTCGGTGGCCGCTGCCTATGACGCAGCAGTAGAAAGCGCACCTCCTGATGAGATCAAGATTGGTAGTTCGACTACGCGCGTAAACGGCCTCATCAATCGTGGGCCAGAGTTCGACGCGCTGTACTTGCACCATTTGCTTCTCAACGCATGCGGTCGCATTCTAAATGAACCATTCAAATTGAGCACGATGCATGCCCGGACACTACGGTCGAACACGGACGCGCAGAATCTTCACGTCGATTACCAGCGCGACCACCGCGGCTGGACGATGATCGGATTCATCCACATGGTGGATCCGTTCCGAGACGATAACGGCGCCACTCGTTTTGTGCCCGGTTCGCACTTGTGGTCTACGGTGCCCGCTGAGCTTCTGGCTGGATCCAGAGCAGACTATCCGGGGCAAGTTCTGGCGTGTGGTCCGGCGGGTTCGATGATTCTATTTAACGGGTCTGTCTGGCACGGACACGCGGCAAACAGGTCGGCCGAGCCCCGACGTTCTATCCAGGGCGCCTATATTCGTCGTGATGCCGAATCGAAAGCGGGCATGTCAACACGCCTGCTTCCTGAAACGCTTTCTCGCCTCAGTCCGCTGGCGAAATATGTGCTCGCAGTCCCAATAAGTGGGTGGCCCAGGTCTCGCTTTTGAGACCTGGGTGTTCCGGTTAGGATCCATTACAAGGAGAAACCCAGGTCTCAAAAGCGAGACCTGGGCCACCCACTCAACGTTTGGAGGTCGCAGCTTAATTCGGCTGGAGAGATCTGCGGTTTTCTATTCGCGCCTGAGTGCTTCTGCAGGCTCTAGCTTCATGGCCTTGACTGCTGGAAACAAGCCACCAATGGCGCCTGTGAGAAGCAGCGTGAGCGATGCTGTTGTCAAGATTGCGGGATCTGCAAAGGATGTCGCAAAAAGCATGTGCGCGAAGAGGTGAGAAATCCCAATCGCGCATGGAAGCCCCACGCCAATGCCGATAAGGGTAATCTGTAGGGCCTCTTTCAGGATTAGCTTAAGTATCCCGGTTCGCTGTGAGCCCAGCGCCATGCGAACCCCGATTTCTCTGGTCCGGAGTATTACAGAATAGGTGAGGAGACCAAAAAGACCGAAGCCTGCAACCAGCACCGCAATCAATGCGAAGAAGGTCGAGAGCGATGCGGTGAGTTGCTCGTTGACCAGGGAGATATCCATTGTTTGTGCGAGAGTGCTGGTCCTGGTTGAATATTCTCGTCCAAGCGATCTGACTTCCTGCTCGATGGTTCTTCCGAAATCCGGATTGGGAGTTCCACGGACGAGCAGCGTTCCACCTTCCTTTGGAAACCCATATTGTGCCGAGGGCACAAAGATGAATGCCGCATCGCCGTCGCGGATATCGAGCAGTCTTGCCGGTTGCGATATGCCAATGATTTCCAGCTCCTGCGAATCGGGCTGCACTCCAAAGTGAACGCGCTTGCCAATAGGATTCTCTGAGCCAAAGAGTCGACTTGCGAGCAACTTGTCGACAATGGCCACGTGGGGATGGTGGATATCGTCCGTCCACGCGAAGTCTCTGCCCGCCAGAAGCGGAATGCCGAGGGTCTGGAAGATCCCTGGCGTGATCTCGATCCGCGACGCTGCCACGGTGTCATCGGAGTTCGTTGCCGTTGTCCGGCCGACGGTATCCTTCCAGGCGTAGCTCGTAGTAAGGATTGTCTGGTCGGTGAAAGCCACAGACCGGACCGAGGGCAGGCTTTCCACCGCTTCGGCAAGTTGCTTTCGGTAGGTCGCCAGATCTACGCCTTCATAGCCATGCGGCACCGGACTGAGATCAAGTTCAGTGACTCCCACCTTGTTGAAACCAGGATCGAAAGCTTTAAGGCTTTCGAGTGTTCGCAGGAAGA
>Ga0210391_10002679_pt1 | contig 15320 bp, 19 predicted proteins | sample IncBWC12OmetaG_FD_160573 | JGI IMG/M metagenome (GOLD analysis project Ga0210391, IMG submission 160573) | Forest soil microbial communities from Barre Woods Harvard Forest LTER site, Petersham, Massachusetts, United States - Inc-BW-C-12-O ... | reverse complement strand
CGCATAGCTTATTCTTAGCCTCAGCCTTGCGAGCCACCAACGGCTCGCTGGCATGCACTTTATGGCAAGTCGTACACGAAATCTGGTTCTTGGCGTGGCTGCTTTCCAGCCGGCCCACTTGCGTGGGCTGGTTCAGATGACAATTGAGACAGACTTTGTCGGCTGCTGCGACCGCCAGTTTCGCAGGATCCTGGATGTTATCGGCGGAGGGTCCCTCGGCGTGCGCTTGTGCCGCGCCGTGACAGGACTCGCAGGCCCGCCCCTGCCATCCCCGCTTGGCGTCCACATCTACGGCGTGATGCGGGCTCTTGGTGAATGCATTGTAGATGTCTTCGTGACAGACCTTGCAAGCCTCGGAGCCCGCGTAGCCTGTGGGAAGCGTTTGCGCCGTCGCCAGCGCTGAGCTGAGGACAACCACACGCCATCGAATCATCGTGAAAAGTGGACTGTTAGCTCCAGCAGACACGTTTATGGGGTGTGTACCGCATCAACCGCGAATTGCGCGCCGGCGGCATGGCATACGACACAGCTCTCTCCCAGCGAGTCGGTGTTTGCCAAAAAGTGCGATGCCTCGCCCTTTGAAACATGGCATCCGCTACAAGCCGAGGAGATAGGTCCCACCGGATTGATCCAGCCCTGCGGATCGACCACCTGATTCAGGCCGCTTAGCAGCGGCAGATCGTCTTGCTCCGTACTGTTGACGTGGCACATGGAGCAGTTTTGAAGATAGGTGGCGTCTCCCGCTGGGCTCATGGCCGGGAAGAGCACGCCGGAGAAATCGTTATGGCTTCCTCCAAAGCCCACCACGATGTAAGGCTTGCCGCCGGCGGGCACCACGTTCACGCCGTCGTGGATGCGATGCACCAGGAGATTGAAATTGATGCCCTGTGGCGGGAGCGCCTTGTCGGTCGCGACCGTCGCGTTGACGCGCTGGATCGAGTCCGTATTCGACGGGTTGTGGCAAAACACGCAGTACTCATTGTTGTTGCGCAGATTGCCGTGCAACGAAAGCGCCACGTGACAGTTATTGCAGTTACTAAGCGCGATCACAGTGCGGCGCGGCGCGACCGCCGAACCATCTACCGAGAAGTTGACTACCGGGTTTTTCGCCGCCGCTATGACGGTCTGCTGGGTGGTTGTCCCTGCCAAAATCGTCACATTCATGCGCGCCTCGCCACCGATGGAGTACGTTCCAGTTGCGGCTGCCGGAATAGCATGCGTGAAAGTGTAGGTGCAAGAGCCGCTGCCGCTACAGGTCGCCTTCGCAGCACTTTCCGTAACGTAACCTGGAGTGCCGGCGGTGTCGCTTCCGAAACTGGTGTAGCCGTAGTCAGTGGTGGGGCCGGCCATGGTGAATTCGAGCGTGGAGGTCTGCGATAGGGGGATATTGTGGCCCTTGTCGTCCCGCAGAGTGAAGTCGACGGTGGGAGTGTGTCCGGCGGAGGTGTTGGTCACGCTGGTAATGGCGAGGTTGATGCCGGGCAGCAGCGTATCGGGATTCTGGGGGTATGAAGCAGCGGTATCGGTGGGTACGACATGGGCTCCCATAATGGAGGCGTCAAATGGCAGCTCGCCCTCTGGAATATGGCAGTTGTGGCACTCCGAGTCATCCGGTTGAAATCCGCCGGGGTGATTGGCTCCGGTGGCGAAGTTGACATCGTCGTGGCAAGCGCCGCAGGCAGCCCGGCCAGGTACCGTCAGAAAGGCTTTGGCCTGTGCCGCGCCGCTGGTCTGGCTGTGGCAAACCTCGCAACGGCGCGGATCGGCGGGATCGATAACCGTAGAAAAGTTACTCAGGATGTTCATGTAGCCGGCAACTTCGAAAGGGACTCCGGCCGTGGTCGAGGTGCCAACCACGCTGGGCAACTGCGATCCCATGTGGATCTTGTGAAAGAAAACCTTGGCGTCCAGCGTGTTGCCAGTGATCGGATCGGCATTTTGTGGCTGGTGGCAAAGCACGCACATCTGCATGCCGTAGGCATAACCGCCGTGAAACGCCAACTGGTCGTGGCAGGTGTTACAACTCTCCGTGCGGATGACATCGCGCGTGACGGTAACGGGCGACCCATTGGGTACGAAGTTGAAAGTGGCGCCGGCGTAACTGATGCCCAGGTTGAACGCGGTGAGATCGCGGTTGCCGTCTACCGCGACCGTAGTGGTTACGGTCGGGTCAAATCCGGCGGGCACCTGAGCTTGGAAAGTATATTGGTATTGGCCCGAGCCTATGGACTTCGCAGTGCCGCCCAGTTCGAAATTCGGACGGGTAATAGTGCCCAGCACCTTGCCAGTCACCTGCGACATGGTATACGCCACGTACTGTTGCTCGCCTTTTGGAATGTAGGAAGCCACGTATGCCAGCGACACTACTCCCGGAGTGGTTACGCCGGTCCCATCCAAAGGCAACCCCGAAGGATCGGTGAGCGTGTACGTTACGCTGATGACGCCGCTGTTACTGATCCTGGCCGAGTTGATTGTGATCGCCAAGCCGGGCCGCACAAAATCAACCAGCGCCGGATCCGCGTAGAAAGCTTTGTCGCGCTTGGAATACTCAGATTTCTTGGTCTGCCCCGTCAGGCAAAGGGAGACGAGTGCGATGACCGCTGCGATCCGTGATACCAGATAAACCCGTTTCATCAGGATCCTTGTAGGTTGATGCTGCTGTATTCTTACCACGCGAGTTTCCGGAGCGTCTGTTCAAAACTGCTCAACTCCGGCATCATGGCACTCGTGATTCCAGGTGGGGTACGCCCCCTTACAGAGCATCTCATTCGCAATCGTTCACACCCTGCGGATGAGCCAGACAACAGCCAAAACCACAATAATCGTTCCGAGTAATCCTAAGCCAAGCATTATATTTCTCCATTTCCAAAAACGAAGGAGGGTATTTTCGTTTACCCTCACCCGCTATAGGATGCAGGTCCATCGCCAAGCTACCGACCGTGGTGTATTCGGTGAGACAAGCATCGACTAAGGTCAACTACCTAGAGCCTCCCCGTCATTAAGCGGCAGCGGCGCGTACGGCGTAGGGGCCTTTCAAGACAACATCGAACCTATGTCCGCTCTGACCGTGTGTAGTCAAACGACCAAGTATGGTCAAAGCCATCGCCATCGCATCGTCCCACAAGCAGCGAAGAGCCTTCGATATACGCGAGATATGAGCACTTTTGAACAGATCGGACGGGCGTATGGCTGTTAATCTCAGCAATAGTCAGGCACCTGAACTCGCCGCGCCACAACCGGGCCGGCGCAGGACATCGCCGGCGAACTCGATTTTGTACCGCAAACACCTGCGAACGGTTAAAGCTGCATCCAGTGAGGCTAGAAATGACTGCGGAAGAGTATGGCAGAGCTTACGGGGAAGGTTTTATCCGGACCGTTCGGCTTCTGATTATGCGCGGCCTGTGTTGTGACGGCGCCCAGGAGTTAGCCCAGGCGGCATGGGTGAGGGGCTGGGAGAGGGTTGCTCAACTACGCGATCCCAAAATGGTAGTGACATGGATAAACGCCATCGCGCTGAACATGTTTCGCACCAGTCTTCGGCGGGAGCCGTTCTTGCAGGAACTTCCCGAGGTGCTCATTCCGCCCACGGTGAATTTCGCGGCGATCGATGTTCAACGCATTCTGACATTCTGCAGGAAGAAGGACCGATTGGTTTTGCAACGCCACTATTTGGAAGGACACGAAGTTCGGGAAATCGCGCAAGCTCACGGTTGGTCCGAAACCGCTGTCCGTATCCGACTGCTTCGCGCCCGCCGAGCCGCTGCCAAAACGCTGGTGGCCGTTTCGCGATCCACGACGGCCTTGGCATTGGCTACGTCTGCACGCGTGAGTAGGGTGGCCATTCAGATGCCAGCTGAACTTCGCGAGTACATTGATTACCATGGCATCAAGCACCAAGAGTTTTCGCTACCACTCACTTCTAAGGGAGCTGAAGATTTACAGGCGACTGAGCCGACGTTGGAGCAGAACTAGAGGCGTCTTCAGCTAGTTAAGAAGCCACGTCGCGCAGCCATTTTACAATTTGTCACGGAGGTCGTCAGGTTGCAGTTGCGTCTGGAAGGTTTGAATCGGATGCTGAATGCGATGGCGCAGATTGCTGCCTCGTCCTGAGAGCACGCGGCTCGTTCCCTTTTCTCAATACTTTTGGCGACCCGCCGAGCTAGCTCAGACCATCGTTTCCTATCGCTAGCCGCCGGGCCGCAGGTTTGGAAGAAGCTTCCGCAGGTCACGCCCTCCGGGCTATTTCAATTGCCGTGACCTTTCTGGTAGCCTGCTTCGTACGCTTTTTGATCTTCATCTTTTGTGAAGTGCCTCTTCTTGGAGTGGTCCCGGTTATGCGCATGATCATCCTGGCCTTCACGCATACCTTGCTGGTACCTTTTGTTCTTCGAGTAATCCTGGTCTTTGTTCTTCGTCGAGTCCTGGTTCTGATCCTGAAAAACTGGAGACGCCATAACCTGCAGCGCGCCTCCACTGATACCAATACCCGCCGTTACGGCCAGAACTCGGACGCAGTGCTGGAAATTCATTCTCATAAAGATTCGTCCTTTCGTGTCTCGTCTTGAAAGCCAGGATTCCGTGTTGTCCTGGCCTCCATCCTCCGAGTTTCCCGCCTAAACGGGCCCACGGCCATTCCGGACGAAGCACCGCAATGGCCGTTCGGGCGTGTGCTGCGCCAAATGCAATCGCCAAGCCGACGAATGCGGAAACGAGGGGCAACACAGCAACCGTATACGGTCAAGCGACGCGATATGGTTACGGCGTGGCCGTCCCGGTAGACAGTGTGAAGGCTCTGACGGACTCAACTCCCTCTAACCGCGCGTCAGTCTGGTCGTCTTACCTCCCGCTAGAATTTGGGCCTACAGGTGCAGTAAAGCAGTTGGAGGAAACGCGAACAGTGAATCTAACCAACGTCAATCCGGTCATATTAATCCTCTTCGTATGCCTCGTTCTGGCGATTTGCATTGCGGTGTGGATGTTTATGCTGAAAAAGCGGACGCAGAATCTACGATCCAAATTTGGCCCCGAGTACGACAAAGCCATAGGCGAACATCGAGGTCGTGGGAATGCGGAATCGGAACTCCAGAAACGCGTGGAGCGCGTCGCCAAATTTAATATTCACCCTCTTAAGGCTGAGGAACGCTCAAGGTATAGCGAAGATTGGCGCCGTGAGCAGTCTCTATTTGTAGACGATCCTCAGGCCGCCGTGAATCATGCCGATACGCTGGTCCAGGATGTAATGCAACGGCGTGGCTATCCAGTAGGGGACTTCGATCAAAATGCCTCCGATCTCTCGGTGGATCATCCTCGTGTTGTGGAAAACTACCGCATCGCTCACGAGATTGCCCTGCGAAAGTACCAGGGTAAGGAAGACACTGAGGATCTCCGCAAGGCCATGGTCAGCTACCGCGCCTTGTTTGAAGAATTAATGGAACAAACTGTAGATAAACCTGAGGAGATAACAAGATGACACCACAAGTACTCGAGACACGCGAAGAGCGCCCCGATAATCAACTGTCAACGGCTGACTTGGTTGCTGCGAACCGCGCGCCTGGCGCTTCCACGCAGACGCCGGCCAAATCCGCGCAAGAACCTAACTTACCGTTATTCGCGCCGAACGACACGCAGGACTTTCGCACCAGCTGGGAGAAGGTTCAAATCGGCTTCGTGGATGAACCCTCAAAAGCGGTGCAACAGGCCGACGAGTTAGTGGCCAGCGCGATCAAACGGCTGGCCGAAGTCTTCGCCACTGAGCGCCAGAAGCTGGAGGCGGAATGGGTTAAGACCGATACCGTTTCGACGGAAGATCTTCGCGTCGCCCTGCGCCGGTACCGGTCTTTCTTCGACCGGCTCTTGTCCGTTTAGCATCGGCGAAAAGATCGGGACTGAGGATCAAGGGGACAAATATCACATGTCAATTCTCGCGTGGATCATTCTGGGCCTGCTAGCCGGCTTCATTGGCAGCAAACTGGTCAACAAAACTGGTGAAGGTGTTGTTCTTGACGTTGTCTTAGGCATCGTCGGCGCCGTAGTAGGCGGCTTCGTTTTCAACCGATTCGGAGCTTCTGGAGTGACTGGCTTGAATGTCTATAGCCTTTTGGTCGCGGTGGTTGGGGCGGTACTGCTTCTGGTTGCGTATCATGCCATACGGCGACGGAATCTTGCTTGGTATCGTCGGTGAAGGCGCTTCTCGGCACTTGACCGGCATCTTTAGTCGTGGGGCAGTTCCCGCTGCGAACGCTCCTTGTCTCCCTGCGTCTGTCCTACTGCCCGGCGTACGGGTGAACCAGCAAGCCCCACACAATCAGCCCAGCCTATAAATTCCGTTTTGCTAATATAAATCGACACTGCAACCGAAGGGCACCGGTTTCAACTGCGTTGCCATGGCTCTGGCCAAATTGAAAACATCTCGGACGCCGTTAGCAAAGACCCTGACCGGAATCGATGGGCTGGATGAAGTCACTGGTGGTGGTCTGCCTACGGGCCGCACCACGCTTGTGTGTGGTAGCGCCGGTTGCGGCAAGACGTTACTTGCGATGGAATTTCTGGTGCACGGCTCGCTTCAATACGGTGAGCCCGGGGTGTGCATGGAATTCGAAGAAGCGCCTGAGAAGCTGACCGCCAATGTTCGATCGCTCGGACTTAATCTGCGTGACCTTATCAAACGCAAGAAGCTGTCAGTGGACCATGTTCGCGTTGAGCGAAACGAAATTGAGGAGACGGGAGAATATAACCTGGAGGGCCTATTCATCCGTCTGGGCCACGCGGTGGACGGAATAAAAGCAAAGCGGGTTGTGCTGGATAGCATCGAGACACTTTTTGGCGGATTAACTGACGCAGCTGTTTTGCGTGCCGAACTCCGCCGGCTGTTCCGATGGCTGGATGACCGTAAGCTTACCGCGATCGTCACAGCGGAGCGCGGAAACGGAACGCTAACCCGCCACGGACTCGAAGAATACATCGCCGATTGCGTGATTCTGCTAGACCATAGGGTCAACGAACAGATTTCCACGCGGCGGCTGCGCATCGTCAAATACCGGGGAACTCCCCACGGTACCGATGAGTACCCATACATGATCGACGATGAGGGCATTTCGGTGCTGCCGATTACCTCACTGGCGCTGACTCATAAGGCTTCGACTTCGCGGGTTTCAACTGGAGTCGCCGGTTTGGACGAGATGCTGGGCGGGAAAGGCTTTTTCCGTGGAAGCAGCGTGCTGGTGTCCGGCACGGCTGGAACCGGGAAATCGAGCATTGCGGCAAAGTTCGCAAGCGCGGCCTGCTCCCGCGGCGAACCCTGCCTGTATTTTGCTTTTGAAGAATCTCCCAACCAGATCGTCCGCAATATGCGCTCCGTTGGCATTGATCTCGAGCCATGGATCCAGAAGCGCTTATTGCAGTTCCATGCGGTACGGCCAACCAGCACCGGCCTGGAAGGACATTTACTCGGCATGCAAAAACTGGTCAAGCAGAAGCGGCCGAGCGTGGTCGTGGTTGACCCGATTACGAGCATCGTTTCGGCCTCGGGCATTTATGGAGTGAAATCGATGCTCACTCGCCTGGTGGATTTTCTGAAGGTGCAGCAGATCACATCTCTTTTCACGAATCTCACCTTCGGAAGAGATCGCGAAGAGAAAACCGAGGAGGGCGTCTCCTCTCTGATGGATACCTGGATCGTGTTGTCGGACGGCGAACGAATTGGACACCGGTCGCGCGAACTTTATGTCGTCAAGTCTCGTGGAATGGCCCATTCAAGGGAGGTCCGGGAGCTGGTAGTGAGCCGTAAGGGTATGGAATTGGGTAAGGTGTTGACGGATAGCGGGCTGGCCACGACCGTCTCAGGCTGAGCGCGGAAATGAAGACAACTGTTCGAAAGAATCGTCGCACCACCAAAGCTGCTGGTGGTAACTTCTGGGAATTACGGCTCTACATAGCGGGCCAAACGCCCAATTCGATTGCCGCCATCGCCAACTTGAAGAAGATTTGTGAGGATCAGTTGAAAGGCAAGTACCGTATCGAAGTGATCGACTTGCTCAAGAAACCGCAACTGGCAAAGGGCGATCAGATCGTCGCCATTCCCACCCTGGTGCGAAGGTTACCGCCCCCCGTGAAGAAAATCGTGGGGAACCTCTCCAAGACCGAGCGAGCGTTGGTGGGACTGGATATTCTGCGGGCTCGCTGAAACCAAGGTTGAATAGCAGGTGTCTTATAATCGACCGAGTTCCGTCCGGCGGACCAAACGCACGACCAGGCCGCCGACAGGTCGTGAGCAGAAACTCCGCACCCGGTTGAAAATCGCGGAGGAAACCCTAGCCGCCATACAGTCCGGCGAGGTGGATGCTTTGATGGTCATGGGCCGCCGCGGAAAGCAGGTGGTCGCTCTCAAAGGTGGAGAGCCCGCCTATCGCATGTTAGTGGAAGCCATGAGCGAAGGCGCGGCGACCCTGTCGAGTGATGGCGCCGTGCTCTACTCAAACCGTAGGTTTGCCGAACTGATCCGCCGGTCACCCGGAAAGATCGCAGGGATTTCTGTTCCGTCGCTGCTCAACGGAACGGAGCGGGACAGGTTTACGACCCTTCTTGCAACTGCTCGAAAAGGGATTGGGAAAGGCGAATTCAATCTCCGTCTGCGCAATGGGAGTCTGGTTCCCGTCCATTTGTCGCTGAACAGGCTTCCCGAATACGGCGGCCACGCTCTGGGCTTGGTAGTCACCGATCTGAGCGAGCACAAGCGCAAGCAGGCCGCGGAAATCAAACAGGCCGAAACCATGCACCGGCTGCTATTGACACGCGCGCTTTCGGCTCAGGAGGAAGAACGCCGCCGGATTGCGCGTGAGTTGCATGACGAAGCTGGTCAGTTGCTGACGTCTCTTCTGGTCGGATTGCGTACCCTCGAAGACTCCCGGAACATAGCCGATGCTAAAGCCCACGGACATCGGTTACGGGAAATCACTGCTCAGGCAATCGACGAAATCGGCCGGCTCGCCCGCGGGCTTCACCCAACGGTCCTGGATGACCATGGTTTGGGCGTTGCTTTGAGCCGCTACGTTTCAGAGTATGCCAAGACCTACAAAATAGCGGTGGATCTAACACCCAACGAGTTCGATTCCAGCGACCTTCCGCCGGCAGTCCAGATGGGCGTGTATCGTATTCTACAGGAGGCTCTGACAAACGTAGCCAGGCATTCCGGAGCCAAGGCGGTCAGCATTAGATTCACGCATCCAGCTACGGCTTTGCTCGTGGAAGTGACCGACAATGGACGCGGCTTTGACACCAAAGGCGTGGCTGCCTCCTCGAACCGCCTGGGAATTCAGAGCATGCGGGAAAGAGCCGCCATGCTGGGTGGAACTTTTACTTTCACATCCAAACGAACGGGGACACGGATTCTGGTTCAAATCCCTCTGACTGAGCAGCCAGACGTCCAGCCTCTCGCACGGCGAAGGACCATCTGAATGCCCGCGCGAAAATCCAGGATCAGAGTCATGGTCGCGGATGATCATGCTATTCTGCGCTCCGGGTTAAAACTGCTGGTCAATGCCCAGGCCGACATGGAAGTGGTTTCCGAGGCGCCGGATGGAGAGCATGCTGTTCGAGCCGCCCGCGAAACAAGACCGGATGTGGCGCTGATGGACCTTACGATGCCTGGAACCGGCGGAATGCGCGCGCTTCAGGAGATCGTGCGGGATTGCCCGAAAACCCGGGTACTCGTCCTCACCATGCACGATGACCCCGCGTATTTGCGGTCAGTGCTTTCCGCCGGCGCGTCAGGTTACGTGTTAAAGAGGAGCGTGGACGCGGAGCTGCTTACGGCAATACGGGCGGTGCATCGAGGCGGGACCTTCGTGGATCCCGGTTTGGCCAATGTTCTGGTCCAGGACGTGCTCGCGAAAAGAGGTGGGAAAGCGCGATCCAAACGGCCGGTAAACATCCTGAGCGAGCGTGAGCAGCAGGTGCTCAAGCTTGTGGCGCAAGGCTACAGCAGTAAACAAATTGCCGAACAGATTCTAGTCGGCGTGAAAAGTGTCGAGACGTATCGCTCCCGCCTGGCTGAAAAGCTCGGGCTTCGGACGCGCAGCGAGGTGATACGTTTCGCAGTTCAAATGGGGCTATTGACACCGGAAACCCTGGAAGCTGAAGAAGGCCGCTCGGCTAGGTAAACATACTTGCCTCTTGGCCCGCGTTGTCAGGGATTGCCCCACAAAACCGCAAATTTTTAGCAGCACCCCCGGTACCCCGCCGGCGCAGAAGGCCCCACACTGATCATGTAGGATTGGGCGTGTCACCGGAGATCAATGTGGCAGAGCTGGCCTATGTTCGTCATACATATCAGAGTGCACTCGGTGAAGAACCGAGTAACTAGCCGGTTGGCATTATGAAAACGAAACCGCTCTTTGATCCCGAGACCTTTCTGACTCGTGTCGTCAAAGGGAAGACGCAAGCGGACTATCGGAAAAACCAGAAGGTATTCTCACAAGGAGACCCGGCCGAGTCCGTTTTTTATGTTCAGCAGGGGCGGGTTAAGCTCACCGTCATCTCCAAAGACGGCAAGGAAGCAGTCATAGCCATTTTGGGGCCCGGAGATTTCTTCGGAGAGGGTTGCCTGGCTGGCCAGTTGCACCGGATGTCCACTGCCACCGCCCTGTCCGAAAGCTCTATCATCCGGCTGGAGAAGGCGGGCGTGATCCGGGCGCTCCACGACGATCCCGCATTTTCCGAGCTGTTTCTCCACCATCTGCTGACCCGCAACATTCGGATTGAAGAGGACCTGGTAGACCAGCTCTTCAACTCCAGCGAGAAGCGGCTGGCGCGGGTGCTGCTACTGCTTGCCAACTTCGGGAAGGATGGCAAACCAGAACCGGTGCTGCCAAAGATGAGCCAGGAAACGCTAGCGGAGATCGTGGGGACCACTCGTTCCAGAATCAGCTTTTTCATGAACAAATTCCGCAAGCTTGGTTTCATTGAGTACAACGGAAAACTGGAAGTTCACAGCTCCCTGTTGAGTGTCATCCTGCACGACTAAACCCTCTCTATTGCCGCGTAGGCGCGGACGCCCGCTGTGCGAAACTCGTGCTGCATGCTCTGAACGGCGACTCGCTTGCCATCGCTGCGAACGATGCGCCCGCGGACTATTAGCCGCAAGAGGCAGACTCCCCCCAGCAAAAAAGGCCAGTTCACGGCCAGCCTGATCGATCCGCCGGCAGGTAGGGAATCGTTTGCTGAAAGAAGGATACCACCGCTACTAATGTTGAGCGTTCTCGCGTATCCAATAAGCTCGACCCGGCCTTGGCTCAACAACTCGAATTCAGTGTCCAATTCAATAAGGTATCGGCGGTGCCGGCGCTGCTCAGTTTGATGCGTCCCTGGCAGTGCGCCATTTGCCAGGTTGAAAGCGGCATGTGCTTGCAAGATACCAGTCCCTTCCCAAGCGGTCGCGGCGTCAGGCGGCATGGACCAGTCCCATCCCAGCCGCGTCCCCGGGATTCTTTAAATCTTGGTCCGCGGCTTCTTGGCAGGTGAGGCAGCACGGTGTCCACGGTACCGCCGCGAGCCGTTTCGGGCTGATTTCGTCCTCGCAGCGCAGGCAGAACCCAAACATCCCTGTCTCGACGCGGCAAAGAGCGGCTCTAACATCGCGAAGCAGAACAGAGTCGCGCTCAAGATTGCCGACCTTGATCTCCCGTTCGGTGGCGTATTGGGTCCGGTCCAATTCGTCGGCACTGGTTTCAATCGCCAGACCTTCCCGGTTGCGAATCACTTTCTCCAATTCCATCTGCCGGGACTGCAGGATGCCTCGAAATTTCTTCAAATCACTCTTGGTCATGTTGGCTGGGGATTCGTTACCGGCGGTGCAACAACTAGCCAGGACACATGCTAACAAGCTTGTCGATATGGATCTGTTCAAAAGTGCACAGAGCCCGGTGCAAAATCACGCAGCCCAAATATCCTGAGCAATTTTGAACAGACCACTGGTCCTCTGAGTGTTCATAATGCTTTAACCCTAAGGTCATGGGGACAGGGCCGGTGAAGGAGGTCAGACGATGGAGATCCATCAGGAACGCGAGACCATTCTTGTGGTAGATGACGATCTCGAAATCCGTGCGGTGGTGAAGGTTTTCCTGGAGCAGGCAGGCTACGCCGTTGCTACCGCTACCGATGGAGAAGACGGCCTGAACGTCTTTAGATCAGGCCGATCGCGGATTGCGCTACTGTTGACCGACGTGAGGATGCCGAACATGAACGGCTTCGATCTGGCTGATCGTGTTCTGGAGCTTGATTCCGAGCTGCCGGTGCTTTTCATGTCCGGCGATGCTTGGAATGCTAGCCGGGGTTTGGGGTGTGTCGCGAAGCCTTTCACGGCGGTTGAGTTGGTCAGCAGAGTGCACGAGGGGCTGGAAGCGTGGCGCAAACGGCAAAGACGGAACTCTAACGCGGCGTGATCACTAATTGTCGACCGCTAGCGGGTTGGCGCGCGCTTCAATTCAATGATGTGAGCAATCGGGAACAGACTGCGGTACGTTCAATCGCTGACAATAAATCAGGCTCCGGACGGCTTCGGACGCCTGGACAACAAGCAAGCCAGATAGATACAAGGAGAAAACATGCAAGAGAGCAAGAAAGATCAGGTCGAAGGCACGCTTCATGAATTGAAGGGCGCGGTCAAAGAGAAGGCGGGCCAGCTGGTTAACGATCCTAACTTAGAAGCCGAAGGCCAGGCCGAAAACCTGGTAGGCAAAGTTCAGACCAAGGTCGGTCAGATTGAAAAAGCGCTCGAGAAATAGTGGAGCTCGGCACCTCCAGTTTAAGGGTTTCAAAAAAGGAAGGTCGCGATGTTGATTCTGATAATAGTTTTGGTGTTGCTGTTTGGAGGCGGCGGAGGCTACTACGGCTACAGCCGCTGGGGTTCCGGAGGGGGAGCGGGCATAGGGCTGGGCACCATACTCGTGATTCTCCTAATAGCCTACATGTTGGGTATTTTCCATTGAGGCGCGTAATCGCTCTTAAGTTGGTCGCGATGCTGGTTCCGTGACCGTTGACTTGTCCCGGCGTCCCAATGACTCACCCGATGAACTCCAAGGCAAAGCGACCGTTCGATGCCAAGACCTTCCTAGCCAAGGTAGGCAAAGGAAAGACGCACGCGGACTACCGGAAAAATCGTAAGGTCTTCTCGCAAGGCGACGCGGCGGAGCATCTCTTCTATATCCAGAAGGGAAAAGTAAAACTCACCGTCATTTCCAAACGTGGCAAACAAGTGGTGGTTGCCGTTTTGGGCGTAGGGGACTTCTTTGGAGAAGGCTGCATGGCAGGCCAGTCGCTGCGCATGGCTACTGCCAGCGCCGTATCTGATTGCTCGATTGTGCGGCTGGAAAAGCAGAGTGCCATCCGTGTCCTACGCGATAAGCAAGCTTTTTCCGAATTTTTTCTGCGTTATATGCTTTCTCGCAACATTCGGATTGAGCAGGATCTGGTGGACCAGCTCTTCAACTCCTGCGAGAAACGTCTGGCGCGGGTGCTGCTGTTGTTGGCCAAGTTCGGTAGGAATGCTAAACCGGAGCTGGTGATACCGAAGGTCAGCGAGGCGACGCTTTCTGAAATCGTAGGCATCCCGCTATCTCAGGTCACCTTTCTGATGAACAAATTCCGCAAACTGGGCTTCATCGGCGACAACGGCGGTCTCGAGGTTCATAGCTCCTTGTTGAATATCGTCCTGCACGAATAATACCTTGCAGGTCCAAAACAGACCGGAGCGTCGACGTTTCGATCACCAAGTAACGCTATATGGTCATGTGACCAAGTTTCACCGCTCGATAGATAACAAATCGCCGCAAACACATCAACAGGCTTGATAACTCGCTGAGCGCGGGTGTTAAGACCTTTGGTTGCTACGCTCAACCTCAATGGCCACTAAAGCGCATTAGAAACAGGTCGCTCGGAAGCGACACGAAAGATGCGTCTGGGCTTCTCACTCTTCATAGCTGTGGCGGCGACTCTGTCCGTTGTGCCGGTCGAAAGCAGGCGGCGTAGCGGTATGGCAGTCCTAGCGATCAAATCCTCTGTATTGTCGGTCGTCGAGTGGTTTGGGCAATTTGGCATCTTCTGTAAACGAGTACTGAAAGCTATTTTTTCTGCTCCGTTCGAAGGGCGGGAATTTTTAAGGCAGTTGGACAATATCGGGTCACAATCGTTGCCCCTGGTCGCTCTGGCGGGCGCCGCAATCGGTGTGGTTTTGGGTCTCCAAACCCGGGATAGCCTGACCCGATTTGGAGCGAAGTCACTGCTTCCGTCCGTAATTATCTATTCGTTGATCAAAGAGATGGGTCCTATCGTGACGGGGTTGATCGTGAGTGGGCGTGTAGGCGCGGGGATTGGAGCAGAACTGGGTTCGATGAAGGTAACCGAGCAAATCGACGCAATGGTGGTGTCGGGCGTTAATCCCTACAAGTTTCTGGCCTCCACGCGCATTCTTGCCTGTATCGTCGCTCTGCCCCTGTTGACGCTGGTGGCTGATGCCGCCGGCGTTCTGATGGGTTGGCTGGCAAGCACGTTAGCGGAACCAATTTCGCTTCGTCTGTTTCTCAACATCGGTCTGAACGGCGTCGAGTTTAGCGATTTACTGCCCCCCACTCTGAAGACTTGCATCTTCGGGCTCATCATTGGCGCAGTCTCTTCGTACCAAGGCATGCAATCGCATGGGGGCACGGCGGGAGTTGGCCGGTCGGCCACCAGCGCGGTTGTGATCTCTTCGCTTTTCCTCATCGTGGCGGATGTGTTTCTGGTCCGCTTGATCATTGTCTTTTTCAATTGAGCGCTCTATGGAACATACGGAGAACTCACTACCCATAGCGATCGCTCATCTGTCCAAGTCCTTCGGCTCGGAGAAGGTCCTCGAAGACATTGACCTGACGATTTCCCGGGGCCAGACTGTGTCCCTCCTTGGACGGAGCGGAACCGGGAAGAGCGTTCTCCTTAGGTTACTGGTTGGCCTCGACCAACCGGATTCAGGCTCAATCCGAATTGACGGAGAGGAAATCACATCGCTTGGAATGGACCAGCTCAACAAAATCCGGCAAAAGCTCGGCTTCCTGTTTCAACAAGCCGCCCTGTACGACTCCCTAACCCTGGGTGAAAATGTCGAGTTCCCGTTGAAGCGCCAAAGAAAGCTATCGCCGCCTGAACGAAAGGAAAAAGTCCAACAGTTATTGGCATCCGTCGGGCTGGAAGGCGACGTTGATAAGTTCCCGTCCGAAATCTCAGGCGGCATGAAGAAACGGGCCGGCTTGGCGCGCGCGTTGGCTCTCGATCCCGCTATTGTCTTCTTTGAC
>Ga0210391_10002678_pt1 | contig 15324 bp, 12 predicted proteins | sample IncBWC12OmetaG_FD_160573 | JGI IMG/M metagenome (GOLD analysis project Ga0210391, IMG submission 160573) | Forest soil microbial communities from Barre Woods Harvard Forest LTER site, Petersham, Massachusetts, United States - Inc-BW-C-12-O ... | reverse complement strand
GCGGAACTTCCGCTTCCACTCGGCAATCGCTCGCGCTGCGGTCTTCTTGAAACCCCAAGAACACGGGTTGCCGCAATTTCTTGTCTTTCGTCCATTGCCCGTACTTCACCCTCGCCACCAGCTCGGGTTTTATCCAGTGCGCTATCTCGCGCAGCCGGGGAGTCGTGTCGAAGGGCGATTCGGCGACGGCGAGCTTGTCGAGAGCCTTGCGGGTGCGTGCCAGCATCGTCCGATCGAAACCGGTGCCCACGCTGCCGATATATTTCAGCGCCTTTCCGAAGTACGCTCCCATTAAGAGCGCGCCAAAAAAGTCGCGGCTCTTTCGCGGTTCGGTCCAGCCGCCAATCACCACGTCCAGATCGTGTACGATCTTGAACTTCAGCCAGGAAGAGGTTCGCTTGCCGATGTACGGGCTATCGCGGCGTTTCGCGATGATGCCTTCCAACCGTCGTTCTTTTGCGATCTGGAATAACTCAATCCCCTTCTCGACCACGTGATCCGAATAGCGAATCTTGTCGGAAGGCCGCAGCAGCTTCTGCAATAGCTCTTTGCGTTTTTCCAGCGGGGAATTGCGCAGATCAAACCCGTCACAGTACAGCAAATCGAAAATGTAATAAGTGACAGGATTTTTCTGCTGCAAAGATGCCGGCGGATCGGAGACTCCAAATCGCGGCTGTATTTTCGTGAAGTCCGATCGCCCTTCGCCGTCGAGCGCCACGATTTCCCCATCCACAATTGCTTTGCGAGCGTTTAATTGCTTCACCACCGATTTCAGCTCTGGATACTCTGGCGTAATGTTTCTGCCGGAACGAGAGCGAAACTCGACTTCTCCATCCTGGATGAAGGCGAGTGCACGTTCACCGTCCCATTTGATTTCAAATAGCCATTCTGGACTTGCAAAAACTTTTTCGGAAAGCTGCGCCAGCGCCACGGAGAGATGGGCCGGCATGTCGCTTCTTTTTGCGCCCTCCAAGTTCCTAGGGTCCAAAACCGAGCCAGGGGCGCCGTTTGTCGCTGCTTTCCGGCCGCGATTCTGTGATTCTGGCTCCTCCGCGCTGCTCGAACCCCTTCTGCGGATGAACAGCCACTCGTTGCCGCGGGAAGATCGCTGCATCTTCACGAGCACAAACACTCCGTTTAGGCGCTTGCCCATCAGGCGGAATTGGATCTCCCCTTTTTCGATTTGTTCTGCGGCAGAAAGCGGGCCCTCGACCTGAAATGTTCCTTCGTCCCATCGATCCACATGTCCCGCTCCGTAATTTCCGGCGGGGATGTCGCCCTGGAACTTTGCGTATTCGATCGGATGATCCTCCACGTGTATCGCCAGTCGTTTTTCTCCGATCTCTTCGGGCGGGCCTTTCGGCACGGCCCAGGATGCGAGTGTTCCGCCGACCTGCAGCCGGAAGTCAAAGTGCAGCCGGCGCGCCGCATGACGCTGGACAACAAAAATCGGAGCCTTCTCGACTCCAGGCCGGCTGCCTTTCGGCTCTTTCGTCGAACGGAAGTCTCGTTTCTTCTGGTAGTCGCTGAGCGGGCGCATATTCCGGAGAAGTATATGGGTAAGAATTTGCGGCTCGGGCGACCGTGTAAGGCATCTTCGCGATCGAAAGCCGTTCGAGCGCCCGAAGTCTTGCGCTGTCTTCAGTCTAGATGGAGCGCAGGCCGGATTTCACCGGGCGCTTTTAGGGTGTTTCACTGATTGTCTGCCATTTGCATCCCGCTATTCTCGAAGGGAGGAGAACACCGATGGCTGCTTCCGTATGGAAAGGTATGATCTCATTCGGCTTGGTAACCATTCCCATTCGGCTCTACGCGGCGGCAAGGACGAAGCGCACCTACCTGCACCAGATACACAACGAGTGCAACACGCGATTGAAGCAGCCTCTCTATTGCCCGACGTGCGAACGCATGGTGGATCGATCGGAAGTCATCAAGGGATACGAATATGAGACAGGCCAGTACGTCTTGGTGGACGGCGAGGAGATCAAGAAAATAACGCCGCCTTCCGGAAAGACGATGGAGATTATCACGTTTCTGGAACAGTCGGACGTGGATCCCATCTATTTCGATTCCTCGTTTGTAGCGCTGCCCGAAGCTCACGCCGAAAAGCCGTACCTGCTGCTGCTGAAGGCTCTGCAAGACACTAAAAAGATGGGCGTCGCAAAAGTCAGCATGCATCAGCGCGAGTATACGATCTTCATTCGCGCCCGGAACAATGGCCTGACGCTTCACACCATGTATTACCAAAATGAGATTGCCGCGGTGGAGGGCTACGGCAAAAAATACGACATCAAACTGAAGCCCGACGAAGTAAAACTCGCGGACCAATTGGTGGAGAATCTGTCGGCTCCCTTTAAGCCCGAGGCCTACAAGGACGAATTCCAGGAACGCCTCAGCCAGCTGATCGAAGCCAAGCTCAAGGGCAAGACCGTGACGGTGGCTCCTGCAACCGGAAAGGCTCCCGTCATTGACATGATGCAGGCATTAAAAAAGAGCCTAGCCACGCGGCCATCGTCCAGACCTCCGAAAATCGCAGCGGCCAGCGCGCCGCGCCAACAGCGCAAGGCCAGCTGACATGGGCGGCCTGGGAGGAGAAGTGCGAGGAGCAACTCAAGAGGAGGCGTGGAAGACGTTCGAAAACCAGATTCGCTCGCAAATCGAAGAACGCTATGGATTGTTCCTGGATGCGCCACTTACTCGCGAGGCCGCTTTCAAGAAAATGCGGCGGGACGAGAAATCCGGCTCCTGGATTCTCGATTATCATTTTTCCAAATAAGCGCCTGCCTAACTCATTATGACGCTGCGCATATTCATTATCGATGATTCGGACCGTGTCCGCGCAGCGATAAAGTCGCTTCTGAGTTCGAACTCGAGTAAATGGCTAGTGTGCGGCGAAGCAGTTGATGGCGATGACGCGGTCGAGAGAGCCGCTGCGGCAATGCCGGACGTCATCTTGCTCGATCTCTCGCTTCCGCAAGTTCACGGCACTGTCCTGGCAGCGAAGCTGCGAGAAGCCATTCCCTTTGCCACGATCGTAATCATGAGCGCGCAGGAGCCGAGGTTAATGCGGCAATTTGCGGACTCGCTTGCAGTTGAATATTTCCTGACGAAATCCAATTTGGGAACTGATCTGATCGCCAGCCTGGAGGACGTCTCGCGCAAGAAGCGAAGCGCGGTTTGAGACAATTGCTGTCGCAGGCAGCTTGGCGAGAGCAAGCAAGTCTGGTGCAGGGCTCATTGGGGTTTTCCGGAAATCGCCGCATTTTGCCCTCCACTCGATACTGCCTTCGTCACCGCGATGGGAATTCGGATGGCGCAACGTCACTATCCAGGTCCTCGCTATTGATTAACGCCGCTCGCCAGAAATCCGCCGTCTACAATAAGAATCTGTCCAGTCACGAACGATGCCGAATCCGAGGCAAGAAACACGGCCGCTCCCACCAGTTCGTCCAGCTTGCCGAATCGTCCCATCGGAGTGCGCAGCAACAATTCATTGCCGCGCGGCGTATTGTCCAGCAGGTCCGCATTCAGCGACGTGCGAAAAACCCCTGGAGCGATGGCATTCGTCAAGACGCCGTCTCTTGACCACTCCACCGCCAGCGCCCGCGTCAATGCCGCCACCCCTGCTTTACTGGCGGCGTATGCCGCCACTTCGTGCAGCGCCACAAAGCTGTTCAGCGAAGCAATATTAATGATCCTTCCATTCTTACGGCTCAGCATGTGTTGTCCGAACACCTGGCAGGCGCGAAGCGTCCCGGTCAGGTTGGTGTCGAGAATGTCGTTCCAATCGCTTTCCAGGAAGTCCAACGTGGGCGCGCGCTTGATCTTGCCCGCGCAATTCAACAGGATTTCGACCCTTTCAAAACGCTCCAGGCAGGCCGCCAGCAATCGTTGCAAGGAACCTTTGTCGCGTGTGTCGGTCGTTGCTCGCAAGGTGTGCCGCCCCCGTGCTTCGATCTCCTGGGCGACCGCATCCACATTCGCCGCATTCCGTCCCGTGGCAACTACGTTTGCGCCGGCATCGGCCAGGCCCAGGCTCAATGTCTTGCCAATTCCAGATGTCCCGCCAATTACCACCGCTACCTTGCCCGTCAAGTCCAGAGCGGGAAACATTTTGTTTGCTGCCTCCATGACCCATTTAATTCTGCGCGGTCGTTGCCGAAGGTTTGTTTGGCCGCGGCGGATCTGACGATCGCATTTCCGCGCGGGCTCGTCGTATCCCTAGAAGCGATCGCGAGCCGCCCACAAGCCCAAGCCGGGGTTCTCGATAAAATATATCTCTTCACCCGCTACTCGATTCCAACCTTGCAGCAGCTTGGCAGGATCGTACTGCTGCATCAACTGGCTCAATTCAGCGTGTGCGAAGCCCGCCCCTTGCACCTCTTCCCGAGTCAAATGTCCCGGACACCAGGTAACGCGGAACCGCCCTTCGGACGATCCATGAATCAAGTGCGCCGCCGCGCTCAGATCCGCAGCCAAGTCGGCATTCTCTTTCACCATCGTCACGGTGGCTTCGGTGCCGTGATATCCATATTTGCGGATCAACTTGTCGATACGGGCGTCTTCGCCGAAGCCGCGCACACCCGGCGCCAATATGATCAGTTCACCGCCGTCGGCCATCGCCATGCGCGTCCGGTAAATTGCTTTGTTTCCCAGCCATGTGCTGTGAAATTCCTGCGGGTCGAGGTAAACCACTGCTTTGCGTATCGGCTGAGGCAGCAGGCTGAAGTTCACGCGGAAGCTCAATTCCGCAGCAGCGTGAAAGCACTCCGAGTCGTCCCCGATGAAGAGCCCTCGAACCACAATGGCTCCGGAAGTGTTCCGGCTCACGACCGTCAGGACATACACGATTGGAAGGTCCAGCAGAAAATGAGAAGCCGCGTAATTCAGTACACGCCGAACGGGATTATCCGCTCGTCCCATGATCCGCTCCATTCCGTAGACCGCTCCCAGGTAGTGGCTGCGATTGATGCTCTCTGGTCCGCCCGTTCCCACCAGGATGTTTTTGTTGTAATTCGCCATCCCGATCACTTCGTGCGGCACCACTTGCCCGATCGACAGAATCAGATCAAAATCGCCTCGAGAAATCAGGCGATTCACCTGCGCGGGCCATTCATAGTCCAGCTTGCCTTCGGACTGCTCGAAGATAAATTCCCGCGGAACCACCCCGATCGTTTCCACATCCTCTCGCCATTTGTGCGCATGAAAGAGGCTGGGCGAAACGTTGCCAAACATTCCCGCGATCTGCTCTGCTGACATTGCCTTGTGCGTTCCCAATGCTGGCAGGACGGCGCGCAGACCTTCTCCGTAATATTCCCACGCGTAGCGCGTCAGCTCGCCGGCTCGCGAGGCCGTACGCGTTTGATCGGGAGGAACCGCCAGGACTTTTCTGCGCCTGCCAAGCTTTTCCAGCGCGGCGGACAAAAACTCTCTTAGCTCGCTCGAAGAGAGCTCGCGATCGGGGCCGCCCTGTGCGCAATAAAGACCCATGGTTATGCTCGAATCCCAATCATCCGCCGAGCCCGAGCTTCCACAGCACGTCCCGGACGATTTTCTCTGGCGTGTCGCTGACGCGCAGCACCAAAGCATCGCGCGGCTCTTCGAGGTCGACGAATTGTCCAGCCAAGATCGCTTCCCCGGCGAAATGTCCGGTGCGGCCCTGCAGGCGTGCAGCGATTTCACGATACGTTCCCTTCAGGTAACAGATCCGCAGGTCCACTCCGGAAGCCAGCCTCTCCCGATAACTCTGCTTCAGCGCCGAGCATGCCAGTACCGCGTCCTGATTTTTCGCGGCACACTGCAGCAGTGCCGCGTGGATCGCAAGCAGCCAGGGTTCGCGGTCTTCGTCGGTAAGCGGAACCCCGTGCTTCATCTTTTCAACATTCTCCGCAGGGTGAAAATCGTCGGCATCCAGGAACAGCCAGCCCAATCTCTGCGCGAGCAGCCCTCCCGCCGTGGTCTTTCCCGAACCGGTCACTCCCATTACCAGAAGAATCATCTGCCAGCATTATCCCCTATCGCAGGTTTTGTTTGCGAATCGCAGTCACGGCTCCGACGGCACACCGGCCTTGCTTAAGCCTGGCGCCGCGATCACCAGAATTAGAAGGCCCAGAAGGTAGGAAGCCGCAGCAACCGAGAACAAAGGAGCGTAGCTGTGATGAGACTGCAGCACCCACCCCGTACTCACTGAAAATAGGACGGACCCGACCGAGCCTGCCATTCCACCGATGCCGACGACGGCGCCAACGGAACTGCGCGGGAACATGTCCGAGGCGGTGGTAAACAAATTCGCGGACCATCCCTGATGCGCCGCTGTCGCCAGGCCCAAAATGCCAACCGCCGACCACAGGGAGGTGACCCGGTTCGCCAGGAAGATAGGCAAAATGAGGCAGGCGCAGATGAGCATCGCGGTCAAGCGCGCTTTGGCCATCGACATTCCAGCCTTGTTGAAAGCCGTCGGTAGCCATCCGCCGCCAATACTTCCCACGGCGGACACGTTGTAAACAACGATAAGCGGCAGGCCAATGTTGCCAAGCCCGAGATGATAACGGGAATCAAAAAACTTCGGCAGCCAGTAAAGATAAAAATACCAGATGGGATCTGTGAGAAATTTTGCCGCGGAATAAGCCCAGGTTTGCCGGTAAGTCAGGAGCTTCGTCCAGGGAATTCGCAGCCCAGGCTCGGGAGGGTCGTCACGAATATATTGCAGTTCCGAGGTGCTGACGCGCGGGTGATCCTCGGGGCCCTGATACCGCGCGACCCACCACACGATCCAGATGGCACCGACGAGTCCGGTGGCCAAGAACGCAGCGCGCCAGCCGAATTTCAGCGTGATCCACGGAATGAAGGCGGGCGCAAGAATTGCGCCCACATTCGTGCCGGAATTGAAGATACCGGTGACCAGCGCGCGCTCGCGCTGCGGAAACCATTCCGCCGTTGCCTTAATGGCTGCGGGAAAGCTGCCTGATTCGCCAAGTCCCAGGAAGAAGCGAGCGACTCCAAAACCAAGAGCGGAAGCAGCCAGCGCATGTCCCATCGAGGCGAGGCTCCAGAACGCCATGATGATAACGTAACCGGTGCGGCATCCCAGCTTATCTACCAGACGCCCCGAAAGGACGAGTCCGATTGCGTAGGCGAATTGGAAACCGCCAACGATGTACCCATATTGTGCTTCTGTCCAGCCGATGGAGTGCTGCAGAGTGGGAGCAAGCAGGCCAAGGACCTGGCGGTCCAGATAATTAATCGAAGCAGCGAAGAACAGCATGGCGCAGACCGTCCATCGCACTCTGCTGAGCGGAGTGCCCATGTCGTGTGCCCGCGCGCTCAAAGGCGGTACGCTTCTCGCGCGAGCCCGCAGGCGAGGTCCGCGGCGATTGCAAACGATTCATCCTCATCGATTCGATGTTCTGCGACCATGCGCGCCAGGAACGAGCAATCGATTCTGCGCGCCACATCGTGCCTTGCGGGTATCGAAAGAAACGCCCGGGCGTCGTCATTGAAACCGACCGTGTTGTAGAAGCCGGCGGTCTCCGTTGTATATTCGCGAAACCGCAGCATCCCTTCCGGACTGTCATGGAACCACCATGCAGGACCCAGCCGCAGGCAGGGATAGTGTCCCGCAAGGGGAGCCAATTCGCGGCTGTAAGTCGATTCGTCGAGAGTGAACAAAATGATCGTGAGGCGTGGCTCGTTTCCGAAACGATCCAGCAAGGGTCTTAGCGCGTTTACGTAGTTGGTGGGCACGGGGATGTCCGCGCCGACATCTGCTCCGAAGCGTTCGAATAACCGGGTATTGTGGTTGCGCAGGCTTCCCGGGTGAATTTGCATCACGAGGCCGTCGTCCAGGCTCATCGCTGCCATCTCGGTGAGCATTTGAGCGCGAAATAATTCGCGCTCGTCTCGATCGCTATCGCCTGAAGCTACTTTGTGAAAGAGACGAGCTGCGGAGTCGGAGCGGAGGCCAGCGGTGGCCGCCGTGGGATGGCCGTGATCCGTCGCTGTGCAGCCCAGAGCTTTGAAGTCCAGGCGTCGCTGCCGCAGCGCGGAAAGGTATCCTTGCCAGTTATTTGTATCCGCTCCCGTAATCTGCGCAAGACGCTCAAGATTTTCTTTGAACTCAGGAAAATCAGGATCAACGACCGGGTCGGGACGAAATGTCGGAATGATTCGTCCTTGGAAGTTGGACGCGCGGATTGCTTCATGATGCGCGAGCGAATCCAGCGGCGAATCCGTGGTCGCTAGCACTTCGAGGCGAAACCGTTCGAACAGTGAGCGCGGCAGAAACTCCGCGCTGCGGAGTTTCTCCACGATGAAGTCGTAATAGTCATCGGCATTCGCCGGGGACAGCCTCGCCTCCAGGCCAAAAAGTTCCTGGAACGCGAAGTCCAGCCAGAGTCGGGTCGGTGTGCCGCGAAAAAGAGAATAATGCTGTGCGAAAATGTGCCATACGCGTCTGGGATCCTCCAGAGACGTCGCTCCGATTCCCAACTGTTCGAGCGGCACCCCTTGGCTGTAAAGCATGCGACAGATGTAGTGGTCGGGAACCACAAACAATTGGGCGGGCTCTGGAAAGGGTTCGTTGTTGGCAAACCAGCGCGCCTTGGTGTGGCCGTGGGGACTGATGATCGGCAAGCCGCTGATGCTGGAATAAAGCCGTCTGGCGATGGAACGTGTGTGGGGCTCTGCCGGGAAGAGCCGGTCCTCGTGGAGTATCGTCACTCATTCACCTCGACAGATGCTTGCGGGCAGCGGAGCCAATATTCCGTCAGGTGGCACATGGGGAGGGGGCGTCGGATTCTCGGCGCGCGTCATCTTCGACTAGCGACGACCATGTTAGCAATTCGCAAATGCTTATACCATGGCAGACCTCAATAGAATAACGATTGTCTAACATCCTGGCGCGCGCGCCTGCTTGCGAGCCGCAGGATGTGACCGGCCTTGAATCTCGGAAATCCACTTGCCCGTCCCACCGAATGAGCGGGATTTTCAAGATCCTGCGGTGAGCCAGTAGAAAGTTGCCGGCAATCGAGCATTCCGTCAGAATGCGTCTCGACATGGATTCCAGCTACGATCGGCCAGTGGCGCTTCCGATTTCTTCTGCTGCATCCGTTGTGCTTCACGCGGGATATGTTGTCGCTGGAATCGCAACGACACTGCTGGGTCCTATTTTGCCAATACTTATTGTCCGCTGGTCCCTAAGCGACCAACGCGCCGGGCTTTTTTTCACCGCGCAGTTTTGCGGGTCCATGCTCGGAGTCTCTACGCTGGGCGCGCTGATCGGGCGAGGATACCGATACGCGTTCGTGTACGGATTCAGTCTGATTGCAGCCGGGGTTGCGGGCTTGAGTCTGGGTAGCTACCCCGCCGCCTTAGCCGCCGCCGCACTGTTCGGATGTGGGTTGGGACAGGCTCTTTCTGCCACCAATTTGTGGGTGGCGGAAGTAGCAAAAGCACGCCGCGTGGCGGCGCTCAGCATTCTGAATCTGGCTTGGGGAATCGGTGCCATTGCGTCTTCTCCCTTAGTGTTGCTGGCCCAGCGGCGCGCGGCTACGCCGCTGCTACTGTACACAATCGCGTCAGCCTCGGCGCTTACGGCGCTGATCCTGCTGGCGATGAACCTCGAGCCCGGAGTGACGGAAGGAGATCAGCAACAGTGCGGGCCGACGCGCGAAGAGAACATCAGCATGAGAAGTTCGGTGAACCTGGCCGCACTGTTTTTTCTGTACGTCGGATCGGAAAACTCGATCGCGGGGTGGGTTGCCTCACTGACGAAACGAATGCATCCCGGTTCCGGCGACCTATGGACGCTAGCGCCGTTGTTTTTCTGGGCGGGGCTACTCATCGGACGTGCCCTGGTACCGCTGGTTCCGTTTCGCTGGCGCGAACGTGCGCTGCTGGCGAGCGGATTGATCCTGGCGGCCGTTGGTATCTGTCTGCTGTTGCGGGCAAAGTCGTTCGCAAGCATCGCCATCTGCGTCAGTGCCGCCGGCTTGGGATTCGCGGGGATTTTTCCAATCCTGGTTGCATGGCTCGTAAAAGCATATGGCCAGAGCTCCCGGCGAATTGGGGCGATCATGTTCTCGTTCGCGGGTCTGGGCGGCGCGACGCTGCCTTGGTTGGTGGGACTGACATCGACGGGAACGGGGAGTCTGCGCGCCGGTTTGCTGCTACCGCTGGCCGGTTGCGTAGTGATGTTTACATTGGTAGCGTCGATGCGCGAGCCGGTTTTTCGCGACCCTGGCAAGCAGAGTGATTAGTTCCTGCCGAATGCACCGCGCACGGCTCAATTATTTCCAGACGAAAGTGGCCAATGATCTGGGCTTTAACGGAACTGCGGCCGCCGTATTTCCGAGCTGCAATTGCACCGTCCGCGCACCACCCGCATTGCTCACCACCAACACGTGTGATCCATCAGGATTTTGCAGGCCCACGTGGTCGAGGTCAACGGCCGTGCTCTGGGAGTCAAAGCGGCGAGCGCCGCGGCGCACCACACGGGAATAGTGCGCAAAAGCCCAGTATTGTCCGCTGCGTGTGATCTCCTTGGTTTGCGAGTTGATCGTCACCACGCCGCCACAGGGAAATGGTCCAAGGTTCGGCCGCCCCTGCTCATCCAGAGCCAGGTTCCACGACGTGATGGAGCGGCACCAGTTGCGCAGAATGCCGCTGAAAGTGCGACCCCACTTCCACCAGTCCGTCAGATAGTCGGCATCTTTGTAATCAGGGCCTCCTTCGGTCCAATGCATCTGGGCCTCTGGAAAGGCATCATGAACCCTGCTCATCATATCGGGAGTGCCAACGTAGCCGTGCCAAGCTACCGAATTGGTGTACTGGCGAAGTTTCTCGTCCTCGAGTGAGTCCATGACGCGGCCCCACAAATTGTAATTGTGGTCCAAAATCCAGATCTTGGTCGCCGTACCGGTGCTCTGCAGGAGCGGGCCCAGATGATCGCGCAGGAACTGAATTTCGTATTCCTGTGGCCAGATACACGCGGGCATCTTGCCGTCCTGGTCGGTATCGACCTCGTTCTGCGTGGTGAGCGCTTGCACGGGCGCGCCCTCGGCCGCGTACGCCTGCAAAAATTTGAGGTAGTACTGCGCGTAAACTGCGAAGTAATACTGGCGCATCGCGCCGCCGAGCATGGATCCGTTGAACTTCATCCAGCCAGGAGGGCTCCACGGGGACGAAAACAGGAACATCTCAGGATTGACCCGACGCGCCTGGCGTAGCATCGGCAGAATGTATTCACGGTCGTGCTCGATCGAAAATCGCGTCAGTTGAGGATCGGCCTCGCCGTCGTCGAAACTGTAAACTTTTGTGGAGTAGTCGCTGGATCCAACGCAGACACGGCCAACGTTTAGGCCCATCTCCGAGGGATGGAACATCTCATGGAACAGTTGTTCGCGCGCCGGGGGCGCGAGCTGATTGAACATGTAACAGGCGGCGTCCGTAAACGCGCCACCGAACCCCAGTATTTCCTGGAACTTTACGTCGGGGTTTAGTTGAATCTGGTCGGCGCCGGGCGTTGCGGAGGACGGACCCCAGGCAGTCTGAGGGGCAGGGGCAAAGCGTTCATCGCCGGACGTCACCCAAACGGAAATAAGCGAGCCCTGTTTCGATGTCTGATTTTTCGGCCCGGCTGCTGCGGACGCCGGAGGGGGGACCTTCTCCCTCGGCGTAACCGCTGCCGCCACTCCCAGCGCTGAAATTCCTAGAAAATCCCGGCGCGAAGTTTCGTTTTTCACGGCCTTCTCCTTGAATCCAAAGTTTCCTCTGCGATTGCTTCAATGACACTCACGCAGTGACGCGGGTGCCAAGCAACGTCAATTCTTCGCAAGCACCGGCCTGATTTTTTCGTACGCCACAACGCCTTGGCCTTCTTTCACACCGTAAACGTGGTCGGCAGAAAGGTTCGTCAGCACTTCGGTGCTTCCCGCCGGCCAAAAGATTTCCACTTTATCGACACGGCTAGCGCCGCCAAGGCCCACGTGAATTCGAAGATCGTTCTGGGAAAGATAACCTCCTGCACTCAGTACCGCAGAGGTCTGCACCTGGTCTGCCGCGGTCACCCTTACGCGTGCGTTCAAGGCCAGTCGGTTGCTTTTCGAGCCGGCTAGCTCGAGTTCAATCCAGTGATTGGCAGGGCCGCCTTGCGGTTGGAGGATGGTGGGGCCGCCTTTTAGATTCTCGATAACAATCTCAATTCGGCCGTCGTTGAACAAATCACCGACAGCAACTCCGCGGCTGACTCTGGGGAGTTGAAGCGCCGGCCCGACCAGCTTGCTGATGTCCTTAAACGTTCCGTTGCGCTGGTTATAAAACAGCAGCCCCGGCTCGCGGTACTTCGGTCCGGCTTCTGCGGTATCTACCTGCGGGTAAACATGGCCGTTCACCAGGAAGAGATCGAGCCAGCCGTCATTGTCAAAGTCGAAGAATGCATCTCCCCAGCCCACGTACGGAGTTGTGCTTGGAGCAATTCCGGAAGTGTAGGAAACGTCGGTAAAGCTTAATCCCCCATCGTTCCGGAATAATGCGGCATATTCATCGCTGAAATGGGTTATTGCGATGGAGAAACGCCCGCTGTGTAAGTAGTCGCCCAGAGCAACGCCCATGTTGGCCTGTTCCGCCCCATCTTGGCTGGCGGCCACGCCCGCGGCGAATCCGACTTCGTTGAAATGTCCGCCGCCATCATTCTGGTAGAGATAATTCCTTCCGGCATCGTTAGCTAAGAATAGATCGAGATGTCCATCGTCGTCGAAATCCGACCAAACGGCCGTTAGTCCGAAAGCATTGGGCGCGTCACGAATTCCACTCTTCTTCGACACATCCGAGAATGTGCCGTCGCCGTTGTTGTGGTAGAGGCTCGACGAGGAGCCCTTCAACCCACGCGGGCCGCATTGCACATCAACTCCGCGATATTTGCACGTCTGGCGGGAACCGAACGCCGGAAGATCGTCCAGATGAAAATCCACATAATGCGAGACAAATAAGTCGACCCAACCATCGCGATCGTAGTCGCCAAAGGCCGCGCCCGTCGCCCACTGTGAATCGTTGCTCAATCCAGCTTGCTTGGACACGTCCGTGAATGTTCCATCGCCATTGTTGCGATACAGCACCACGCCGCCGAAGCAGGTCACGAGCAAATCGGGCCAGCCATCGTTGTTGTAGTCGCCCACGACCGCACCCATGGCCCAGCAGGGGAAACCGACACCGGCCTTCTCCGTCACGTCGGTGAAAGTTCCGTCATGATTATTGTGGTAAAGCGCGCTGCGCGCTTTTTTGCCGGCCAAAGCCATCTCCACGCTCTGGGCGTTGGTGAAGTAAATATCGGGCCAACCGTCGCGATCATAATCAATCACGGCGACGCCTCCGCTCATCGATTCCACAATGTATTTTTGCTCGGGGCTGGAAAGGTGATCGAACTTGATGCCGGTCGAAGCGGTGATGTCTACCAACTGAGGGAACCGAGCATCTGTCTGCGCACCAGCTGCCGACTGACCGAAACGATTCACGGCGAGCTGCCGCCCATCTGATTTGCGACCGGGCTGATTGAATTCCGGTTGACGGCCCAAAGAAGATGGAGAGAAAGCCGAGATGCAAATTAACAGCAAGGCGACGGCTGCAAAGAGCGCAGCCCTCGCATGGAAATTCGAGTGTTCCGGTGGCCCTGGCAAATTTAGGATCCGTCCATTTCAGCGTCCTCGGTAACGGGTTTGCACGGCGTACAAGGAACTACGCGCGAGTATGAACAAAGTATCGCGATCGCTGCCGCCGAACAACAACTGCGAGGGCCGCTCTGGAATGTCGATCGTATCGATCAGTTCGCCGTCTGGGTTGTACACGAACACCTGCCCCGCGGCGATATAGACGTTGCCCTTCTCGTCGACAGCCACGCTTTCTCCGCCGCGTTCAGCGAAAAGCCGCAGGTTCGACAGTGTTCCGTCCTCACCAACGATGCCGACGTAGGTGGTCTCCCCGGATTCATTGGTAACGTAGTAGGGTTGGCCCTCCTTCGCGGGTGCCAAACCAAAACCTCGCAACAGGTCGTTCAACTTGGTCCCGTAGTACAGTTCCCCGCTTACAAACTGCTCGCCCGCAGGGAGGAAAGTGCTTCCGTCCGGAGAAATGAACTGCCAGGGCTTTCTAGCGAAACTCGCTTCCAGGAAATCGTTCTCGTTTCTCCAGTACCCTGCGGGTAGCACCGGGGTCATTCCCGGGCGTGCCTGCGCTGGTACGGCTGGTAGCACCGTGATGCCATCGTCCTGCGAACCGGGCTTGAAACTGTAAACGCTACCCTTCCCGGAGTAGGAAACCACTATCAGGTCGCCGGCCTTATCAAAGAAAAGTTGCACCGGGTCCAGGGGATTGTCACGAACCTTTGACAGTTGGCGCGTCGCGGCGGTCCAGCGGTAGATCGTTTGCCATTTGGCGTCCACGAAATAGACGGCTCCGGAGCTGTCAACAGCTCCCCCGGAAATATTGAAGAAGCCGCCGGCGACTTTTTCCACCTTTGCGCCCGCGGCGAGAACGGGAGAAGGCTGCTTCTGTTGGAGTTCTGGCGCGCGGCCCGAAATCGTCAACCAGGCGAATTCGCGTTGACGAACTCCTATATTGTAGGTCTGATCGTAAAGCGCATTGTCGAAGGACACTTTGCTGTCGCTGTAGCAGTGGACGTTGCGAAACCGTATATTCGTCGAGTTGGTGACTTCGACAGCGTACGGGAACGGCTGATAGCTGCTTACGACCCGATACATGTGCAGGTTCGCGAAGGTGATGTTGCTGGAATCGCGGATATCGAGCGGCAGGGCGAATCCGCCCTCGCCCCTTTCCTCTTCCGTCTGCAGCGCATAAATTTGCCAGTTGGATGCGTGGTCCAGCACTACCTCGTTGCGAACATGATGCTCGCTTGATAGTTCATAAATCCGCCCTTCGCTCGACGTGTTCGAGATGTACAGGCCCGCTTGCGCGAATGTGCTGGGCGTCCAAATGTCCAGGAAAGTCCCGCCGCCGGTGATCCATAGGCTGGGATACTGTCCGTCCCAGCGGCGATTCAGATTGGAATCGGCGGTATGAGTGTTGTTGTAGATCTCCTTCCAAGCTTTGGAGCTATCCGCCGCGGTTGCGCTCGGATCAATCGTACCGTGACCGCCCAGGAATCGAACGTCGTTCATCATCGAGTCGCTGCCAGCCATCCACTTCGCGGCCACCGCTCGCGGGTTGATTCCGTTTGTGTACAAGCCGATACCGGTAACGATGTTCGTTCCGCCTTGGGGGGTTTCCAGCAGGGGCTTAGGACTGCCAACTCCCTGAAACGCCGCAGTAGAATCC
>Ga0210391_10002673_pt1 | contig 15345 bp, 13 predicted proteins | sample IncBWC12OmetaG_FD_160573 | JGI IMG/M metagenome (GOLD analysis project Ga0210391, IMG submission 160573) | Forest soil microbial communities from Barre Woods Harvard Forest LTER site, Petersham, Massachusetts, United States - Inc-BW-C-12-O ... | reverse complement strand
GAGGCCGCCGACGGCATTCTGCGCATTGCCGCGACCACGATGTCCTATGCCGTCAAAGGCGTGACCACCGAGCGCGGTTTCGATGCCGGCGATTTCGTGATGTTTGCTTATGGCGGCGCGGGACCCCTGCACGCAGTCGAGGTCGCCCGCGAGATCGGCATGCGCAAGGTCATCGTGCCGCCGGCGCCGGGCGTGTTCTCGGCTTTCGGTATGCTGTTCTCCGATCTGCGTTACGATTTTGTGCGCACCTGGTTCACGTCGCTCGACGACGCGCCGTTCGAAGACATGGAAGAGGTATATCGCGCGCTGGAGCACCAAGGCCGCGACGCCATCGCCGGCACCTCGGTCAAGCCGCAGCGCATCGAAATCAAGCGCGCGGCGGATATGCGTTATGTCGGTCAGGAGCACGCGGTAACGGTCGACCTGCCGATGACGGTTTTCGCGCGCAAGGATCGCAAGGCGATCAAACGGCATTTCGACGCCATGCACGCCCAGCGTTACGGCACTTCGGCGCCCGAGGAGCGCGCCGAGATCGTCAGCCTGCGATCGACCGTGACCGGACTGATGCGCAAGCCGCCGCAAGGCAAGATCGCGCGCGGCCAAAGAACTCCGCCGCAAGCCGCATTCGGCGGCAAGCGGCCGGTCTATTACGCCGGGCGTTTCCACAGCACGCCGACTTATCGGCGCGCGGCCTTGCTGTCCGGCAACCGCATCAAGGGACCGGCGCTGATCGAGGAATACGCTTCGACCACGGTCCTGATGCCGGGCGATAGGCTCGAGGTCGATCAATTCGGCAATCTGGTCATTGCGGTGGCGGGAGGCCGCTAACTTTCTTGCCCGCGACGGTGTGGGGAAAGCTAGAGTGGGTTGGTCAGGCGAGCGCCGAGGCTGATCACGCGGACAAAGATCAGGCCGATAAATCGCCAACGGGAGGAGATGCCATGAAAATTCGCCGCCGCCATTTTCTGCATCTGGCCGCGAGCGCTGTCGCGCTGCCGGCCGTCTCGCGCCTCGCCTTTGCGGAAAACTATCCGACCCACCCGGTGCGTATTATCGTCGGCTTCGCGGCCGGTAGCACGACTGACATTCTCGCGCGCTTGATGGGGCAGTGGCTATCGCAGCGGCTCGGCCAGCAATTCATCATCGAGAACCGGCCTGGCGCCGGCGGCAATCTCGGCGCCGAAACGGTCGTGAATTCAACGCCGGACGGTTATACGCTGCTCATGGTGCCGCCGGCGGTCGCTGCCAATGCCGCGCTTTACCCGCATCTGGGCTTCGACTTCATTCGTGACACCGCGCCGGTCGCCGGCGTGGTGCGCGTGCCAAACGTCGTCGAGGTCAATCCCGCCGTTCCCGTAAAAACCATTCCGGAGTTGATTGCCTACGCCAAGGCCAATCCGGGCAAGCTCAGCTTTGCCTCGGCCGGCATCGGGACGGCGAGTCACCTGGCGGGCCAGTTGTTCAACAAGATGACCGGCCTCAATCTGCAGCACGTGCCGTACCGCGGCGATGGGCCGGCGATGGCCGATCTCATCGCCGGTCACGTTCAGGTCGGGTTCGCGACCATGACGGCGTCGATCGCCTATATCCGCGCCGGCCGGTTGCGCCCGCTGGCGGTGACCACGCTGCAACGCTCCGACGCGTTGCCGGATGCCCCTACCGTCAGCCAATTCGTGCCCGGCTTCGAGGCAAGTTCATGGTTCGGCATCGCCGCGCCCAAGGGCACGCCCGATGCCATCATCGAAAGCCTGAACCGGGAAATCAACGCCGGCCTGGCCGACGCCACGATCAAGGCGCGCCTCGCCGACATGGGCGGCATGGAGCTCGCCGGCTCGCCGGCCGATTTCGGCAAGCTCATCGCCTCTGAAACCGACAAATGGGGCAAAGTTATTCGCGAGGCCGGCATCAAAGCGGAATAGAATTGCGCAATGAAACTTTCTCGCCGCAATTTTTTGCCTCTGGCGACGGGTGCCGCCGTCGGTCTCGTCGCCGTATCGCAAACCGCACGGGCGGATAATTATCCCTCGCGGCCGGTCCGCCTTGAGGTCGGCTTTCCCGCCGGCACTTCCTCCGACATCACCGCCAGGCTGATCGCACAATGGCTATCCACGCGGCTCGGCCAACAAGTCATCGTGGAAAATCGGACGGGTGCAGGCACCAATGTCGCCGCCGACTCCGTCGTGCACGCGTCGCCCGACGGTTATTCGCTGCTCTGGGTCACGCAGACAAATGCGATCAACGCCACCCTTTACAATAACCTCGATTTTGATTTCAGCCGGGACATCGAGCCTGTCGGATGCATCATCCGCGTTCCGGCCGTGATGATGGTCAATCCCGCCGTTCCGGCCAAATCGGTCCCCGAGTTCATTGCCTACGCCAAGGCCAATCCCGGCAAGATCAATATGTCATCGCCCGGCATCGGCAGCGTGAACCACATTCTTGGCGAGCTGTTCATGATGATGACAGGTGTCAAGCTCGTTCACGTTCCCTACCGCAGCAGCCAGTTTCCCGATCTGCTCGCCGGTCAGGTGCAGATCACTTTCAATCCGACGCCGGCCTCGCTCGATTTTATAAGAGCCGGCAAGTTGCGCGCTTTGGCGGTCACCAGCGCGGCCCGCCAGGATGTGTTGCCCGGCATTCCAACGGTCGGCGAATTCGTACCGGGCTATGAGGGCTATGCCTGGTTCGGGATCGGGGCACCGAAGAATACGCCGACCGATATCGTCGACAGGCTAAACCGTGAAATCAACGCCGGCCTTGCCGATCCACAATTGAAAGGCCGGCTGCTCGATCTCGGCGGGGTGCCGACCCCGATGTCGCGCACAGAATTCGGTACATTCATCGCATCGGAGACCGAGAAGTGGGCCAGGGTCGTCCAGTTCTCGGGTGCAAAACCGGAGTGACCCGGCGCGCCGGGATCAGTCGTCACAGGAATTGGCAATTGAGATGAAGAGCAAGGCGAGAATGAAGGGAAGGTCCCGAGCCAAGGCCGATCCGGTCGTTACCGAGATCGTGCGCAACGGCGTCATCGCGGTGACTGAGGAAATGAAGACCAACCTCATGCGCACCGCCTACAACATCATCATCTACGAGGCGCTGGATTTCACCACCGGCCTGTTCACGGCGGAAGGCGAAACGGTTTCCATCGGCATCGGGCTGCCGATGTTCATCCGCGGCATGGCGGAGACGGTGAAGGCGAAGATCAAGCATTTCGGCCGCAACGCCATCAAGCCGGGGGACATCTACGTCACCAACGACTCCTATCTCACCGGCAGTCACCTCAATCACGTCACGCTGACGCTGCCGATCTTCCACAAGGGGACTCTGGTCGCCTTCTCCTGCTGCATGGCGCACTGGCTCGATATCGGCGGCACGCTTGGCGGCATGACGACCGATATTTTTTCCGAAGGTCTGCAAATCCCGATTTTGAAATTGCACGACCGCGGCAAGGTCAACGACACGCTGATCGAGGTCATCAAGCAGAATATGCGGCTGCCGAGCCGCGCCATGGGCGATCTGCGCGCGCAAATCACCGCGGTGAAGACCGGCGAGCGGCGCTTTCTCGAACTGGTCGACCGCTACGGCCGCGACGAGGTTCTAGGCGCCATCAAAGCCATCATGGATCATTCCGAGGCGATGGCGCGGGCACGCACGCGCTCGATTCCGGACGGCGTCTATGAGGCGGAGTCCTATATGGACGACGACGGCATCGACATCGGCAAGAAGGTGCCGATCAAAGTGCGTGTCATCGTCAAGGGCGACGAGATGACGGTGGATCTGTCGGAAGTCTCGCGCCAAGTGCGCGGCTTCTACAATTCCGGCATTACCACCGGCTACGCCTGCTCGCAGGTGGCCTACAAGTGTCTGACCTCGCCGACCGATTATCCGATCAATGACGGTTCGTTCCGCAGCCTCAAAGCCATCGTGCCGCCCGGACGCATCATCAGCGCCGTGCGGCCGGCGCCAATGCGCTGGTGGATGACCTATCCGATGACTATCGTCGATACGGTTTTCAAGGCGCTCGCCCCGGTGATTCCGGATCGCGTCATTGCCGGCCATCACGCCGATCTTCTCATCGCGGCTCTGCACGGCATCAATACCAAGACGTCGGAATTTTTTCTCGCCAATTTCGGACCACTCGGCGGCGGCTGGGGCGCCAAGCGCAGCGAGGACGGCGTGTCCGCGACCGTCTGCATCAATGACGGCGATACCCATAACGGTCCGAGCGAGCAGTCCGAGGTCAAATTCCCGATCGTCGTCGAGCGCTATGCGCTCGTTCCGGATTCCGGGGGCGCCGGACGTCACCGCGGCGGCCTTGGCGTCGAGCGTGTGGTGCGCGCGCGCGTGCCGATGACGTTCAACACCCAGGTGGAACGCGCGCATTGCAAGCCGTGGGGCTTGGACGGCGGCGGCGATGCAACCGGCAACGAAGTGGCGTTGCGGATCGACAGCCGCTGGAAGACCGATTTTCCCAATGCCAAAGTGCTGGTGGCGATGCTGAAAACGGGCGACGCATTCCGGCTACGCTCGGGCGGCGGCGGCGGTTATGGCTCGCCGCTTGACCGACCGGCAACCGATGTCGCGGCGGACGCGGAGCAGGGTTATATCTCGCTTGAGGCGGCTAAGGAGCTTTATGGCGTCGTGCTGGACCCGGAGAATTTCGCGGTTGATATCCCCGCCACAGAGCAGGCGCGGGCATCGCTGCGCGCAGTTGTGCTGCGCCGGCCGGCTTGATCCGCGCTTCTTGCGCCTCAATTTTGCATCGCCATATTAACGTCAGGTCGAACGGGACGTTCCGTGCGGCCGCGGGGTGCCGTAAGGGCCCCACAAAGTCGCTTATTAAGGACTTTGACCATGTCCAGGGTTTCGTCGCTATCAAGTCCCTTTCTGCTTGGCTTCGACGAGATCGAGCGCGTGCTCGATCGGGTCGGCAAGGCGGCGGACGGTTATCCCCCCTACAATATCGAGCGGGTGCCGCGCGACGGGAACAGTCCCGAGCGCTTGCGAATTACCCTTGCGGTGGCGGGTTTCACCCGCGACCAGCTTGATGTCACCGTAGAGGAGAGCCAACTCGTCATTCGTGGTCGCCAGCAGGACGACAAAAGCCGCCAATACATCCATCGCGGCATAGCCGCACGCCAATTCCAGCGCACTTTCGTGCTGGCGGACGGCATGGAAGTGTTGGGGGCAGACTTGAAAAACGGATTGCTGTCGATCGACTTGGTGCGCCCCCAGGCGGACCGCATCGTTAAATCGATCTCAATCAAAGACTGCGATTAAAGAAACCCATAAGGACTCGACCAAAGTCATGGAAAGGAGTCGAGGGCCATGAACGATATGAACCGTGACGATATGAACCATACCGAACTTAAGATCGATATGTCTCCCGAAGCGCTCGCCCATCTGGGCGATGGCCGCATCGCTTATGTGAAGACCATCCGTTCCGAGGATGTCCGCGCGCTGTTTCCGCAGGCCGAGATGCCGCAAATGCCGGCCGGCCGGACGCTATTCGCGCTGCACGCCGCCGACGGCACGCCGATCATGCTTACCGACAGCCGCGAGGCGGCGGTCGCCAATGCCTGGAGTCAGGAACTCGAGACCGTTAGCGTGCATTGATCGAGATCAATCGGAGATACGGAATCGGAACGGGGCCGTTACGGCCCCGTTTTATTTTGCATTCTTGATTACTGAATGCTGGTAAGCGATCCGTTGCTTATGCTGCTACGCAGCGGAAGCCGATGGCATGGCCAGCACCGCGTAAAGCGATTCGGCATCGTGCGAGCCGCGCAATTTGTGCGCGACGGTCGGGTCGCGTAACAGCCGCGCGATCCGGGCCAGGGCTTTGAGGTGATCGGCGCCGGCGCCTTCGGGTGCGAGCAGCAGAAAAATCAGATCGACGGGCTGGTTGTCGAGGGCGTCGAAATCCACCGGCCGGTCGAGCCGGGCAAACAGGCCGAACAGGCGGCTGAGACCCGGCATCTTGCCGTGCGGAATGGCGATGCCGTTGCCGACCGCAGTGGAACCGAGTTTTTCGCGCTGCATCAAGATATCGAAGATCGCCCGCTCGTTTTGTCCGCTCAGTATGGCCGCACGCGCGGCGAGCTCGTGCAGCACTTGTTTCTTATTGTTGACTTTGAGCGCCGGGAGAATCGCGTTGGGCGCGACGAGGTCGATAAGCGGCATGAACGGAACCTAAAGCTGCGGGCTTAGTGCCTAACGCTTATTGTCAATTTGGGTATTATCGGTTTTGAGCATGATCTCTATGCGAAAACCGGAACCCGTATTTCCGGATCAGGCTCAAAGGCGGCGGAACATAGGGAGCCCCCGCAACCGCGTCAATGGCCATCCGCGCCGGCCAATGCCGGCGGATCGATCCAGCCGAAATGCCCGTCGGCGCGGCGGTAAACAATATTGATTCCGCCATGCGCGGCATGCCGAAAGACAACAACCGGTGCGCCAGTCATGTCGAGTTCCGTCACCGCATCGCTGACCGAGAGTCGCTTCAGGGCCGTGGTCGATTCCGCGATGATAACGGGAGTGAACGCACCGCTCTCGGTTTCGCCCTCGTCTTCGGGCGCGGCAATGATGTAGCTTGCGGCATCGATCGATGGTTCGTCGTTGCGCTCGGCGCGGTGGTCCTTGAGCCGGCGATGATAGCGGCGCAAACGCTTTTCGATCCGCGCGGCCGCCTGGTCGGCGCTGGCATAGGCATCGGGGGCGATGCCTTCGGCGTGCAGCGTTATCTTGGAATCGAGATGAATGGCACATTCGGTGCGGAAGCCGAAGCCGTCCTTGGCCAGCGTGACGTGGCCGGAATAGCCTCCATCAAAGTACTTACCCAGGGTCTCGGCGATCCGATCGTTGATCCGCTCGCGCAATGCGTCGCCGACGTCGAGATTCTTGCCTGACACGCGAAATGACATGAGGACCTCTTCGGACAGCCTGTTGTGAGAAAGTTCTTTTGGCCGCCTTAACACGACCTAGGCATCGCCGAGCGCCGCGTCAACGCGGCACTAGCTCGTGGCCGCAGCCTGCTTTTCGCGCCGCCGCTGCACCGATGAGGGGATGCGCATTGCCTCGCGGTATTTCGCCACCGTGCGCCGCGCGATGTCGATGCCGGCTTCGCGCAGCTTTTCCACCAGGGTGTCGTCGGACAGGATATCGGTCGAGTTCTCGCCGTCGATTAATTGCTTGATACGGTGCCGCACCGCCTCCGCGGAATGCGCTTCGCCGCCATGCGCCGCCGCGATCGCCGAAGTGAAGAAGTATTTCAGCTCGAAGATGCCGCGGGTCGTCGCCATGTATTTGTTGGCGGTCACCCGCGATACCGTCGATTCATGCATGCCGATGGCTTCGGCGACGGTCTTGAGATTGAGCGGGCGCAGATACTCGACGCCACGAGCAAAGAACGCATCTTGTTGGCGTACGATTTCGTTCGACACCTTAAGGATGGTGCGGGCGCGCTGGTCGAGCGCGCGGACAAGCCAGGTGGCGCTTTGCAGGCATTCGGCGAGATAGGATTTCTCGGTGTCACGCCGTGCGGTCGTTGAGACCTCGGCGAAGTAGCGCTGATTGACGAGCACCTTGGGCAGAGTGTCGGTGTTGAGTTCGACGATCCATGCGCCATTGGGCGCGGGCCGCACGAAAACATCCGGCACGATCGGCTGCACCGGCACCGAACCGAAAGCCAGGCCAGGTTTCGGATTGAGCGCCCGGATTTCGGCGATCATCTCGGTCAGGTCCTCATCGCCGATGCCGCAGATCTTCTTCAAGGCGGCGTAATCGCGGCGGGCAAGAAGATCGAGCCGCCCCACCAGCGCCTGCATGGCCGGATCGAAGCGATCGCGCTCCTTGAGCTGGATCGCCAGGCATTCGGCGAGATCGCGCGCGCAAATGCCGGGCGGGTCGAAGGTTTGCAAGACGGCGAGAACGGCCTCGACCTCGGCCAGCGAGGTGCCGAGCTTTTCCGCCGCCGCGGCGACATCGCCGGCGAGATAACCGGACTCGTCGACCAGATCGATCAGATATTGCGCGATCATGCGCCGCACCGGATCGGCAATGGCCAGCGCCATCTGCTCGCGCAGCCAGTCCGCCAGCGTCGTCTCAGCGGACACGAAGGCCTCGGGATTGTAATCGCCCTCGTCGCGGCCGCCTGTGCCGGTGCCGGCCCATTCCGAATAGCCTACGGGTATGTCCGAACTGCGCGGGCGGATCTGCTCATTATCGTCAGGCGACGTGTCGTCGAGGGGGCTCTCGCGCCGCTCCTCGCTGCCTAAATTATGGGCATCGCCGTCCTGGCCGTTGAGGGCCTCGCCGCTCTCAGCCGGCGCGCTATCCGCCGATTTCGCGCCATTCGCCTCTCCGGGCGCACCCTCGCTCTCCGCGCTGTTATCGAGCAATGGGTTCCGCTCGAGCTCGGCTTCGACATAGGCGACCAGATCGAGATTTGAGAGCTGCAGCAGCTTGATGGCCTGCATCAGCTGCGGCGTCATCACCAGCGCTTGGCTCTGCCGGATCAGAAGTCGTTGCGAAAGCGCCATGGCGGCCTAAATTGGTCCGATTCTTGCTTGTCTCTCCCTTGTACAGCAGTTCCGACGCCCTGTCGTCAACCCATTTCCATCACGCTTAAAGGCGGAATTCCTCTCCCAAATAGAGCCGGCGCACCTCGGGATTGTTAACGATATCGTCGGCGCGGCCTTCCATCAGCACTTCGCCGGAATAGATGATGTAGGCCCGGTCGGTGAGCCCCAGTGTCTCGCGGACATTGTGGTCGGTGATCAGCACGCCGATGCCACGATTGGTCAGGTGCCGCACCAGCGCCTGGATGTCGCCGACGGCAATCGGATCGATGCCGGCGAACGGCTCGTCGAGCAGCATGTAGCTCGGTCGCGTCGCCAGCGCCCGGGCGATCTCGACGCGGCGGCGCTCGCCGCCGGACAGCGCGATTGCCGGCGTCTTGCGCAAGCGGGCGATGTTGAATTCCTCAAGCAGCGAATCGAGATCCTGCTGGCGCCGCCGTGGATCGGGCTCGACCACTTCCAGCACGGCGCGAATATTATCTTCGACCGACAGTCCGCGAAAAATCGAGGCTTCCTGCGGCAGATAGCCGATGCCAAGCCGCGCGCGCTGGTACATCGGCAAGGGCGTAACGTCGGCGCCGTCGAGCTCGATGCGCCCCTGGTCGGCCTTTATCAGCCCGGTGATCATATAGAATACGGTTGTCTTGCCGGCGCCATTGGGGCCAAGCAGCCCGACCGCCTCACCCTGGCGCACATAGAGACTCACGCCCTTCACGACTTTGCGGCCGACGAAAGTTTTTTCCACGCCGTGGACGGCAAGCAGGCCCCTGCGCTCGCCCGGCGCCGCACCATTGCGGTCAGCACGGCGGCGCGGCCGCACGATGCGCTGTCCGTTTTGCGGTCCGTTGAGTGGGTTCGGCTGGCGCCGCGCCTGCGCCGGGGGCGAAATCGGGGCCGGTGTCGGTTCGGGCAGTGGCCGCGGCGGCGCAGCTTTAACGCGGGCCTTTTCCGCCGGCGCCGGCAGGCTGGCGATATCTACGTAGATATTGCTGATGGGTCCGCCCATCGTTTCCAGATTGATCCTTTCGAGATCGATTACGGCATCGCCGCGCGGCGGGGCGCGGCGGGGCGCTGGAGCGCGACGGCGAAAATATGAAAGTAAGTCTGTCACGCCGATCTCGGAAATCTCGCCTGACGAAGCCGAATTCTGCCTAGCTCGCTGAGTTTAGCTGATATTCTTCACCTATGGAGCCGGCGCTCAATTGGTGCGGCCCGGCCCGATGGTCATGAAATTCGTCGGGCCGCCGTTCTGGCCCTTGCCGGGCTGGATCAGCGCGCGGACGCGGCCCGGTCCAGGGGCACCGGCTCCGGCGCCGCCATTGCTGCTGCCCGACTCGACCCGGGCGTTTCCCGTGACCATGTCGACCACGACCTTTTCGCCGTGGATGACGTTCTGGCCCTGGCTGACCACGACGTTGCCGCTCAAAGTGATGGTCTTGGTTTTCAGATCGTAGATGCCGAGATCGCCGCTCGCGTTCTGGTCCTTGGTGATGACGGTGACGCCGCCGCGCGCCTCGATGCGGCGGATATTCTGTGCGCCCTGCGGCATGCCGGGTGTCGACTTGGTGGTGGTAACCGGTGTCGCATTGCCGCCGATGCCGACCTCCTGGCCATAGAAAACGACGAGGCTCTGGCATTTCATCGTGGTATCGCCCTGCACCACCTGCACATTGCCGGAAAAGGTCGCGGTCTTCGACTTGTCACGAACTTCGAGCGTCGCGGCCTCGATCTGAACTGGCTGGTCCTTGTTGTGGTCTTGCGCGAGGCCTGGAAACGCCCCCGGCGCGGCAGACGGCTCCTGTGACGCGGCCGACGTTGCGACAGTCAGCGCCGCCAGGGCGGCGCAAAGTGTGAGGCGGAACATCATTGATCGCTCGGCTTGGTGGTTGGATTGGCGGTTTCTGCGGACGCACCGCCAGTTTCCTTGTTCGGCTGCAGGGTCATCGCCACGCCGCTGAAGCGGACCACGCTGCCGTTATCGGCGATATCGAGCTGCTGGGCGTTGAGAAAGCCGTTGAGCATTTTCACCGCGACCGGCTTGTCGGAAATCACGTTACCTTTACGCACATCGATCACCGCTTCGCTGAGTTGTCCCTCATAGCCGGTCGACGACACCAGATGGATGTCGTCCTTGAGCGTCAATATTTCAGACTTGACGTCATAGACGCCGGAAGCGGCCGTCATCTCCACGCTGCTTTTGTCTTGCATCTCCATCTTGGCGTGAAGCTTTTCGAGTTCGACAAAATTAGGCTTGGTAATGTCTTGCGCCGCGGCTTCCGCGGAAAATTCATAGGCACGGGAATCGAGCGTGAACCCGGTGAGCCGCGGCGCTTCCATGGTGATCTTGGTGCCGTGGATCACAAGCTTGCCGAGATCGCCCGGCAGCCGGAAGCCGCCGATCGGCGGCATGTAGTCGATGACCACGACCGTCAATAGCAGGGCCGCGATGCCGATGGGCACGCCGATGCGCAGCAGCCGCACCCGCCGGCTATGCCGGAGCGCCGCCCGATAAGCCCGCTCGAAATTACCGCGGGAACCGGTCGAAAGTCCGCTCGCCGCGTTCTCGGGATAGACAATGGCCAAGCGAGTATCCCTTGCGCGTCGCCCTGATTCCGACCTTAGACCATGGTTTGAGCGGCTTTGTCTTGCAAAAATCACCCGTAAAATTCGCGGCGAGCGTGGGCCCGGCAGGGCTGGACCCCGACAAGGGCTGCGGTCCGCTCGGCTAGGAATGCGCGAAAATATCGTCGGCGGCAAAGCCGGCAAGGTCGAGCCGGACCCGATCGGGCAGGAAGCGGAAACAGGCGGCTGCGAGCGGCTCGCGGCCCTCGCGCGCCAGCATGGCGTCGAGCCTGTCCTTGAGCGCATGCAGGTGGGTAACGTCGGCTGCGGCGTAAGCCACCTGCGCCTCGGCGAGCTCGGGGGCGCCCCAGTCGGAGGATTGCTGCTGCTTGGAAAGATCCTGCCCCAGCAATTCGCGCACCAAATCCTTAAGGCCGTGCTTGTCGGTGTATGTGCGGACCAGCCGCGACGCGATCTTGGTGCAGTAGACTGGCTCCGGCATTACGCCGAAGGCCTTGCACAGCATGCCGAGATCGAACCGCGCGAAATGAAAAATCTTGAGCAGATTCGTGTCGGCAAGAAGCCGCATCAGATTGGGCGCCGCATTCGGCGCGTCCTTGGCGTGCGGCGGAATCTGCACCACATCGGCGGAGCCGTCGCCGGGCGACAGTTGCACCACGCACAACCGGTCGCGGTCGAGATCGAGCCCCATTGTTTCGGTGTCGATCGCGACAGCGCGCGAACTCGCACTCAGGTAGCGCGATAGCTCCGGCAGGTCGCCGCGATGGAGACGGATGGTTGGCATGCGCGCGTGTTATCGCCCGCGTTGCCGCCAATTCCAAGGGCTTGATGCGTCCGACGCGGAAACCCGCGTAAGGGGGAAAACACCGTCCTCTCGAAAGCAACGAAAAGGGGAAATTGTTTCGTTGTCTCCGCGCCAAAATGAGAAAATTCCTTCTTATTTTCCGTCCGTTATTGCGCTTGTAGAGAATAGACTTCTATCTAAGGGGTCTGTCTGGGCGTTCAGGAGCCTCGCATGTCGCGTGCGGTTGCCATTCCCAATACCGCGCCGTTCTCGGAAGAAGACGTCGAACTGCTCAATCGCGTGGTCGGCCCCGCGACTGCGGTGCAGCGGGCGTGGCTGGCTGGCTTCCTCGCAGGCGCTGAGCAGGCGGCCGGCGTCGAGCATGCGGCAGGCGGCCAGCGGGCCGCGGCGGCATCGGCTACGGAGCCTCTCACCATCGTCTATGCCAGCGAGTCCGGAAATTCCGAGAAGCTCGCCGGCGACATGGCCCGGCAGTCGCGCAAGCTCGGCCTCAAGCCGACGCTGATCGACATGGCCGAGCTCGATCTCGCGGCTCTCAAGGCGGCATCGCGGCTCGTCGTCATCGCCGCCACCTGGGGCGAGGGCGAACCGCCCGGACGGGCCGCGCGCGTTTATGCCGAATTGATGCAAGAAAGTGCGCCGCGCCTCGACGGCGTCGAATACGGCGTTCTGGCGCTTGGCGACACCGCTTACGCGGAGTTCTGCGCTGTCGGCAAACGCATCGACGAACGGCTCGCCGAGCTCGGCGCCAAGCGGGTAGTCGAGCGTATCGATTGCGATCTCGACTTCGCCGAACCGGCCGGCAATTGGATCTCAACCGCGCTGAAAACGCTGACGCCGCCGGACACCGCACGCAGCCGCGTGATCGAAGTCGATTTTGGCGGCAATGCCGCGACAAAATCTAATCCCGGCATCGTCGAGGCCGAGATCATCGAGCATCTGAATCTGAATTCGTCGCGCTCCGACAAGGAAACGATTCACCTGGCGCTCGCTTTCGACGGCGCCGTGCCGGCCTATGAGCCGGGCGATTCGCTCGATCTCTATCCCGAGAACGACCCGGGCTATGTCGATGAACTGCTGGCGCTGGCGCAACTGGCGAAAGACGACGCGTTACGCGGGGAACTTCTCACCAATCGCGACGTGACGACGCTCTCCGTCAAGACGCTGGAATCCTATGCGGCGCTCACCGGCCATGAGCGCGTCAAGGCGCTGATCGCCGAGGGGCAGGCGCGCGATTGGGTCGCCGGGCGGCAGCTCGTCGATCTGATCTCAAGCTTTCCGGCCACGCTCGGCGCCGAGCAATTGCGTACGCTGACCCGGCCGCTTGCCCCGCGCGCCTATTCCGTCGCGTCCTCGCGCCGCGAATTCGCCGACGAAGCGCATCTTCTCGTCTCACCGGTGCGTTACGATTCCCACGGCCGGTCGCGCAAAGGCATCGCCTCCAATTACGTGGCCGAGCGCCTTAAGCGCGGCGACCGCGTGCGCGTAAAGCTGCGGCCCAACCGCCATTTCGCGCTGCCCGATCCCGGCCGCGACATCATCATGGTGGGCCCCGGCACCGGCATCGCGCCGTTCCGCGCCTTCATCCAGGAACGCCGGGCTGCGGGAGCCAAGGGCAAGAATTGGCTGTTCTTCGGCGATCGCCGTTTCACCCATGATTTTCTCTATCAGCTTGAATGGCAGGAAGCGCTGCAAGACGGTTCGCTCGCCCGGATGGACGTCGCCTTTTCACGCGACCGGCCGGAGAAAACCTATGTGCAGCACAAGATGTGGGACCGCCGGCGCGAACTGATCGATTGGCTCGACAATGGCGCGCATTTCTACGTCTGCGGCGACGCCAAGGCGATGGCGAAAGATGTCCGGGCCACGTTGACGCGCGCCTATGCCGACGTGAAGTCGCTGGCGCCGGAGGCGGCCGACGCGGTCGTTGCGGGCCTGGAGCGCGAGAAGCGCTACCTGCAGGACGTCTACTGATCGGCTCTGCCGATGCCTGATCGGATTGGAATATCATGACCGACGATGTTTCGCGCAACGAGCGCATCAAGGAGGCGAGCGACTATCTGCGCGGCACGCTGGCGCACGGGCTAACCGAGGAGATCACCGGAGCCATCGCCGAGGACGATCAGCAGCTGGTCAAATTCCACGGCATGTATCTGCAGGACGACCGCGACCTGCGGCCCGAGCGCACGCGCAAGAAAATGGAAAAGGCCTTTGCCTTCATGATCCGCATCCGCATTCCCGGCGGTGTGCTCTCGCCGCAGCAATGGCTGGCGCTCGATAAGGTGGCGCGCGATTACGGCAACGGCACCATGCGGCTGACCACGCGGCAGACCGTACAGCTGCACGGTGTGATCAAATCGAACTTGAAATTGACGATGAAGGCGATTGACGATGCGGTGCTCAATTCCATCGCCGCCTGCGGCGACGTCAATCGTAACGTCATGTGCGGGGTCATTCCGGAGCAGTCGCGCGCGCATGCCGGCGCACTGGCGCTGGCGCGTGCCATTTCCGAGCGCCTGACGCCGCAGACGCCGGCCTACCGTGAAATCTGGCTCGACGGCGAGAAGATCGCCGGCGGCGAGGAAGATGTGGTCGAGCCGATCTACGGCAAGACTTACCTGCCGCGCAAATTCAAAATCGTCGTCGCGGTCCCGCCCTCGAACGACGTCGACACGTTCGCCCACGATCTCGGCTTCATTGCCATCGTCGACGCGGCCGGCGACGTCGCCGGCTGGAATGTCACGGTCGGCGGCGGCATGGGCATGACGCATGGCGAGCCGGAAACCTATCCCTGCGCGGCCCAGCTTCTGGGTTTTTGCGAGACCGACAACGCCGTGGCGGTCGCCGAGGCGGTTGTCACCGTGCAGCGCGACTGGGGCGATCGTAAGAACCGCAAGCACGCGCGGCTCAAATACACCATCGAGGACCGCGGCCTCGATGCATTCCGCGCCGAGGTCGAGCGGCGCGCCAAGGTGACGCTGGCGCAGGTTCGATCGTTTCAATTTACCTCTACCGGCGACCGCTACGGTTGGAGCGACGCCGGCGGCGGCAAAGCGCATCTCACTCTATTCGTGCAGAACGGCCGACTCTTCGACCAGGACGATGCGGCGCAATTATCGGCGATGCGGCGCATTGCGGAACTCCATGACGGCGAGTTCCGTCTCACGCCGAATCAGAATCTCGTGGTCGCCAATGTGCCGACGGAAAAGCAAACTCAGATCGAGGCGATAGCGCGCGAAGCGCAGTTGCTCGCGCCGTGGTCGGGACTGCGCCGCAACGCGATGGCCTGCGTGGCGCTGCCGACCTGCGGCCTCGCGCTGGCCGAGAGCGAGCGCTATCTGCCCGAGCTTTTGGACGTGCTCGATGGGCGGCTTGCGG
>Ga0210391_10002672_pt1 | contig 15346 bp, 18 predicted proteins | sample IncBWC12OmetaG_FD_160573 | JGI IMG/M metagenome (GOLD analysis project Ga0210391, IMG submission 160573) | Forest soil microbial communities from Barre Woods Harvard Forest LTER site, Petersham, Massachusetts, United States - Inc-BW-C-12-O ... | reverse complement strand
GGGTATGCCGAAATTCCGCGAGCGGTTTCCAATCGGGCGAATTCCAGTTCTCGATATCGACGGCGACCTGGTGCCCGAGTCCCAAGTAATCGCGGAATATCTCGAAGCGATCTATCCCGAGCCTTCGCTGCTGGGAGTCACCCCGCGCCAAAGCGCGCATATCCGCACGCTCGCCCGCCTTGGTGATACCTACCTCATAAGCAGCACGTTGATGCTGGCGCGTCAGACCGGCGCCATGTCCCGTCTGACACCCGCGGCGGCACGCAGCGATGGTGTCAGCGACCGGCTCGTGGGCGAGGTGGTGCGCAACCTCAAGGCACTCGACAAGTTCATCGGGACAGCTGGCTTCGCCTATGGCGGCCGCATCACGCTGGCGGATTGCGCGCTCGTGCCGGGACTCTACTGGGTCGAGAAGGTCCTGGCGGCCGTCGGCGTCGAGACGCCGCTTCCGGCAATCGCCGGTTCTCAAGGCGGCCGGGAGGAGTTTCGATCACGTTGTGCGCGCCGGCGTGTATCTCACGAACATGAGCGACTTTGTCGCGATGAATGGCGTCTACGCCAAGTATTTCAGTCAGCCCTATCCGGCCCGTACGACGATCGCGGTGGCCGCGCTGCCGCTTGGGGCACGCGTTGAGATCGACCTCGTCGTCAAGGCGTAAGGCGACGCACGGAGATTGATGAGGTTGCTCTCTCGTGACATTACGCCGACCGGTGATTCTCAGAAAGCCGCAATTCCTTCATGGGCGAGGACGCGTGCGACCGCAGGTCTTGTGGCGACCCGCTTGGTCATCCGCGTCCAGGCGGGATAGAGCGCCGGCATGTCGAGACCTATGCGTCGACCCCAGTGATAAAATACGAGCAGATACGGGTCAACGACCGTGTACCCGCCGGGCACGGCCCAGTCCCGTCCGTCCGCCAGCAGGCTCTCTATATAGGTGTATTGCTCGCGAACGTTCTGCTCGCCCTTGGCCTTCACAGCCGGGAAATCCTTCTCGTCCGCGACGAAGCGCTGGGTCCGCCAGATCTGGCCGTAGGACATCGCGTGAACGTTACTCGCCAACCAGTTCATCCATTCGATGCACCGAGCCTCGGCCGCCGGCTCATCCGGGAGCAGTGCGGCTGCGGTATTGGTGCGCGCGAGATATACGAGAATGGCGTGGAGCTCCGTTAGCAGGTTCTCGGCGCCGCCAATGCGGCCAGGGACGCCGAGCAGTGCGGGCACCCGCCCTTTGGGGTTGATTGCCCTGTATTGCGGGGTTGCGGTCGCCTCTCCTTGTCTCGGGCCCCGGGAGGAGATCAACTCCAGCTCGTAGGGAGCACCGATTTCCTCAAGTACAATGTGCGCGGCCATCGCACAGGACCCGGGGGAATAGTAGAGGCGATACATAGTGGTCCTTGGTGGTTGAATCCATTGTGCTCGCCGTACCGCAGGTCCTCAATCGTAGCACCATTGGTGAAGTGATTGCCGCGAGCGACCAGGAGGTCTTTGGTGTTCGTGGGAAACCCTACGGACAAGTGTGCGGCCGATCGGGAGGAAAGTGAGATGCAGGAATATCAGGGCGGATGCCACTGCGGCGCTCTCGGAATCATCTATCGCACCGACATCAATCCGATGTACTGGCGCCTGCGGCATGACGGCTGTTCGTTTTGTCGGCGCCATGGCGTGGTTGGGACATCGGACCCGGCAGGCAAATTGTCCGTCAACATCAAGGATCCCGATAAGGTTCGGTACTATCGTTTTGCGCATCGGACCGCCGACTTCTTGATTTGCGGGGAATGCGGCGTGTTCGTTGCCGCAATCACTGACACTGCCCAAGGAAGGCTCGCAGTCGTCAATGCACGCGTACTTGATGGCGTCGCGTTGAATTGGGCCGCGGTAGCCGATGTGCACTTTGATGACGAAAACCCGTCACAGCGAGCCCATCGACGATCCCTGCATTGGACTCCTGTGGTGACGTGAGTGGGCGGCATCTCCAACGGTGAGGCGGTCGCCTGCCGCAGGATTGCCGCGGTCCGTCGGTAGCAATCGGCGTTACAGGGCGCGATTCCGGAACCAGTGGATGGCAAGCAGCAGGCAGCCCGCAGTGAAGCCCAGCGCCCACCAGACCATGGCGGCACTCGGCACCGTGGTGGCAGAAAACGGGCCGACAATTCCGCCGAGCAGCGCCGTAGGCTCGAGCACGTGAACGGCGCGGCGCCAGAGAACGTCGGTCGGGGTCGCAAGACTGATCGCCGTCCCGATGTAGCGCGCATTGTCGTTGCCGACCGCGACCCCGATCTGCTCCACCCAGCCACCGATCACGGCGATGGAATAGATCGCAAAGGCCACAGTGCCGTTGGCCACCGTCTGCAGCCGTACTCCGCCTGCGACGACGATGCTCAGCAGCACGGCCGCCTGGAGAATCATCAGGCTGCTGGCCGCAAGCAGATGCGGCTGGGAAAACCCGGTCAGGAGGCGCATCGTGGCAATGACGCCTGCGACCATGATGAAGATGTACAGCGCGATCATGATCATGTACACGGCCCACTTGCCCAGCACGATGTCGGCCCGGCGAATCGGCTTTGAGGCCAGAGTCTGCATGATGCCGGAGCTGATCTCTCCGGACAGTGAGTCCACCGCCAGCATGATGGCAATGGCGACCGACAGCAGATTGACGGCGTAGAGCCCTACCAGTGTGAAGCCCTGCAGCTGGGCGCGCACCAGAATCAGAGGCAGCGGGCGCGCCGGTCGATGCACGATCAGCAGGAAGTAGACTCCGGCCGCAAACAACAGCAGATACGCGAGCCCGCACGCCAGCGCTGCCGTCACGACACGTCGGCGGCGCGCCTCGAGGAACGTCAGATGGGCGACCGCCAAGAAGCCGTTCACATTCACCCCGGACTCTGGTCCGCGCCCATGACCTCGACGAACCATTCTTCGAGCGACTTGCGATGGCTGCCCAGGCCACGGATCCCGATCCCCTGTTGCACCAGCCAGCGGGCGATCTGCGGTATGGCGTCGTCCGTCGCGGCCTGGATCCGGATGACGTCATGCTCCTGGCGCACATTGTGGCCAAAAGCGCTCAAACCCTGCAGTACCGCCGCGTCAACCCGATCGATGCGCACCTCAATCTCGACCTGCGACGGAGTCTCACGCAGCGACATTTCGCGCACCGTCCGTCCCTGCTTGACGAACACCACCCGGTCGCAGGTCGCCTCCACTTCCCCCAGAAGGTGCGAGTTCAGAAAGACCGTCGTGCCGCGGGTCCGCAGCTCTTCGATGATCTCGCGCACCAGTAGTCGACCCAGCGGGTCGAGGCCCGAGGTAGGCTCATCGAGAAAAACCAGTTCCGGCTCGCCGATCAGGGCCTGTGCGAGGCCGATGCGCTGGACCATCCCCTTGCTGAACTGACGCAGCGGTCGGTGCTGGGCATCCCGGAGATGCACCCGCGCCAGGAGCTCATCGATCCGGTGCCCAAGCACGGGCCTGCGGATGCCCAGCAGCTGGCCGTGCGCGCGCAGGAGCTCGCGCGCCGTGAGACAGTCGTGAAAGCGGAAATGCTCCGGCAGAAACCCTACTCGAGCGCGGGCCGACCGATCCGTCAGGGGTGCCCCGAGCATCGTCCCGCTGCCCCCTGACGGTTCGACCAACCCCAGCAGCATCTTGATCGAGGTCGTCTTGCCGGCGCCGTTCGGGCCGAGGAAGCCGAATACTTCGCCGCGACGCACGTTCAGCCACAGATCGGCCACGGCGACGTTCGCCGCGTACTCCTTGCGCAAGGCTACCGTCTGAATCGCAACATCGTTCATCGTGCCGCTTTATTGCATCGACTGCGCCATCCCGAGCAAGTCCTGCGGCGCGACATTGCCGCTGAGTACGAACACTTCATCCGGTGTCGACCACAGCAGCTGCGATATTGGAAACGACGGAGCGTTTGTCGAGGCGCTGCGACGGATCAGAAGCCCCGGTCTGCCCTGTACGGTCACCTGGAGGAAATTGGTTGCGTCACCCGGTACTGGCACGACGAAGGTGGTGCGCCAATCGATCTGCTGCGCGAACTGATAGGCCTCGGACTTGCCCATGCCGATGACCCGCAGTCCGATTTCCGCCAGACGCGCAAGATCCAGCCCGGCGGGAAGCGAGATATCAGGTTGCCGCGATTCCACCAGGACCACCTGCTGATGCTCCCCCGAATACACCATCTGTACGATCGGATGGACATTGATGTTTACGGTCTTGCCATCCAGATCCGCGGGTACCGGGAGGTCATCGATGGCGAACGCGTCGAGCACCTGCTGCAGTTTCTGACTGCTCGCGGTGACCATCAGGGCCTGTCCGCCCGTCACCGCAATGTTGACGTTGGGCAGAGCCGTCAAATGATACGTCGGCACCAGCACTCGCATGCCCGCCAACGCGCCAGCTTCCTCAGGACTCGCCACCGACTGTGGCGCGGATGGCGCCTTGAGAACCTTGATCTGCTCGGAGAGCATACGGGGCAAATCGAGGCCCGCAGGCCGGGCGAGAGCGTCGATTCGGTCCTTGCGAACCGGAACTGCAACAAAATTCACGACCCGGAATAGATCCAGAAAGGCCTGCGCGCCAGCGCGCATCGATGGCACCGTTACCAGGGAGACCACCAGCGCAAGGGTCGCCGCGACGGCGATCCAGCGTACGCTCCGGCGCGAGCCCGTCAGGCGCGGTGTCTGTTCCAGACTCCTCAGGCGCTCGCGGACCTGCCTGAGCAGGGCAACCCGTGGCTTGCGCAACGCCAGATACATGAATTCGTCTTCCATTTGAGTGCTCCTTGGTCTTTACCAGAGGGCGCGCAGCGCGGTGACCGCACGGTGCAGGATGGTGCCCACGTTCGACTCGCTCAATCCCGTGAGTTCCGCGATGGCCCGATTGGAGGCTCCGCCGCCGTACTTGAGCGCCAGCAGCTCCTGCTCGCGCTCCTCCAGCGTTTCCACCAGCTGGCAGAGCCGCGCGAAGTTCGAACTGACCACGGCGTCTTCCTCCGGGGTACCCTCGGCCGCCACTTCCATGGCGTCCTCGAGGGGCGCATGGGGATGCGAGGTCCGCAGGTGATCCACGGCGACGTTGCGCGCGATTCGCAGCAGCCAGGTCGAAAACCCTGCAAGGTCGCGTCGATAGCGACGCCGATCGCGCCAGGCCTTCTCGAAAGTACGCGACGTCAGGTCCTCGGCCAGGGCTTCGTGGCGCAGCCGGTAGCGCAGGAAATTGTAGACACGGGGGAAATTCTCAGCATAAACCGCGTCCCAATTGGGCTCGGCCATCGATGCACCCCAGAGTGATGCGGATCGGGACAGAATGTTCGTAGCCATCAGGTAACTATACGAACGGGCCCAGGAAGTATCACAGCACGCTGCGCGCCGTGATTGCGTTGACCTCATCGACCCCGCCGAGGGTGGTCATCGCTGCCGATGTTACGCGGCCGTGACTCGGTCCGTTCGCCCCATTCCCGTGACCACGAGCGTCAATATTCCCTGCACCATCAGTGCAGTCCCGATGAGCAGCACGAATCCCTCAAAATGCGGCGCGTTTGTAATGCGTATGACGGCCGCCGCACCCAGAATGGCGATACCCGCAGCGCTCGCCTGGACGAGGGTGCGAGAGAGTGGGCCGCCGTGCCACATCAAAAACCCCACCGTTGAAAGACCCTGAATCACGATGCAGGCCGCGATTGCCGACCGTCCGACGTAGCCGGGGTGTCTCAGGACGTTTTCCATCACCGCCAGCCAAACTGCGGCCACTGCGGTCAGCGCGCACATTCCGGTCAACAAAGCCTTCACTGCGGTTCTCCCCGACATTCCCCGTGGCGACACCTTTATCCCGACTTCCTTTGCATTGTAAAGCAGAGTACTTTGCGACGCAAAGTGATGGGACCGGATGAACGGCCCTTGTGAGGTGCAGTGCAACAAAGGCGGCAGTGGCCGTCGGTCTGCCAGTTATCCGGCCATTGCTGGCCGGATAAGGCCCCATCCGGGATGACTTACTCGCTGATCGCAATCCCACTGAACGCGGCGACACCGATCGGGCTCGACGTCGCCGCCGCGGTGAGGTCACCGTAGGCATCGATGGCGAAGACTGCGACATAGGCGCTGCCACCGGCACTGTAGATCACGGCCAGCCACTTCTTATCCGCGGAGACGGTGATGTCCGTGGGTGACCCTGGCAGAGCGATGGACTTATAGAACACGCCACCTTCCGCATCCGTGAGGAATATGGAAATGGCTTCTCCGGGGGAGTTGGCCGTGTACCAGATGTTGCCTGGCCCCTTGGCCACCCAGCAGGGGGCGTTGGTGGGATATGGCGGCGTCGGTCCGGTGATCGGGAACACGTCCCGACTCTTGTTCACGATGGCGAAGCTGTCGGGACTGTGAGCAGGCGTGAATCCCAGCACGTCATCCCAGAACGCGGCCCCGAGAGGAGTATTGTCCGCCGTGCTGGGCAGTGTCACCGGCGCGCTTGTGCCATTGAGAGCGCCGTCCGACTTGAGCGGGAGCTGCAGGAGGGATCCGGACGTCAGGGTGACGGCGGCCCAGTCCTTGCCGACCGCGATCTGCGCCGCCGAAGGATCGCTCAGGGCAACGACCGCGCCGTCCAGACTGCCTGACGGCCAGGCATGACTTTCAGCGCAATTTGCTCCCACCACGAACAGATGGTCCAAGCGCAGGGCAACTGAATCGGGTTTCTTGCAGTTGGGCGCGAGGCCGATCGTTGCTTCGACGCTGATGAGATTGCGATCGCGAACGAGTTGGCTGACGGTGTTCGAGCCATAGTTTGCGACGGCGCCGAAATCGTCTTTGAACTGCAGAATTCCAGCGTTCCCGCTCGCGCCGCCCTTGCCCCGCGTGGGCAACTGATCGACCAGGGACAGTGAGGGCGTTCCAAACGTATCGAGACTGAACACGACGATCTGATTGGCGCTCGGATCATTGGTGCTCGTCAATACGAGCACTTCGCGGCTGGGCTCCCCGGCAACTGCCACGGCCGCCGCGAGTAAAGCGCTCCCCAGAATGCCGGCGGCGAAGCGGACCTGCGGCCTGGCAATCGTTCGAATAGTCATCACGTTCTCCTGATTGAGACTTTGTAGTGGGTACGGTGTCTTCCGGGCGGCTGGTTGCTGCGATGTGGTGTAGTCTTGAGCCGTTGCTGGCGAGGACTCCGAGGACCCGATTGAGAATAAAGAGCATCGACGGAATGGATATTCGCTACGCGCCGGCAAGAAGTTACGGTGTGGCGCAGCAGCCGGCGAAGAATTCTGGGAATTGAAACCAAAACGTAACTTTTGCGCGCGGTTCAGCGAATACCTATGGAAACCGATCCCAATCCGGAATCGCTGATGACCCGCTACCAGGCGGGTGATTTCGCTGCGGTCACGGCGCTGGTCGAGTGCATGGGCCCGCAGTTGCATCGATTCTTCATGGCGCAGTCCGCGCATCGCAGCGACGCGGATGATCTGTTGCAGGAAACCTGGCTGCGCATCCATCGCGTTCGGCACACCTACCGTCCGGGTGAACCGGTGATGCCCTGGTTCTATGCGATTGCGCGCCGCGTGCGCATCGACCACTACCGCCGGGCGCTCCGCACCACCGCGCGCGAGCGTCCCCTGGATGATAGGACCGATGTCTCGGCGAGCCTCCCCGTGGAGGAGGCTCGCATGGACGATTTAGAAGTGCTGCTGGCGCCGCTTTCCGAGAGTCAACGCGAGGTCCTGCGGATGATGAAAGTGGCGGGGATGTCGCTGGAGGAAGTGGCGCGAGCGACCGCCAGCAGTGTCGGATCAGTCAAGCAAAAGGTGCATCGCGCGTACCGAATCCTCAGGGACAGCATGAATGCGATGGGCGCGAAGCGTGGGTCAAGCCGGGTACTGCCATGACGGATGAGCAAGTCGACAAAGTTCTGCGGAAGGCATCCCGGGTCGCATCGCCGGTCGATCCCGCCTTGCTCAAGCGCATCGCCGAGTCGCTCAGCGGGTCGTTACGGCCGGTAAGACCGTTGCCGCCGAGATGGCTGCTGACGAGCGGGTTGGCGTTGATCTGCGCTCTGGTGGCGGTGACGGCTGCGGCGCATGCCGGCTTTTACGGTGTTGAAAAACTCATGGTGTGGGAGCGGGTGGCGATCTTTTCGACGCTTGCGATCCTGGTGTGGGTGGCGGGCACACAGTTCGTGAGTCAGCTGATACCCGCGAGCCGCCAAGCGCTGCCGGCAGGGGCCTTTGTGACCATCGGCAGCGCTGCGCTGTTGGGTGTGTTCGCACTGGTGTTTTCGGATTACCACACCGATCACTTCATCGCCGCGGGTCTTGCGTGTCTTGGGACGGGCCTGCTGTTTGCAATCCCGGCAGCATTGCTGGGCTGCCTGCTGCTGCGGCGAGGCTATGCAGTGAATCCTGTTGCCGCGGGACTTGCGGGCGGGACCCTCGCGGGACTGTGCGGGGTCACGATGTTGGAGCTTCACTGCGCGAATTTCCAGGCATGGCACGTGCTGGTATGGCACACGGCGGTGCTGCCGGTGAGCGCGGCGGTCGGAGCCTTGGTGGGATATGCGGTGCGGTTGCGAGCGCATGAAGCCTTGGGACGTACCCGGTGATGCGGGCTCGGCGCAGCGGCTGAAGGGCGGATGACAAAAGAGATGTAAGCCCTGAACATTAACTGACAATGCTGCGATTGGTACCGGGATCGATCAAAGGCACAGGGCGGCAACACCGTGCGGGGCAATAATAATTGGGTTTCGCGGGTAAGATTGAGAGGTTTTTCGCGGTCTACTAGTAGTCACATCAGTCCGATCCACTCATTTGAGGAAACAACTCCATGTCCAATTCAGCCAAGTCCACTACCATTGCGATCGGGGCCGTCACCGCGGTGCTGGCGTTGGGTGCCGTCAACACAGCCAGTGCCGCCGACTTCGAAAAGTGCGCCGGCATTGCCGCCGCCGGCAAGAACGATTGCGGGACGCCCGTGAGTTCCTGCGCCGGAACGGTCACTCACGACCGCGACGCTCACGCCTGGGTGCTCGTACCGAAGGGCACCTGCGCAAAAATCGCCGGTGGGGTCGTCACTACCGACCCGATGAATAAGCATGGCGGGAACGGCGGCAAGTAAGTGCGAGTCTGAGCGGGAGGCCATGGGGCCGCATCGGCGCGGGTCCGATGCGCCCCATCGCTGAACTCGACGGTCCGGGTCAAATCGTAGACTGTCCTTTGCTGAGCAAGTGGTCCAGAGAGAGCTTCCCGGGGCCATAGACGCAGAGAAACGCAAGGATCGAACCCCAAAGGATATGTTGCCCCAGCGCCGCCTCCGCACCAGGCGCAAGCAGGACCTGCGCGTAGGAGATCACGGCCATTAAATTGACGCACGACAAACCGATGGCGCCCAGTCGGCTGAACAGTCCTACGACTAGCAGCGTGGGAAAGAACAGTTCACCAAACGTACCGGCATAGGCGGCGACGTGCGGCGGCAGTACCGGCGTGTGGTATTCGTTTTCGAAAAGGTACAAGGTGCTGTCCCAGGACAGAGTCTTGAGGTATCCGGATTTCAGGAACTGCCAGCACACGTACCAACGGGCCGCGAGCGCCGCCAACGGCTGCAGATAATTCAGCAGGCGTGCGGCCACCTCATTCGGAAGAAGCATCCTTTGAATGAACTGTGACATGCGGGCCCTTCCTCTATTCTGCTTTGAGAGCGACTACTTATGCTGACCGGGCTGCGGCCCGGTTTCTTTCATACCGGACACCCATGATCGAATTCCTGGCGAATCTCCCAATCGTTGTTGCCGCCCTGATTTCACTGCTGGCCGGTGCGGCGCTTGCCTCAGTCGGACTTCTGGGCCTGAACAGGCTGCTGCCGCATCGGGTTCGCAGCACACACAACGATGTCTCAGGTTTCATCCTATCTATCGTGGGGGTCATCTATGCGGTCCTGCTTGCATTCATAGCCGTCGCCGTTTGGCAGAACTTTGCCCAGGTCGACGGCCTCGTGCAGACGGAGGCCAATCTGGTGGGAGACCTCTACCGCGACACGGCGGCGCTTCCGGACCGGACGGGAGCCATCTTACGGGATTCGCTGTTTGTCTACGCCGAAGTTGTTGTCCAAGACGAATGGCCGGCACTGGCCGCAGGTCGGACCGACGAGTCGGCGGGCTGGCAGCTGCTGGATAGATTTCATGTCCAGCTGGTCAACTTCCACTCAGTCGACCCCGCCGTGTCCTACATGCAGGCGGATATGGTTCGAACTCTCAATCAGCTGTATGACGCACGGCGAGGGCGTTTCCATGCGGCGACCGCTACTCTACCGGCGATTCTTTGGTGGAATTTACTCGCGGGCGCGGTGATCCTGATGCTGTTTGCGTACCTGTTCGGTGTTCCGCATCTGCTCATGCACGTCGCGATGGTCTCCCTGCTTGGAGCCCTGATCGGACTTGTGTTGCTGCTGATCATCCTTCTGAACGATCCGTTTCGCGGCCGCAGTCATGTTTCGGTCGAGCCGTTCAACCGCCTGGTGCGGTCCGTAGAGACGATGTCCTACCCGCACTCGCACTAGCGTCAGCCGCCGCACTGCCTAGGGTCATTGGCTCAGTTGCGGGCCTGTAAAATCGACGACCAGTCCGGCTAAGACGCCCCGTTGCATCGCTTCTGCGGCATCGAAAACCGGATCGGCGCGGATCGCCGCCTCGACCGCATCTGCCAACGAGACGCTCGCCTGCAGGACGTCAAGAAAAACGTACTCTGCGTCACTGAGCGGATGGAAGACCAAGCTACGGCTGGACCGCGCGATTGCCAAACGCACACCGCCGCTGTCAAGATCGATCCGCTCGTTGTGGATGGACCCATCGGCATGGCTCTGCCAGATCGCCAGACACGGGTAGGGTGAGTCGAACAGGTGGACTGCTGGATGAAGAACGAAATGGAGCTTGTGGTAGTTGGCAGGGGCCACCGTTGCCAATCTTGCGAGATCCAGCGGGGCGTGCTCTGCGGCCGTCAGGGCCATCTGGCACAACCATTCAAGGCGCGCGACGTCGGCTAGATACCGGAACTGATCGGTATTGTGCCGCTGTAGGAGGAATTCTGGAAAGGCCGCACTCACTTGGGCGAGATCACCCGACTGCGATGGGTGAGCCCGTTGCAGTTGTCGCGCCGCATCCTTGAAATAATCCTCGCCAACCAGGCTTTCTATGACGGGAAAGCTTGATCGCAGGCTTTGGATGTAATTCTCGGCCACATTTCTCTGATAGATGCGCAGCCGGTCAGCGGCAGGCACACCGCGGGAGTCGACCAGATCACTTGCTGCGTCTGGCGCACCGCCAAGCAGGCAGCCCATGACGGTCGATTGGAGTTCAGGCAGCGATTTCACGGCAAGCAATCCTCACGGCTTCCGCCTTGTTGGCTTCGGCCTGAAGAACGCTGAAATCAGGTATGTCGGTGTCCCATTCAATCAGCGCAGGGATCGCACCGAAGCGCTTTACGGCTGCCGCATACAGGTCCCATACAGCATCGATGACCGGGCCGTCATGGGTATCGATGAGCACAGATTGGCCGTTCACGTCCGTAGCACGATGGCCGGCGAGGTGAAATTCCTGAACACAACCCACAGGAATGGCCTGAAGGTATTGGTAAGCGTCGAGACCGTGATTGTGCGCCGCAACGTAGATATTGTTGATGTCCAATAGGATTCCGCATCCGGCTTCGGCCGCAACCGCCGCTACGAACGCCCACTCCGGCATCGAGCTCTGCTTGAACTGCAGATAGCTGGAGACGTTCTCAATCAGGATCTGCCGCCCGAGGGCATCCTGGGTGCGCGAAATGTTTCGGCTGACATGGCGCAGGGCCTCTTCGGTGTAGGGCAGCGGCAGCAGATCGTTGGCGAACCGTCCACCCACCGAGCTCCAAGAGAGGTGCTCCGAAACGAGCCCCGGCTCGAAACGAACAATGGCCCGCCGCAGTTTGGACAAGTGATCCGCATTCAAAGGGTCTGTCGACCCGAGGGAAAGCCCGACACCATGCAAGGACAGTGGGTAGCGCTCGCGAATCTTCAAAAGGGCCTGCACCTGCGCTCCCCCATCCGCGAAGTAATTTTCGCTGTGCACCTCAAACCAAGCCGCCTCCGGCTTGTCGCGAATCACTTGAAGATGGTGCTGAGCGCGCAGACCGATGCCGGCGCACGCCGGGATCGATCGGGAGACCTGGGCCGCACCGGCTGCCTGAAATTGACCTTGCATCGGGAAATAGCCTGTTGGAGGGCGCCTACTTGAACAGACCGGAAATCGTGAGGCAATCTTTCAACGATGCTACACCATTTGGTCGAACGGGCGGCAAAGGCGGGCCGCGCATTGCCATTGCTCCATGTCAATGGAGGGTCGTGCCGTCGCCGGTACGGAAAGTGTCGGCGAAGAGCGCTGTCATGGCCTGCGCGGCGCTACGGCGATCTTCCGGCACGATGAACAGCTTGTTCAAAACCATTTGCACTCTAAGCACGGCCAGCGCTTCGTCGCTCTCGTAGTCGCCAACGAAGGATTCCACTTTCCGGTCGGCTGAATCGCTGAAAGATCACGTCCAGCGCTGCGGTGACGTTCGTTGGGACCTGTTGGGCGCCGGCCAAACTCGAGATCATCGCGCCGCAGAGCGCCGCAATCAGAATGTTGCAGGGCGCATGTCTCATGGAGGCGGGGATCAGCGTCGGGCCGTATCTTCGCTCGGCGCGGGTTTGGCCGCCAGAGATCCGAGATAGGCCACCGTGGCCGCCCGCGCTGCGGCCAGGCGAGCCGCACCCGCCCATAAGGTTCGGGTCCCGGGCGATCGCGGCGATTTGGCATAGTCGAGGGCGGTCTTGCCATCCGCATCGCGCACCGTCGGGTCAGCGCCGCGCTCAACGAGATGCCGGGTCACCTGATCCCACCCCGATTCGGCCGCCGCGAACAGGGCAGTCTGGCCCTCGTGGTCGCGACCCTGAATGTACGCCGTGATTTTTGTCGTGTGAGTCCGGCTGCCGCTGACGCGGGCATTGATGTGGGCGCCACCCTCGAGCAACAGATCGATGGCGCGCAGCGCCGCGGCCTGAACGTCTTCACGCTCGGGAGGCTCGAGCAACGAGTGAACCGCGCCACTCATGCTGGCGGCAGCCATGAGCGGCGTGATCTCGAAGTCGTTCGGCTCATCGACTTCAGCGCCGTGCGCCAGGAGCGCTTTGATCGCCACCTCGTCGTAACTCAGCGCCGCCACCATCAGCGGTGACGTGCCGCCCCGCATCATGTAGTCCTCAAATCGGCCCCGGCCGTTTCCATTGGGCCGCATGCGAGTGAGCGCATGATTCGGATCAACGCCCATGCGCAGCAGACGGTTGGCCACATCCATGGCAGTGGCTTTGTTCTCCGCCTGCAGTGCCGTCGCACCCGGATAGCCCGCGAAGCCGCTGGAGCCACCAGGGGCGCGGGGGACCCAGGAGTTCACATCGATTGCACAATACAGCGGCGTACGGCCATACATGTCCCAGACAGCCGGGTTGGCGCCCCGGTCGAGCAGAAACAGGGCGGTGTCGAAGCTGCGGGCATCGATTGCATTGATCAACGGGGTGATGCCATCGGGATTGGGTTGGTTCACGTCGGCGCCGGCCTTGACGATCGCCACCGCGCAGCGCTGGCAGCCGGAGCGTGTCGCGTAGAGCAGGGCGGTCAGCCCCCCGGTCGGCCGGAACTGGGCGCGCGGCTCCGAGGTCATCTGCCGCGGCCAGTCATCCGCCTTCGCGCGCCGTTTTACATCCGCCCCATGGGCGAGCAGCAATTCCACCAGGTCCGGATGGTTTTCCGCGGCTGCCCACATCAAGGCGGTCTGGCCGCGAAAATTCTCCACGGCGTTGACGTTCGCGCCCTGTGCGATGAGCAGTTGCGCCACTTTCGGTGAGCCCAGGCTCGATGCCAGCATCAGCGCCGTCTGGCCATCCGGATTGGGGGAGTTGGGATCCGCATGGGCCCGGAGCAACATCCGTGTCAGATCGACGTCGCCGAGCTTGACCGCTTCGGTGAGCGGGTAGGAGCCGAAGTCATTGCTGACGTTGGGGTTTGCGCCTTTCTTCAGCAGCACCTGCACGAGTTCGTGGTCAACCTTGTACGTCGCCCAGAGCAGCGCCGTCGACCCATCGGATTCGCGCACATTGACGTCAATGTTGGATGAATGGATTGCGGCCAGAACGGCATCGTGATTGCCGTCGCGAATCAAGGCGGCAAGGGTCTGCGGGCCGGGTGCCGCACCGGCAAGCGGCACGGCGGTCGACAGCAAGCCCGCTCCAACGGCAATTGCGGCGGCAAGGATGGACGCTCTCGGCACGATTCCCCCTTTTGTGGCTATAGACTGCGCAATCGCGGAGGCGCTGACAAGGTCCGCGGGCGATACCTCTGGTGCCGCACAGGATGTTGTATATATACAATTAATGGTGATATATACCCGTCATGGTATTCAACCGTATTTCCGTGCTTCGGGCTGAGCGGGCGATCTCCCGCAAGGAGCTCGCGGCGGCCGTTGGCGTCAATTTTCAAACCATCGGCTATCTCGAGCGCGGCGAGTACAACCCCAGCGTCGAGCTGGCGTTGAAACTGAGCCAGCACTTCGGCTTGCCGCTGGAGATGGTCTTTTCGCTGATACCGTTTCGGCCGATCAGCGCCGAATTGCTGCGCGCCAGATCGAGCAGGCGGGCGTAGGAGGCTGGGGATGTACTTGCCTTACCTGACCCATCGCGCACCGTCCAACCGCGAATGTCGCATCGCCAGCATCATGAGCGTTGTGGGCTTCGCAGGATTCGCCTGGCTCGCGCTCGCGACGCCCGCGGCGCTTTACCAAATGCTGTCATGGCTGGTTGTCGTGGAATTGGTTCTGGCTTATTTCGGACTGGGTACCCTGTTCATTGCAAAGCCCAATCACTTCCTGCTGTGGCCGCAGCGCGAGAGGCGCGCAGTTCGGGGGCGACCGGTGCCGCCTCTGGATGAGCGTGATTTGAACATCCGCTATCGCACGTTCCTGGTGTCCTATCGGGTACTTTCGATCGCGGCCTTCGCGATCATCGTGTTCGCGCGCCCGGCCGCCTTGTTGATCGTGAACGCCTCAGGCGGCCACGTCCCGCACTGGAGGCTGGAGGCGGCGGAGCAGCTGTTTGTCGTTCTCATATTGCTCCTGTCACTGTTGCTGCCGTATTGGGTGTTTCCCTGGCTTGAGTCGGATGCGCCGCATGATGATGAACAGGGCGCGGATGCGGGCTTTTACAATCCCTTGGAATCACTGTCCCGATGGCGGGATTGGATCTGGAGGGCGATTTCCCTGCTGGCCCTCTGGGGGTCGATTTTCCTGGTGCTGGTGTGGTT
>Ga0210391_10002668_pt1 | contig 15360 bp, 16 predicted proteins | sample IncBWC12OmetaG_FD_160573 | JGI IMG/M metagenome (GOLD analysis project Ga0210391, IMG submission 160573) | Forest soil microbial communities from Barre Woods Harvard Forest LTER site, Petersham, Massachusetts, United States - Inc-BW-C-12-O ... | reverse complement strand
CCGCATTTCTACGCCATTGCCTGGATGTACCGGGAAGATTACGCTCGCGCCGGCATCCTGATGTTGCCCGTCGTGGACCGCGAAGGAACGCGTACTTTTCGCCAGATTATTCTTACCGCCATAGCGCTCGTGGGAGTCAGCCTGCTGCCGGCCGTTATGGGATTGGCTGGAGTACGCTATTTCTTCGGCGCTCTGGTGGTCAGTACAGCGCTCGTCCAGGTTTGTTTGTGGGCTGCCGCGTCGAGGACTAACGTGCGCGCAAAATGGCTCATGCATGCAACCGTGCTGCACATTCCCATTCTTCTTGGTTTGATGATCTACGACAAAATTCCGCGCTGAGCAACGTCTGACGAGAAGGACTTTCAACCAATTTATGTTTTCACAGGCCGCGCTCAACGCCTCTCTAAATGGCACCAGCGCCATCCTGCTTGCCTGCGGTTACGCAGCCATCCGAAACGGCAAAATGAAAGTTCACAAAGCTTTCATGCTCGCCGCATTTTCCGTCTCGACCGTGTTCCTGATCTCGTATGTGATCTACCACATCCGCGTTGGCCATGTTGTTTTCCAAGGCCAGGGCTGGATTCGTCCAGTCTATTTTGCGCTGCTACTTTCGCATACCGTGCTGGCCATCGTCATCGTACCGTTGATTTTGATTACCTTGCGGCGCGCGTGGCTCGAGAGATTTGATAAACACCGCGTGATTGCCCGCTGGACGTTGCCGCTGTGGTTCTATGTCTCGGTCACTGGGGTGATTGTCTACATTCTGCTGTACCAGGTTTACGCTCCGCATTTGGGATAGTGTCGGATCTTGGGACGCACCCGCCTAATCGCCTGATAACAAAAGCGAAAGCTCGCGACCCATCGAAATCTGGGCGACGATTAACTTTTTAGGATTGCGGGAGGATGTTCGGAGACTTTCCCGGTTCGACGAGTGACCCGGTCTGCGAAGAACGCACCGCTTGCCGCGTACCCGCCTTCGGAAAAACCACGTGCCAGAAATCATGCTTGGGTGTAGCAAAGCCGAGCCCTACTAATCGCCCTTCCTGCTTTTCACGCACGGAGGTCACAAAGCACTCGACGGACTCTGATGTCATTTCATTGAAAAGACGGACCGTTTGGCCCGGCAAAAGGGGCGCATCCATTACGATCAGCGCGCCGTGCGCGCTTACAAACTGAGTAGACGCTTTAAAATCAATGGCTTCGCCTTCAGGCATCTGGCAGCGTACTTTTAGGGGAATTTGAAGCGTCATCCGAACCGTGCGACGTCTTTCGGGGTACCTGGACCGATGCATTCACCCGCCTTGGAGGGACACCAACGGTGAGAGAATGCCACGTTTAAAGAAGAATAACAAGGGTTTACGGCCACTTGAGCGTTTGACGAGCCGAAAATGTGTCAAGCAGGGAACTAGCTTGGGCGAAGCGAGGCGATCAGGGCGTCGGTGAATTCCTCTGTGCCGGCTTTGCCACCCACGTCCTGGGTGATGTGCTTGCCTTCGAGGTGCACCCGTTCGAGGGCGCTTTCGATGCGCCGCGCGGCGGACCTTTCGCCAAGATGGTCCAGCATCATGATGCTGCTCAGAAGAATGGCTGTCGGGTTCGCCAAACCTTTTCCGGCAATGTCGGGCGCTGTCCCGTGAACAGCCTCAAACATGGCCGCTTCGTTGCCAACGTTGGCGCTTCCGACCACGCCGAGCCCGCCGACGAGTCCCGCTGCGAGGTCGCTCATCACATCGCCGTAGAGATTCGGGAGCAGCAGCATGTCGAATTGCTGCGGGTTCAGCACCATTTGCATGCAAGCGTTGTCGACGATCATCTCTTTGTATTCGATGTCGGGATATTGGGGCGCCACGATGCGAATGGATTTCAGGAAAAGTCCGTCCGAGAGCTTCATAATATTGGCTTTATGGATGGCGTGAATTTTCTTTCGGCCTTCGCGCTTGGCGTATTTAAAAGCGAACTGCGCAATCTGCGTGGATGCCTTTTCCGTGATGATCTTTAAGCTCTCCACGACGCCAGGAACGACCTCGTGTTCCAAACCGGAATAGAGATCTTCTGTGTTTTCGCGAATCAGAACTACATCCACGTTCTCAAAACGGGATTTCACTCCAGGGAGATTCTTGACGGGCCGGACGTTGGCGTAGAGATCGAGTGTTTTCCGTAACGCGACGTTGATGCTGGGCGCCCCGCCGGCAACGGCCGTGCCCATCGGTCCTTTGAGCGCAACGCGGTTGCGCCGGACGGATTCGACTGCGCCTTCCGTAACAAATTGTCCCGTAGCCGACGCCTTTTCGGAGCGGGCTTCGACCTCTTCCCAATCGATTTGCACGCCTGCGGCTTCCAGAATGCGCCGCGCGGCTGACGCGACTTCGGGACCGATACCTTCTCCGGGGATCAACGTGACCTTGTGTCTCATGGCTGTATCTTATTGTATGCGAGGGTCATAGGGTTGCAGAAATGGGCCCGATCGAGGAGTTTCCAAACAAGAAATCCCTCGTCCAAGTGGCGTGTGCAGTTGTGGAAAAGGTTTGCTATACTTGACTTGCGAGTTGCGTCGCGGGCTTATCTGCGATGCGGAGGCCAAAAGAATTTATGATTAGTCTGACTCCCACTGCCAGCACCAAGGTCAAGGAAATCATGGGTATGCAGAATCCTGTACCGGTGGCGTTGCGCGTTGCCGTCGTCGGCGGAGGCTGTTCCGGTTTCCAGTACCACATGGCTTTTGAAAACCAGACCAATGAGACAGATCAAGTGGTTGATTTTAACGGGCTCAAGGTCGCGGTCGATCAGATGAGTTCGATGTATCTGGAAGGCGTCGAAATCGACTACATCGAGACCATTGAGGGTGCCGGCTTCAAGTTCAACAACCCGAACGTGAAGAGCACGTGCGGCTGCGGCAGCTCCTTTAGCGTTTAATTGTTCTGTCCTGTCATTCATAAAATGACGGGGTTTATGAAGCAGACCCGGTCGTTTCGTGCGACTTCTTTCCAGAATTCGAGGCTCTTGAACGCAACGTTCAAGAGCCTTTTTTATGCCCGCTAATGTAACCGAATGGGACGCACGTCACCGCGAGGCCGCGCAAAACTCGCCTGCGGTGCCCGCTAGCATAGTCTCGGAGTGGCTGCCGTTGCTCCCGCATGGGGCTGCTCTGGATCTCGCCTGTGGGACCGGCCGGCACGCTTTGATGCTGGCAGGGCGCGGACAGTTTGTGAATGCCGTAGATTGGTCGGGAGCGGCTCTCGATATTCTTGAAAGCCGGGCGCGCAAAGCCAAGATACACGTTGGCCGGGCGGACGACACTTCCGGCGTAGGATCACGTGCGCACGGCATACGGCTCATTCAAGCAAATCTGGAGGACATCCAACTTCCAGAGGCTTTGTTTTCTCTGATCCTTTGCCTTCAATACTTGCAGAGATCTCTTTTCCAGCAAATGGCTGCTTCGCTCCGGCCTGGCGGAGTGCTGGTATTTGAAACGTTCACGAGGGCGCAGCTCAGCTACTCGGGCGGTCCACGCAATCCTGCCCATCTACTCGAATCGGGAGAACTGCGAACCGCGTTTCCCGGACTGCACACATTGTTTTATCGAGAGCTGAACGCCGGGCAGGGAATCGCTAGTTTAGTCGCCCAAAAGCCGCCGAAAAATGGGTAGCCGCGGTGCGATAAATCAGACACAGGCCTTTTCGCTGGTGTTTGCAATCTCGCTTTGGCATCCGTATTCTAAAGTGCCGGCATGAAGATAGCGCTCGCGCAGTTCAATCCCACTGTAGGCGATTTTGCAGGAAATTCGGCTCGCATCCTGAGTCTGGCGGAAAAAGCCAGACAGCGAGGGGCCGACCTTGCTGTTTTTTCTGAACTTTGTTTGTGCGGCTACCTTCCGCAAGACCTTCTGGAGCGGCCCGCCTTTATCGATCGTAACCACCAGGAATTGAAGCAACTGGCAGCCAAGCTGCCTCTGCCCGCCATCATTGGCTATGCGGGCCGCGTGCAAAATGGCAAAGGAAAGTCCATTGCCAATAAGGCCGCGCTGATTTGCAGCGGACGCGTGGTGTTTGAGCAGAGCAAAATGCTCCTGCCGACGTACGATGTGTTTGACGAATCCCGCTATTTTCAGCCAGCTGGCAAACAATTCGCTTACGGATTCGGCAAAGAGCAACTTGGCATTACGATTTGCGAAGACGTCTGGAATGACAAAAACTTCTGGGCTGAGTGCCGGTATGACCGCGATCCAGTAACGGAACTCATTGGGCAGGGAATTACTGTCCTGCTCAATATTTCCGCATCACCCTACACCATCGACAAACGCGCTTTGCGCCTGGAAATGCTTCAGTCCATTGCCGTAAATCAGCACCGGCCCATCGTGTACGTCAATCAAGTGGGCGGCGACGACAGCTTGATTTTTGACGGTGCGAGCATGGCTCTGACGGCAGAAGGTAAGGTCGCGGCGCAAGCTCTGGCGTTTGAAGAAGATCTCGTGCTCTTCGATACCGTCACGGGTGAAGGCGAGATTCATAAACAGCCGCACGAAGAAATCGCGTATGCCTATCAAGCGCTCATCACTGGCACTCAAGATTACGTCCGTAAATGTGGATTTAAAAAAGTGCTGGTCGGCCTCAGCGGAGGAATCGATTCTGCCGTAGTGGCGAGCATCGCTGTTGAAGCTCTCGGCGCGTCAAATGTCTTAGGCGTGTCCATGCCAGGGCCGTACTCTTCGGAGGGCAGCAAGTCCGACGCTCAAGCACTAGCTCGCAACCTGGGCATCGAGCTCATCACGCTCCCGATTGGCGATGTGTTTGACGCTTATCGGAAGGCGCTGGCACCCGCATTTGCGGCGAGGCCTGCGGACGTCACCGAAGAAAATATCCAGGCGCGAATTCGCGGTAATTATCTGATGGCGATTTCCAACAAATTCGGTTCGATGGTTCTGAGCACTGGCAATAAATCCGAGCTGGCTGTAGGGTACTGCACGCTTTACGGCGATATGGCCGGAGGGCTAGCAGTAATTTCCGACGTGCCAAAACTAATGGTCTACGAGCTGGCAAATTGGATCAATCGCGAAAGGGAATTAATTCCCCGCTCGTCGATCGACAAGGTGCCTTCCGCAGAGTTGCGTCCCAATCAGAAGGACGAGGACAGCCTGCCGCCTTACGATGTCCTGGACCGCATCCTGAAGGCCTATATCGAGGATCTACACAGCCCGCAGGAAATAGCGGACCATTACGGCTTCGACCTTCAGCTGGTGCGCGACATTGCCCTGCACGTCGACCGGACCGAGTACAAACGTAAGCAGGCGGCGCCGGGGCTTAAGATTACGTCGCGAGCCTTTGGATTTGGCAGACCGTTTCCGATTGCCCAGCGGTTCATTCCTTAGAGAATTGAGGTTCCACGTGAAGAAATTACTGTCGAATGTGCCAATTCTTGCCTTGTGTCTTGCTCTCCCGGCGTGGGCGCAACAGCCTCAGGCCAAGGCAGCCGTTGCACCTACATCCGCTGTGCAATCGCCTACGCAAAAGACTGTCGAAGCTTACCTGCGAAATCTCTATGCGTTCGGGCCCGACATAATTGTCAAAGTTAGTCCTCCGAAAGATATCGGAATCGAAGGACTGTTGGAGGTCGATGTCGTAGTAAAGGTCGGGGAGAACTCGCAAACCGGCCAAGTCTACGTAACGAAAGATGGGAAATACATGTTCCGGGGAGAGTTGTCGGATCTCTCGAAAGATCCTATAGTGGAAACGCGAGCTAAGCTGGATACCAAGGATAGCCCCTCGCTGGGACCTGCCAATGCCTCTGTCACACTGGTGGAGTTCTCGGACTTCGAGTGCCCTGTCTGCCGAGCCTTGCATGACGCGCTGCGCGGGATGTTTGCGAACTACCCCCAGCTACGCGTGGTCTTCAAGGACTTCCCATTGGAGCAGATTCATCCTTGGGCTCGGACGGCGGCCCTCGCCGGTCGCTGCGCTTACCAGCAAGACCCAAAGGCTTTCTGGAAAATGTATGACTTCATCTACGATGGCCAAGAGCTCATTTCGGCGGAAAATGCCTGGAGTAAGATGACGGACTTTGCCAGCCAGTCCGGCTTGAACGCTGACGCGTTCAAGGCATGCATGGCCAGCCCGGAAGCTGGAGCTGCGGTTGATGCCAGCCGCGCGAACGGTGTCTTGCTGGAAGTCGGTAGCACGCCGACGATGTTCGTAAATGGCCGCCGCATTGTCGGCGCGGATCCGCACACTCTCGAACAGTACATCAAGTACGAGCTCGACCAACGCAAAGCGCAGCAATCCGCTGGAAAGAATTAAATACCGCGAGTGACGGGGTAGGGAGACGCCCGCTTGGAAGAGCGGTTTTGCGGTGGCGTCGAGAGGCAGAAAACAGACCGATTTCGTAGTTAACATAATATTACTTATCAGACGCAGCGTCAAGAGGAATCTTTGGCTATTTCGAGGTTTTCCACTGTTTTCGAGCAATGGCTACCCTTCTGTCCATAGGCTCCTTATTAGGAGGAATCCGGCTGGCGCGGGGGGGTGCGCCAGCCGGATTCGCTGCGGTTGTGCTGCGGTTGGTGTAGCGGATTGAAAGCGTGAGAATTGGTCGACTTTTGTTGAGCCGCGCTGCTCCATCTGTGACTTCAAGAGAATTTCTGTTCTCGGGGTTGCAGCTTTGCCATTCTCTTGGCGCGAGACTTAGCGGGCGGCTTTGACGGCTACGGCGCCAGCGGCGGCACCTAGGGCGAACCACTTTGCGGCGCGGGCAATTCGGCGCAGGGCACTTCCCCCTTTGGCGGCGGCTACTGCCGCGTCGCGTTGCTTGGTGAGTGCGGCGGTCTTGGTTTTCTCGTCTGTGAGGTCGGCCTGCGAGGCTGCTAGTTTGGCTTGGCACGCTTTGCAGTCCAGGGCGAAGTCATAGAGGGGCTTTAGATCAGCTGCGGGGATGACGGCGTCCGCGGGCTGGCTCGGTTTTGGGGTTGGATTGTTTGGGAGATTAGATTGGCTGGCGCCGGGTTGGGCGTTAGCGCTTTGCTGCGGGGTGGCCGATGTGGCTCCAGCTGAGGGCGCGATGAATCGCGCCCCTACATTTTCGGTGTTGCTGGGTTGCAGGGCGATGGGCTGCGGTAGCGCGATGGCGCTGGGGAGATCTTTCAGGATTTGCGTTGGGCTGGCGGCTGATTGTTTCTGGGCCGCAATTTGCGCCAGAGTTTGATTCAGGAGGGTGTCGCGGTCGTGCTGACTCGCGGCGGCTTGGGCGATGGCTTGTTGGGCGGTCGCAAGCTGGGTGGCGAGATGGGCGCGGTCACGGCGATCGGCTTGCCAGGAAACGAAGATGGTGACGGCGAGGATGACCGGGACGAGGATCTCTGCGAGTTTTAGCCAGATGCGGGTAAGCATTAAGAGATTCCGTTCTGCGATGCAACAGGGGCGCGATGGCTTGCGCAATGGCAATGACTCGCACAAAGACGGGCACGATGTATCGTGCCCTTACAAATTCAGAGGTAGTGGGCGCGGCGAGCTAGGACTTGTGCCGGATAACCGGGATTGCCTCCGCCGTTCCAGGCGAGGAGGCCGCGCGTGGTGTCGCCGTCCATGGCGTCGATTTTTTTGCGCAGGAGCTTGCAGCCGATGGCCAGGCCTTGTTCTGGATCGCAGGTGGCGGAGAGAAACGTTCCGTCGAAGCCTATTTCGCGGGCAACTTGACCCATGACCTGCATGAGGCCCCAGGAGAAGCCGCGCGCGTAGGCTTCGGATGCGGTGATCTTGTTGTTTGTGTAGAGATGCGCGACGTATTTGGCGAAGAAGGCCGGTTCGTAGCGCATGGCCCACGGGTTCCACGCCGATTCTTGTTCGACGACCGCGCAGACCAGCGCTGGGTCGAGCGATTGAGCGGCGGCGGCTTTGCGAGCCAACACGACGAGTTGGTCTGGGACGGACATATTCCGTGATTCGAGTTCGGTGATCCACGAACTGGTTGTGTTTCAGTTCGCGACACTGTTAACTTGCCTGCGAGATGGAAAAGAAACTCTTCGACGAGATCGTTCTGCTGATAATGAGCCTTGCGTTTTCTTACTTCGGTCTATCTCTTAGCTTTGCACCGCGGCAATACCAAGCCTTTGCCGCGCGCTTGGAACGGCCTTCAGCGCACGCTCCAATCTGGGCGATTCGTGGCGTGGGGATTGTCTTAACTTCGGTCGGCCTTCTACTTTTTCTCATCCTCATAATGAAGTGGCCGTAGCTTCAAGGATGCGCAGGGAAGTCAGTCGCGGTGGCGGCGTCCGTTGAGCTCGACGAAATGGACCAGCGGCGTCTCCGACGGTTCAATTCCCTGCTTGCGTGCGATGGCGTGCAGCGCCGCATAAATGTGCGGCAGATGATTTGTGGCGATGTCGCGCACGAACGCGCGCACGATTTCGTCATTGCGCATGCGGCGGTGTAGCCAGCGCAGGAAGAGGACGAACTGTACTCCTACGGGAACGATGGCGGCCACGATCATGGACCAATGGATGGGCATGTGGGATCTCTCGGAGCGTGAAGCAAAGGAGATTCAGGAAGTAAAGGACGTAAGGGAGAAAAGCGATCTCTTGAGGACAAAGAGAACTTGGCGCGATTCGTGCAGGCGACTCCGACTCCTCCACTTCCTTTACGTCCTTTACTTCCTCTACTTCAGTGGCTCATCAAGGTTGCGTGCAAGTGATGGTCAGCGTGACTGCGTCGTTGATGATCGCCCAATCTGCGGGCGCGGTTTGCAGCACGTTGCGCACCGCCTCTTCATGGGAACTGGCGGGGATTCCGCTTTGGCTTACGTTGTGGGTTCCATCGCTCAGTGCGACGGTGTAGGTGTTCGGCATTGGTGTCCTCCTTTCTGTATCTGGTTGAATTGTGGGTCGGTGGAAAAAGCGGCAGCAGAGCTGCCGCAGTCCATACTTAGAAGAGCGTGCTCGGCAGAGCACCTAGAGTGGAGCCGAGGCCGGAGCCCAGCGAAGTGAAGAAGCCCTGGCCGCTGCGGCCGGCATTGGCGCGCACGTTCAACAACTGGGATGGGATGCCTAGCGTTTTGCCCAAGAGATTAGAGTCGACGCCATAGAGGCCAGAAAGGCCCTGCAGGGCGGACATCTGTTGTTGATAGGCGGTGTTGGCGAAGGAAAGCTGGTTTTGCTGAGCCTGGTTCCCTTCCGCGACAGCTTTTTGTCGGGCCAGGTCGTCGGTTAGTTCGCTGAAGCCGGCGGAGTTATTTGTGGCAGCGACGCGGTTGGCCGCCGATTGTTGGAGCGAATCGAAGGCGCTGGCGATCGAGTCTTGCGATTGGCTCGTGACCGCAGCTTGCTGCGCGGGGCTGAGGCCAGGATTGTTCAAGATGCTCTGGTACTGCGAACTGATGGTATTGCCGAGCTGCTGTTGCTGATTCAGGAATTGCTGGTTCTGCGCGTTGATGCTGGCGAGTTGCTGGTTGGTCATGTTGAGTGTTTGTGTTTGGGCGCGGCTCATGGGTCCTCCGATTCTTCTAGGTGGCATAGGCTTCAGCCTGTGCACGGAATTAATTGTGATCACAGAAAAAACAGACAGGCTGAAGCCTGTTCCACTTGGGTTAGTTTGACGGCTTCATTTCTTGCGTGAACTCATTCCGTTACGGCTCGGAATTCACAAGCTTGCAGGCCAATCTCTTGCAGTATGGTGTCCAGGCGTCGTCGCGGTTCCAGCCGAGCTTCGTGATGCGTTTGCCGAACTTGCTTGCAATGGGCGGTGGCAGCCACGCATGGACGTCTTCGAGGCCGCGTTGCCAGGCGTCACGCTCGGTGGCAGCGTGGAGCTGAAGCAGCCATTGCCATCGATCGCGAGGGGTGCCCGCGTTTGGATCGAGGAGCAGGTACGCTTCGGCGGTCAGGCGTAAGAGTGCCGCGCCGACTATTTTTTCTGGTCGTACTGCACCTTCAGAAGCTTCCGAAGCTTCGCCGTCTTCCGAGACAATCAGTTTTGTTACGAATAGCGGATTACTTAGATTCGGCAGCGGGTACTCGAAACCTTGCGCTGCGTGGATGGCTCGCAACGCAGCCAGATCTGATTCTCGATATTCGCGGACTTGCATCGTCGTAGCGCGCGTTTTGTAGCACAGGCACTCTTGCCTGTGCGCTTTGTAGGCCAGTGTGGCTGCTTCGATCTTGATCCATCAAGAAATCCTCACAGGCAAGAGTGCCTGTGCTACAGGATGGTTTGACGCGTGACGCGTGAGCCGGGATTGATGCCGAAACCGTTGCCGCCACGAATCTGGCCGTTGTGGAGGACGCCGCTTCCGCTCGAAGGCAGGGGCGTCGGGCCGGTCGTGCCACCTCCTGCAACTGCTGCTGGCGGCAAACCGAACGTGATGGGTGCGGACGGCAGCGAGCCGACGTACTGCGAATAAGCGCGCCAGTAGAGGGTTTGATTCCCGAGCTGCAAATACAAGTTGCGCGACGCGCCCATGAAATAGACACGCGGAGAATTGAAAGCCGGCGTGGTGTCCGATTCGGCGAAATAAAAAAGGCCTGGGCGCGCATTGGACGGGTCGCTGACCGAAAGATCGAACCAGCCGTTCGAGGCTTGCACGTTGATCGAGGCGACGGCCGTCGGCGCCGGGGAAGGCGTGCTGGGATCGACGCCGGCGGCCTGGCTGGTAGCGTTCACGGAGGCGACAATTTTCGTGAGCGTCTCGTACAGGTATGGATCGCGATCTTTGATCGGCGCGAGTTGTGCAACAGTGAGCATTAGATTTTCAGTTCACGGTAACGTTTACACCGTTCGGGCACGACGTGTCGTGCCCCTACACGGGCAAGATTTAGTTCATGCCGCGGACAGGAGCCCAGGGGTCGACGCGGACTGAGGGCGTAAATTTTTGGAGCTTGAACCACGCGCCGGGTTGATTTGTGCTTACCTGGAACGCGACGCGCTCGCCGAGGACGTTGATTGGCAGCTCGAGGTCTTCTAGAGAGGGCGAGCTGAGCGGCAGCGGTTGCTGGGCTTGCGACGCGCTCTGGGAATCCACGAAAGTGGTGAGCGACAAGTTCCCTGCCCCCTCGACAAACATCGTGAGGTAGCTGAAAAGTTTACGGTGCGCGCCGAGCTGAAGCGATTGTTCGACGGCGCGTTCGGGGAAAAAGTGCGTGGTGTAGTAGCTGGAGATGGCGGTGCCGTCGTCGGAATACTGCGTGTCGCTGAGCTGATAAATTTTGCCTGTGGCGCCGCCTCCGCCCACACCGGGCAATCCGCCGCCAATGGCGACGATCGATGTGCCGTTGATGCGTTCGATTTGCGCGCAGGAGTTTGCGGCTATGCTCCACGGCGACCATTTGCGGGCCATGTCGGTGGCGGCTTTGCGGCCGGTGTAAGTGACATTCACCGGCGGACGCGTGGAAATATCGTCGGCGTCGTCGAGGTCGTGGTAGTCGAGCATCAGAATCGTGTCGGGAGTGGTGGCCGTGCCCATCGGCGCGCCGACCAGAATGCGGCGCTGAGTTATATCCACGGTGACCCAGAGCAGGTGGCCGTACTGCCAGTTGATTTCGTTCCACGTGGGCTGGATTTCTTGCGAAATTTTGATGGGCTCGCCGCCGCTAAAAATATAGAGGCCGGTGCGATGCGCGATGACTACCCAGTCTTCGCCGACGCCAACGCCGTGGACGGACGGCGTGCCCAAACGGCGCGAGACCTCGGAAATGGCCCACAACGACGGCTCGTTCGTGCCGTCATCCTGCGTAACGTAGAGCGAATGTTCTTTCACAAAATAGAGCCGCTCGCGGAGTTTGAACGCGGCACGGATGGCCTGGCCGTTATTTTCCGCGACGCTCATAAAGCCTTCGATGCCATCGTAGCTTTCGGGATCCTCGACGCGGCTGGCGCGGACGATGGAAGAGTTCGTGGGAGTGGAGGTTGGAAAAATCTCGATGCTGTCGATGTAGAACTGGCCGCCGACGTTAGGCGTGCCGTCGGCGTAAATGCGCAGGACGAGATCGCTGGGAATTGTGGCGAGCGGCGCAGTCAGGTCAGCGGAAAATTTTGCGTAACTGGTCGTGAGTTGCGAGGCTGTGAGTTGCAGGCCAATGGTGTTGATACCAGCGCTTTGGCTGAAGAGATGAACGTGAAGCGTGCCCTGCGAAAGAGTGGAGTTCACGGCGCAATGGGCGCGCACGGTATAGTCCGTGTTCGCCACGATGCGCTGGGCACCTAGCGAATCCTGAACGGCGCTTTGTGTCATCAAGCCGCGCGTTGGAGTGGAGCCGTTTCCAACGATCGAGTATGCCGTGCCCCAGACGACAAAACTTTCTTCGTCCGTACCGCCGGGCGCAAAAACGGCATCGGGTGTCCAACCCAGCGGATAGTGCGGGAGCAAGGGACCGGTGAACCCGCCATCGAAGCCGAGGTTCAGCCAGTTATTCATTTTGTTGCGTTCGCCCCACCAGAAGAGGCGCTCGGAGTAATCGGTGACTCCGGCGCAATCGCCGAGTTCGATGAGATTGAAGAGATTGTCGACGTTAGTGCCCGCGAGAAGAATGGCGTCGGAGAAATCGATGGTAACGGAAGTCGTGGTGTTGTCGTTGATCACCATGTTTCCGCTGAAGAGCGAAGCGCCGCTGCCGACGTAGAAGAAACTTGCGCCGCCCGCACCGGTAAAGCACAGAATGCGCGCGACGATATTCGATGGGCCAGTTGGAATGTTGGTGACGACGGCGCGCAAGCCACCGCTCGCGGTCCATGTTGTAGCCGGACCTGGTGCAGTGAGATAGCCCTGGCGCGTTTGGAAAATCACGCAGACCTGGTGCACACCGGTGTCGACGCTGCCCGCAGCGGAAGCAGTGCCGCCCCCGGATGCAGCGCGGCCGCCGTTGTTGGCGGTGAACGTGAAATGCGTGCCATCCGGGACCGTGGCGACGGGAAATGTGCCGTTGAAGGCTGCCACGCCGATTCCAGTGGTGGTTACGAGTTGACCGACTACAAATCCATGCGCGGCCGTTGTTTGAATCGTGGCCGTCGCAGAAGCTGACGTGCCGCCGCCAGAAGCCGCAAGCCCCGAGGCGCCAGTGATGTAAGTGAATTGCGTGGAGTTGGGAGCCGAGACGACCGGGAATGTGCCGTTGTAGCCGGCCACGGACACACCCGCAATCGTCACGGATTGGCCAGCGGAGAGACCGTGCGGTGAAGTCGTCGTGATGGTGACGAGAAAGCCGTTTTCGATGGCGCCAGTCGGGCTTGCGGCTATTGTCACGGCAGCGGGCTGCGTTGCACCGCTGGGGCTTGCGGCGATGGTGACGAGAACATTTTCGTCGACGACCGATGGGCCTGCGCCCGGGCCGCCTTGGCTGACGCGATCGAAATTTGTGTCGTCATACTGGCGCGGTAGATCGTTGCCGGTTTTGCCGTCGCTGATGGCGAGATACTCGCGACCAAAGATGGTGGTGGAGTTTCCGTAGGAGCTTGCGGCGAGGCCAGTGGCGATGCTCGCGAGTGTGCCGGGCGTGGTCTCTTTGTAGAGCACGCCGTTGGAGTCGAGAACCATCGTGCGGATGGTGGCGTTCAGTGTTTCGTAGGTCTTGATGTAGTTGATGGTCGGGTTGCCTGCGAGCGGGCCAAAGAGCGCCTGCAAGCCGGGCCGCGTGAGCACGCCGCCGTTGCCGAAAACGACGTCCTGGCAATCGGGCGAGACTCCGTGAGGCAGGTCGGCTGGAGACATATCTGTCACCAGGCCGCCGAAGATTTCGATGGGTGCGTCGAGTGAGCCGGCTGTGGTCATATTCATGTAGTTGTACTTATATGTGTGGTATACATACGAAGCTTAAGCGTGTTTCGGAGAGTGCTTCCAGTGGGGGTACTGGACACGCTTGAGACGCGTTGAGGGTTGCTCTGCAGCCCCTGGAGTTCGAGTCTCCCCCTCTCCGCTCTGGCTCTCAACGCAAAATGAAAATGTGCTATGCTTTGTATGCGTCTCAAGCGTGTCCAGAAATTGGGAACACAAAGGGCGGTTCTTCGGAACCGCCCTTATTTTTGCGTGCAGTGGTAGGATTGATTCGCGCTTGTCAGGCATGCCTATTGCACGCTAGTTTTCAGGGCGGCGAGAAATCGCCGCCCTTTTCATTTTGCACTGAGCTTGCTATCGCTTCGGGGATACCCGCACAGGCAGGAGTGCCTGTGCTACCACCGCTCTACTTCACTGCCTCGTAAAGCTGATCCTCTGCTTTGTTTTGATTTTGGTTCTGCGAGCCACCGCGGCGCGATTTTTCTGAGGGTCCCAGGCCGTACTGCGCGGCTTTTTCGCGGTCCAGTATGGCGCCGCAAGAACGGCAAACAGCTACACCATGCTTGATTTTTTCGGCACAGACGGGGCACTCTGCCTGCGGCTTCGAGTTGTAGAGCCACGGCTTTTCCAGGTTAAGCTGGCGCGCGGCGCGGCGTTCGAGGTCGGTGATGAACATGGGATTGCGGGTGCGCTCCCACTCGAGATCAGCCGCGGCAACCAGTCGGAGGTGAAACTCTTCGAGACGCCGGCGCGCGTCGGCGAGTTCGCTCTCCGTGGGCGTTTCACCCGCGGCCACGAATACGCCGTGGAAACTCCCCTCCCCCGAATCACCGTTGATTTCGCGTGCGATGTCTTCGGCCACCTCGCGGGCCGTGACGCGGTAGTCCACCGTGCGTTTGTCGCCCATATCCATTGAGCCATTGCAGCCGCGAATCGGAGTAATCGCGAACGCTTCGCCTTCTCCAGGCGAGATAATCTGCAGCGAGCCGAAGTAAGTGCGATGCCGCGGCGGCCATTTTTCCATCGAGATATTGACGAGCGAAGCCGTACTGTTTTCCGTTGCCGTAGCCATGGAATTGCCTTTCGAGAGATTGAGATGTGCTTGAAAAATTTATTTCACTAGAAGATGAAGACTGCCCAGGTCGCCGAGTTCGAGCTCGCGGCGGTTATCGTAGCCGTGGTTCCAGAGATGCTGCAGGCGGCCGCGATCGGCGTCGCGCCTTGGACCTGAGCGAGGCAATGCGTGAGCCCCGGCGTAGAGGGCTGCTCGCTTAAAGTTACCGTGCAACTTGTGCCCGCGCTCATTGTGCACGCGCCGCCATTCGCCAGGAGGTGCTGCGTCTTCGTCCAATCCTGTTCAACATCGAGATGGGCTAGCGGGTGCAAGTTGCCGCCAGACCAATTTTTCACCGTGGACACGTTGCCGGAGATACTCAGTCCCGGTGCGCCGGAAGTAATTTGCGTATCGGTGAACGTCAATGCCACCGCACCGTTTTTGTAGCATGTGAGCGCGCCGCCGGGAGCCACTTCCAGCCGGAGAAGATCTCCTACTGCTCCGGTAGAAGCTGTGCTGGTCAGGTTTGTGGCCGTGGTATTCACCACGCGCTGGATGTAGAT
>Ga0210391_10002667_pt1 | contig 15363 bp, 5 predicted proteins | sample IncBWC12OmetaG_FD_160573 | JGI IMG/M metagenome (GOLD analysis project Ga0210391, IMG submission 160573) | Forest soil microbial communities from Barre Woods Harvard Forest LTER site, Petersham, Massachusetts, United States - Inc-BW-C-12-O ... | reverse complement strand
GCCCGTATTTGTTGGTCTCCTCAAGCGAAATGCCGTCCTTGGCCAACAGATCGATAAAGCCGTTGCCGTTCAGGGACGGATTGTTAGCCGTCGAAGACAACTGCCTATTGTCCTTGCCGGTTGCCGGGAGCAGGAACGCCGGACCGCTGAAGGGATTGGGGCCAGGAATGAAGTTGGCCTGTCCGCCATTGGTTTCGAGGAGCGGTCCAAACCAATCGTAGCGAAGGCCGAGATTCAGAGTCAGCTTAGGAGTTATCTTCCAGTCGTCCTGAAAGTACGCTGCGAAATACTTCTTTTCATCGTAGGTCTTGTTAATGTTGGTGGCCTGCACCTGGTCGGCGCCTCCCACGAAGTTCACTCCACCCACGGTCGATGCTTCTGGAACCAGCAGGAACTGCGCGCGACCTGTCGAGTTATTGCTCAGATTTGGAATATCAGTGTAGTCGCTGAAGTCGAAATTGCCTTTTCCATTAGCCGGTTGCAATGTCGAAAACTTTACGTTCTGGAATTCAATCCCCATCTTGAGACTGTGCGGGCCGATAATCTTCGTAAAGTCGTCGGTGATCTGGAGAGTATCGCTGACCTCATCCGATGGCAGGTAGGAACTGCTGCCTAGGCTCGACAGTCCATTGATCGTGATTACGGGGAGGCCGCCGTTTTCAGCCGACTGCGGAATACCCTGAATTCCATATTGGGCCGGAATGCCAAGCTGGGTGCCCACCGGGCCAAATCGCGTGGTGAGAAGGTGGTTTACCCCTACACGCGCCACATTGACCAGGCTCGGAGAAAAGACGTGAGTCCAGGCAGAGGCGGACTGATAGGATGTTGCACTCTGATCGCCCTCCTGGAAAGCGCCACCGTCGGCGATGCCTCCGAATGGGCCGGGGATAAACTGCGGGTCATCTACGTAGCTGAACCGGCTAAAAATCTGGTCTTTTTGGGTGATGTCATAGTCGACCCGAACGTCAAAGGCGTCGCGATGCTCATACAGAGCGGGGTTCGATGCAAAATTTGAACTGAGGCTCCCAGTGGACGGCAGGGGGTAGAGATTCAATAACTTGATAGCGTTCGGATCCAACCGGCCGGCAGGAAGTTGATTCAGTCCGCAGCCGGCGAGAGAGAAATTCCGAGTCGAGGCTGGACACGTGCCGAAGGGATCGCGAACATAGACGGTGCTCGTGCTGGAGTTTACTATGCCGGATACAGGGTCAAGCGCTCCCGCCCCGACCGCCCGGGTTGTCGCCGGATCCAGAATTGTGCCCAGCGGTATCTGCCGTCCCAGCGCGTCCGCCCTGGAACTGGTGCCCTGCCCGGTGATGATGTCGGCAAGATTGGTGTAACCGCTGTTGCGCTCCGCCATAGTCGGCACGGTAAGCCCGGATTGCGTATTACCCTGCACGCGCCGCAGACCTTCGTAGTCGCCAAAATAAAAGACTTTATTCTTGACGATCGGTCCACCGATAGCGGCTCCGAACTGATTCTGGCGCAACTCTCCCTTGCCAACGCCTGAATTGTCTTCAAACCAGTCCGCGGCATCGAGCTTATCGTTGCGGAAAAATTCCCAGACCGCGCCGTGAATGCTGTTGGTGCCGGACTTGACAGTGGCATTCAAAACGGCGCCCGCGGAACGACCGAGCTCGGCGCTGAAATCCGCAGTTTGGACTTTGAATTCCTGGATCGCATCGAGTGGTGGAAGAACGATGTAATTTGTCCCGTTCAGGAAGTCGACGGCGTTGGAATTGTTGTCAATGCCGTCGAGCAGGTAGTTGTTTTGCGCCGGCGTCAGACCATTGGCGGTAAAGGCGCCAGATTGCGCATTGCCTCGTGTATCCGCTTGCGGCGTGTTCACGCCGGCGCCCAGCTGTGCCAGAAAGGTAAAATTGCGCCCGTTGAGAGGCAGATTATTAATCGTTTGACTGCTGACTGTTTGACCGACCGATGACTCGGAAGTCTGCAGCTCTGGCGGTGCGGTAGTCACCTCTACGGTCTGCGACGCGGCGCCGGGTTTGAGTTGCACGTTGACCTGGAGTTGCTGACCAACCGCCACTTGCAGATTGGATTGCTTCGTGGTCGTGAAACCAGGAGCAGCCACCGACACGGAGTAATGCCCGATTCGGACCGGCGAGAAGGTGTATACACCGGATCCGTTCGTCGTGGTGGTTAGTGTCAAGCCCTGGTCGGTATTGGTGAGGGTCACCTGCGCATTGGGAATAACCGCGCCGGAGGGATCTGAAATTGTTCCGGTAATTGCGCCCTCATCCACCTGTCCGAAGACGCGCTGGCTTTGCACCAGAAGGAGGAATAGGACTGTTAGGGTTATGTGGCCAACTATTTTAAGACGACTAAGGGCACAGCAATCACGGCACATTCCAAAAAATCCCCCAAGGCCTTACTTATCGTGCTTGTTGTCTTGCTTATTGTCTTGCTTATTGTCTTGCACTGTTAGCTGACTGTGGAGTAACCGGTTACACCATCCAAACGAATGTAGTTTAGGAAAAATATTTTTGTCAACCTTAGGGTGGAAATCGCTCGCACTCACGGTGAGCGTCACTTAACGACACGACAATTTCTGAGTGCAGGTTGAACCGACTCGAATGTCTCGCGGGCATGTTAGACGCAACACATTCCATTTTTGTTTCAGAGTTTTTTATTGGTACGGCTTGAGGCAAAGAGAGGAATTATGTAACTAAGCCCTTAGGTTGACTTTTTGCAGCTTTTATCTTATGCGGCTGTTGGCGATACCTTATAGGTGTGTATGCCGGTCTCAAGTTATCCGGATGAAATTATCAGGCGACAACCAATGCCGCCAGTTCGCTGATATCAGCCACTGTGGTTGATACGGTTCCGCGGGGGATGGAGGGCCCAATTGCAATGGCCTGGTTATGACCTTCAAACCAAACCAGGAACGCCGATTGATCAGCTCCCGGAAGCCGCTGCTGATTAATCCAGTTGTAATACGCGCCCATGTCCGCATCGACTAAGGAACCGGCTAAGTCGAGGTCGGCGTTCGTACGGTCGCTGCTCAACAGCTCATTCATAGGCCGCTGCCGCTGCCTGGGAGCGAATCTCACCAGCATGGTGAGCGGCTGCGCCCGGCGGAGGGCTTCGCGGGCTGTCCATTGGGCAAAGGTGGTGCTGAAGATCTGAGTTCCCGAAGCTTCCGTGAGCAGTCTTACCTGAAAGAGGTCGAGTACCTCATCTCCTGCTTTGCTCATGCCGAGGTCCGAGGGGAGCAACGCCGCCAAGTGGGTACGCAGTTCTTCCGGCCCCATGCCTGGCTTCTGAATCTGTGTCTGTATGTTGCGCAGCAAGGCTGCGCGGACGGGCTCGAGCGCCTGGTAAGACACGCAAGTGAGCACAGGGCTGTGTTCGATCGGCTGGCCGCCATCGATATACCAATGGCTGTATGGCGCTGGATGCGCCTTCGCCCGCGCCTCTACCGCATTCAGTAACAGTGTCAGTCCGTTCTCAGGCTTGACTCCCGCAAAGTAGGCGCCGTGCGGGCGCAGGTTGCGGAAGATTGGCGCGTCATAGGAGACGACACCCTGCCCGATTACGGCGATACCCAGCCTACGCACCGGAATGGGTTCGGGAGGCGTCGCGGATCGCAAACGATCGCCGTAAACGGTGGCGGCCTTACGGAAATTGTCCAACTGCTGCGTGGTCCACAGGTAAGCCGATAGCTGTTCCACAAACCGGGCTGGGTGATTGATCCAATCGGATTGTTCAAGTTCTGACGAAAGGGACAATTGCGAGAAGGCCTGGAACCAATCGGTCATCTGCGGCGGTGAAAGAGAGCTGAGGTTCGCGAGTTCCTGATCGATTGCTTTACGCTCGGCGGGAAACTTGTAGTCGTAGTCGATAAGTTCGCGCAGCAGGCTAGGCACAAAAGTGATCGGAAGCTGCTGCAAGGCGCTAAGGTGGCTTACAACCACGGCCCGGGCCTGGGGTGGATAACCTGCGAACTGCTCCGCCTTGAGATCGCGTGGAAGCATACAGCTAAACCAATTCTTCGATTGCTTTGCCCTGCGAAAGCGAGGGGGTGAACCCCATCATCGCGCCCAGGGTCGGTACCAGGTCAATCGATTGCATTGGACGATCGTAGACAACACCTTGGCGTACACCCGCGCCCATCGCCATCATCCAGGTTGTCCGCGATGCTGCATCGCCGGTCCGATGATGTTGAAAGCCGTTACCGCCGGAGTCCTGGTCGCCATCGCGTCCAAAGTCCGGCAGGATGAACAACGTCGTATTTCCAGCATATTCCGGTTCGCTTTGCACCGCTGTCCAGAACTCCGCGCAAAGGCGATCGGTGCGGCGAATGGCGTCCACGTAGAGCGAGTAAGCGCCCGCGTGCGCGATATCGATGTCGTGCATGGTGATCCAAAGCAGGCTTGGTGACTCCTGCTGCATGAGCCGGCGCGCGATGAACATGGACAACTCGTCGGGGCTGGATACGGTGCGCGCGTGGGCCTTGAAGTCGTCTACGGAAAGCTTGAGGATCATTTCCAGCTGCTGCAGCTCAAACTCACTGCCTGCCAGTGGGGGAGTGTAAAGAGGAGTTTCGTAGTTGTCCCGCAGCAGGTGCTCGTAATCGGTGGAAGTGCCAGACATGGCCGCGCCCAGCAAGTGCTTAGGTAACACGACTGTTGCCCCCATCCCCGGTCCGAAGGAACGGTAGTCGCTCTCGCCGATGCGATTGAAGCCGTTGCTGGGTGCGACCACCCAGGCGTCGGAGACCGGACGATGCAGATCCTTGCGGAAGTACTCGAAGACCGTGGGGTGCTGCGGCGGAACAGCGGAGAAGTTGTTCAAGGTTTCGTAGACCCCGGTGGCGAGGCTCGCGGTGGCTACGTAATGACCGAGGATGCCCTGGTTTACAACCTGGGTAAAAAAGCTCGATTGCGGTATCAATTCCGTAAGAAGATTGGGGATGTTTTCCCGGCCTTCCGGAGCGAAAGTTTCCTGATCGCGTGCGCCCCCGCCGAAGGTGATCACGATGGTTTTGCGTTTCTTTTGTGGGACGGCACCGCGCACCAGCGGACTCGCGCTCAACAAAGCGCTGCCCACCGCTAAGCCTGCCGCATCGCGCAGGAAGTCGCGCCGGCTGCGGCCTAAAGTGAATGCGACTTGTTGCGCGGGTGTCAAGTTTTTTTTAGACCTCGTTTGCCCTCTGAGGCTGCACCCTGTCCCTGAGAGCCACTGCCCGGGCGATCGACTTGGGCGGTAAGAGTTTTGGGAGAGCAGTGGAACCGATCATGGCTTGGCCGAGGTTTCTTCCCTCGCGGAATAGACGAACTGGCGGACTTCATCCTTCTGCTTATCCAGTTCAGCCATGTGCGCGGCTCGCTGGCGTTGATAGACATCGAATTCCGATTGGGCGCGATCTTTCTGCCCCGTGTGAACATAATCCTGCCCGAGGCGGTAATGGGCGTCGGGCAGATTGGGATTCAACTCGAGAGCTCGCTCATACTCTGGTATGGACTTTGCATATTCATGCTGGTCGGCGTAGAGGTTGCCCAACTGCACGTGGGGCTCGGGAAGCGTCTGGTCCAGTGCGATTGATTTTTGCAGCAATGATTCGACTTGCTTGAGATCGAAGCCTGGATCTTCGGCCCGTTTGCCTTTCCATAAACTCATGGCGTAATAGTATTGCGCCTGCGCATTGCGCGGCTGGAGCTCAGAGAAGCGGCGAAACCTTTGGATCACTTCGTCCGCCTGGTTGGGAGAGCTGTCATAAGCTTTGGAAAGAAAAAGATAACAACGCGGATCAGCCGGATTTAAATCGGCAGCTGCGAGCAGCGCCTTGACGGCGTCGTCGTATTTGCCTCGCAAATAATACGCCATGCCCAGACCGATCAGTAAACGAGGAGAGTTGGGATATCTCTGCGAGGCTGTCTCGAACACTTGAATGGCCGGCTCGTAGGTCCGATGAACAAGTAACTCGCTCCCCCAGTCAAAGAGATTGCCATCACTCGGATCCATGTGCGCGGCAGCTTCATATTCGGTCACCGCCGGCACAAAGTCTCCCCTCTTTTCATCGATTTGAGCCAGCAGGTTATGCAATTCTGCGGTATTTTTCGTCTGTTCAAGATTTTGAACGAGTTGCGTGGCTTGACCAAGCTTTCCAGTTTCGAAATACGCCAGCGCGAGATCATACCCATTGTCGTAAGAAGGACGAATCTCCTGCGCTTTTTCGAGCAGCGGCACCGCGTCCGCAATTCTTCTGGACTGGATGTAGAGTTCACCTAGATTGTGGTTCGCATCGTAGTTGCGAGGTTCCAGTTCCAGAGCCTTACGAAACTGCGCCTCCGCCAACTCCGATTTGCCTGAGTGAAATAGACTGGCTGCCAGATTTGTTCGGGCAGCTGCCGAATCCGGCTTCAATCGAACCGCGATTTCGAGTTGCTCTACGGCCTTAGCGTCCTGTGACTCTCCAGCATAGACCAGGCCCAAGAGCTCATGAACCTCAAAGGTCCTTGGCGCATAGGGCAACAGGGCTTCCAGCTGCACCGCAGCCTCGGCAAACTTTCCTGCATTATATTGAGAGACCGCGGATTGAAACTGACGATTCAACTCTTGGGTTTGGGGCGCCTGGGTCTGGCGCGCTTGGGTCTGGTTTTGATGGTCCTGGCCCGTGGCAAGCGTCGCGCAAAACACAAGAGAATTAAGAACCATCCCCCGGGACCAGTACATTTTGCTCACAGCCCACCTTTGTCGATACCGCGTGAGCGAAGCGCTACGCAGAAACACCCCGAAAGGCCGCAAAAGCGGCCTTTACGGGGTGTTTTCATCTTAGCCTAGTAATACAACTTCAAAGCAAATTGTATTTGCCTGGGAGCGTTGGGAGCATCGCGGGTAGATCCGATGGCGCCGAAGTTAGTGTTGTTGAAGTTGGTTGAGTTCGCGATGGAGACAACGCCGTTGCCGCCGAATCCCGGAGCATTGAAATTCGGATGGTTGACGATGTTGAAGAACTCAGCCCGGAACTCCATGCTGAAGCGTTCATTGATCGGAATGTTTTTGAATGTTGAGAAGTCGAACCGGTGGTAGCTTGGCCCGGTCGTCGTCCCCGGACGGTCGCCCAGAACACCAAAACCAGTCTCAGGTACGCATCCGGCTGGTGTCGGTGTTGGGTTGCCCAGCTCGCAAGGCTGCTGGAAGGCTGCCGGGTTATTCAGCCAATACGGAGTTATTTTGCCGCTGGCATCTGGCCGCTCCTTTATTCCGAGCTTCGGGCTCTGCCCGGGAACGGTCACATCGTTGCAGCTTGTGCCGGCGGTCGTTCCAGTCGGGCAACCGAGGGAGAGAGGCTGGCCACCTTGAAGGGTAGTAATCCAGTTTATGCTCCACCCTCCGACGAATCCATTCCCCAGCTTGCCCGTGTTGCTCAGATAACGCTTATCTTTGCCGAAGGGCAGTTGGTACCCGCCGCTGAAATGGAATACGTTGGTGACGTTGAAAGAGGCCAGGGACCAATCTCCGCGGACACCAAAGCCTGGCACGTCTGGCGCGCGAGCGCCATTCAGACTTCCGCCATTCAACAAGTCGCCGGCGTCCGTAAAGGTTCTTGAAAACGTGTACGTGAGCAGGTAACTCAGTCCGCTCGAAAACTGCTGTTCGAGCTTGGTTTGTAAGCCGTTGTAAACGCTGGCTCCAATCATTCGCCCAGTCGAACCACCTGCGAAATCCGGAAACGGCTGCAGACCGGTGGGTCCACCACCGACCGGACCCGTGGTACTGGCGTTGTAGGGCAGGAGTGCGGTCACGTTATTCGCGCCAAGGTTCATCTGAAGATTGTCGGCCTTGGTCAGTACATAAGCGACCTGCGCCGACATCGAGTGAGTGATCGCATACTGGAAAGAGAGGTTAGCGGCCAGGGTTTTGGGATCTACGAAATTGAACTGAAGTCCCTGCAGTCCGATTTGGGACGCGTTCACGTCAAGAGGGGTGAATGAATGGCAGGAGAAGCCGGACTCAAAGGTTGCTGTTTGACCCGGACCTGCTGTCGCGCAGCTAGAGTACGGCGTGCTGTAACTAACAGGTGCGACCGAAGATAAGCCGCTAGGGGAGCCGTTAGGAACTATGGGGACGTAGTTGAAGTTGTATACGAAGGGATAATTCTCACCAATATTCGGTCCGTAACCCTGATTCTCGAAGGCGTTCCAAAAGAGACCCACACCACCGCGCGCCACCAGCTTCGGGGATACCTCATAGGCAAAGCCGAAGCGGGGTGCAAAATTATTGTATTGTGGCTTGAGCAATCCCTTGCCGTACTTGTCAGTCGACAAAAGCGCAATTCCATCCTTGGCCAGCAGATCGATAAAGCCGTTGCCGGCCAGGGACGGATTATTGGCCGTCGAAGACAATTCCCTATTGTCCTTCCCGGTCGCCGGGATGATGAACGTCGGAGTCCCATTGTAATTGGGAACGAAGTTGGCTTGGCCGCCATTTGTCTCGTTAATGGGGCCAAAGTATTCCCAACGCAAGCCGAGATTGAGAGTCAGCTTGGGACTGACCTTCCAGTCGTCCTGGAAGTAAGTCGCGAAATAGGCTCTTTCGTCGTAGGTTTTGTTGATGTTGGAGGAGCGGACATCGTCAGAGCCTCCGGAGAAATTGACTCCATTCGGAACTGTCGCAGCTGTCGGCGGAAGAACAAATTGCGCGATACCCGTGGTGCTGCCGTTATTGTTCGGAATATCTGTGAAGGTACCGTCATAGTCGAATTGGCCGTGCGACCAGGCGGGCTGGAGGGTGTTGAACACTACGTGCTGGTATTCAACGCCCATTTTGAAACCGTGAGCGCCGTAAACCTTGGAAAAGTCGTCGACTACCTGAGTGGTCTGGGTGGTTTCGTCCGAAGGCAGGAAGGAATTGCCGCCCAGAGTCTGCAGCCCACCAAATGAGAAGGCGGGCAAACCGCCGTTGTTATCCACCTGTGGAATATCCGGGATTCCGTACTGCGCTGGAATGCCGTATGTGGAACCTTCCGGGCCGAAGCGTGAGGTGTGCAGGTGGTCCCATCCGACCCTCGCCACATTGACCGTAGTCGGCGTGAACAGATGGGTATACGCCGCCACACCCTGGAAAGACTTTGCCGTCTGCACGCCCTGCTGGAAGCCGCCGCCGTCCGCTATACCTGTAAAGGGCCCAGGAATAAATTGAGGGTTGTCCCAATAACTGACGCGCGCAAATACCTGGTTTTTGTCAGACACATCGAAGTCGGCCCGGACGTCAAACTGGTTGTTGTGCTGGTAGAGGTTGGGACTGACTGCATAGTTTGAACTGACTCCACTGGCGGTGGGTAGTGGGAAAAGATTCAAGAGCTTGACGGCATTGGGATCGATACGGCCGGCAGGAAGTTGGTTCAACCCGCAGCCAGCGAGCGTGAAATTGGTGGTAGAAGCCGGACAAGTTCCGAAAGGATCGCGAACGTACACAACGCTGTTGGAAGTGTTGGTGATTCCGGAAACAGGATCCAGCGCACCCGCGGCGACGGAGCGGGTGGTTGCGGGGTCGAGGACGGTGCCGACCGGTATCAATCGTCCCAGGGCATCGGCTCGCGCCGCGCTCGAAGCATTCGCGGAGACCAACTCGGAGAGGTTGGAGTAGCCGCTATTGCGTTGCAACACGGTGGGCACTCCGATCCCCGATTGGGTGTTGCCCTGTACGTGCCGGAAACCTTGATAATCACCAAAATAGAAGATCTTGTTCTTTATGACGGGGCCGCCGATGGAAGCTCCGAACTGGTTCCAGCGGAGTTCTCCTTTTTTTAATCCGTTGTTATCTTCAAACCAGTCCGCTGCGTCGAGCACATCGTTGCGGAAAAATTCCCAGGCCGCGCCGTGGATACTGTTCGTGCCGGACTTGACCGTAGCGTTGAGGACGGCGCCTGCCGCACGTCCCAGTTCGGCACTGAAGTCCGAAGTCTGGACCTTGAATTCCGCGATCGCGTCGGGCGGAGGAAGAACAACAAAATTTGTTCCGTTCAGGAAGTCCACGTTGTCGGAATTGTTGTCAATGCCGTCCAGCAGGTAGTTGTTCTGCGCAGGGCGCAGACCATTGGCGGCGAAGGCTCCGTTCGCGGCATTTCCGCGAGTGTCCGCCTGCGGAGTGTTCACGCCTGCAGCCAGTTGAGCCAGGAAAGTAAAGTTGCGCCCATTCAACGGCAGGTTATTCACGCTCTGCTCGTTGACCACCTGCCCGACCGACGCATCCTCGGTCTGCATCTGAGGCGGCGCGGTGGTCACCTCAACGGTTTGCGACTCCGCACCGGGCTTAAGTTCAATATTGACACGTAGATTCTGACTCACGGCCACATTGATATGCTCCTGGGTGGTCACAGAGAAGCCGGGAGCAGTGGCGGATACGGTGTAGTTCCCGATTCTGACGGGCGAGAAGGTGTATACGCCGGAGCTGTCTGTATTTGTCGTCTGGGTCAAACCTTGATCCGTGTTCAGGAGGGTCACTTTTGCGTTGGGAACTACCGCGCCGGTAGCGTCCTGAACCACTCCAGTAACTGACCCTTCGTCGACCTGACCGAATGCAGGCGGCGCCAGAAGCATGCACAAGGATGTGAGGGTTATGCAGACAAGTGATTTAAACCAGCGAGAGAGATTGCGATCATAGCCCATCCGAAATCCTCCAAAGTCTTTCAAAACACGGTCATTTGCGCTTTTGAGCGCTGACTCGACTGAGTAACCGTTTTCAAGAATGGCCCGAAAGCCTTCTCAGAAGTAGCCAGTAACCGGTTACATTTGATTGCCGAATGAAAGTAGACCAGACCAATAACAGTTGTCAACCAAAAGGTTGAGATGGTTTCCGCCGAAAGGTGGAAATCGTGAAGTGAGAAGGCCGAGATCGTCCCTTTTTCGGGCAATGGCGACTCATCAAGTGGGGGTGGGGATGCCACTGTTCATTACCCGCGGCCCTTCCCCCGCATATTCGTCATTTCCCACCCTTCGCAAAGAGCGCGAAGGATGGGGCACCCGGTCAGTGGTTGTCGCGCGACGTGGGTGGCCCCGTTTCGTCCCGCCGTGGGTCGGCGAAGCCAGTGGTCAACTTTACTGTTAGTGTGGTGGGGGGACCGGCGACGTGCGGTGGGCGTGTCGGGGACCCCGAGTTTCGACGGAATAGCTGTGTTCAATCCAGTTTTTCGTATACCAACCGTAAAAATGCTCCAACGGACCCCTTAAGGATGCCGCGTCACAAGAACGAGAACCAGTTCCCTTCCCGGCGGGCAGTCCTTAAGTGCATGGGGTTGGCGCCCCTGCTCCTCCGTCCCGCTCCCTTCCATGGATACTCATTTTTGTTCGGTTCCCCGAAGAGCGTCCCCAATCGGAACGCCGGTTTCCCTTTCTCCGATGTTCGTCTGACGCCGCACTATCCGGTCGCCTCCCCTTTGGAAGATGTCCTCCGCCTTGTCGCTCCGGGTTCCGATGAGTACGTTACGGAAAAATATGCGTGGGAAATTGAGTCGCTTCTCCAACAGTGGGGCCAGGCCCTTAAGGCATCGGTCCGCGACCTTGCAGTCCTGGCAAAGTCACTGGATCCGTCGATAGAAGCCTCCCCACTCGTCCCGGCCAACGAAATCACGCTGCGGGCTGGGAACGGGATCACGATCACGAGACGAGTGTTCAACGGCAAGGTTGTTTCCGGGCGGGAGCGGTTTCTCGAGCAAATCCGAGCCTGGCTGGGTCAGGTCTCAGGGGTGGAGACTGCGGAATTCCAAATTACCGGTATCGAGGAGATCGCCAGCGCCCCGCCGACGGTTCGCGTGGATCTCCGCTATGACATAGTCGCCAACCGGAACGAGGAGCGTCGTGAAGAGCGGGTTGGATCATGGCGCACCGAGTGGTCGCGCGATGAATCAGGAGGGTGGAAAGCCCGCAGGTGGGAGGCCCGCGAAGAAACACTCAGCGTTACGCAAGGACCGATGTTTATTGACATAACCTCGCAAACACTCGGCCGAGCGGAATCGTACACAAAGCAGATGCTTCATGGCTCCGACTATTGGCGGACCGTGCTGGACGGTGCATGCGGCATAGACGTTTACGGCAACAATGGTGTGGCGGCGGGTGACTTCGACAATGACGGTTTCGACGATCTCTATGTTTGCCAGCCGTCGGGCCTGCCAAACCGGCTTTACCGCAACCGGGGTGACGGGACACTGGAAGACGTAACCGAAAAAGCCGGGGTCGGAGTGCTCGACAATACTGCGTGCGCCCTGTTCGCCGACTTTGAAAACAAGGGACGGCAGGATCTTCTTGTCGTTTGCGGTAGCGGTCCCCTGCTTTTTCTGAATCAAGGGGATGGGACGTTCAAGATCAAGCGCGACGCCTTCAAGTTTGCGCGCCCTCCGGAGGGAACGTTTACCCATGCGGCGATAGCGGACTACGATCGTGACGGACGTCTCGATGTTTACTTCTGCCTCTATAGCTACTACCTGGGGCTGGACCAGTATCACTATCCGGTACCCTATTTCGATGCCCGGAATGGTCCACCCAATTTCCTGCTGCACAACGAAGGAAACGGAACCTTTGTAGACAAGACCGAGGTGGCAGGATTGAATGCCGAGAACGACCGCTATAGTTTCGCTTGCGCCTGGGGCGTCTCCGCTGCCAGCGGCTTGCCCGATCTTTATGTGGCCAACGATTTCGGGCGCAGCAACCTGTACCGCAACAATGGTGATGGCACATTCGCGGCTGTCTCAGGCGAAGCCGGCATCGACGTTCCGGGGGCCGGAATGAGCGCGTGCTGGTCTGATTTCGATAACGACGGCAAGCAGGATGTCTACGTTGCCGACATGTGGTCGTCCGCGGGACAAAGGGTTTCGGGGCAAAAGCGCTTTCATGAAAACGCGCCGGAAGAAATCCGCGCGCTCTACCGGCGGCACGCTCGAGGCAATGCGCTCTATCGAAACCTGGGAAACGGAAAGTTTCAAGACATCAGCCAGCAAGCCGGAGCGGAGATGGGCCGTTGGTCCTGGTGTTCGGATTTCTGGGATTTCGATCACGATGGCTACCCTGACCTTTACGTCGCCAATGGGTACATCTCCGCGCCGGAACGGAACGACCTGGCAAGTTTTTTCTGGCGGCAGGTGGTCGCGAAATCGCCTGAGGATGCTACACCTTCATTGGCTTACGAGCATGGATGGAATGCCATCAATGAATTGATTCGGTCAGACCGCTCCTGGAGCGGGTACGAACGAAATGTCATGTTCGCGAACAACCATGATGGCACGTTCACCGAGGTTTCAGGCGCAGTGGGATTGGACTTTCCTGAGGACAGCCGCTCCTTTGTTCTCGCTGATATAGACCATGACGGGCGGTTGGAGGTCATCCTCAAAAACCGTAATGCCCCGCAATTGCGGATCCTGCACAACGTGATGAAAGAACCTGGTCAATCGATCGCGTTCCGTCTAAAAGGTCAGACGAGCAACCGCGATGCCATCGGAACCTCGATCACACTCGAAGTGGGCACCCTCCGTCAGACGAAGTATTTGCAGGCAGGATCGGGGTTTATTGCTCAGCACTCTAAGGAAATATTCTTTGGCGTTGGAAAACCGGAAGGCACAATTAAAGCCACGGTCCGCTGGCCAAGTGGGCTTTCTCAGGAATTCACGAGTATCCCGATCAACCATCGGATCGCGATTGAGGAGGGTTCCGCGGAATTTGTAGCCCAGCCATTCGCCGCACCACCTCAGGCCTACGCGCAAGCCGGACCACCGCTAAAGTTAGAACCGCTGCCCTCGCAGATAGACACGTGGCTGATTGAACCGTTGAAAACACCGGAGCTTTCGCTGCCGGACCTCGCGGGCAACATGCGAGAACTGCGAAGTGCGCAGGGTGGCTGCGTGCTTCTCAATTTCTGGGCGACGAAGGCGCCGCTCTGCGCCGAGCAGCTGAGGCTATTTAATAAGAACCAGCCGGCGCTGGCCAAAAACAAGCTGGAGATTTTTGCCGTAAACGTTGATGACGCCGGCGACATAGGAACAGCACGATCGTTTGCGGCGCTCGAGAGGTTCCCCTTTCCTGTTCTTTTTGCCACGGAAGATGTGGCGGGCGTTTATAACATCATCTACCGCTACCTGTTCGACCGCCGCAGGGATCTCGCCATTCCAACCGCTTTCCTGCTGGATGCCGAGGGCATGATCGTCAAGGTGTATCAAGGACCGATCGATCTTCAGCGATTGCTGGAGGATGTCAAGGCTATCCCAACCACCACCGCCGACCGCATGCGAAAAGCACTTCCGTTTGGCGGCGTGCCCTATCGTGATGCGTTCCAGCGCAATGACTTCACCTACGGAGTGGCGCTCTTCCAACATGGCTATCTCGACGCGGCGGCGGCCGCCTTCGAGCAGGTCATCGCTCGGAAACCGGACAATCCGGAAGCCTTTTACAACCTTGGCACGCTCCACCTAAGACAAAATAATCTGCAGCAGGCGCGCCAATATATTGAACAAACATTGAAGTTGCGACCGAATTATCCAGAGGCGTGGAACAATCTTGGCATGATCGCGGCCCAACAGGGGCAGCCGGATGAAGCAGTGCGGGACTTCCAGGAGTCACTCAGCCAGAGGCCGAACTACGCGATCGCCTTGCTCAACCTGGGAAATCTTTATCGCCGGCAGGGCGCGTTCGATAAGGCACAAACGCTCTTGAGTCGCGCGCTCGAGATTCAACCCGATGATCCTGAGACTAACTATAGCCTGGGGATGTTTTACGCTCAGCAAGGGCAAACGCAATCGGCGGCTGATTATCTGCAAAAGGCAATCGATCTCCGTCCGGGTTATCCCGAGGCGCTGAACAACCTCGGCGTTCTCTTTGTTCGAGTCAATAATTATGCAAGTGCGGAAGCGCAATTCAAGACGTGCATACGAGCCGCTCCAAACTTCGATCAGTCGTATCTCAACCTTGCCCGTCTCTACGTGATGCAGAACGATAAGGAGAAGGCAAGAGAAGCGCTGCAGGAACTGCTGCGGGTGCAGCCTGAACATCGAGGGGCGCAACAGGCTCTCGAAATGCTAAAATCGCAGCCTTGATGGGCCACTCGGCGACGTTTGGATGGTGAGTCGCATATTAATGCAGCAAACAAACAGAGTCGCGATCGCATGGTCCACCGCGTCGAGTGCATGCCGAGCTGGAAGTCTCTTTTTGCTTCTTCTTAGCGGCCTGACGCTCGCTGCCCAGCAGCCTCGTCATTCCGCTACCGTCAGCGAAGCAGAACCATCTTCTAAACTCTCCGCAAATCTTCAGCAGGCTGAGGAGCTACGCCGGCAGGGCCTATTCGATCAGGCGACGGGTAAGGTGCAAGAGGAACTCGAGCATAATCCTGCTAGCGTAGAAGCCTACAACATGCTTG
>Ga0210391_10002664_pt1 | contig 15373 bp, 11 predicted proteins | sample IncBWC12OmetaG_FD_160573 | JGI IMG/M metagenome (GOLD analysis project Ga0210391, IMG submission 160573) | Forest soil microbial communities from Barre Woods Harvard Forest LTER site, Petersham, Massachusetts, United States - Inc-BW-C-12-O ... | reverse complement strand
CGGCCATCGGGGAATTGTTCATCGGCGCCTTGCTGGAGGTTCGCCGGCCGGTGTTCTACGCGACGGCCGCGGTGGCTGTGGCCTTTCTGCCCATACTGACGATGTCCGGGCTCCAGGGCGCATTTTTCCGTCCGCTGTCGATTTCCTTTCTGCTCGCCGTGGGGTTGTCTCTGCTGGTCGCCATGAGCGCAACGCCGGCGCTGTGCGCGCTGGTGATGGCGCGGCACGCCCCCAAGTCCGAAGCGCCCTTTCTGCAGTCCCTGAAACGCGGCCAACTGGTCGCCATTGCGTGGCTCAATGTCCGGCCGCGCACGTTGATCGCGATCGTCCTCGTGAGTGGACTCGCCGGGGTGATTTTTCTTCCGCTGCTGGGTGCGCGCCTGCTGCCGGATTTCCGGGAGAACTATTTGATCGCGCACGCATCGCTGCGGCCCGGGATATCGCTGACGGAGACCGCCCGTGTCGGCGAGCGCATCTCCAAAGGGCTCATCGCCATACCCGGCGTCAAAAGCGTCGCGGAGCAGATAGGCCGCGCCGAGAACGGCCAGGATCCGGATGCGCCGAACAAAAGCGAGTTCGAAGTTCAGATCGATCCGCGGCAAGGCCACACCGCCGGCGAGATCGACGCAGCCATCCGCGACGTCTTCGACGACTTCCCGAATCAGCTCGTGGAGATTTATTCGGTGCTGGCCGAGCGCATCGGCGAGACCCTCTCCGGCGAGTCCGCGCCGTTCACCATCAGCGTGATCGGTTCCGATTTGGCCGCGGACGATTTGGTCGGGGCCCGTATCGTCGAGGTGCTGCAGCGTCTGCCCGACAGCGGCAACGTACGGTTGACTGTCCCGCCGCGCCAGGCAGAGCTGCACGTGGAGTTGCTGCCGGCACAGCTTGCCATCTACGGTCTGCAGGCGGCGGATGTGCTGCAGACCATCAATGCGGCCTATCACGGCAGTGCGGCGGCGGAACTCAACCAGGCGGATCGCAGCGTGCCGGTGGCGGTGCGAATCGCCGGCGTCGGAGCCGATCCGCATGCGGTGGGTGCGCTGCTGCTGCGCGGCCGGGATGGCGCTCTCACGCCGTTGTCCGCGGTGGCGAAGGTCAGCCTGGTCTCGGCGCGCAGCCTCATCGATCATCAGGACGGATTGCGCCGCCAGATCGTCGTGGCGACGCCCAAAGGCGCCGACCAAGCCGGCTACGCCGCAGCCGCGCGCAAGGCCATCGCCGCCCAGGTGACGCTGCCGCCGGGGGTGTTTCTGCTCTACGGCGGGGCGGCCGAGACGCAGGCCGCGGCCAGGAACGAATTGCTGCTGCACTCGGCCGCCGCGTTCGTGCTCATCGTGCTGCTGCTGGCACTTGCCTTCGGCCACCCCCGGCAAGTGCTGCTGGTGCTGCTCTCCCTGCCGAGCACGCTGATCGGCGGGGTGGCGGCGGTCGCCGTGACGGGCGGCACCTTGACCCTGGGTGCAATGGTCGGGTTCGTCGCTCTGTTCGGCATGGCTGCACGCAACACCATTCTGCTGGTGTCTCACTTCGACCATCTGGTTCGGCAGGAGCATCAGCCGTGGGATTTGGGCACCGCCGCCCGCGGCGCCGAGGAGCGGCTCACACCGGTGCTGCTCACCGCGCTGCTCACCGGCCTCGCGCTGCTCCCCGTCGCCCTCCAGCTGCATCAGCCCGGGCACGAAATCGAAGGGCCGATGGCCGTGGTGATTTTGGGTGGATTGGTGTCTTCTACGCTCGTCAGCCTCTTGCTGATTCCGCCGCTGGCGGCGCGCTGGCTCCGGGCGGCCGACACCGCGAATGAGTCGAGATAATCAATCAGGAGGACAAGGAAATGATAATCAAATCTGCAATCATGGGTTCACTATCCCTGCTGGCCTGCGGCATCGGTTGGACCGCGACCTCGGCTGCGCAAGCGAACGCCGGCGCGCCGCAACTCAATGTGACCAAGACGATCACCATCAACGCGCCCGCGGACAATGTCTGGAATGCGGTGAAGGACTTCGACTCTCTCAACACCTGGCATCCGGCCGTGGAGAAGGACCAGATCGTCGAGGGCACGAACAACACGGTTGGAGCCGTGCGCTTACTGTCGCTGAAGGGAGGCGGGACGATCAAGGAGAAGCTGCTCCGATTCAATCCGGCCAACCGCTCCTTCTCCTACGCGATAATCGACGGAGTGATTCCGGTGAGCGGCTACCGGTCGAGATTGGTGGTGAAGTCCGCCGGTGCGAACACGTCCACGGTCATCTGGAGCGGCCGCTTCAAACGCAAGAATACCGGCGCCAATCCCGCTGACAACGAGAACGACAAGACCGCGGTCGACACCATCAGCGGGGTTTATCAGGGCGGCTTGGACAACTTGAAGAAGATGCTCGAGGGGAAATAGCGGTTGGTGCAGGCATGACCCAATGGGGTCATGCCTGCAAGATTACTCGCCTGCCTCCACGTCCATATGCATGCCGGCCCACTGCTGCTGCTCGTTCGGATAGACATGAGTCATCCACTCCAGGACCACGGGGATCCATAACCCCTGTGCCGCGGCGCATTCTTCTTCGGTGTGGATACTGCCTTGCGGTCCGAAACGGGCATTCGGTCCAAATTGCTCGCTCTTCGGCAAGGTTTTCGGGCCACCGCAGAAATCGACATGTCGATGCCAGGTCGCGACACTCAAGGGTGCTATCGCGTTCAACTGCTCGGGTGTAGCGTCGGTTGGCGCGGTGTACATCACGCCGACGGCCTTCAGTCCGTCGGACGTTCGCCTATAGAGAATTGAGCCGGGTTTGCTGTAATCGATATGTTGCTGCTCGAGTCGCCGACGGCGGTAGTTGGTGTAGTGTATTTCCTCGCCCACTCGGCCGGTCGGAAAGAAAGGTTTATATCCGTCATGCACGGCTGTCTTAACATCACGGTATTCGGACAACACACCAGCTGCGGCGGCGAGGATCTCGTCAGCGCGTTCTGTATCGCCCTGCGCCGGTTCAGCTTTCAGCGACATCTGCATATGCCCCATCTTCATCGATGGGACCGGTGTCTCGTCAGTGGTGCCGCTGTAGTGCTTTAGGATACGTTCCCACAGGGGAAAGTCCTGCGCCGAAGCAATTGTGGCGCAAGCGGCTAAAATAACAACAAACAGTCTTTTTTTGATCATTCAATTAAAGGAAACGTGGCAAAGGGTCTGAGGTTGACGGCGAGTGTAGCCTCGAGTCATTTCTCCAGCCGAGTTCCCCTGTTGCCGTGAGGCGACACACGGCCTCGCCAAGAATTGCCGGTCGATATTCCGAAATGATCGCCCAAGAGCTGCCGTTGAGCCGCCCAACGGTCCGCTGATTGCCAAGGCGAGGCGTGTATACGACCATACCCGAAGTTCAGGAACACAAGATTGGGATGCCCGTCACTTCCCGACTAAGGCGAAAATAATGACGACCAAGTCTGCGGGACTAATCGATCGGTATTTCTACTTCATCATGTCGATGGTCATCGCCGCAGTTGTAATCTACGGCTTTAGCCACACCATCAATGAAAACCTCATCCACCCGGCATATCCGCGTCCTTTGGTACTGTATTTTCACGCGGCGATATTTGCAGGTTGGGTTGTTCTCCTAATCACCCAGTCCGCGCTCATTAGGACACGGAATTTGAGGCTGCACCGAAAGCTAGGCCTGTGCGCTCTTTCGCTCGCAATTGCGCTCCCAACAATTGGCATTATGACCGGTGTTGCAATGGCACGTTTCAACACTCAGCACGGCAGCACAGACGCCCCAGAATTCCTCATCGTTCCGTTGTTTGACATGGTTGCTTTCACAATTGTTGTCGGCCTCGCAATCACTTGGCGGAAGAAGCCAGAGTACCACCGTCGGCTAATGTTTCTCGCCACTTGCGCGCTTACGATAGCCGCATTCAATCGATTTCCGGCGACCATCGTGCCCGACAATTGGGGCTATGCAGGCGTTGATGCTCTTATTCTTCTGGGCGTCGGGCGAGATTTTTTTGTGACGAGGCGCGTCCACCCGGTTTATCTTTACGGTCTACCGCTAATGATCGTTGGTCAGGTATTGACTATGTATATATATTTGACCAAGCAGCCCGAATGGATGGTGATCGCACGTCGAATCATTGGGTAATGTCTCCGTCAGCCCCCCCCCCCGGGTGGGAGCTTGGAAAAAATATACGTGATAAGGCGAATCCGCCAGCAAGGTTTCGAAGATGGCGCGCATTTCCAGGCGGTGAAGTCGTTACCGCAAAGCCGACGGTGACGACGGTCGGCTTGGGGGTCATGGAACACGCCTCTTGCTTCTTAGGCCTTACGAGCCTCGTGCGACCAGCCGGCGACGAATCTCTCCAGCAACGTGCTGCCCCATTGATGCGCAACGTGGGCTGCGGCCGTTCCACCTGGAAAGTGCGTTAGTTGGCCCTCGAGTACCAGTGTCGCGAAGCCGTGGACGAGCGACCACGCCCATAGCAGCCGGATCGAGTGGTCCTGTTCGCCGGTGTTTCCTTGGGCGAAAAACGGTGTGACAACCTCTCGGAGTTGCGTGAAGGCCCGCTTCGACGCCTCTTTGAAATATAGATCCTCTGTTTTGAGCCGATCGCTGCGAAACATGAGTTGAAAACTCGAGCGATTATGGATGGCGTAATCGACATACGCGAGGCCCACTGCGACCAGTTGCGACTGGTGGTCCCGCTTCGCCTCCGAACGGTAACGTAACATCAGGTTGGTCATGGCGTTGAAGCCTTCCGCCGCGTACGCCGTCAGCAGTCCTGCGGAATCTCCGAAATGAAACGCCGGCGCACCGTGCGATACCCCGGATCGGCGCGCCGCTTCGCGCAGCGTGAATTTATCCAGACCTTGTTCGATGAGGATCGCTTCGGTGGCCTGTAGCAAGGCGGAGCGAAGATCAATGTCGCGCCGCGGCTGCAACGCAGTTTTCTTCGGAGATGGCTTCGCCGGTCGGCGCGCTGCGGCCGTTTTGGCCTTTCTGGTTCTCATCAAGGCCAGCATAAATGCTTTCGTGGCCACTGCCTAGACGGGCGGACTAGCCAGACAGACACCGCATCATCCTTGATAAAAATAGACAATGACTAGTCAATGATTCGAAGGATGTTCGGTCAAATTACCTGTATTGGATGGCCTTGGTCTGCAATATTCAATTTCACACTTGACAGTGTCTATGCCTTATATAAGATGGACAGCTAGACAGTGTCTACTCACAATATCGCAACAGCCCGTGGAAGGGCGGTAACCGTATCGCACATCTTCGGGGATCAGTCGGATCAGGAGGTTCAGATGAAAATGTTTGCGGCGGGTTCTATTTTGGGTGTGGGAGCGCTGCTGATCGCGTCCCAAAAGGTGGCTGGAGCCATCCCAGGGGAAGTCCGAGTTGAAGTCGGCGCACTGCACAGCACCAAAGGTCACGTGTTGTGCACGCTGTTCGATTCAGAGGCTGCGTATAAGCAGCTCCGCTCGGTAAAGCGCCTGGTGGTCGTGGCGGTCCAGCCGGTGACGACCTGCGTATTTCAGGATATCGCTCCTGGCACGTACATGATTTCAGCCGTTCACGACGAAAACGACAATGGCGTACTCGATAAGACTCTCTTCGGCATGCCGAAGGAGGGCTACGGGGTCTCGAACAATCACACCTACGCGCTCAAGGGGCCCAACTTCACAGAGAGCGCCGTACAGCTCGGCAGTGGATTGCAGAGCCTCTCGATTCGCCTGCGCTATCCGGAAGGGGAGTCGCCACAATGAATCGTCCGACCGGCAGTGAGCCCTCAGTCGAAAAGTCCGCGCGCGGCTCCCCGGATACCGCGCTATCGCGCCGCGCCTTGTTGATCGGCGGCGCAAGCGCAACGGCCACGGCCATCGCGGGTCTCGCAGCCGGGATCGGCGTCGGTGCTCATGAGGTGCCGCCGGCGCCGCGCAATGTCCCTCCACGACTGCGCTTTGCGAACAAGGTTGTGATGATCACTGGGGCCACCTCCGGCATCGGCCGCGCGGCGGCGCTCGCGTTCGCTCGCGAAGGCGCCCGCGTAGCCTTCTGCGGGCGCCGCGAGGCGCTTGGCCACGAAGTCGAGCGCGAGATTCAGAGCAAAGGAGGAACGGCACGCTACCTCCGTGCCGATGTACGGGTCGAGACCGATGTGCAACGCTTCGTCGATTTTACGGTGGCGCAATTCGGGCGCCTCGATGTCGCCCTCAACAATGCGGGGATCACGCTCGAGAAGCCGTTGCACGAGTATTCGAGCAGTGAATGGGACGATGTGCTGCACACGAATCTTCGCGGTGTGTTTTACGCCATGAAGTACCAGATTCCCGTGATGTTGGCCGGCGGCGCCGGCGCCATCGTCGTCACTTCTTCATCCAATGCCATCGCGACCCAAGCCAAGCGCGGCGCGTACGCCGCGAGCAAGCGTGCACTGGTTGCGCTCGTGCAGGCCGCCGCTCTCGACTATGGCCCGCACAACATACGCGTAAACGCCATGTTGCCCGGAACCACCGACACGGCGCTGGTACGTCGGGTCGCCGGCATGGAGAACGCGCCCGATGCCGTGTGGCACGCCGCGGCTGCCGAGTGGGCCAAGAGTCATGCTCCCGGACTCGGCCGGATGGCGAATGCGGAGGAGATCGCCGAGTTCGCATTGATGCTCGCGTCCGATGAACATCCGTTCTTGACGGGAGCGGCGTTGGTGATCGACGGCGGCAAAACGGCGCAGGGCGGTTAGCGAGAGGAGGCAATCATGTCCAGCAAACGTCACTACATCGCAATGGGGCTGGCACTTCTGGCGTTGGCCGCATGTGGAACGACCGGACGCTTCGTGGATCAACCACCGCTGACCGTTGATGGATCGGAGCTAGATGCGCGCCGAGCCGCCGCGGATCTTTTCGATTCTTCCGCACCCTATACCATCGAACTATGCGAGGCAGATGCCGCATCGAAAGAGTGCAAGAAGGGAGACCAAGGCATTACCGCAACCGGGGTCGGCGGCTTTTTCATACCACTCACCCTGCATATCACCCGGATGGTCGTCAGCAAACAAGTGCAAGCAGCCGATGGCTGGGCCGTTGATGCGTCGTTCCAATCGAAGGCAGACGGCATCGCGCCGCTGTGCCAGACGGCGCATGGCCGGATCGTGTCCCGGGATAACAATACGTTATCCATGCAGCTCGACCGTTTCTATTGCAATTGGGTTGTGGTCGGCAACGTCGTCGTCAACACGAATCTCTCGATTGACAACATCCAACTGAAGGATCGGATCTTCAGTGGATTCTACAAGGTGACCTTCTATGGCACGGGCAACGCCGCGGGATCGGGTTATTTCAAAGCCGTTATTCTCCCGAGGGTATAGATCGGAATCCAAAACGCGGGTATGCGTGTAACTGCGTACTCGCTCATTTTGCAGATTGCTGCACCGGGATCGGATTGCGCAGCGGAATGACCGTCTCGAGCACCACGGAAGTGCTCGATTCGCCGAAGATGGACAATCGTTGCAGTATGTCTGCCAGCTCCTCCACCGAGCGGGCGACGACGCGCGCAATCATGCAATCATCGCCGGTGACGCTATGCATTTCGACGACCTGGGGCATGGCACGCGCCGCTTCCGCCAGGCTGCGCTTCTTCGATGCCGGCGCCCGCAGGCGGACAAAGGCGCTGACGTTGAACCCGAGACGGGCGTGATCGACGCACAACATGGTGCCGCGCAGGATGCCGCGGCTCTCCAGCCGGCGAATCCGATCGGCAACCGTCGGTTGAGAGATCCCAAATTCCCGCGCAACGTCGGCATAGGGGCGGCGTGCATCGGTATCTAGAGATGCAAGAATTTTGAGGTCAAGTGCATCCATATCGAAGACTCCTATGGGCGCGAACGTTCATTTATTAAGCAATGATGCCGTATGAGCTTGTTTCGTGCAAAGGCGCGCAGCGGCGGTGCCGCTATGATGGCTTTCCGCCAATGATGTGAAATCCACGGAGGCCTGTTTGTCACCGACCACGCACTTGCCAACCTCGTCCAAAGCCCCGGGCTGGCTCATCGCCGCTAGTTTGCTGGCCGTGTATACCATTTGGGGGACGACGTACTTCGCGATCAAAGTGGGAATTGAAGGCGCCGCGCCGTTCTTTCTGGTCGGAACGCGCTTCGTGGTCGCCGGCGGAATATTGCTCGGCTGGCAAGCGATTCGCGGACAGCCGATGCCCCTGGCGAGACAGTGGCGAGGGGCGGCGCTCATAGGATTCCTGCTGCTCGTGGTAGGGAACGGCGGCGTCGCGGTGGCGGAACACTGGGTGAGTTCCGGCGCGACCGTGGCACTCATCAGCGTAATGCCCCTTGCCACGGCATTGTGGTCCGGTCTATTCGGCGAATGGCCGCGCCGCTTGGAGTGGGGTGCCATCGTCCTGGGCGGCATCGGGGCCGCCGTCATGTTGATGGGACGGGATCTGCAGGGAAGCCTCCTCGGCACGCTGGTGATCTTGCTGGGCACGACGTGCTGGTCGCTCGGCACAGTGTTGTCTCGCCGCGTCGATGTTCCTCATGGTCCGACCGGATTCGGTGCGGAGATGCTGGCCGCCGGCGTGATGGCCCTCGGAGTTAGTATGGTCCTGGGCGAGCGTTGGGAGTTACCGGCTTCGCCGCGAGTGTGGTGGGCTTGGGTGTATCTCGTCCTCTTCGGCTCGGTAGTGGCATTTTCGGCCTATCGTTTTGTCGTGGAGCGCGTTTCATCCACCCTGGCGTCCACCTACGCCTACGTCAATCCGCCTGTCGCGCTATTCGTGGGTTGGTGGTTGGGAAACGAATCGTTCTCAACGAATACGCTGGTGGGCCTTCCGATCGTACTCGCCGCGGTGGCGTTGCTCGCGTGGGTGCAAGCACGGTCTCAAAAGGTCGCAGCGCCGTTACCGCCGGCGCAGATGACGATTGCGAGTGCGAGGGACGGCGCCTAAATCGCTTGGCGATGTCGTGTCCGTCTTGGAGGTAACTAGAACGCGTGGTCGAAGGCCACCTCGCCCTGCACGGCCACCTGGTAAGCGGAGACCTTGCGCTCGAAGAAGTTCGCGAGCTCCTGGACGTCCTGCAGCTCCATGAAGGCGAAGGGATTGCGGTCGCCGTACATGGGCGGCAGCCCCAGCATGGTCAATCGCTGGTCGGCCACATACTGCAGGTACTGGCGCATCTCGATGCGGGTTAATCCGGCGACGCCCTGGGAGAGCACATCGTCCGCGAATGCCGCCTCGCACTCTACCGCTTCCTCGATCATGGTGCGCACCTCCGCCGCCCAGTGCGCATCGAACAGCTCGGGTTCCTCGCTGCGCACGGTGCGCAGCACTTCGTAGGCGAAGGCCATGTGGGCGCTCTCGTCGCGGAACACCCAGTTGGTGCCCGAGGCCAGACCGGGCAGCAGGCCGCGGGAGCGGAGAAAATAGATGTAGGCGAATGCGCCGAAGAAAAACAATCCCTCGATGCAGCTGGCAAAGCAGGTTAGGTTGAGCAGGAACCGGCGTTTGTCGTCGGCCGAATCGATGCGCTGCAATTCCTGAACCGAGTCTGTCCAACGTTGACAGAACAGCGCCTTGCGGCGGATCGAGGGAATGTTGTCGATGGCGGCGAAGGCCCGGGCGCGCTGCTCCTGATCCGGCACGTAGTTGTCGAGCAGGGTCAGATAGAACTGCACGTGCAGGGCCTCTTCGTAAAGCTGCCGCGACAGATACATCCGCGCCTCGGGCGCGTTGATGTGCTTGTACAGGCTCAAGACCAGGTTGTTGGCGACGATGGAGTCGCCGGTGGCGAAGAAGGCCACGAGCCGCTCGATCAGATGCCGGTCCGCGGGACTCATGCGCCTCTGCATGTGGCCCAGATCGATTTGAAAATCGATCTCCTCGACGCTCCATGTATTCTTGATCGCCGCCCGGTACATCTCGTAGAACTTCGGGTAGCGCATCGGGCGCATGGTCAGATTGAATCCCGGGTCGAGCAGGCGCGTCATTGGCAGGCCTCGCAGGTTTCGGGATTCTCGAGCGAGCATGCGACGGCATCTGGTTCCGCGACCGTCGTCTTGGCGATGCGGGTCGCCGGCCGCGAGCGCAGATAGTAGGTGGTCTTGAGCCCCTGCTTCCACGCGAACATGTACATGCTGGATAGCTGGCCGATGCCGGGATTGGCCATGAACAGGTTCAGGGATTGACTCTGGTCGATGTACGCGCCGCGCTCGGCCGCCATCTCGATCAGCGCCTTCATGGGCAGCTCCCATACGGTTCGGTAGATCTGCCGCAGCTCGACGGGTAGAGAATCCAATTGCTGCACGGATCCGTCCGCGAGCTTGATGGCGTCGCGTATTTCCGGCGTCCACTGTCCCAATTGCTTCAGCTCCTCGATCAGGTAGGCGTTGATTTGCAGAAAATCCCCGGAGAGGGTCTCTCGCTTGAAGAGGTTCGACAGCTGCGGTTCGATGCATTCATGACAGCCGGCAATGGAGGCGATGGTCGCGGTCGGCGCGATTGCAATCAGCAGGCTGTTGCGCAGGCCATGCGTGCGGATCTCGCTTTTCAGGTCGCGCCAGCGGTCGGTGTTTTCGGGCGTCGCTCCCCAGGAGTCGAACTGCAGCTCTCCCGCGGCGGCGCGCGTCTGGGAGAAGCCGGGATGGGCGCCGTGCTCGCGCGCGATCTCGCAGGAAGTGCGCAGGGCGTGAAAGTACACCTCCTCGGAAATTCGCCGCGACAACGCGCGCGCGGGCTCGCTGTCGAACGGCAGCCGCAGCTTGAAGAAGACATCCTGCATTCCCATCAACCCCAAGCCCACGGGGCGCCAGCGCAGGTTGGACGATCGTGCCGTCGCAATGGGATAGAAATTCAGATCGATGACTCGGTCCAGCTGGCGCACGGCGATCTCGACAGTGTGCGCCAGCTTGCCGAAATCCAGGGCGTCGCCGGCCACGTGCTGCGCGAGGTTGATGGACCCCAAATTGCAGACCGCGGTTTCCGAATCGGCCGTCACCTCGAGGATTTCGGTGCAGAGGTTGGACAGATGCACCACGGCGTGCGGCTGCGCGGTCTGATTGCATTTCCGGTTGGCTGCATCCTTGAAAGTCATCCAGCCGTTGCCGGTCTGCGCCAGGGTGCGCATCATTCGCCCGTACAGTTCCCGGGCGGGCAGGCGCTTGCGCGCGATGCCGCGCGCCTCGGCTTGCACGTAGGCTTCGTCGAATGCATCGCCCCACAGGTCGGGCAGCTCCGGCACGTCCTTGGGGTCGAACAGCGACCACATCTCGCCGGCATCGGCGCGCTTCATGAAGAGATCCGGCACCCAATTGGCGAGGTTCAAGTGGTGCGTGCGCCGCGCGTCGTCGCCGGTGTTGTCGCGCAGTTCGAGAAATGCTTCGATGTCGGCGTGCCAGCTCTCCAGGTACACGCAGGCGGCCCCCTTGCGTTTGCCGCCCTGATTGACGGCCGCCACCGATGAATCCAAGGTCTTCAGCCACGGCACGATGCCGTTCGACAAGCCGTTGGTGGAACGGATCAGCGACCCTTCCGCGCGGACCCGATGCCAGGCCACGCCGATACCGCCGGAGAATTTCGACAGCAGCGCGATGTCCTTGTACCTGTCGTAGACGCCCTCCAGCGAATCGGCCGGCGAGTCGAGCAGGAAGCAACTCGACAATTGTTCGTGCTGGGTGCCGGCGTTGAACAAGGTCGGCGAACTCGGCAGGTAGTCGAGCGAGGAGAACAAATCGTACAGATCGATCGCTTCGCGCACGCCGGTGCTGAGCGCCACGGCAACGCGCATCCAAAAGTACTGAGGGGTTTCGATGACGTGGCGCAGCGTCGGATGCTTGAGCGAATAGCGATCGTACAAGGTGCGCAGTCCGAAGTATTCGAACTTCCGCGTGCGGTCCGCATCGATGGCGTCGTTGAGCTTGCGGGCGTGGGATTCGACGAAGTGCAGCACCCGCTCGTTGATCAAGCCGGCGTCGAAGCCCGCGCGGATCGATTGCGAGAACGAATAAATTCCCTGGCCTTGCACCTCCTTGTCGATGAAGGCGCCGAGCAGTCGTGCGGCGAGCTTGGAATACGCGGGGTCATCGACCATGAACGACGATGCCGTACGAATCGACAGCTCATCCAGCGCGCGCGTGGTGGCTCCGTCAAACAGACCCGCGATGGTCTTGAGCGCGACGCGCATGGGATCCACGTCCGGTATCCCCTCGCTGCAGCGGGTCACCGCGCGCACGATCTTGTTGACGTCGACGGGTTCATGAGCCCCGGAGCGCTTGGTCACGCGCATGGGATTGCGCGCCGCGGGCGGGGCGCTCAGTTTGAACGCGGATTGGGTGAGGGGAGCGGAAGAGGCGGAGGCGTGCAGGTTCATAGCGTTTTCCAGTTCGAAGCGGAATTCCGGCGGGCGCTCGAACGGGTGCGATGCGGCAAAGGCCTGCGCGCAATCACTCCGGTCGCTCCTCCCACGAGAGCTCCAAAGCCACCGGCACCCCACACGGGATGTCGATCGCGGCAGGTCTTCGGACTTCCGGGCGCGGGCCGACTGACTCGGCCGATTCCTACTACATGCCGCTTCCCGACCCTGAGGGCGGAACCCCTCGAGAATCAGTGCCAACGCATGAGTCGTTCCCAGTTACCGCTGCGGGGCAGCTCCGGATTCACACCGGATTCCCTATTAACCCAGCAGATGTGCCGGGTACCGCGATGGCACACAAGATATTGTGTTTGCCCCGCTCCGTCAATCGCGATACCCGATTCTCAGCCCGACGCGTCCGCGCACTCACGAGAGATATTGCAGGTGATCCGCACGCACTGTATATAATAACAGCCCAGCGCCCCTGGAAAATTCTATGAACGGCGCCTCATTCAACTGAGACCATGAGGTACATGAACGGCCTTCACTCGTTTCATCCCGCGGTTGCCGCCTGGTTCGCGCGGACCTTCGACGCGCCCACCCTCGCGCAAGAGCGGGCATGGCCGGCGTTGCAGCAGGGGCGGGATGTTTTGGTGGCCGCGCCCACCGGATCCGGCAAAACTTTTGCGGCCTTTCTCGCGGCCATCGACGGTCTCGTCAAGGAGGGTCTGGAGGCAGGCCTGCCGGATGAGACCCGCATCGTCTACGTCTCGCCGCTGAAGGCCCTGTCGAATGACATTCAGCGCAATCTCGTCGCGCCGCTCGAGGGAATTCGCGAAGAGCTCGCGGCCTTGAAGCTGCCCGATGTGGCCATTCGCGCGGTGGTCCGCAGCGGCGACACCTCGCAGTCGGAGCGCGCCGGAATGCGGCGCAAGCCGCCGCACATCGTCGTCACAACACCCGAATCGCTGTACATCTTATTGGGTTCCCAATCGGGCCGGGCCATGCTCGCGACCTGCCGCACCGTGATCGTCGATGAGATTCACGCGATTGCCGGCAACAAGCGCGGCGCTCATCTGGCGCTGTCGCTCGAGCGTTTGCAGGCGCTGGCGGGACGCGCACTGACGCGCATCGGATTGTCCGCGACTCAGAGGCCGATCGAGGAGGTGGCGCGTTTTCTGACTCCGCGTGCCTGCACCGTCATCGACGGCGGTCATGTTCGCGCCCGCGATCTGGCTCTGGAACTGCCGCCGGCCCCGCTCGAGGCGGTGATGTCGGGCGAGGTGTGGACCCTGCTCTACGATCGGCTGGCCGAGCTCATCCGTGAGCACCGCACCACTTTGGTTTTCGTGAATACCCGCAGGTTGGCCGAGCGTGTAGCCCGGCACCTCTCCGAACGGCTGGGCCAGGAGAATGTCGCCGCCCATCATGGCAGTCTGGCCAAGGATCGGCGCTTGGACGCGGAGCAGCGGCTGAAGCGCGGCGAGTTGAAAGCGCTGGTGGCAACCGCGTCGCTCGAGCTCGGCATCGACATCGGCGATGTGGACCTCGTATGCCAAATCGGCTCGACTCGCTCCATCAATGCGCTCTTGCAGCGCGTGGGGCGCGCCGGGCACTCGGTGGGCGGCATATCCAAGGGCCGATTGTTTCCCTTGTCGCGCGACGAGCTGGTGGAGTGTGCGGCGCTGCTCGATGCGGTTCGCCGCGGCGAATTGGACCGCCTGTCCGTTCCGCAGAATGCGCTCGACGTTCTGGCGCAGCAGATCACCGCCGAGGTGGCGGCGCGCGAATGCGCCGAGGATGAGTTGTTCGATCTGGCGCGCGGGGCGTATCCCTACCGGGCGCTGCGGCGCGAAGACTTCGACGATTGCGTGCGCATGCTGGCGGAGGGTTTCAGCACGCGCCGCGGGCGCCGTGCGGCGCTGCTGCATCACGATGCGGTCAACAAGATGCTGCGTCCGCGCAAGGGCGCGCGGCTGACCGCGCTCACCTCGGGCGGCGCCATCCCGGATAACGCCGACTACAGAGTCATGCTGGAACCTGAGGGTCATCTGGTCGGCACGGTCAATGAGGACTTTGCGGTCGAGAGCCTGCAGGGCGATGTTTTTCAGCTCGGCAATACCTCGTATCGGATATTGCGGGTGGAGCGGGGCACGGTGCGTGTCGAGGACGCCCACGGCCAACCCCCTTCCATACCGTTCTGGCTCGGCGAAGCCCCGGGCCGCACCGAGGAGCTGTCCGAGGCCGTCTCGAGGCTGAGGCAGGAGATCGAGCGGCGTCTCGACGGAGCGAAGGCCCCGGGCGGCGAGGCCCCGGGCGGCGAGGCCCCGGGCGGCGAGGCCATACAGTGGCTGATCGAGACGGTGGGTCTGGACCCGGCCGCAGCCGCGCAGCTCGTTCAATACCTCTGCGCCGGCCGCGCAGCGCTCGGCTGCCTGCCGGCGTTGAATACGGTGGTTTTCGAGCGCTTCTTCGACGAGTCCGGCGGCATGCAGCTGGTCATCCACTCGACCTTCGGAAGCCGCGTGAATCGCGCTTGGGGATTGTCGCTGCGCAAGCGGTTCTGCCGGACCTTCAACTTCGAGTTGCAGGCCGCTGCGACCGAAGACCACATCGTGCTGTCGCTGACCCATGCGCACAGCTTCCAGCTCGAGGAAGCCGCGCGCTATCTGCACTCGAACACAGTGCGCCCGTTGCTGGTGCAGGCTCTGTGCGCGGCACCCATGTTCGGGGTTCGGTGGCGTTGGGATGCGGGCATTGCGCTCGCGCTGCCGCGTTTTCGCGGCGGCAAGAAAATTCCGCCGCAAATCGCGCGCATGAATGCCGAGGACTTGTTGGCGTCGGTGTTCCCGGACCAAGTGGCCTGCGCCGAGAATTTACCGGGCGAGATCGAGATACCCGATCATCCGCTGGTGCGGCAAACGATCCGCGATTGCCTCGAGGATGCGATGGACATCGAGCGCTTCGAGGCGGTGCTGCGCGGACTCGAGAGCGGTGCCATCCGCGTCGTCGCGCGCGATCTCACCGAACCTTCGCC
>Ga0210391_10002661_pt1 | contig 15376 bp, 9 predicted proteins | sample IncBWC12OmetaG_FD_160573 | JGI IMG/M metagenome (GOLD analysis project Ga0210391, IMG submission 160573) | Forest soil microbial communities from Barre Woods Harvard Forest LTER site, Petersham, Massachusetts, United States - Inc-BW-C-12-O ... | reverse complement strand
CGGCTGCCGTTGGGTTACAGAGCATGGGACCGCACGCGGGTGACCAAATAGTAGTGATCGACGATGGAAGGACCGACGACCGACGTGTGGGCGCGGCTGGGGTGGTTCAAGGTTGTGTCGGAGATTTATTCTCCCGACGCCGGGAAGCCGCCAGTTCCGAAGCGCATCATGGGAACCGAGAGGTGTAGCCCACGAATCCCTTGCGTCGCAGTAGAGCGAAGATGGTGGTGGTCTGGAGTGCACCTGAGACCGGCTTCGATCCGGCTTGGAAGCAGATTCCCAGCCCGAGTGATTACGTTCATTTCTTGACCGCGTAGTGCGGGCCAACGATCGTGTCCCTGTTATTATTCCGGTACCAGAAAGCCGGCGGGCGCATGTCCCGCAGAAAAGGTTCATGGTGGCAGGAGCTCTCAGAGCGGAAGCGGATTCTCCGGCCGCCGAGTTGCCGGTGGAAGAAGTGAAGACGATAGAAGTGTCGGTGGTGATGCCTTGCTTGAACGAGGCCGAGACACTAGAGATATGCATCCTCAAGGCACAGCGGGCGTTACGCGAAGCGAATATTGCGGGCGAAGTTGTGATTGCGGACAACGGAAGCACTGACAGTTCGGTGGAGATTGCGGAACGGCTGGGCGCGAGGGTTGTAAACGTGCGGGCCAAGGGATACGGCAATGCGTTGATGGGTGGGATTGAGGTTGCGCGCGGCGAGTACGTTGTTATGGGAGATGCAGACGACAGTTACGATTTTGGCCACGTCCCCCGCTTCGTCGAACAGTTGCGGAATGGAGCCGACGTGGTGATGGGCAACCGCTTCCGTGGCGGGATTCAGAAGGATGCGATGCCTGCGCTGCATCGTTATTTTGGCAATCCGGCTCTAACGGGCCTGGGGCGGATTTTCTTCCGAAGTTCGGTAGGAGATTTCTATTGCGGTCTGCGCGGTTTTCGCAAAGACGCTTACCGGCAGATGGCATTGCGAACGACGGGCATGGAGTTTGCAACTGAAATGGTGGTCAAGGCCACTCTGCTGCAATTGCGGATCGTTGAGGTGCCCACAACGCTTTCGCCCGATGGTCGTAACCGTCCGCCTCACCTGCGGACGTGGCGGGACGGCTGGCGCACCCTGCGTTTTTTCCTGCTATACAGCCCGCGCTGGCTATTTCTATATCCCGGAATCGCGCTGATGCTGGTGGGAACGGCGCTGGGGCTGTGGTTGTTGCCCAGCGCAAGGACGGTCGGCCGCGTCACCTTCGACGTTCACACGCTGGTGTACGCCGCGGTCTTCGTTTTGCTGGGATTTCAGGCGATTGCATTCGCATGTTTTACGAAGATATTTGCGATTTCGGAGGGACTGCTTCCCCCCGATGCGGCATTGGATAGACTTTTCCGTTACGTCACGCTCGAGGTCGGCTTGGCAGTAGGGACAGGACTGACGATCGTGGGATTTGGCGCATCGTTGTACGCGATTAGTAGCTGGGGAGCACAGCACTTTGGCATGCTGAATTATTCCCGGACGATGAGGATTGTGATTCCGGCCGCGCTGTGTTTGACGTTGGGTGCGCAAACTATTTTTACCAGCTTCTTCCTCAGTGTTCTCGGAATGCGGCGGAAATAAGGGGAGAGGTTAAGCCTTCGTGCGCAAACACGCTCGCTAGGAATGACAGCATCTTCCCTTCGATGGAATCTGATCAGTTGGCGGAAAAGCAACCAGGCGCTGGCAGGCTCGAAGCAGACGAAACATCCGCTAAAGCTAAGGGAAATGCTTTACCGGGTGCGCGATCCTGAACGGGTTGCCGCTACCCTGATACGAGCGGCCGCGGAGAGCTGGCATCTGATCTCCCGGGCTGAGTCTGCAAAGTTATATCGGCGCTTTTCCGGACATACGATGTGCAGCGAGGCACGCCTCCTTGGGCTGCATGAAGAGGTGAAGTAGGTCGTCGCAAACCATCTCCCCCGACGATCTCGGTTGAAATGCCGATGCGCCCGTGGGGCAGCCCGCTCCAACCGCAAACCGGACTTACAAAATCGCCAAACTCTTCACTGGAAGTTGCCTGTGGCAGTGGGCAGAAGTGCGGGAACTGTTTCGGGATCAAGGGGCCGGGGGCCAGAGTTGTTCAGTTGACGACTAGGGATACTGGAAGGGCGCGCGCAAGGCTGTCGATGACATTCTGCAATCGGATTCATTTGCCAACTGGGGCGCATTTCGTTAAGCGAGCTACAAAGTGGAGTTTTGCTCCGAGGATCCAATTGGCCGGCCACGGATAGAGACCGAGATCGGTGATGATCTGATCGGCGTGAAGGCCGATTTCCTGCCAGGCGTCGCGCCACTGGCTCTTAGTCCAGTAGTTGTAGGGGAGCGCGACGCCAAATCGTGCGTTGCCAACCCAGTCCATAAAGCGCAGCCGCGCACCGGCCGCCACTCCGTGGCGATTGTGATCCTTGATAAGCACGCTGTGCGTCGCGACGCGTCGCGCCTCATGTAACAGAGTCGTGGGATCGGGAGTGTGATGCAAAACATCGGAGAAAAGCACCACATCGAAGGACTCATCCGCGAAGGGGATACCTGATCCATCGAATATCTCAACCGGGATGTGAGTGTGTGCGCGCGGCAGCACATCGACGCCGGTAACAGTGAGATCCGGGCGCCGGGATTGCAACACGGCGGAGATCAGACCATCGCCGCAACCGACGTCGAGCACGCGGGCGCCGGACGGCACCAGCTTGGCAAACCATTCCGCAAGGGTTTTCACCCTTCGGTTGAAAACCAGCTTCTCGTGTAAAAATCCGATCGCGCTCATCGAGTATGCAGTGTACAACGGGGCACGCTGAAGAGAATCTGGGAGGAAACTTCAATCATGACCTACGATCAGGGGGACGAAGCGGACTGGGTCGCGGAGCGAGATCACGGGCTGGCCGTTGTGCATGCGAATGAATTGCAGTTGCTGAGAATCAGAGGAGCCGACGGGAATAATCATGCGTCCACCTTCGCGCAGTTGAGCGAGCAGAGCAGGTGGGACTTCGAGAGCGGCAGCGGAGACCAGAATTGCGTCGAACGGAGCGTGGGCGGGAAGACCGAGTGTGCCGTTGCCGGTCAAGACATGGACATTAGCAGAACTGAACTTGGGAAGGACGGTGCGCGCTTTGGAGGCGAGGGCGGCGTGCCGTTCGATGGAGAAGACTTGTGCGGCCAGTTCTGCCAGGAGGGCGGTAACGTACCCGGAGCCGGTGCCGATTTCGAGAACGGTGTCGGTCGGGGAGAGTCGAAGCGACTCCAGCATGACCGCGACCACGTAGGGCTGGGAGATAGTCTGATCATCGCCGATGGGCAAAGGATGATCCTCATAGGCCTGCTCACGCAGCTCTTGAGGGACGAATTCGTGGCGTGGAACGCGCAGCATGGCATCGAGGACGCGGGCATCGGCGATGCCACGGGCGCGGAGTTGCGAGTCCACCATAAGTTGGCGGGCTGTGGTGGGGTCAGTCATGTTTCCGGCTTCCGGCTGGCGCTGCGCAGATTCATTTCTTCCGGCGGCGAACGCGAACATCGAAGCTGACGACGCCGTTCTGGTCGCGGGTACCGACCATTGAAAGGTTGCGATTGAAATAGTACTCCCCCTGGATGATTTGCTGCGAACTCTGCGACACGTTGGTCGAATAGGTGAGAGAGATGTTATTGGCGAATTCCTGTTCGATGGTGATCTGGGGGCCATTGCTGATGGGATTGGTTTCTGTGGTCAGCCCCTGAGGATCGATTTTGATATTGCTGGCGCCGAACAGCCGTTGGAACCGGTTGCTAACCGTGCTATTCAGCGCCTCATTGAGAATAAGGGCAGTGGCTTGATCGGTAAAAACGCTTTGCCCAGACTGCGCCTGAAGTTGCGCGGATTCATCGCCCGTGCGACCGAGAGCGAGCAGTGCGATGATGTCGGATTTTGGCAGCGGAGGTTCAGAACGGTAGTTGATATTCAACCCGCGGTCGGGCGTGCCGGTGACCGTAATATTGAGGTCGTAGTTGCGGACATGAGTGGAGGCCTGAAGATTGAGTTGGGGTTCAATGGAAACCGGATTGGAGAAACTGATATCTCCGCGATCGAGAGTGTACCGCGTGCCATGAAAGGTCGCCTGACCTTCGATGATGTCGACGCGGCCGAGAACGGCGGGCCGAGCCACCGAGCCGCGAAGATGGAGATCGGCGTCACCGGATAGCCGCGCGATCGCGGTACGCATCTGCAGTTCCGGAGCGGTCCAGACGTGGATATCGAGTTTGATGTTATAGAGCGGAGAGTTGGCAACGGTGAGAGGCGCACCTTGCCGGCCGCGCTCCAGATAGGAACTGAAATCGAAGCCCGGAGTGACCGCAATTTTGTTTACTGCGATGTCGCCGGAGACGGTGGAACCTGAGCGCGTACCCACCCAGTGCAATTCGGCGTCTGCGGTAGAACTAACGCCGGGCGGATAACGGAGGCGAACGTCTTTGCCGGAGGCAGTTACATTGAAATTAAGCTGGCGGTTGAAATAAGTGGCGTCGCCCTGGAAAGCGAGAGTGCCACCGCCAGTGTGCGCGGTGAGCGTCTCGATATGCACCCTATCACGAGTAAAGACGATAGAACCATTTAGCTCGCTAAGCCCGCTAGGCAGCGTGGCATAAGACATTGATCCGTTGGAAAGTTGAACCCGGCCCTGTGGAAGCGGATCAGCGAGGCTTCCGCCGATCGTCACTTTCATAATGATCAGGCCGGAAGAAGTAATTCCGGGATCGAAACCGGAAAGGAGCTTGAGATCGAGGAGGCCATCGGCGCTGAGGTCGAGGGCGCGAGCTCCGGAGAGCTGCACCGAGCCGTGAGCGGTAAGGTCGGTTCCCTCCCCCAGCAGATGGAGTTGCTGGATGGTGATGGACTGATTCGCGAGCACGAAGCGGACGGGATCCTGGTTATGGAGTTTCACATTTTCCACCTCGAGGGATACAGCCGAGAGGTCGCCATTCAAAGTCCAGCGCGAGGCATGGAAGAGTGGCCCGTGAAGATCGAGAGAGCCGGCGACCGAGGAGTGGCCGGTGAGTTGAGCAGCAAAATAGGCGCGCCAGATGGAATCAAGATCGAGCTGATCCATGCGGAAAGTCAGGTCGGCTGGATACCCATCGCGCAATTTGAGATTCCCGCTCACAAGTAACGAGCCGCGTTTCAGGTGCGAGTCGCCGGTGAGTTGAAGATCGCTACCCCGCGTGATGGCGTGCAAATCGAGATCCCCGGCAGGTTCGTGATTGAGGGTTAGATCGCGAATATGGACTTCCGCGTTGATCGCGGGCGCGTCTGCCGTTCCTGAGCCTTTAACAGTGAGGTCGGCGCGCCCTTCGATGGCCACACGATTGGAATGGATTTGGCGGATGTTTGCGAGATCGAGGTTGCTTCCTGTCAGGTCCAGACGAAAGCCGCGCGTCGTTGGATTGTAGGCGGCGCTGCCCGAGATGATGGAATCGTCGTGATTGAGATGGATATTATCGAGTGCCAACTCACCGTGATCAAAATGGAAGTTGGAATCGAACTGTTGGATGGGCTCACCGTAGGCGGAGGCTTTATGGATCTGGATTTGACCATCGCCGTGAGCATCGGACCCAGTACCGGCGGCTTCGAGGGATAGATCGGCTGTACCGGTGATGGGATAGTTGTATCCGGCGAGCGCTTGCACGGCAGCGAGGTCGCTGTTGTGGAGGTTGGCGCGGATCGTGAATTGACTGTCGGCGGTGAAATGACCGTGTTCGAGCCTGGAAGAAGCATCAAAATCGGCGGATGTGTTGTCGCGACGCAGAGTGGCATTGTGCAGAGCGATGTCCTGGAAGGAAAGCTGGAGGACGGTAGAGAGAGAATCCCAATGGGTGTGGAGCGGGTGCGTATTGACGGTGGAGGGGATATTGATATCGAAGTCGTCGACCAACAGATTGCCGGCAAGTTGAGGAGATGAGAATGCGCCGGTGAGGTTGCCGTTGAAAGTGGCGCGTCCGTTGAGCACAACCGGAAACAGAGCGGGGCCGCGCACGAGCGCGACAAAAGGAAGCCAGTCGATGAGACTGGACGTGGAAACGGAGAGGTGGAGCGAGGAGCTGGGAGACAGGGTTCCAGAGGCTTGGACGCGGCTGGTGGGCGTGGTCAGATTGAACTGAGGGAGATCGAGGGTTTCAGTGGCGGCATAATACACTCCGGCGGCGTGGCCCGTAAGCGTTAGTCGCCCGGGGTTCGAGGGCGGAGAGGCATCAAGAGAGAACTGAACTTCGGCATCGCGGCGAGTTCCCTTCCAACGAGTCTCAATCGTGCCCGAAGCTGATGAGGCAAGCTGGAAATCAGGTAGCGGGTGAGCCGGGACGTTGAGGGCGCGGGCAAGCTCTTCGGCGGAGATGTCATGCAGGCGCAAAAAAATGAGTGCGCTCTGAATGGCGTGCGGCTTGGGCTTGGCAATTTGCTGGCGAGATTTGTTGGGTGGTGCGGCGGCCGAAATAGTAGCCGTCTCAAGGGTTTTTCTCGCCGCGGGAGAAAGGTGCTGTTCCGGTGCGAGCCATTGATTCAGTTCGGCTTCCCCGGTGAACGTTCCCGCGAAAATCTTACCTTGCAGCTTAGAAAGTTTAACTTGCTGATCAGTGATCGAATAGCCGGTGGTGAGAGCCGCCTTGGAGAAGGAAATTTGACTGTCCTGCCAGTTGAGATCGCGAAGAGTAAGCAGTCCGTTGGAGGCGAACTGGTCGAGTGACCACTCGCCTTCTCCTTTGAGATCTAGACTTCCGCCGCGAAGCTCACGGCGACGGGAAATGGAAGCTGCTTCAGTGAGATCGAGGTGAGCATCGTAGGTAGCTCTAAGATGGGGATGGCGGAAGTCGGCGATGTGGCCGCTGGCGAACAGATTGGAGTGCCCGGAATTCCATTTGAGGGACGTAACCTCGGCAGAATCGGATGCGAGGTTGAATTCCGCCGAAGCCATCCACCCGAACGGCCGGCAGTCCAGCAGTTTGGTATCGACCGAGCTGAGCAGCAGGCGTCCGTTGTAGCGGGCGTGGAGATAAGAATAATCCATCTGGAGCCAAGTATCGCGAGCGGCGAGGTTAAGCGGTATGGTCTGGTCGTCCCAAAGCAGGCGACCGTGGCGAAGATCAAAGCGATTGATGGAAAGGGCGAAGAGTTGCTCGATAGAAGTCTGCCCCGATATAGTGCGCGGTCGCTTAGGAAAGTTGGTGGTGCCGTCCGGATAGAAAGCAATGTGAATGACGGGCTGATCGAGGATAAGTTCCTCAAAAGCTAGTTCCGAACGGAGCAGAGAGCTGATTTTCAAGCGGGCGACGATGCCGTCCGCATGAGCGAGAGGGACATCGGTAGCGGCTTCGCGGCCGTGGACAGTAATATCCCGAACTTCGACCTGAAACCGAAATGGAATGGTATGGAAGCTACCGATTTGGGCGCGGCCCCCGGTTATCCGTTCGACCTCGGCGGTCAGGCGACGACGGACGAGAGATTGAAACGACTCAGTGGTGGTATAGAAAAGCAAAGCCGCGATCCCGAAAAATGTTGCCGCGATGAGGGCGACCAGATATTTCCACCAGCGGCGAGGTGGCTTGGAAGCGTCCGCTGTCACTGCGATTGAACTCCCGGCTCACTTGGCGAGGGCGTAACCCCTGGTATGTGAACTTGACCTTCCGAGCGCAGAGTTTGCAGCCAGGAAACGAGCATTTCGCTCACCTTTTCTTCGGTGAGGAGCTCGCGGATTTTCGCGGAGACTTCCGGCAGTGGCACTTCGAAAGCGCCGGACTGCTTCAATTTTGGGACGAACTGATCGCGGTAGTAGGCTTCGATGGACTTGGTATCAATCTGCACAGCGGGGCGAAGGCGAGCATCGACCAGACGCATGACATCGATTTGCTGCCGGACGTGAGCGAATAGTTCCTTCTCCGAAATGTGATAGCGAGTGAGAAGCGAGCGCCAGGACTCGTCGGTGACGGCTTGGGGATATTGCTTGCGCGCGTCGGCGATGCGGGCGCTTACTTCGGTATCCGTGGCGTGCGGGAAGTCGGCGGACTTCATTTGCTCACGCAGTAGTTCCTGGTCAATCAGCCGATCGAGAGTGGCGCGGCGATCGTCATCCGTGAAGTCAGCCAGTGAGCGTCCGCTTAGCAGCGCGTCGTAGCAGAGGGCTTCGTCCAAATCGGACTGCAAGATCACGCGTCCATTGACCGTAGCGACGATGCGGTCGACTACTTCTGCAACCGCGGAAGGCGCAAGGGCGAGCAGGGCCAAAAGAAGAGTTAGCGCGACCGTAATCGTTCCCTTGCTAGAAGATCTCATCAAAATGGCTGACCTATACTGAAAAAAACATTGAAGTGCTGCAGGTGTTGCGGAGTAAACGCCGTTGGCAATGGTGCCGGCGGCGGGGCCGGCGGCACCGGCACCAGCGTGAAGCCAGTGGGAAACACCGTCGGATTCAGATTGTACCCGAAATCGAACCGTAAAGGACCAATGGGTGTCTTATAGCGCAACCCAATGCCGACCGCGTGAGAAGTGTAGTCGTAGCCGGAGTTGTCAAAGCTGGTCACGCAATTGTTGTATGGCGTTGCAGCGGTGACCGGGCTGAATTGCAGGCACTGGGAAGGGTTGGGCTGATGCCAGCGCATCAGGCCCTTCAGCATGTCGTGGCTGGCGGTGAAAACATTCCCCATATCGTGAAACAGAGCGAAGCCGAAACCTTCCCCGAGATACGGCAGGCTGATCGAAGGAAACCGGAGTTCCTCACTGTTGACGAACAGCGCCGAGCCACCGACGGGGAAGCCGGAATCGGGATCGCGGGGTCCTGCCTGATTTAACCCGAAACCGCGGTGAGAGTTGCCACCGCCGGCGAAAAAAAGTTCGGGCAAAGGGATGATGGAAATATTCTGCTGACACGCCGTCTGCAGGTTATTAAGCGGACAGGATCCTGGCGGCAGGATCCTGGTGCCTCGATAGACTTGTTCCAGGCCGAGAGTGGTGGATCGAGCAAACACGAACTTATGATTGGACCGGCCGAACCCATAATAAGTGGAGTCCTGAGCCAGAGCGCGGGCATAGTCCGACTGCGAGCCGACATAGCTGGACGCGGCGAAACCATCGAGGGTAAAGTACTGCCCCTTGGTGCTTTCCAGGGGATTATCGCGCTGGTCGCGGATGAAGGTGAAGCCGGGGCCGCCAACGTGGGCAGGCAGGGAAAACAAGCTGAATTCGGCAGGCGAAAAGTTCGAGGCAAAGCTGCTCGCTTTGACGCGGCGGTAATCGAAGCGGTAGGTAATGGAAGTGGAGTGATTGGCCTGTAGTTTTCCAATTTGCTGGCGAAGATCGATTTTTCCCTCGAGGCGTTGCGAGGTGAAGGTGGAGACGTTAAGACTGTTGTCGTAGAAGATCGTGTAGAAGAGCTTCAGGCGGTCGTTGTTGAAGATCTTGGGCACTTCATAACTGATCAGGCCGCGCTGCTGCAGGGTTCCGACGTGGGACTGGAAAGTTAGAGTCTGGTCGCGGCCAGCGACATTGAGGCGGGTCACATCGAATCCCACGCGGGGGCTTACGCCGGTGGAACCAGCGGGCGAGTTGGTACCGGAGGGTAGGCCGGTTTCGAATTCCAAACCTAGGCCATAAGTGAAAGTGTAACGTCTGGCCTCCTGTACCTGAACAACGACATTTTTTTGAGGATCGGAACCTTCGGGATTCTGTACGGCCGTATCGACCTGGCTGAAGATGCCCAGATCATAAAGCTTGGTCTGAGTGTCCAGCAGATCCTGCTGGCTGAGAGGCTTACCAGCGACAACCTGAACTTCGCGCTGCACCACATAGTCGCGGGTGTGTTCAAGACCACCGACCATGACATGGTTGACGAAAAACTGTTCGCCTTCCTGGATGGAGTAGGTAACGTCTTCGCGATCAGGCGTTCCAGGAGTCGGGTCCGTTATGATATCCAGGACAGCCCTGGAGAAGCCGTGATTGAAGTAGTAGTTGAGAATGGAGTCGCGATCACTGGCTAGACTCTGCTCGGAATATGGCTGGCCCGCGGCGGTATTGAGTTCGGGAAAGGCCCCGGCCTCGACCTTCTGATTTCCCACAATCCGAAATGCGCCCACGAGAGTTTGCGGCCCTTCTTCGATTCGAATGTGCACCGCCAGGTGATTCGGGTTACGGCGATAATCGTCATCAACCTTGGTTTGAATTTTGGCTTGACGGAATCCGTTTGAAAGGTACAAGGCCTGGAAGCCGGTAACGTCATTCTTGAGCAAGGCTTCGCTGTATCGGCCGGGGGAAAAGAACTTACCAGCGGGCTGAATCTGCAGGCGTTGTCGGAGCAGTTGTGTAGAGAAATATTTGTTTCCTTTGATTTCAACCAGTTCGAGCTTGTGGACCGGCCCAGGATCAATACGATAGGTTATTCGGACGGTATCTGGAGTCGTTTCCTTCTGAAAATCGACAGAGGCGTCGAAGTGGCCGCGACTCTGCAGATAGTTGAGCAGGTTGCGCTTGCCTTCGTTGAGCAAGTCATCGTCGAGAGCGTTTTCCTGATAGATGGGGATTTCTTTTTTCAGCGTCCCTCGGCTGACGTGAAAGCCCTGAGCGTAAAGTACGACGACGGGGCCGGGTTCGATCAGAAAGGTATAGTCGACCGCATTGGATTCAGCACGATATTTCTGTTCGGCGATGGAGACTTGCGCCAGCACTCGCTGCTGCTTTTGAAGCTTCTTGCGGAGATGTTGAAGCGCGTTGGTGATGCGAGCAGCGGTGACGCGCTCCCCTGGGTGCAACCGAGCGAGATCCTGTACCTGGCCCTGGGAAAACGACGGATGCCCAGAGACCTTCACCTCTCCGACATGCGCAGGTTCTCTGGCAGTGATGTGGAAAAGAATGCTTACCTGCTGCGTGGCAGCGTTCGAAGTGCTTTCCGCGGTGACGCGTGCACGGTAATATCCGTTTTCCTGCATCAGTTGACGGATGTTCTGCAAGGAGCGGTTGAGTTTGTCCAGGGTATGGAGTTCACCGAACTGGAGTTTGGAGGCGTTCACAATCTGGTTATAACTGGGATGGCCGGGAGCACCATCCACGTCGATGGCGCCAACGAAGAAATTCAGCGAAGTGGTGAAAGTGAGAATGACATCGCCGCCAGAGACTGTCACTTCAGCCTGAATGTCGGCAAAACGGCCGGTGGAGAAAAGCTCGCGAATGCTATCCCGAACCTGATCCCGATCAAGAGGCTGGCCAGCTTTCTGCGGAACCATCTGGAGCAAGTGGTCGGCGTCAGGCACCCCCGGGAGTTCGACTGATTTGACGGTGCGTCCAACATAAGAAGACATGGCGGCGAGAGACGAGGGTGGCTGGGATTGCGGCGGCTGCGCGGTAGGCAACGTTACGGCCGGTCCGGCAGGCGCAGCCGAAGCGAGCGAAACCATGATCAGGATGACGAAGGCCGCGTACCGTTTTGGCAAATAATTTCCTTAGGCCCGTTTCCTACTTCGATGAAGCGTGAAGGGCCATCGTTGTACCGTGTACTGACGCTTAGGTGATCACACTTATAATAAAGGTTTTGCGGGAAGGAACTGGTGACCTCCTTGAGGCAGGGCTCAGAGAAAGAGCAGGCAAACTCAAAGTTCGAAGAACGTTATTCGCGACAGATTCTATTTCGCGGAATCGGAGCGGAGGGCCAACGACGCGTGGCGGCGGGCAGGATCGCGATTGTGGGGTGCGGCGCGACCGGGTCGGCACTGGCGCAAATGCTCGCAAGGGCGGGTGTCGGCAAGTTGCGGATTATTGATCGCGACTACGTCGAGGCTAGCAATCTGCAACGGCAGTCTCTGTTTGACGAGGCCGATGCGTCCGAGTCAACGCCTAAAGCGATTGCTGCGGCGAGAAAAATTGCGGGGTTCAATTCGGAAGTTGAGGTGGAGGCGCGGGTCGAGGATGTGGTTCCTGGAAACATTGAGGCGATACTTGAAGGAATGGACGTGCTCCTCGATGGCACAGACAATTTTGAAACCCGTTATTTGGTAAACGATTACGCAGTGAAGGCTTCCCTGCCGTGGATTTATGCCGCCGCCGTGGGCAGCTATGGGGTGACGCTGAATGTGTCGCCGCGGAACACAGCGTGCCTTGCCTGCCTCTTTCCGGATACACCGCAGGGTATGGTAGAGACCTGCGAAACCTCCGGGGTTCTGAATACTGCGGTCAACGTGGTTGCGTCGATTGCAGCGACCGAGGCGTTGAAGTTGCTGGTCGGCGGTGAAGCGCTCGAAAAGCTGCGGAAGACGCTATGGTCGTTTGACGTTTGGACCAACGAGCACGCTGAGATTGCTGCCGGGAAACCGCGGGTCGGCTGCCAGGCGTGCGGCGAGAGGGATTTTGTGCATCTGGCGGGTGAAGGGCGTCCGCATATCACGATGTGCGGACGAAATTCGGTGCAGATCCACGAGCCGGCTCGACCCATTGATTTTACCGAAATGCGCCGGCGGCTGGAGACGCTGGGGGTCGTCCGCCACAACCAGTTTGTGTTGAAGTTCTGGCGCGAACCTTATGAGATGACTTTGTTTCCCGATGGGCGGGCGATCATCAAGGGAACCACCGATACCGGCGTGGCGCGGAGCTTGTATGCGCGGTATGTGGGGAGCTAGCCTAGGAGTGCTACGCCGCCTTCTTCTTGCGGGGAACTTTGGCGCCTTTCTTGCGGGCTTCGGACAAGCCGATCGCGATGGCCTGTTTACGGCTCTTTACGGTACCGCCCTTGCCGCCTCGCCCGGACTTCAACGTGCCTCTTTTCTTGCGGCGCATGGCACTCTCGACCCGTTTGCTGGCAGCTTCGCCGTATTTGCGTCCGCCTGATTTTATTCCCGAGCCTTTTTTCTTGGCTGGCATGTCGCTTCCTCCCGCACCTTAGAGGAGTGAATGGCGACGGCGGGTTGCCGGAAAGGCGATTCCATCTCGCAGATGGCGCCTGGCGCCTGCGCGTATTCGGCGAACCCTGGGATGGAAGTTAATTTCCGCACTCTTCGCTCCAGGACAGCGAAAGGCCGAATGGTTCGGAACACTATGTGACCGCAGTTCTGACCGATTAATCGCCCGTTAGAGAGAAGAGAGTGGTCATCAGGCGAAACCTGTGGGCGATGAGGCGATAGGGACCGCGATTCTCTTTCTGGCCGTTGAGTTCACCCCTGATGACAACGTGCCCGGGGCGGGGAGTTCATCGCAAACCCCTGGTTCTTTTGATCTACTCGCTTCGGTAGGGGCGCTTGGGCGAAATCTGCCACAATGCCGCCAGCGAAGCTGCTGCCGTGGTGAGCGCGGCCTTGCAATCGGTTTCGAGCACGTGGTTCTGCCTCAGCCTAAAGATCGGCTGTTGCGAAGCGGGAGCCGTGCCACCGTTCAGGCTAGTTAAAGACCCCTCAAAAAGCTGCTTCCAGCGCTTCTGGTCGACGGGATTCGGAATTGCTTGGTTCGCCATAAAGAGTCGTTGCCTCAATCAATAGACTTTCAGGACTTTGAATTCATCCCCTGCAGTGTGTTTTTATCCGCAAGCGGCAGGCTTCACCATAGGGTGATCGCTGGACCACAGGCGGGTTCGTCTCCCTAAGCGAGAGACGGAGATGCACTACCTCGAAGCGATTCGTAAAGGCCATCGAACAGCAGCGGGTAGAGTCTTTCCTACCCTAACGAAACGCGGCTACGGCGTTTTGCCGCAACTGGGCGTCGGCAGGAACAAAAGAATCGTGGTGGTTGGTATTTAAACCCTCCGCAGGATTTATCCTGTTGTGAATTTTGGGAGAGTATGGTTGGCCATGGCCCATTTGACTCCGCATGACGTGATGACGATGTTCATGGCGCTGGCCGTATTGCTGGGTTGCGCCAAGCTGGCGGCGGAGTTGATGCAGCACATTGGCCAGCCGTCGATCCTGGGAGAGATTTCCGTCGGAATATTTCTGGGGCCAACGGTTCTGGGCCGATTTCGGCCACACCTCTACGAAGCACTGTTCCCCACCACCGGTCCGATGCCAATCGTGCTCGATACCGTCACCACGCTGGGGGTAGTTTTCTTTTTGCTGACCGCGGGTCTCGAGATCGATCTGCGCAGCCTCTTCCGGCAGGGCAAGAGTGCGCTGCTGGTGAGTATCTTCGGAGTGGCGTTTCCCTTGGCCTCTGGATTCCTGGCGGCCACAATTTTTCCAGAATATCTAGGCGCACAGCAAGGAGCGAATCCGCTCATCTTCGCGCTGTTCGTGGGAACGGCTCTGGCGATCTCGGCACTGCCGGTGATCGCAAAGATCCTGATGGACCTGAACCTCCTGCGGACCGAGGTAGGAACGGTCATCATCTCGTCGGCCATGTTTGATGATCTGGTGGGATGGATTCTGTTCTCGCTGGTACTGGGGATGCTGCATCCGCCGCCGGGCGGGAGCGTGGCCGATGCGGTGAAGCACACTATCATACTGGTGGTGCTGTTTGTAGGACTCACGCTGACGCTCGGACGCTGGTTGTTCGACAAGATCTTGCCTTTTGTGCAGGCCCACACCACCTGGCCGGGAGGAGTGCTGGGGTTCATCTTCACTCTCACCCTGGCGGGCGCGGCCTTTACGGAATATGCGGGAATTCATGCCGTCTTTGGCGCCTTCGTGATTGGCATCGCGATTGGCGAGTCGGGACATCTGCGCAAGCGGACGTCCGAGCATATTCACCAGATCGTTACCAATGTGTTCGCTCCATTTTTCTTCGCCAGCATCGGATTGCGAACCGATTTTGTCTCCAAGTTCGACTGGAGACTAACGGCCACGGTGATCGGAGTGGCCTGCGTGGGGAAACTTCTGGGCGCGGGATGGGGCGCGCGGCTGGGCGGCATGGACCGGACGTCCTCGTTGGTGGTGGGACTGGCGATGAATGCGCGCGGCGCCATGGAGATCATCCTGGGAATTCTGGCCCTGCAAGCGGGGTTGATCCGCGAATCGATGTTCGTGGCGCTGGTGGTGATGGCACTCCTCACTTCGTTAATCTCCGCGCCGGCAATTCATTTCCTTGTGCACCGCAGACAGGCGCTCACCTTGAAGGACACGGTCACCGCCAAGCTTTTCTTGCCGCAGCTGACGGCAACCACCCGGCTGGGAGCGTTGCGGGAAATGTGTGAGGTAGCGGCGGAAGCGGTGAGCAACGCACCGGAACGGCTGTTTCGACTGATATCGGAGCGGGAGAGCATCGTCCCCAGCGGCTGGGAGAATGAACTGGCGGTACCCTACGCCCGGGTGAACGGGTTGACCAAGGCACTGGTGGTCGCCGCGAAAACCACGGGGATCGATTTTGACGCGCGCGATGGCAAACCGGCACGGCAGATCATCATGATCCTTACCGGGGATAATCAGTCGCAA
>Ga0210391_10002659_pt1 | contig 15379 bp, 17 predicted proteins | sample IncBWC12OmetaG_FD_160573 | JGI IMG/M metagenome (GOLD analysis project Ga0210391, IMG submission 160573) | Forest soil microbial communities from Barre Woods Harvard Forest LTER site, Petersham, Massachusetts, United States - Inc-BW-C-12-O ... | reverse complement strand
ACGACAATTCATCGGATGGGGCTATGCAGAGCTGGCACTGCGTTCGGCGCTCGTGCCCGATCATTGGCATAGCGAGTGGCACGCGCACGTCGCCGTGTCGCGGGCCGAAGAGTTCCTTCGCTTGATTCGGCTCGCTTTCGGCGACCGGGCTTCGCTCGTCGTCTACACCGACGGCCTACGCGATGACCGACTTCCTCGGGCGACGAGCCTGGCCTCCCGGTGGGTGAGCTAGGCCGCTTCGTCGGCCTCGAACGACGCGCCCGTCCGGCGCCCGGCCGGAGAGGAGGCAGAATCGCTCGGCGCTACCGTGCGATCTTCTCCCGCACGACGCGGGCGCCATCGAGTGTCCAGCCCTGCAAGAGCAGATAATCGACGCCGAGCCACGCTAGATGAGCATACACGTTGAAGAGATTGGCCGGCTGCCCACCAATCGCGACTTCGGCCGTCGCACGGCACGTCCCGTCGTTCGCGCGCGAGGTCCTCACGCGAACGGCGCGGCTCGGAAGCGCGTGGAGCGTCGCGCGCACTTCGCCCCCCTGGTTGCTGCTCGCGACGACGGTCTGGCTTTCGAGGCCGTACGCGGGGACTTCGACCGGAAGAATCGGCTCGGTCACGTTCGCGCCGCGCTCGATCATGCGCCAGTACGCCGCTACCGGGGAGGGGCCCGACGGCGCGCAATGGGCATCGACCCGTACGGTGTATTGGACCTGGTTCTTGTTTTCGCTCTTCGCGATCGTGAAGAGCGGGAGCGCCGCGCCGCCTGGTCCCGGCGCGTCCGCGCGGGCCGCGGAGCTCCACGCGAACACAGCGGCGAGGAGGACCGCGCGCGTCCGCACGCGGGGCAAGAGGAGGTCGCGCGCGCGGGGCAAGAGGAGGTCGCGCGCGCGGAGCAAGAGGAGGTCGCGCGCGCGGAGCAAGAGCATGTCGCGCGCCATCCTCGAGAACGACTCTACCCGAGTTTCGAGCCTGGCGCGGGCCGGAGAACGCCGTGGCGCCACGCGAGCGTCGCGCTAATTCAGCTCTTCTTCGAGGTCTTGCAGCCGCTCGAGCTCGTGCACGAAGCGCGCGACGGCGAGGCCCTCGGGGCGCGGGCCGTAGCGGTGTTTCGTCTGGACGATCTGCCGCATCAAGAACGTGCGCGCCTTGCTGTACACGCGCCGCCTCTCCGAGCCGCTCGCCACGTCGCTCGGGGTGTGCCCTCGATCGCGGCTATCGCTCGCGCACATCTCCACGAGGTCACGCACGGTCACTTCGCACTTCGCCATCCCGTTGCAAACGCGTTCTGCGGCGACGATGCGTGTTTCCACGTCCTGCGTCGAGAACGGCTTGACGAGGTAGTCGTCGGCTCCCGCGTCGAATCCTGCGAGCACATTTTCGTCGCCCGACAGCGACGTCGCGAGCACCATGTAGCTGTGCCACTCGCGCGCGCCGTGGCGGATCGCTTTGCAGAGCTCGATCCCCGACATGCGCGGCACTTGCCAATCCGCGATGACGAGCGGAAAGGGCTCTTTCGCGTAGAGGTCGAGCGCCTCTTCGCCGTCGTGGGCGACGGCCACTTCGTGCTGAAGCTTACGCAGCGCGGCGCCAAGCACGCGCACGGATTCGGGGTCGCCGGCGGCGAGGAGAACACGCATCGCTCGTCCCGGGCTACGGCCGGAGAGCGGCGGTCGTTAACCACCGCCCTTGCCTCTTATCTCCTGCCGAAAAACGGCCGTATTGGGGGGTGCCGGGTCTAGAGCAACTTGACCGCGAGCGTGATCGGCGTCGCCGCCAGCGCCTTCGACAGAGGGCATGCCTTCTTTGCGGCTTCGGCGATCGTTTGAAATTGGGCGCCGTCGATTCCCGCCACGCGGCCTTCGAGGTCGAGAGCGATCGTCTTGATCGCGAACCCGTCGCCGTCCTTCTGGAGGTCGACCGATGCCGTCACGCGAAGCTCGTCGGGCGGGTGGCCCGCGTCCGTCAACGCAAAGGAGAGCGCCATCGCGAAGCACCCCGCGTGGGCCGCGCCCAATAGCTCCTCGGGATTCGTCCCTGCCTTGCCGTCCTCGCTTTGGAAACGAGTCTGAAATGAATACGGTTGCTCCTTGAAGACGCCGCTTTGCGTCGTCAAGCCCCCTTTTCCGTGAAGCCCATTGCCGTGCCAGACTGCCGTGCTCTTCCGGATCATCGCTTTTTCTCCTATGGGGCGGCGCGCACGCGCGGGGCAAGTCCTGCGGAGCGCGCCGGCGGTTCTCGTGAGGTGCGTGTGGCGAGCTTTCGTAGCATGTCCCTCATGTCGCGCGTTCCTGCGCGCGGGTGACAATGAAGGTAACCTACACGCGACGCGAGGGTGAACGGCGGGGGCACGGTTTGACCGCGCTGGCCGGTTGTTCCACCATGGCCTTCGCCATGATTCTCGTCGGGCCGAGCTTTTTTGCGCCCGATCGTTTCGCAGCTTTGGATGATGGCGAGGTCGAGTCGTGACGAAAGTGATTTTGCTTGTCGAAGACAACGAGAGCGATGAGCTGCTCACGCTCCGCGCCTTCAAGCGATCGAACATCCTGAACGAGATCGTGGTCGCGCGCGACGGAAGCGAAGCGCTCGACTACATCTTCGGCAAAGGCGTGCATGCCGGCCGCGACGCGAGCGTGCTGCCGGCGCTCGTCCTGCTCGACCTCAACTTGCCCAAGATCGACGGTATGAGCGTCCTGCGCGCGATTCGCGCCGATGGGCGGACGGGGCTTCTCCCTGTCGTCGTCCTCACGTCGTCGAAGGAGGACGAGGACGTCGTGAAAAGCTACGAGCTCGGCGCCAATGCGTACGTTCGGAAGCCCGTCGACTTCGTGCAGTTCAGCGAGGCGGCGCGCACGTTGGGCCTCTTCTGGCTCGTGCTGAACGAGCCGCCTCCGGTCCGCCGAACGCTCATGACGTAGCGGGTACTCGTGCCGCCGGGCCTCAGATCCAGCGCGGGTGGCCGGCGCCGTAGCCGTTGTCGATCCATGCGGAGTGCACGTACGAGAAGTAAAAAAGCCCGTTCACGATCGTGATGATCGTCGACGAGAGGAGCAAGCTTCCCATCGTCCGTATCTCGAAGCTGGCAATGAGCTTGTCCGTCAGCCACAGAAGGACCGTGTTGACGATGAACGGCACGAACAAGAACAGGAGCCCGAGCGTGAACAACGCGGGCACGAACAGGGCGGCGCGAAGTAGCCAGCCGAGAAAGAAATTGAGAACGCTGAACACGACGGCTACCACGGCGGCCGTACCGATGCTGTCGACGCGCACGCCGGGGACGAAGCGCGCCAGAAGTAGGATCGTGACCGCCAATGTCGCGAGGTGAGCAAGTGTCTCCATGCGCGGGAGCTTAAGCACGACCTTCGGCAAGCGCACGCGCGAGAGCGCGGGCGAAAGTCCGGGCAAGAGCGCGAATGAAGCGGGGCAAAACTTCCGCGCCGGGTGAAAACGGGAATCCCGAGGCGAATCGCGGGCCAGCGAGCGCCCCCGCGCTCGCCGGTGTCGGCGTCGGCGGAGCCCTCGATGCGCTGTACGCGGCGCCCTTCGATCGGTTCGTGGCGTTGCGCACGGAGCTGGCGCGCGGCTTACGCTCCGGAGGCGATCCGGCGGGAGCGCGCGCGGTGGCGGCCGCGCCGAAGCCCACGCGCACGGCGTGGGCGCTCAATCACGTGGCACGGCGAAGCCCGGCGGTGATGAACGCGGTCGTCGACGCGTGGAAGGTCGCGTCGACCGCGCCTTTGCGGCGCGAGGGCGTGGACCTCGTGGATGCGGCTCGCCGGTATCGCGAGGCGGTCGCGGAGGTCGTTCGCGAGGCGCGCGCCGCGCTCGCGCCGGACGGCGTGTCGCTGTCGCCGGCGCAGGCGCGGCGGATGGCCGAAACGCTGCAAGCGCTCGTGCGCGACGAGAGCGCGCGCGCCGAGCTTCTTCGCGGCCGCCTGACCCGCGACGTGGCCGTCGAAGATCCCTTCGCGGGCCTCGACGCGCATGATCGCGAAGGCGATGGCGAGCCGCAGGGGCCGAACGAGCGTGCGGATCAGGAGCCTGAGGACGAGCGCGAGAAGTCGTACGCGCCGAAGGAGCGCGCCGAGAAGTCGTACGCGCCGAAGGAGCGCGCCGAGAAGGAGCGCGCCGAGAAGGAGCGCGCCGAGAAGGAGCGCGCGGATCATGAACGCCTGGAGCGTGAACGCGCGGCGAATCAGCGCGCCGAACGCGAGCGTGCCGAGCGGGAAGCGAAGGCCCGGGCACGGGAAGCGCTGCGGGCCAAGATCGCGAGCGCCGAGGCGGCCGTCGAAGACGCGCATCGTCGCGTGCAGGACGCAAAGGCGGCGCTCGCGCATGCGCAAGAGGGGTTGCGGCGCTCCGAGAAAGCAGCTGAGCCGTACGAAGCCGAGTTGGCTTCGCTGCGCCACGAATGGGCGAAACTGGCTCGATAGAGGTCCAGAGGCCGTCCACGCGAGGGCGCTTTTTCTGACGAAGTCAGCATAACTTTGAGCGGGACCTCCGCATGTACGTGTGGCACGATCGCGGCCTAGGTCGTAGGGGATCGCATGGCGCATCGAGTCGTAAGTCTGGCGAGCGCTGAGCGCGCGGATGGGGAGAGCGGGTCGTCACCTCGGCGCACCGCTCGCACCACGCCGCCGCCGCTGCCGCGCTCTACGCGTTCTGCTTCCGCGGTGCGCACGCCGATACCGTCGCGCGCATCGAGTGCGTTGCGCACGCCGGGGCCTACGCGCGCATCGAGTGCGCTGCGCACGCCGGTTCCGTCGCGTGCATCGAATGCGCTCCGCACGCCGGCGCCGTCGCGCGCGCCGGTTCGATCGCGCATGCCGGTTCCGCCGCCGGACCCGGACGTAGAAGGGGATCGCGAAACGTCGCGCGACCTGTCCTTCCCGCGTCCCGAGCCGAAGCTCGTCGTGCCGATCACCTCGCCCTCGGCCGCCCACCCGTTTTTCAGTCGCCCGGGCCCGTCGCCGGTTCCCGGGCCCGCGCCCTTCTCCGACGGGGCGAGCTCGCGCGATCGCGTTCTGCCGACGTTCACGCGCGAGATCCTGCCGCCCGCCCGGGCCGTGCACGACCCATCGAGCGCTCGTTCGACCGTGCGCCCGCGTCCGCGCCCTCGCTGGACGGACTTCTTGATCGCCAATGCGCGCACGCTCGAAGTGCTCGGATTCGTCATCGCGTGGATCCTGACAGTGGGGGCGGCCGCGGTCGTCGTCGGCCACGTGCTCGCGCGATCCGAGATGCCGGCCGTGGTCTGGCTGTCGTCGGGAGCTCCGGCCGCTCCGTCGGACGCCACGTGTTCGCCGCCGGGCCAACCGCCCGAGGTCGCGGTCGACTCCCTGCCTCCCGCGACCACGTGTGAGGCTCCACGGGCGGGAGCCTCGCCTGCACCCGCGCGCACGTCACCGGCGCGTCGCGCCGCCGTTTATCCCATGCGCCGCGTTCCCGCGCCGAGCGAGCCGAAGACGCTCGGCGATTGGATGCGCGACGCCGTGCGCTAGCTCGGGTACGCGCCGGTCGCCGCTCCGGGCGCCGGCGGGATGCGGCTCGGCCGCACTTCGTCGGTCCACACGCGGAACGACTGCAGCGTGCTCGGTCCGAACGCCGTGCTGATGGCTACGTCGGCGGCGTCGCGGCCGCGCGCGAGGAGAATGCGGCCGATGCGGGGAACGTTGTGGCGCGCGTCGAACGTGTGCCACCGCCCGTCGAGGAAGGCCTCGAACCACCCGGAGAAGTCCATCGGGGCGTCGGAGAGAGGGACGCCGATGTCGCCGAGATAGCCGGTGCAGTACCGCGCGGGGATGTTCATGGCGCGGCAGAACGCAATCGCGAGGTGCGCGAAGTCGCGGCAGACGCCGCGCCGTTCCTGGAAGACCTCCCACGCGGTCTTCGTCGACCGCGCGAAGGCATACCCGAATTGAATGTGGGAATGCACGAAGTCGCAAATCGCCTGGACGCGAGCCCAGCCCGTCGGCGTGTGGCCGAACAGCTGCCACGCCGTCGTGGAGAGCAAGTCCGTTTCGCAATAGCGGCTTCCATTCAGGTAGAGCAGCACCTCGGGCGGGAGCTGCTCGACGGGAATCTGACGCGCCCGGTGCAGCACGTGGTCGGGGTCGCCCGAGTCGTGGACGACGCCGAGGCTGTAGATGCGCAACGTCCCGACGGGCGAGACGAACCGGCTGCGCCAGTTGCCGAACGAGTCGAGTTCGTCGGACACGGGCACGAAGGGATCCGTACGCACGTGGTCGGGGACGAGGACGTCCGTGGCGCGTGAAGGGTGCACCTTCAGCGTCAGGATCATCGGCGTCATTTGGGGGCACGCGTAAACAAGCTCGTAGCCAATTCGAATTTGCATCTCGTCCTCTCGAGTGTCCTCGCTCCTTGCGCAATGTCCGTGCCGTCGCCGACGTTCGGCGAAACACGCGGTTTTCGGCCCCGGCGAATCCCGCAACGGCGCCAGAGGTCGTCGCGGCGCACGTGCGGTGGCGCGCGCTGGCGCGAAAAAGCCTCGCTTCGTCGCGAGGCTGGCCGCCGCGGGCTCAGCCGCATATGGACGGAAGCGATGACCTACTTGCTCTCCCACGCGGCCGTGCTCGTGACGATCCTGGCCTGGGTGGTCATGCTCGCGCGAATCTCGGGGTCGCAGCGGACGCCGCAGAGCACGTTCGCGTGGCTCCTCGCGTTCGCGCTCGTTCCGCCTCTCGCGATTCCGCTCTACTTCGCGCTCGGGAGCCGCAAGTTTCCGGCACGCGCGAAGGGGCGGCAGCTCGCCGTGCCGCCCCCGCGTACCGGTCATTCGTTCGAGCTCTTGGGCACCGGCGAATCGGCGTTCTCACGACTCCTCGCGCTCATCCAGGGCGCCGAGCGCTCCATTGATTTGACGATGTTCATCCTCGGCGACGACGCGACGGGCCACGCCGTGATCGGCGCCCTCGCCGATCGCGCGCGGAAGGGCGTTGCGGTTCGCGTGATCCTCGACGCCGTCGGCTGCGTCCGCACGCACCGCGCCGCGGCCCGCGCGCTCCGCGAAGCCGGCGCGGATCTACGGATATTCATGCCGATCCGGCATTCGCCCATTCGCGGCCGCACCAATCTGCGCAGCCATCGGAAGGTCGTGATCGTCGACGGCGACACGATCTTCGCAGGCGGGATGAACCTCGCCGGCGAATACATGGGCGCGCCGTTGCCCGAGCCGCGCGAGCCGGAGCCGCGCGAGCCCGCCGGCCGGGTCGACGACCGGAGCCGCCAGCCGGCCCCGCGCTGGCGGGACGTCGTTGCCATCGTTCAGGGCCCCGCCGCTGCCGATGCGACGGCGCTATTCGAGTCGGATTGGGTCTTCTGCGGCGGCTCGCCACGGCCGCGAAAAGCCGATGCCGCCGCGATAGGCCCCCGAGGCGAGGAGCGCGTGCAGTTCGTCCCGATCGGTCCGGACATGACGACCGACACGATGTACGACATTTTGCTGTGCGGGATCTTCCAGGCGCGCGAACGCGTCGCCATCGTGACGCCGTACTACGTTCCGGACGATGCGCTGCAGCACGCGTTGGTGCTCGCCGCTCGACGCGGCGTGAAGGTCGAGCTCCTCGTCCCCGCGTGGTCGAACCACCGCGTCGCCGATCTCGCGCGGCGCGGATTCGTGCGCGAGCTGAAGGCGAACGGGATCCTCCTTCACTACTACGCGCGGGGCATGGTCCACGCGAAGGCGATGCTGATCGATGGCGAATTTGCGTATGTCGGCTCGCCGAATTTCGATATGCGGAGCTTGTTTCTCAACTACGAAGACGCGCTCTGCGTCACCTCGAGCGCGGCTGTCGCGCAGGTCCGCGGATTCATCGACGGGCTCATCGCGGAGTGCGTGACGGAGCCGCCTGTCTTTCCCGAGCATCGCGTGATCGAGCAACTCGCGCTCCTCGTCGCCCCGGAGCTGTGACCGCGGATCGGCCCGGTAGACCCGCACGGCGGGCGCATCTAAGAGATACGCCATGCGGACGCTCTACCACTTCAAGTATTCGCCGTTCTCGCGGCGCACGCGGCTCGCCCTCATGCACAAGGGCCTCGACGCCGAGCTTCGTGAGTGCAGCGATCCCGCGTGGCGGTACGAGGCGCGCACGCGCGTCTCGCTGCGCACGATTCCCGTGCTCGTCGACGGGGCGCGTGCCCTCGGCGACTCGGTCGCGATCACGCGCTGGCTCGATGCCGCGTACCCGAACGCGGCGCGCGTCTGGCCTGCGGACGACGCAGAAGACGCGCACCTCGCGCTCGAAGTGGCCGCGCACGTGGACCAGGCGCTCGACGCGATCGTCAACACGAGCACGCGGTACTACGCGCTTCACGGCGACCCCGCGTGGGCCGGCGTTCGCGACGAAATGATGGCGCGCGCACAGATCGCGCTCGACGCGCTGGCGCAACGCGTGGAGGGCTTGGGCCGGGTGACGGTCGCGCGCTCCGGATGGTCCGCGGCCGACATGTGGCTCCTGACCGCCGTCGTCTGGCTCCAGGGCTTGCCGGCTCGCGTCGACAGCAGCCCCAATGCGAAGCAAATCATGCACGTCGGTGGATGGTCGGTGCCGCCCGCATTGGGGGTCTGGGCGGAGGCGCACGCCTCCCGCGAGGACGTGCGCGCGCTGTAGAGCCCGCCGCCTCAGCGCACGCAGCGCGCCGCGCCCGTCGTCTCCGAATCGTCGTCGAAGCCGTCTTCGTAATTGAGCGCCCAGGGCTTCGTGCTCTGCATCGACGAAGAGATGTAATACATGTTCGAAGGCGTATCGGCGAACACGCACTGATCGATGGCCGGCGAGACTTTGTCGATGTTCGGATTGTCGTCCACGAGCGAGGACAGCTCGTTCACGCTCGGCAGCCGCCACGTGTGGCCGTTCAGCCCGAGGCCCGCGCAATAGGTCGCCGCGTCCGACGGTGCCATCGCGGTCAGATTGCTCTTCTGCGCCCAGATCAACTTCGTTTCCACGTCCTGCACTTCGCCCGGCGCGATCTGCACATAGTGCGGATAGGGAAGCGGCGTCACTGCCGGCGAGGCGACGCAGCGAACGAACTCGGTCGCGGTCTGCGCCGCCGCGTTGCTCGTCAGGCCGCCCCCGCCGCCGAAGTTCACCATCCACGCGTCTTGCGGTTTGGTCGTGATCTGCGAGACGACCCACGGCGTCGCCGTCCACGTGTACATGCCTCCGGGAGGCTGCCCCGATCCGAGGAACGGCCCGTCCATCGCGGCGCCGGTCGTGTAGTCGACGAGCGACAAGAGCTGAATGCGCGTAGGCACGTGCCAGGTGAATCCGGCGGGCGCCGGGAGGGTGAGGCCCGTGCAGTACGCGGGCGCATCGGCCCACGCGAAGACCTGCGTCGCCTTGTCCACGGTCTTCTGCCAGACGAGGCCCGTCACGTTGTCGACGACCGTTCCGTTGCCGGTGTCGGTGTAGTTGAACGGATTCGGAAGATTCGCGGCGGCCGGATTCGGCATCGGCCAGCGCGGATACGCATTGTCGGCCGCGCCGGTGAGCGAGGGGCATGCGGCGCCGCCGTCGAGACCCGTCGCGGGCGTGCCTCCGGAGCCGCCGCCGTCGCTCGGCGAGGTGCCCGAGGCGCCGGTGCCCGCACCCGTCGTGCCGGACGTCGTGCCGGCGCCCGTGCCGGCGGTGCCCGTCGTGCCCGTGGTGCCCGCGCCCGTGCCGGACGCGCCGGCGGTGCCCGTGGTCCCCGTCGTGCCCGGGGTCCCGGCCGCGCCGGTGTTCGCCGTCCCCGTCGCCGATCCGCCCGCGCCGGTCCCCGATCCGCTCGTGCCCGCGGTGCCGGATGCGCCGGTCGCCGCGGCGCCGGCGGTCGACCCGCTGGGCCCGCCGGAAGGCCCCGACGAAGCCGAGCTGCACGACAGCAGAAGCGCCGCGCACCCACGCACGAGAGCCCTCGATGAAATCGTACGAAGCACGGGGGACCTGCCTTCCGAGCGGCTGGCCGAGCGCGCGCCCGTCTGGAGAGCGCCTCGGGCCGTGAGCCTACCCCCGTGACAAGGGGGCCACGGTCCGCTTTCCTTGCCGGCACCGCACACGCGCTACATTGGGGCCATGCCCGAGGCGAAGCGACGGCCGCGACGCGGCCAGAATCCGTTCGGCATCGTACCCGTTCTGATTCTTCTCGTGCTCGTCGGGGGCGGGCTCTTCGTGATCTTCGAGATGCGCGACATGGCGAGCATCCAGGACTGCGTCGCGTCGGGCCGGCGCAACTGCGCGCCCGTCGGCGTGGGCCGGTAGCGAACGAGGAGCGCAAGCATGCCTTCGTTTTCGGTGCTCGATCTGTCTCCGATTCTGACCGGCGGCGACGCGGCGCAGGCGCTCGCGAACTCGCTCGACCTGGCGCGCCACGCCGAGCGCTGGGGCTACGCGCGGTACTGGCTCGCCGAACACCACAACATGCCCGGCATCGCGAGCGCGGCGACGGCCGTCGTCATCGGTCACGTCGCCGGCGGCACCCGCACGATTCGCGTCGGCGCGGGCGGAATCATGCTGCCCAACCATGCGCCGCTCGTCGTCGCCGAGCAGTTCGGCACGCTCGAATCGCTCTACCCGGGCCGCATCGATCTCGGTCTCGGCCGCGCACCGGGGACGGATCGGCGCACGATGCACGCGCTGCGGAGGGACCTCGGCAACCGCAGCGACACCTTCCAGGAAGACGTCGTCGAGCTCATCTCGTACTTCGGTCCTCCCGCGCGGAGCCAGAAGGTGAGCGCCATTCCCGGGGCGGGCCTGCACGTCCCTGTATGGATTCTCGGCTCGAGCCTCTTCGGCGCGCGCGTCGCCGCGGAGCTCGGGCTGCCGTACGCCTTCGCATCGCACTTCGCGCCACCCGATCTCGACGAGGCGATCGCCCTCTATCGTCGCGAGTTTCGCCCTTCCGTCACCCACGCGTCGCTTCGCGAGCCGCACCTGATGCTGGGGCTCAACATCGTCGCCGCCGATTCGGATCGGGAAGCCAAGCACCTCGCGACGTCCTTGCACCAGGCCTTCGTCGCGCTTCGCCGCGGAATGCCGACTGCCCTGCGCCCTCCGATCGACACGATGGAGGGCCTCTGGACCGAGATGGAACGCGCGCAACTCGAAGCGATGCTCGCGTGCTCGATCGTGGGCTCGCCCGTGACGGTTCGCCGCGGCCTCGAAGCGTTCGTGGCGCGGACCGACCCGGACGAACTCATCGTGACTTCGCAGGTCTTCGATCACGGCGCGCGTCTCCGGTCGTTCGAGATCGTCGCGGAGGTCGCGCGCGAAGGTCTGGCCGCCGCCGGGTGATTCGGGTAAATCGCTCGCGTGGCGATGATCCCGAGCAACGTTCGCGGCGACGTGCGCGAATTCTTTCTGCTCGAGGAGGCCGAACGCCGCGGCGCGCATCTCGCGGACGGCCAGCGCGCGTCGATCCAGGCCTACCAGAGCGCGGCGAAGCGGCGCCTCGTCGCGGCGAGCGCGCTCACGGATCCGGGCGATGCGCCGGCGGCGGTCCTGCTCTATCGCGAAGCCTGGGGATGCCTCGCGCGCGCCGTACTCCTCGCGGACGACGCGTCGGCGGCCCCGTCGTCGCTCGCGCCGTCCGCGCTGTGGGACAGGGTCGAGCAAGCGCTCGCTGCGCGTAACGCCGTCGCTCCTCCAGAGCTCGCGGCCGTTCGCGACGTGCTCGTCATGCCGGACCCGGTCGGCGTCGACCGCCTGTCGCCCGACGATGCGCGCGCGCTTTCCGATCGGCTCGAAACGGCGATTCGCTGGCTCGCGCAACAGGTCGAAGCGCGATCGAAGACGCAGTTGCGATACGCGCGCCTCCTTCGCCAAGTCGGCACGGCCGTCGTCGCCGTCGCGATCCTCGCCGAGGGCCTCGCGATCCTCCTGGCGCCGAAGGACATCGCGCTCGACAAGCCGGTGCAGGGCACGCCCGCGATTTACGAGACGAGCGCGGAAGGCGTGGTCGACGGAGTGAAAAACGGCCGATTCGGCTATCACAGCCAGGAAGCCGACCAAGCGTTTCTCACGATCGATCTCCAGAAGGCATACGTGCTTTCGAAGATTGCCGTTTTCGGTCGAGGCGAATGCTGTTTCGACCAGTCGATTCCTCTGGTGGTCGAGGTGTCCGCCGACGGCACGGCGTTCCGCAAGATCGAGGAGCGCACGACGTCGTTCAGCGAGGCGGAGCCGTGGGTGGTGAAGCCGACGGGTACCCTCGCCCGATTCGTCCGCGTCCGGGTGGAGCGCCGCGGGGTGCTCGTGCTGAGCGAGATTGAAGTCAACGGCAAGTTGCCCAAATAGAGCAGGCGCCTTTGACCGGAACGTTCGAAAGACGGATGCGACCCGACAAAGGGGTGGGCTTTCACCGACTCGGCGGGATGGGCCCTTCCGCGGGTACCTCGCCCGAGGCACCGCCGACCCCGACCGACGCGCCCGTGTAGGCGCCGCGCTTCGCGGGCGGGTGCCGCAAGTTCTTCGCGCCGAGCTCGCCCCCGCTGACCCCAAGCTGCGCGTCCACCTCGCGCGTGCGCGCCGCATCTTCTTGCGCCCCCCTCTCGAGGGCCGCCTCCGTGACCGCACCGGCGATGCCTCCGAGCACCGCGCCGGCCGCCACGCCCGGAGGACCGGCGATCGCGCCGAGGATGCCGCCCGCGATGGCGCCTCCCGCCGCGCCGACGGCTTCGTGCGCGGCGGGCGTGTCGCCCTCGATGCCATTGCCGGGCGCGTCTGGATCACCGTCGGCCGTCGCGCTCCTCTCGGAGCGCTCGTAGGGGATGCCTTCGACGACCGCCTGCTGCGACGCCCTCACGTACAGGTTCCGTTCCTCCCAGCTGACACGCGTCACCGCCGACGGCGCGAGGAGCACGCGTTGTGCCCCCTCTGCCGCCACGCTCGCGCGGCTCGTGTTCACGACGAAGTGACGCACCTCGTACGTCTCGTCGTCGACGAGAAAATCTTCGACGTGGCCCGCCACGCCTTCTTCGGTTTGCACGTGGTAGCCGAGGACCTCACGCGCGCTCCGGAGGTGCGTCTCGGCCGCCTCGAAGCGAGCGTCCGCACCTGGCTCCGTCGGGCGGTCGTCACCCAGGGGATCCTCCTCGTCGCTCGCCGTTGCCAGCACTCCCGGGACGGCCCCCATGCCCCAGAGGCCTGAGTAGCCCCAGTAATACGGATACTGGTAATACTGGAAATGCTCTCGCTCGTGCGCGCGGGAGACCGGCTTGTCGGCGTCGAAGTTCGGGCTGTTCCGGATCTTTTCGACGGTCAACGACAGATGAAAGCGGCGCTCCGCGGGATCGATCTCGTGAATCGAGATGGGCGACACCAGCACGCGCCGTCGATGGAAGATGCCACCGGTCTGCACGATCAAATACCGAACGGCCCACGTGGTGGCCCGCCCGGCGGACGCATCCGGAGCGTTCGCGTGGTCGTCCAAAAGAAAATCGGACACCGTGCCGACGTCGCCGTCCGTCGCCGTCACCTTGTACCGCTCGAGACTGTTCAGGCTGCGCAGCATAGAAACAGTCGAAGCAACAACCGGGCCTTCCGCCGCCTTCCGCGCGGCGCCTGGCGCTTTGCGCTGAACGACCCGGCTACTCGGCGGGCTTTTCTGGGTCCGCTGCAGGGTCGGCTTCGAGCGCGGAAAGCACGGCCTTCGGGTCCACCGCCTGCGCCATGGCTTCGGCCTCCGAATCCCGGCGATTGCGCACGATGGGCAAATCGCGCCGCAGCTCTTCGAGCAGCGCGATGATCTTCGTCGCCTTTTGCTCGGCCAACAAGTTCACCTGGAGTTGCAAATGCTCGCGCTGCTCGGCTTCGCGATTGAGCCGGCTTTGCGCCACGAGGACGGTCGTGGCAATCAGCGCATCGAAGAGCCCCGTCGCGCCCTGCAGCCAATAAAACGGCGGTGCGTCGAGCTGCTTTTGCGCGAGATACGGCGCGCATAGATTGTAAAGAATCCAGACTCCTGCCGTCAGGAGCAGGGCGTACACCGTGCCAGGTCGGCCGAAGAGGCGTGATGCGGCCTCGACCGCGCGCTGGTGGCGACCGACATTGTGCCGATGTTCGTCCCGGACTTGGGCGATCGTATCGATATTCTCGTGCAGCACCTTGGGGACGCCGTGCTTCATGGCCTTGCGCTCTTACGCAACGGCCGCGCCAGCTGCCCAACTGCGAACACGTCTTGCACGGACGGGTGGCCGTTCGGGGGACGGAAGAGGAGCTCCACCATGAGTACGAGCCATGAAACGGGCATGCGTTCGGCCACGCGCTCAGGGACGTGCGCGCCGGGACCGAGCGCATCGTGTCACGGCGGCTCGCCGGCGCCATGCCGCCACGGCTCGCCGTGACGAGCCCGGACTTTGCTCATGGGGAGAGCTTGCCGGTGGCCTCGACGGTCGACGGCGCCGGCCGCGCGCCCGGGGTGGAGTGGTCCGGCCTTCCGCCCGGAACGAAGTCGGTGGCTCTGGTGTGCGAGGATCCGGACGCTCCTTTCCCCGAACCGTTCGTGCATTGGCTCGCCTACGGAATTTCCCCGGGCGCCGCGTCGGTGGGGCCGGAGGTCCCCTCCAGCGACGCGATTCACTTTGGAAAGAACACGAAACACGGAATTGGCTATGCGCCGGCCGCGCCGCCGCCGGGGCACGGCGTGCACCACTACCATTTCCAAATCTTCGCGCTGGATACGCCCGTCGACCTCGACCCCGGCGCCGATCGGGCGACGCTCGTCGCGCGAATGAAAGATCACATCGTCGGTTGGGGCGAGCTCATAGGAACCTACGAACGGAACTGACGGCGACGTTTTCTCGCCTTCGGCTCCATGTTCGGCTCAAGGCGGGGGCAGAGTGGCCAGCGCCGCACGCAGCTGCCCCGCGATGGCCGCCGCCTCTTCGTCGCTCGCGTACTTTTGCCTCGGCCAAAAGAAACCGCGAAGCCCGTCGCCCTTGCGGCGCGGTACGACGTGCACGTGGATGTGCGGCACGCTCTGGCTGACCCGATCGTTGAGTGCGACGAACGTGCCCTCCGATCCCAGTGCCTTCTCTTGCGCCGCCGAAATGCGCTGCGCGGTACTCATCAGCCCTTCGAGCTCGCCGCGAGGAACGTCACGGAACGTGGCCCGGTGCGCGCGGGGGATGACGAGCGTGTGTCCGGGAAAGAGGGGGCGCGCGTCGAGGAACGCCATGCAAATGGCGTCTTCGTAAACGAGGTGGGCGGGCTCTTGGCCTGCCACGATCGCGCAAAAGACGCAGGCTGCCATCGACGGACGCGTAGCACGACCGCGATTCGCGCGTACGCTCTCGGGCGTGAGCTTTCTTTCGTTTCGGTCCTTCGTCGAAGCCTCGTGCGGCGCGGCGCTCGCCGTCACGTTGGCGGCGTGCGGCAGCTCGAATGCG
>Ga0210391_10002658_pt1 | contig 15380 bp, 14 predicted proteins | sample IncBWC12OmetaG_FD_160573 | JGI IMG/M metagenome (GOLD analysis project Ga0210391, IMG submission 160573) | Forest soil microbial communities from Barre Woods Harvard Forest LTER site, Petersham, Massachusetts, United States - Inc-BW-C-12-O ... | reverse complement strand
AAGATTCTCCCCCTGAACATCGGCGACCCGCTCAACTTCGACTTCCAGACGCCCGCGCACATGATTGAAGCTGTCTATCAAGCAATGCGAGACGGCAAGAATGGATATTCAAGTTCTTCCGGCATCCCGCAAGCACTCGAGGCGATTCGCGGCGAGGCGGCGCGCAAGGGCATCACCAATATTCAGGATGTCTTCGTGACGTCGGGCGTCAGCGAGACAGTGGACATCTGCCTAGCCGCACTGCTCAATCCGGGGGACAACCTGCTGACTCCGTGCCCGGACTACCCGCTCTATTCCGCGGTTCTGGCCAAGATTGAAATTGGACTCAACGCGTATTACCTCAACGAAGACGACGGATGGCAGCCTGATCTCGACGACCTCAAGAAAAAAATCACGCCACGGACGCGCGGAATCGTGCTGATCAATCCTAACAATCCTACCGGCTCGGTTTGCACGCGCAAGATGCTCGAGCAAATTGCAGAACTAGCACGCCGTCATAACCTGATCATCTTCGCCGATGAGATTTACGACAAACTCATAATCGACGAAGGAACCGAAGATGACGCGCACATGGGAATGGCCGCGGTTGCACCCGATGTGCCAGTCATTACGTTCGGCGGACTGTCCAAAAACTATCTCGCTCCCGGATGGCGCATTGGATGGGGCATTGCCAGCGGCGAAGCTTCCGTCATCAAGCCCTATCTAGAAGGTGTGAACAAGTTGTTACGCGCGCGCCTCTGCGCCAACCATCCCGAACAGTACGCCATCAAGCCTGCGCTCGAAGGTCCACAAGATCACCTGATTGAGGTAAAGCGCAAACTACGTCGCCGCCGTGATCTGACCATGAAGTGGTGTGCCGAGACACCGCGCATAAGTTGTGTGGCACCTCGCGGAGCTTTCTACGCTTATCCCAGCATCGACATTCCCGAGGGCGACGACGTCTTCGTCACCGAACTGATTCGCCAAAAGCACGTGATGGTGGTGCACGGCTCCGGATTCGGCCAGCGTCCCGGAACAAAACATTTCCGTATTGTTTTCCTACCCGACGAAAAGACGCTGGCCGCTGCCTACGCTGCAATTGGCGATTTCATGCACGAGCGCTACGCATAGCAAGACCCCGACGACTAACTTCGACTCAGCCTTACGCGGCAAGTGAACCGGCCCGCGCTCCAACACTGCTATATGTTTCTTTGGGCCAACGCATAGCTTGGGCGATGCAAATGATGTGAAGAATCAGGAATAAAGGAACACCGAAGGTCGGAATCAGACTGAGCGGTAGCACCAAATTAGGTGCGGTCGTGATCCCGTTCAGATTGGTAAGACCTTGCTGGCCGATGAATCGAGCCATGCCGCCGAGGCCGACTGCCGCAACCAGATCCGTGATTCCGAGCCACTGCCACAGGATGAAGCTGTTCCTGTGGCTCGGATTGGCCAGCTTCATGCCGACGATAATCGCGGTCACACCGATCGCGATGTCTCCCCAGCCGGATGGTAACGCGAAGATACCGGGCAGAATGTCGTATGTGTACAACACCAGAAACACGAAGCCCACTATCCTCCAGGCCTGGACAATCGTCAACGTTTGCGGGTTCAACGAGAGAACAAAATCGCGAAAAGATCTCGAGCTGCGATACCACAAAAAGAAAAGGAAAATCGGAATCACCACCGCCAGCAAGAGGGGAAGCGGTGGACGGCTCGGGTCGGTTCTAAACAGGTGCAACGCCGATGCCGAAAGTGAGAAGGTGAACCAGGCCACGATGAGCCCGGCAGTCAACTTTCCATAGGTCGCGTTTGTCACGATAAGGCTCCTTTTTCTGTAACAGCTTTGGTCACGTTATCGACTAATTGCGTGAGCGCATCCCATTGGCCTTCGCCGAGTTGCAGGTGCAACCGTGTTTGCACTCTTTCCCAGTGGGGGAGCGCTCGTCTGAGTTGAAGTTCGCCGGCTCTCGATAAGCGAAGCCGCCACTCGCGCCTGTCCGCGCCACGCCGCTTGCCGATCCAGCCATGCCGACTCATGATTCTCAGCGTCCGGGTAAGAGTTGTGCTGTCCGTAGCCAAGATTCGTCCCAGTTCTCCCTGAGTCAGCTCGCCAACGAATGAAAGTGTCTGCAATACGGTGAACTGCGTTGCCCGAAGCCCAACAAGGCGTAGTTCCTCTTCAAAAAATTGAGTGAGGGCCCTTGATGCCCGCCGCAAGCTAGCGCACATACACGGAAGTGGCGGCAAAGGAGATTCGTTCATGCTCTAATAGATGTATATACATATATATGGCGATTCACAAAATTTAAGAGGATAAATGAAAAGGTCACGACTCAGTAGATGCCCGGAATCAACGCTGGCACGTCGCGGGCATACACTTCAAACTTCGAGCCAAAGGCTTGCCTCAGCAAGCGTTCTTCACTTCGTATGCGTATGTAGGTTCCAACAGCAAACATCACGATCGCGATCAACAAGTTGAACCATCGACCCGCGGCCAATCCGGTAGCCACCAGCATTCCAAACATGCCCGTATAGATAGGATTTCTCACGAAGCGGTAAGGCCCGTCCTGAATGAGTTCATGGCCTTCGACCAGACGCGCAGCCAGAGCCCATTGCTTTCCCAAGCGCCGCGCGGCGGAATTTACCAGCCATACCGAAGCTAACGCGATGGCCACCGTAAGCACTGCCAGGGCCCACTCCAACGCTCGCGACCCGGAGTGCGTTGGCGAGATCGCTTTTTGCCGCAGGGGATTCAGCCAAACGAAAAGGTAGGCTGCGCCTTGCAGGAACATTCCGGTGAGTGAAATCCAATCGCGTTTCGCTACCACAACTTTGGGCGGACGTTTCCGCAGCCAGAATGTAAGCGCGAACAGGCACCAGCACACGATGACTGCGTAGGACTCCACTTTCACGGCCAAATCGGTTACTTCCAAAACCGCCATTTCTTCGACCTTATTTCCACGTCCGTCGGTGTAGTCGGTGGAACCTTCGTAACTCTACATGGATACGTTGTATTTCCTATACTAGTTCCGACACTTCTTAAGGGAAAATCCACTCATGCGTCGAATAATTCTGTCGTCATTTCTCGCGCTCTTGAGCACTATCGCCTTAGCGCAGAGCAACTCTCCGGAAGCTTTGTACGAGCGCGGAATGGACGCCATAACTGGTATTGGCCCGTCGCAGAATGATGCTCAGGGGGTGGACGATTTTCGGCGCTCCGCCGACCTCGGCTACGGACCCGCTCAAATCGCATTGGCTTACTATTACGAAACTGGGACCTTTCTCAAACGCGACCCGGCTCAGGCCGTCGACCTCGATCGCAAGGCGGCACAGCAAGGCGATCCGTTGGCGGGTTGGCTCGCAGGGAGACTCTACTTCCTGGGCAACGGAGTACCACGTGATCTCGATGCCGCTCGTAAATGGCTGAAACTAGCCGCCGACCAGAACAATGCTTACGGCGCCTATTATCTGGGTCGTCTGATGGCGGATCAAGACTTCACCAAGGCTCCGGCATTGTATAAGATCGCCGCCACTCAAGGACTGCCTCAGGCACAATACTTCTACGCCAAAACGCTGAAGGATGGACGCGGTATTCCGCAGGATCGATTCACTGCTTACGTCTGGTACACCATTGCCACCGACGCCGGTTATTCGGCTGCCGGCGTCGACCTTAACGAAATCGACGGAGGCCTCACCCCAGATCAGATCTCGCAAGCCAGAGCGAAAGCTCACGATATGGAACAAGTTGTAATCCGCGCCGTAACCGCGCGTGGATGCTCTGGGTGGGATGGAGAGTTTGACGAGTTCCCTACCGCGCCTCCACCGAAACTACAGCGCTTCTGCCACTAAGAAGCGAGAGCAAGAGCGTGAGGGTAGAGCGTGGGAACGAACGCCTCGCCCGTTCAAATCGATCGAGCTTAGCCTCGCCACGAACACCGCGTGCTAGACCATCTCGGTGCCCCAAAGATCATGCAGGTGCACGATCCCTCGCAACCGCCGATCGTTGGCCTCGATGCTGTCTACAACCACAAGGGACGTAATCTTCATCTCTTCCATGCGCGCCAGCGCTGTAGCTGCGAACTCCGTTGGCCCAATGGTCTTCGGAGTGCGTGTCATGCAATCCTGCGCCGTCAAATCGAGCGCGTCTTTGCCACGCTGCTCGAGCACGCGCCGGAGATCGCCGTCGCTGATCACTCCCAGCAACCGATCGCCCAATAAAGGATCGCCCTCGACCACGGCGGTCATCCCCAACTTCTTGCGCGACATTTCGTAAATCACGTCCGGCATCTTCGTCTGGGCCGTTACCCGCGGAACCGCGTCTCCCGAATGCATCAAAGATTCCACTCGCGCCAACCGTTTGCCCAGCTTGCCACCAGGATGCAGGTTGGCAAAATCTTCTTCCTTAAACCCGCGCTTTTCCGAAAGCGCCACCGCGAGAGCATCACCCAGGGCAAGCATGCAGGTGGTAGAAGCGGTTGGGGCCAGTCCCAGCGAACAAGCCTCCTCAGAAATCGAACAATCCAACGCCACGTCCGCTGCAGAAGCCAGAGTAGAACTCCGCGTAGAGAGCGCGCCTTCGCCCGATGTCTTTTTTGTAAATTCCATGGCGTCGCAGGTCATGCTGATAAGCGGAACCTGCAGCCGTTTGATCGTAGCCAGCAACCGCAAAATTTCTTCGGTCTCGCCGCTAGCCGAAAGCGCCAGCACAACATCGCCGCGCACGATCATCCCTAGATCGCCATGCAGCGCTTCCACTGGATGCAGGTAGAGCGCGGGCGATCCGGTCGAACTTAGCGTAGCCGCAATTTTGCGAGCGATCAGCCCGCTTTTTCCCATCCCAGTCACAACCACTCGTCCGCGGCAGTCGAACATCAGATCGAGCGCCCGCTCGAAGTCAGCAGCCATCGGGCCAGCCAGTCGATCCGCCAGTGTCTGCAATGCTTGCGCCTCGATGCGTACCACGTTTTCGCCTACGTGTTTCATGAAGGAGGAATGTTAGCAGAAGAGCAGAGTAGCGGATCATCCCGACCCCGCGTCGCCGACGATCCACAACGACGCATCGCTGGGGAGAAGTTGTTATTGCACTTTATGTTTCGACTACAATCTTATTCGCTGCGCTTTTTCGTCATGATGATTGGCGCCGAGATTGCGCTTCCATAGACGGTGGCCGGCGGTCCTGACACCGGGCAACATGGCGCGATTGAATTCCCCGAATATACCCCAGTTAACGAGTTGGCGCCGAGCCCGAGCTGTGACGCGCTGACCGGTAGAGTCGCTCTAGACTCCGTGGCGCTGGTCGGCACCAGCGTCTGTTTTTTCAGCAGGGTTGAGCCCAGCATAAAATCCACGGTACCGCTCGGCACTCCGCCGCCACCGGGCTTGGCGGAAACCGTAACGGTGAGCGTGGTCGAGTGACCTGGCCGGAGAGTGTACTTCTCCGAACTCAGCTTCACAGTCAATGAATTGGCAATTGCGGCTCCCGTGTTTTGGTAGGCGCCAACGTCAATGTTCTCGCTATTTGTTCGAGGATTCCCAAGGAAGTCGGTGCTGCCATAGATGGAATCAGGCGAACTGCCATTGGGATCGCACCAGCCAACGCTGCACGAGAGGCTCGTACTTCCGGCACCGACGGCCGGCGAAGAAGGAATAGTGTCAAAATTTGGCGGAGTGTCGCCGAGATTTACGAACAGTGGATCCGCGTTCACGGAGTTGGCATCTTCGGTGCTGCGGCTCTGCCAATCGGCAAAATTCTTGAAGTTGCTCACATTCCCCCACCAGATTGACGTTCCCCCAACGTAACCCGCAGCCGAGTTGTAGAGGTTCCAATCAAGTGTCGCCGGTGGAGCAGGGTATGCCTGCGAAAAGCGTGCGTAGCTGAAGATCCAGGTATTGAACGCGCCGGCATAGACAATGTTGTTTTCGAAGATGTCTCCTTGTGCGCTGCCTACCTGGTTCTGAATCTGGAATTCGCCGGTGGATCCTCCTTCATGATAGTTACCCAGTTGGGTAGCGTTGTTGTACAGAGTGTTGTTGACGAAGACGTCGTGATAGCTGCTGCCTCCTCCGTTGCTATGGCCGCCGTTCTTAGTCGCGCGCGCATAGCCGCCGATGGAATTACCGCAGGCGTTGGCGTTGTAGAAAATATTGTTACGCACCGTCACATATCTGCCGTAACACGGGAATTTGCCTCTCGCGGCGGTTCCGGTATTGTCAGGACCAGACCATTCAGTGCCATTACTTTGGCAGACTTGATTTTCGCTCGTTGTCTCGATGCCGTAATCGACCTGTATGATCACGTTCCGCTCGAATGTGACATAAGCGCAGCCGTCACAGTAGAGTCCGTCAGCATCGTATCCGTTGCCCTCTCCCGGATTCGTGATCCCGCTGATGTTATAGACTGTGTTTCCGCTGATTTCCCCATACATCGCTTCGTCGTAGCCGACCGGACCGACGCCCTCGTATCCAATCGCGTCGATGCCGATGTTGTCATTATCGTGAACAAGGTTATTCGTGATTTTGAAGTGCGTCACATTTCCGTCGACGTTCACTGATTCGCTCTCGCCGGTCCTCAAGTCGTAGACCTCGTTTCCGCTGATCACCAATTGAGTGATGGGGGTCTTCGATGAGCCGTAAACCGCAATGCCGAAAGCGTTGCCGTTCGCTTCAACCTTAGTCGTGATATCGTGCACACGATTGTTCAAAATCTGGATGCCTGTGCCCGATCCCGTGATCCAAACGCCACTCGGAACATCGTTTTCGCTGCTGGTCGTGTAGTGTCGGATTTCGAATCCCTTGACGGTAATGTAGCTACGGCTTCCAACAATATTGATCAGACCTTGTGTGCCGTTTATTGGCACACCAGTCCCATCGATCACTGCGGTTTGCCCCGGATAACTCTGAAATGTGATCGGCGCCGAAGCTGTTCCAGACGATGGAAAGTTCACGGACTCCTTATAAACTCCTCCGAACACATATACCGTGCCCCCCGCCGAAACTGAATTCGCCGCATGCTGAATGGTTAACCAAGGCGAACCGATTGTGCCGGGATTGCTATCACTGCCCTTTTTCGACACAAAATAGGCAGCCCCAATTTGTGCGGCGAGCGACTGTGCCAGCATCAGGACAGCAGCCATCGCGATAACTGTGAAGATCGCGGCAGATGCAATATTTGCGTTCCGCGTAACCGGTACATTATGTGGCATAAACTATGCTCCCCGGATTCGATCTATTACGAATAGTTACTTTTACTTTCGTTTGTTCCAGCTGTCAAGGCGTCTTTTGCCACGTCAATCGGCGGTGTCGCTGTCTATACGGAAGCCGCCGATTCCCGTCAGCATTGGATTCGAATCACGATTCATGCCACACTTCAACCATAAGGATTTCAAATCAGGACGATACCAAGAGGTCGAATGAAAACGCGACTGAGAGGGAGCTTTACAATCACTATATGCGCACTGCTCATGGTCAACACCGCACTAGCTCAGGAGCCGGCAAAACAGGACAATAGCGCGAGCGTGGCCATTATCACGGCAGGTGATATCTCGGTCACCAAAGCGGACGGCAAGACCGCAGTGTCGATCAACTTCTCTTCCGGCAAAGCGAAAGCAGGCGACACCCGAATTACGATTACAGGTCCGTACTCTCTGGATGTGAACGGAGGCGTAAAGGAAGTTAAGGGCTCCGAGGGAATTGAACTGCATGTGCTGAGTCATGAGGAGTTGCGATTCGAAGCTCCGGAGATTGCTTCATGGGAGCAATCGCACAAATTTACTGAAAATTCTGCATGTATGAAGATTCCCAAATTCCCCGGATGTGGCAATCCAGTTTGCGACCAACCTGGCCATCCGGACGATCAATGCCGGTATAACAGCGATTCAGGCTGCTCCTGCGTGGCCCCAGGCGGCGGTCCATGCGCTGCGACGGCGGACCGTATGCAAGAGAAGAAGCCAAGACAAGACTGAGTTTGCGCTACTCTGAACCTATCCCGATTAACAACAGATTCGTCATGACCCAATCAGCAATCGTAAAAGAAAACATCGAACTGGCCGTCGCCGACGGCACACGTATGGCAGCTTATGTCGCGCGCCCAGAGCAAGGCGGCCCGCATCCTGGGCTGCTCGTGTTCCAGGAAGCATTTGGTGTGAACCACCACATCCGCAATGTGTGCGAGCGCTTTGCAGCTGACGGTTATGTCGCGATAGCTCCCGAGTTGTTTCATCGCACCGCGCCCCCAGGTTTTGAGGGCAGCTATACAGACTTTGCCGCCGTGATGCCGCACACCAAGGCGGTGACGCCAGAAACGGCGGAACTGGACATACGGTCGGCCTATAAGTGGCTGCGCTCGAATGGGCAGGCGAGGCCAAACGAAATCTCTAGCGTGGGATTCTGCATGGGTGGCCGCACTTCATTTCTTGCGAACAGCCTGGTTTCGCTGCGCGCGGCAGTATCGTTTTATGGAGGCGGAATCGCTCCCGGATTGCTGGACCGTGTAGCAAAGCTGCAAGCGCCAATATTGCTCATCTGGGGTGGATTGGACAAGCACATTACGCCCGAGCATCGGCAGGCTGTGACCGATGCTTTGAGCGCGCAGCAAAAGATTTATGTGAATGTAGAGTTCTCACGCGCCGACCACGGATTCTTCTGTGACGAACGCGCAGCGTATGAGCCGCACTCAGCACGGCAAGCGTGGGCGTTGACTCTGGAGTTTCTGCGCTCGTGAAGAAAAGCCTCGCGATCGGTTTCGCGGCGGCGGGCGCTCTCTCCATCGTCTCTCTGTTGTTGATAGAAACAGTGCCAGGAGCAGTCGGGCAAATATCGGACTCGGCCACCGAGCAAATCAAAAACACATCATCACCTACCTTCTATAAAGATGTGCTTCCGATACTCCAGGATAGATGCCAAAGTTGTCATCGCAACGGAGAAGCTGCGCCGATGCCGTTAATAACTTACGAGCAGACACGGCCCTGGGCGAGCCGAATCGCGGATGCAGTCGCAATGAAAATGATGCCGCCCTGGTTTGCCGACCCACGCTACGGACATTTTGCCAATGATCCGTCATTGACTGAGGAGCAGCTCTCGACAGTTACAGCGTGGGCGAAGGCTGGCGCGCCCGCTGGCGATCCGCACGATGCGCCCACGCTGCGAAAGTGGAGCACGGGCTGGAATATTCCACAGCCCGATCTGGCCGTGAAGATGCCCAAGCCAGCGCAAATTCCAGCACAAGGCGAAGTGGAATATACCTACGAAATTGTGCCCACGCATTTCACCGAGGACAAGTGGGTGCAGATGGCGGAGGTGCGACCTTCGAGCCCGGCTCATGTCCACCATGCAGTGGTTTATATTCGGCCTCCGGATTCGCCGTGGCTGCGGCATGCTCCCGTGGGAGAGCCGTTTACGGCTTCAACGCTGAGCGATCCCGACGAACGGCGACAGGCCCACGAAACTACCAGCGACCTGCTGTTGGTATATGCGCCGGGAAGCGCTCCGGATCGCTGGGCGGGCGGGGTGGCAAAGTTCGTTCCTGCCGGGTCGGATCTCGTCTTTCAGATGCATTACACGACGAATGGGAAGGCAGCGAGCGACGAAACAAGCGTAGGACTGGTGTTCGCAAAGACTGCACCGAAGCAAAGAGTCATCACGCTGCAATTGAATAATCACGCTCTGCTGATTCCACCTGAGGCGGATGATTTTCGCGTGGAAGTGCAAGGGACGCTTCCCAATGATGCAACGCTGCTGAGTCTTTTTCCGCACATGCATTTACGTGGCAAGCGCTTTGAATACGATATTGTGCACGACGATGGAAGCATCGAAGTTTTATTGCGAGTGAATTATCACTTTCACTGGCAGTTGAGTTACAAGCTGGCCGAACCCCGGAAGTTGAAGGCGGGAACGAGATTGCGGGCGGTGGCCTGGTATGACAATTCAAGGAACAATCCGCACAATCCCGACCCGGAAAAGTTAGTAACCTGGGGCGACCAGACATCGCAAGAAATGATGGTGGGGTTTTTTGACGTGGCCGTGCCCTCGGGAATGGATAAGTGGCACTATTTCATACGCCACGACGAAGCGGCTAATGACCAAAATCAGAAGTGATCGTCTATCGGTCGTCCCGGATGTTCCAGCGCTCGCGCTTGAATCGCACGATCCCACGGACCACCCTGCCAGTTATCTTTCTTGTGATCGGTCCGAATCCACGGCGGCAACGTCATTAACAGACGCCGACTAAGCGAATGCAGATAAGGCTCGTAAAGGGCGCGAAGTTCCGTAAGCCGTTCGGGCTCGGCCGCGCTCTCGCCAACGGCAATTCCTAAAGAACTATCGGGAATAGCAGGTTGAGCAAATTTAAGGGTAACCCCGTTCCGGGCGAGGTCAGTGCGCAACCGGGATAGTTCCGATGCCGGGAGCCGACCTTCGTCATGCGGACTATATTGCGCGCCCACGACCTGCGCAAGATCGACGGCGGCGTGCCGTGCCATGGCGAAAGTGAGCTTCGCCTGGTCGGGATGTATGCCTTCAACACCGGTCATAATCAACGAAGTGACGTCGAGCATCGTGGCCAGTGCGCCCAGCCACGATTGATTGCCGTGCTGTGACCGGAAGAATACCAATACTGGATACGAAATGTGGCTCGCTAATAGATCGGCGCACCAGCGCTCCCAGTCGCGAAAAATATTGTCGAGCACGGTCTGGTCGGGACAGCAACCCAAACGACCAAGAAATTCAGCCGCGCTCGGCGGCGATCCGGCGCGCGCATCGAGCAGAGAAATCTCCACTTCGCGCGTGGCAAATGCACCATAAATCACGGGCAGATACCCAACCACGAGACCGAGGAACGCGAATCCGAGGCCCGACTCCATGACGGCAAGCGCGCGAGCTGCAGGATTATTGGGAGTGATGTCACCATAGCCCAACGTGAAGAATGTTTCGCCGCTGAGGTAGACCAATTTCCCGAACGTAATTTTTTCATTGCCCAGCGATACGTGTTCGCCCAACCCGTATTGCACACAGGCAAATCCAAAAATCAGCCCAGCCGCCCAAAAGCCAAGCAGGACGATCAGCGAGAGCGGTCCATAGTAGGCAAGGAAATTTTCACGACGGTTGGCAACCTTAATATGCGCTCCGGCACTGGTCCAGAAGCGCCACGTCTTTTTATAAAACAAAGACGCGATACGAAAACTCCGTCTAATCTTTCGTGGCAAGACCACAGTCTCAAACGCATCTATCAGGATGAGATAGATGAGGACAATGCCGGCAATCGATGCCCACCAATGCATAAACGATGAGAGTTCAGGAAAAGTTAAGATGAAGCGGAAATAGTAGCAGATTCACGAGGTGAAGACAGAGGATGGGCCGCTCGCTATTCAGCCAGCCTCTTTAAAATTACTTTGCCCAATTTCTGCGCTTCGCCGAAAGATTTCTGATACTCGACAAAGATCCGGTTCAGCTCCAGCGACTGGTCGGCAGAGAGTTTGTGGCGCAACATCATGTCGCGCACGTGTACAGGATTGGGCAAGGTAGCGTCTTCGGTCAGCTCCTCAAGGGCAGTCGAGGGATTGTAGTGATACATGCATCTGATTGTAGCGCCGTGGATGGAATTTTGAACGCTATCGCTGGCCGGCTGCCGCTGCTCTCTCGTTTAGCCGCCGGCAGCTTTCTTGAGAGCTAACTCCTGCAGCCGAAGATCTACACTTTTTTAGGTGGTTGACGCGGCTCAGTACCGTTTCTACAGTGGCTGCTAAGCGATCGGAGCCCTTGTCGAGTTTTAAAGCGGACTTCTCGAAATAAGCGGCGGCGCCGTCGTTGACCAATTTTTCCTCGTTCTTCTGGGACAGGCTGGTCAGCACCACGACTGGAATGTGCTTGGTCGCTGGGTCTGCTTTAAGAGCCTTCAGAACTTCCAGACCGGAAATCTTTGGCAACATCATGTCAAGGAGGATGATATCCGGCAATTTGTCCTTGGCGACGCGCAAGGCTTCTTCGCCGTCGCTGGCAGTGCAAACCTGATAACCGGATTTCAATAAAGCGTGCTCATTCGCCATCCGAAGAAATTTGCTGTCGTCGACCAGCAGCACTTTACAGGTGACGGCCACAGGCACCTCGTCGCTACCAGATCCATCGGCGAAGAGACGAAAGACTTGAGTGCCTCCGTGGACGCCAAGCTTCTACAGTGTTTCCCCGATATGAGAGCCCGCGAATGTACGGTACCGTTCGTAGTGTCCTAGCGAGCCACGCAGCCGGATGGTCCGAAATTTGAAGATTCAGTTGTGATACTTCGAAAACGCCCTGAGCAAGCACTTCGGGCCATCTGGCGATTCTTAAGAAAAATAGCTGTCACATGGAAAGTGGCGGTCTTTGTTAGGCGGAAAGACACAAATGGACAACCTTCGGCTTCGCGAACTAACGCCAGAACCATCCGCCGATCTCGTCAAGTCCGCTATCACAAAAGTCTTGGAGATCGCCCAGAAACAAGGCATCACGGCCGACGATTTTGTTCACATGCTCGACTCTGGCATGCGAATAACAGATTTCTTGAAGGCGATGGAAGTGGAAGACGTTACAGGCGATGGGTGCTCCCGGTTTTCGATCGAAAATCGATCTCGAAGGAACTTCTCCTAAACACCTACGCGCAACCAAGCCATGTCACACTCAGCCTAGGGAGTGCTATGGGCCGTATCCAGTGCTTTCTTTACAGCCTGCAATTCTTTTAGCAAACCGCGCAAGTTTCTTGTATCCAGCGCATTGGCGCCGTCGCTTTTTGCTCCCTTTGGATTATCGTGGACTTCCATAAATACGCCGTCCACTCCAGCCGCTACCGCAGCGCGCGACAACACGGGAATAAATTCAGGCTGGCCACCACTCACTGCTGGCTTATCGCCATTATCGGATGAACCGTTGTCAGGCGAGGATGACGGCAGTTGCACCGAATGAGTTGCGTCAAATACGACCGGCGCAAACTTGCGCATGATGGCCAGCGAGCGCATGTCCACCACCAGATTGTTATAGCCAAAACTCGATCCACGCTCGGTTACAAACACCTGGCTATTTCCGGCGTCACGGCATTTTTCTACCGCGTGCTTCATGTCCCAGGGCGAAACGAACTGCCCTTTCTTGATGTTCACGGGACGCCCACTCAGTGCGGCCGCCACGATCAGATCTGTCTGACGGCAGAGGAATGCGGGAATCTGCAGCACATCCACGACTTCGGCCACTGCGGCGACGTCCGCCACCTGATGGACATCGGTAAGCACAGGAATATGCACCTCATCTTTGACTTTTTTCAAAATGCGCAAGCCTTCCTTCAGCCCCGGCCCGCGAAAGCTGCGAATAGAAGTCCGGTTCGCCTTGTCATATGACGCTTTGAAGATGAATGGGAAATTCAGCGAACGCACCACGCCCTTGATAATCTCCGCCATACGCAGAGAGTGCTCTTCGCTTTCAATCACGCAGGGTCCGGCGATCAGGAACATGTCGCCAGCGCCCACGCGAACATTATCGATTTGGAACGACAAGGTCATCGAAGTATTGAATCATTGATGGATTGAGACATTGAATGATTCAATGAGTCAATCGTTCAATATCTCAATGATTTATCTTCTTCCCACTTTTTCCGGCCGGAGAAACAGCTCGACCTCCGCTGCGTCTTTCTGCATTTTCTTCTTCTGCCCGTGTTCGTAGGAGGCACCGATAAATGCCTTAAACAAGGGATGCGGCTCTAAGGGCTTCGATTTGAATTCCGGATGAAACTGGCACCCAATAAAATAAGGATGCCCCGGAATCTCGACCATCTCCACGTACGTGCCGTCAGGAGTCGAACCGGAGATGCGCAGCCCCGCCGCTACCATAGGCTCTTCGTACTCGCGGTTGAATTCGTAGCGGTGCCGGTGGCGCTCGCTGATCTCGGTCTGTCCATACACCTCGTACGCCAGTGTTCCCGACTCGATCTTGCAAGGCCACGCTCCGAGACGCATCGTACCGCCGAGTTCTTCCACTCCACGTAGCTCGCGCAGCTTGTAGATCACGCGATGCGGCGTTGCCGGATCGAATTCACTCGAGTTCGCGTCCGCCAATCCGCAGACATTGCGCGCAAATTCAATACAGGCTGTCTGCATTCCGAGACAGATTCCAAAATAGGGTACTTGTTTTTCGCGTGCATATTGAATCGCCTTCAGCATGCCTTCAATCCCGCGCTTGCCGAATCCACCAGGCACGAGCAATCCGTCGTACTCTTCCAACTGCGCTTCGTAACTCTTGTCTTCTTTACTTGCAGTCTCCAATCCTTCGGCTTCAATCCAATTCACTTCCAACTTCAGGTTGTGCGCCAAAGCGCCATGTACCAGCGCTTCTTTCAGCGACTTGTATGAATCCTCGTACTCCACATATTTTCCGACAATACCGATCCTGACCACATCTTTAGGGTTGTAGACCCGGTGGACCAGATCGTTCCACTTCGAAAGATCGCGATCTTTCGCCTCCAGGTGCAAACGCCGAAGAACCAACGTATCTACTTCTTCATGCGCGAAAACCACGGGAACCTCATAAATGGATGCGACATCCTTAGCTGTAATCACCGCTTCTTCTTCAACGTTGCAGAACAGCGCGATCTTCGATTTAATTTCTTTCGAAAGAAAGCGATCAGTGCGGCACAAAAGGATGTCCGGCTGAATTCCGACACTGAGCAACTCTTTGACCGAGTGCTGTGTCGGCTTGGTCTTCAATTCCTGTGCCGCTGCAATAAAAGGCACCAGCGTCACATGGACGAACAATGTATTATCGCGGCCCAACTCCTGCCTCATCTGTCGGATCGCTTCTATAAAAGGTAGCGATTCAATGTCGCCCACGGTGCCTCCAATTTCGATCAGCGCCACATCCACATCCTGCGCAACTTTTTTGGCCGCGGCCTTGATTTCGTTGGTGACGTGCGGAATCACCTGCACCGTCTTGCCTAGATAATCGCCGCGCCGCTCCTTGGCAATGATCTGCTCGTAGAGGCGCCCGGTAGTCCAGTTGTTATCGCGAGAAAGTTTGGCGTGGGTGAAGCGTTCGTAGTGACCAAGGTCGAGATCGGTCTCGGCGCCATCGTCGGTAACAAAAACTTCGCCATGCTGAAACGGCGACATCGTTCCCGGATCGACGTTCAGATACGGATCAAACTTCATCAAGTTGACTTTAAGGCCGCGGCTCTCAAGCAGGCATCCAATGGATGCCGCTGCCAATCCTTTGCCCAATGAAGAGACCACACCGCCGGTTACAAAGATGTACTTGGCCGACATCGCTTCCTCGCTTTAATTTTGTTTGGAAAATTGTGCGGGCTGGGGTGCACAATCAATTATGGCAGAACTTTTTCTGGAAGGGAATGTGGAAAAAGCGGCCGTCAATTGTCAGCTTTCAGCCATCAGTTC
>Ga0210391_10002657_pt1 | contig 15383 bp, 11 predicted proteins | sample IncBWC12OmetaG_FD_160573 | JGI IMG/M metagenome (GOLD analysis project Ga0210391, IMG submission 160573) | Forest soil microbial communities from Barre Woods Harvard Forest LTER site, Petersham, Massachusetts, United States - Inc-BW-C-12-O ... | reverse complement strand
TTGCGGCAGCCCCGGCAGTACGAGCAGCGTATGGTTCCCCGATCTGCGCCGGGACGAGTCCATAGTCGATATCGACATCCTGGTTAAGTTCTAGTTCAAGTGGTGAATGCAGGTTTCTTCATGGGAAGTGACAATCGCGACGACGGTCCTGTTGGGAATTCTGTACCCGCTGCTGGTGACCGGCCTGGCGCAGTTGATCTTCCCCAAGCAGGCGAACGGTCAGTTGATCCATGGCAAGGACGGAACGGTGGTGGGTTCACGGCCGATCGGGCAACCGTTTTCGGGGCCGGGCTACTTTCATTCGCGCCATCCGCCGCGGGCGCTGCGGGCTATGATGCCACCGCCTCCGGCGGCTCAAATCTCAGTCCGACCAACGCGCAATTGATGGCCCGGGTCAATGCAGACGTGGCTAAGCTACAAGCCGAGAATCCTGGTGCTGCTACTCCTGTCGATTTGGTTAGGACATCGGGTTCAGGGCTCGACCCGGATATCTCACCTGCGGCCGCGCAGTTTCAGATTCGGCGCGTGGCTGCGGAGCGCAAAATTCCGGAAGCCGAAGTCACACGCCTGGTACAAGAGAACTCGGAGGACCGGCAATGGGGCTTCTTCGGCGAGCCGCGAACACACGTACTCGAACTGAATATCGCGCTCGACGAGCGGTACGGGCGGCTGCACTAGGAGTCCGCTCTAAAGTTGGGTCCGAAGCGGGGAAAACCAAAGCGACAGCCTAATTCTAGGTCGGTCTGCTTCTGAGTAGGACCGGTGGATTTCTACAGCGCAATTCAATACGTGTTGTTTGTGGCCATCGTCACCGCCCTCGTGAAGCCTCTGGGTGGGTACATGGAACGGGTGTTCTCCAGGCAGCGAACGGTACTTGATCGCTTTTGTCTTCCTGTTGAGCGACTAATCTACCGTATCACCGCAGTTGATCCTAAAGCGGAAATGACCGGCAAGGAGTATGCGACGTGTTTTGTGCTCTTTGGTCTTGCAGGTACGTTCCTGCTGTATGCCATCCTCAGAATGCAACAATTTCTTCCCTGGTTCTTTCCGCAGTACCACACGACGCCGTTATCTCCAGACCTGGCTCTGAATACGGCGATCAGCTTTTCGACGACTACCACCTGGCAGGCCTACGCGGGCGAGAACACGATGAGCTATTTCAGCCAGATGGTGGGACTCTGCGCGCAGAACTTTCTGGCAGGCGCTGCGGGGTTAGCGGTCGGTGTTGCGTTTATCCGCGGCCTAGCCCGGCAGCTCTCCGACACGCTGGGCAACTTTTGGGTTGACCTGACACGCGCGCTGCTCTGGATCCTGTTGCCGGGAGCATTGATCGGTGCCTTGCTGCTGGTCTGGCAGGGCGTTCCGATGAACTTCCGCCACTATGCCGTCGTTACGACCGTTGAAGGTACGCAGCAGGTCATACCGGAGGGTCCGGTAGCCGCGCTAGAGATCATCAAGAATCTCGGCACGAATGGCGGCGGTTTCTTTAACGCGAATGGCGCCCATCCCTACGAGAATCCCACTCCTCTTACGAACTTTCTCGAAATGCTGGCCATCGTGCTCCTGGCCGCAGCATTCACGAACACCTTCGGCAGGATGGTGGGAGAGCCTCGACAGGGATGGCTCCTCTACAGTGTGATGCTGCTTCTTTTCGTGTGCGGACTGGTCTTCGTAGATTACTCTGAACAACGAGGGTTCCCCAACATCGGAAACGTGGACTCCCTACACAGTCGCCTCCAGTCCGGTGGGAACATGGAAGGCAAGGAGGTGCGCTTCGGCATTGGTAGTTCGACCCTTACAGCCGTGGTTACATCCAACACGGCCACGGGATCAAACAACTCAATGGACGACAGCTACACCTCGCTCGGCGGTATGGTTTTGCTGGTAAACATGCTGCTGGGAGAACTCGTATTCGGAGGGCTGGGGACAGGCCTTTACAGCATGGTCATGGCCGCTGCGATCGCAGTGTTTCTAGCTGGGCTGATGGTTGGGCGGACGCCCGAGTACCTGGGAAAGAAAATAGGTCCGGCGGAGAACAAAATGATTATGCTCTACGCTCTGGCTGCGCCGCTGGTCGTCCTCCCGCTCACGGCGATTGCCGTGAGCACCAGGATGGGATTGTCCGGGCTCACTGTCAACACCGGTCCGCATGGTTTTACGGGGATTCTCTTCGCATTCACTTCCTGCTTCGGCAACAATGGCCAAAGCTTCGCCGGCCTGAGTGCCAACACTCCGTTTTATAACCTGACCACGGCATTGGCGATGATGGCTGGCAGGTTCGGTTTAGCGATTCCTGCATTGGCGTTTGCCGCTCTCTCTGGTCGGCAGAGAAACACTCCTTCTACATCCGGAACTCTTCCGACCCATTCTCTTGTGTTCGGGGTCCTGCTCACGACCTGCTTGATAGTAATGGTGGCCCTGAGCTATCTTCCGGCCTTGGCCCTCGGTCCGGTACTGGAACAATTGCTCTTGGGAAGATAGAGAGTTTGGAATCCGGACGCCTGCCGTCAAGCACTGTCGGATCAAGCGGATGCGATCCTCGAAACGGCGAGCGCACTGCTCGCGCTTGATCGCCGCGACCTCGATGCTGCGTGGCGCCGGGCACATACCGCGCTCGAAAGGCTGCCTAGGCCAACGACGCCATAGAGAGTTTACCCACCTCAAGTGTGGTCTTCCGGTCGGTCTGCTCAAACGCACCACGTCGTTTGCCTGGTTTTAGACGGGACGCCGCATCGGCGGCGCGCGAAAACGGGGTTACCTCTGACCTCGCTGAGATTTAGCTGATGGCTCAAAACAATTAGCCGCCAGTGCTATGCCTGAGGCTTTAAGCTTTTCCTCAAACCTCGGCCGGATGCCCGTGGCCGTGAATGTCCCTAGTACCTGGCCTTCGGCCGAGACTCCCTTCTTCTCGAACAAAAACACATCCTGCATGCTGACAACGTCGCCCTCCATCCCAGTAATCTCGGTGATATGCGTCAATCGGCGGCTGCCATCGTGGAAACGTGCCATCTGCAACACCAGCGTAATCGCCGCTACGATCTGTCTGCGGATGGCTTTTTCGGTCAGATTCACGTTCCCCATCATCACCATGGTCTCCATGCGAGCAATTGCATCCCGCGGACTATTCGCGTGGACCGTGGTCAGCGAGCCGTCGTGGCCGGTGTTCATGGCCTGCAACATATCGAGCGTTTCGTCGCTGCGAACCTCGCCGACGATGATGCGATTGGGCCGCATACGCAAGCTGTTGATCAACAGTTGCCGTTGCGTAATGGCACCTTTACCTTCCGCGTTCTCCGGAAGGCATTCCAAGCGAACCACATGCCGCTGCTTCAGGTGCAGCTCGGCGGAGTCCTCAATCGTGACGATCCGTTCCTTCTCCGAGATGTAGCCGGAGAGCACATTCAGCAGTGTCGTCTTTCCCGCACCCGTACCGCCAGATACAACAATGTTGAGACGAGCTCTTACGGCACCGCGGAGCAACTCAAGCATAGGTTGCGTGAGCGTCTGAGTGGCCAGCAGATCGCGTTCGTTGATCGGGACGTGACCGAAGCGTCGAATGGAAAGATGGGGACCGTCGATTGCGAGCGGTGGCAGGATGACGTTTACGCGGGATCCGTCGGCGAGACGAGCGTCTACCATGGGCGACGATTCGTCCACGCGCCGCCCGATCGCGGACACGATCTGGTGAATAACCCGCATCAGGTGGGCATTGTCCTTGAATACGATCCCGGATTCCTCCAGGACGCCCCTGCGCTCGACATAGACCTCTTTGGCGCCGTTCACAAGGATGTCGCTTATAGTCGGATCCTGCAGCAGCGGTTCCAGCGGACCGAGACGGAAGACCTCGGCCAGAACCTCAAGCGGAAGTCGCTCTTTCTCCAGAGCGCTAAGAGGTGCGTTCAAATTCGACGCCAGTGCTTGAATCACCGCGTACACCTGACGTCGGGTTTGGTCGTCTGGCTGCGTTGCCATTTTCTCCAGATCGATGTGTTTCAGCAGTTCGCGGTGGATTCCAATCTTCAGATTTTGATAGACGCGGAATTCTAGGTCGCTTCTTTTCTTCGTTCCACCTGCGAGCAACGGGTTCGTGACTGGCGCTGCCGACATTTGATAGGCACCGATACCGGAAGACACACCAGTGTAGCTGACTTTGGCTACTAAGGCAGCGTCGCTCGGTTTTGGGGGGACAAGCGTCGCGGCACTCAACCCAAGCCGGGCTTTTCATTGCACAGTCTGGCAAATTAGAGGTTCTGCTCCACAACGGCATCTGCAGGAGCGCGGAAGAGAATCGCCGCCGCACACCTCACCAGGTGGAAAAAAATCAGGGAAGGGAAGAAGTAGATCGCGAAGTCCAACTCAGAATTTTGCCCCCTTATTTGTGCCTGCCCGCTAACCCCACAGAGTGAGATGGATTTCTGAAACATGGCAAAGTTTCTAGCTTGAGCCATCGGACCGTCCCCATGCAGAGAACGACGGCCATACTCATCTCCTCTCGTCTCACGCAATCCACTTTCTCGCCGCTCAAAGATGGGGTAGCGTATCATCGTGGCGCGAAACCGAATTCATCCGGCGTCGTCGCACCCTTTTTCGTTAGAGGATCTTTTTTCCGAGATCTTATTTTTGAGGGTCGTATTCTCGATGGCATCCACGATGCTGATATCGACAATCGTCGCCAAGGCCGCGGCGACGGTCTATCCTCCGAGGGACTCCCACCGTGGCTAACCCAACCTCAACCTTGTCTGCCGGCGATGTCATCGGCAACTACAAGATTTTGGGTCTGGCCGGCGCCGGCGGGATGGGGGTTGTCTATCGCGCCCTCGATATCAAGCTCGAACGCACGGTCGCACTCAAGTTCCTTCCCGAGCATGTCGTTTCCAGCAGCGAAGAGAAAGAGCGCTTCCTGCGCGAAGCGCGCACTGCATCCTCGCTCGATCATCCGAACATCGGTGTTATCCACGGGCTCGAGGAAACCGCCGATGGCCACTCCTTCATTGTGATGGCCTACTACGCGGGTGAGACGCTGGTGCATAAACTGCGCCGCGGGCCGTTTCCCTTGGCCGAGGCGGTTGATATCGCGATCCAGATGGGCGAGGGCCTGGCGGCGGCCCACGCGGGCACGGTTGTGCATCGCGACATCAAGCCTTCCAACGTCATCCTCACCCAAACTGGAGTCGCGAAGATCGTCGACTTCGGCCTCGCCCGTCTGACTTCCACAACCGGCAGCACGCAGAGCATCAGTACTGCCGGAACCATCGGCTACATGTCGCCGGAACAGAGCATGGGCAAACTCGTCGACCAACGCACCGATATTTGGTCATTAGGAATCGTGCTGGCCGAGATGGTGACGGGCAAGAATCCCTTTACGCGCGAGACGCCGGCGGCAACCATCTTCGCCATCCTCAACGAGCCGCCGCTGCCCATGGTTGAGATGGCAGAGGCGACGCCCGACCAGGTGCCCATCGATCTGCTGCGCGTCATCTATCGCGCTCTCTCGAAGGAGCCGGCCACCCGCTATCAAAGCTGCCGCGAGATGGTGGCCGACCTTAAAGAAGTTCGGAGTCATCTCGAACCCGCAACACCGACGTCGCCCATCACCAGTCGGCCCTCAAGCCGAACCTCAAGCCGAACCTCAAGCCGAACAACGAGCAGAGCATCGACTCGTTCCTCCGGCCGCGTAAATTCCGCCGCCTCCGACCTGCGCCAGCAGATTGAACAAGCCTCGCGTCCCGTCTGGAGCACAGCAGCCGCACCTTCCCCGAAGTGGCACCGATGGCTGATCTTCGTGGCCGTGGCTGCGGTCGTGGTGGCAGTCGTTTCATTTCTGCCTACGGTTCGCGATCGCGTTGCGGGATGGTTCAGCCGTCCCGAAGAGCACGTTGCCGTGCTGCCCTTCGAAAATGTTGGCAATGATCCGGCGAACGAGCAGGTTTCCGCTGGACTTATGGACAACTTAGCCAGCCGCCTCACCAACCTCGAAGCGGGCAAACAATCGCTGTGGGTCGTGCCGACGAGCGAAGTTCGCCGGCTCAAGATTTCCGATCCCGCCTCCGCGTTGCGCGAACTCGGCGCGACGGTCGCGGTCGAAGGCAGTTTGCGCCGCAACGGCCAGACCATTCAACTCACGGTGAATCTCATCAACACCAGGAACCTCCGCCAGATCGGCTCCGTGAACCTCGAAGATCATGCCGGAGATTTCTCCTCTCTGGAAGACGAGGTCGTAGCTCGTTTGGCCAAGCTGATGCACGTTGAGATGACGCCGGAGATGCTGCGCGCTTCCAGTGGACCGGTGAACGCCGGCGCGTATGCGTTCGACTATAGCGAGCGCTATGACAAGCCGGAGAATCTCAACCTGGCCATTGCGGCGCTGAACGAGGCAGTCAAAGCGGACCCGCGATTCGCTTTGGGATTCGCCCAGCTCGGCGAAGCTTACCGTCTGAAATACCGGCTCGATAAGGACAAGAAGTGGCTCGACGAAGCGCTGGCGAATTGCGCGAAAGCGCAAGAATTAAATGACCGCCTCCCCGCGGTCTATGTCACCCTGGGAAAGATCCACCGTTCCACCGGAAACTACGATCTCGCCCTGCAGGAGAGCCAGCGCGCTCTCCAACTCGATCCGCGCAACGCCGACGCCATCATCAGCTTGGCCCTTTCCTACGAGAGCGCGGGACGCATCGCTGATGCCGAAGCCGCCTACCGCAAGGCCATTGCGCTTCGTCCCGATTCCTGGGACGGCTATAACCAACTCGCCGGGTTCTTCTATGATCACCAGCGCTACGACGATGCGGTCGCGCAGTATCGCCACGCCATCGAACTTACCCCGGACAACGCGGCGCTCTATCTCAACTTAGGCGCGGTTTACTCCAATATGGGAAATAAGCACTACCCCGAGGCCGAGCAGACGCTGCGCAAATCGATTACCCTGGAGCCGAGCTACGGCGCCTACACCAACCTTGGATATCTATACCTCCAGCAGGAAAAGTTCGCCGAAGCCGCCGCCGCGACCGAGAAAGCGCTGCAACTGAACGACAAGGATTACGTGGTGTGGGGCAATCTGACGTCTGCCTATGAGGGCCTCAAGGACAAGGAAAAAGCCGGCCGGGCCCGCGACCATGAAATCCCTCTGCTCGAACAGGCGGCCCTCGACACCCCGCGCGACAGCAGCGTGCAGGCCAACCTGGGACTGCTCTATGCCAAGAAAAAGTTGCGCGAGAAGGCCATTTCTCGCATACAATCGGCGCTCGCGCTCTCCCCTGACGATCCCAACGTTCTGGCGACCGTCGGTGTAGCCTACGAAGACATGGGAGATCGCGATCGGGCATTACAATCCATCGAAAAGAGCCTGCAGAAGGGTTATTCCCTCGAGGACCTGAAGAACGCGCCAGACCTGCAAGGTTTGTTGTCAGATCCCAGGTTCAGGCCCAGCGGTAAGTAAGCAAATTCAGTTTGAAAAAGGAGCCAGCCATGGCTACTGCGCGCGAACTTCCGATCGAAGACTTTAACGCAAACCCCGCCATCACCATTGGCACGAATCTCATCCCCTCCCCCCAGGCCTGCATGGTCTCAGGCGACGGTCCGATGAGCGTCACCTTTTCGAATACTTCCGGGCAATCGATTCAAATTAACTTTGTTCCCCCAGCCATCCGAGGGAATCCGGTTTTGTTCAGCAACATTTCCAGTTTTCCTAACACCCAAACCATTCCGGCCGGCACCAATGCCAGCGTGAACTACACCATAACCGCGAATGGAGAAACCTCCGATCCCTATTGCATCCAAATCAACGACGGGCCAATGATTGTTCAACTGAGCGTGGTCAATAGTGTTGTAACCTGTACGCCTGGGACGGTCGCGGTTCCCCAGACAAGTGTCATGGCCGATGGCACGCTGGCAATTGTTCCGGCAATTAGCGCCTACAGCTACCCCATCTCTTGGTTCAACAACAACGACCCCTTTACTCCAGCGCTCGACTCGTCCGACGGTGAGTCCCACGCCAGCAATCCCGGCACTGCCGGAAACTCCTACACCTACACAGCTGGCGACCCAGTGGAAAACACCCCCGGCAATGGCACAGTGATCATCAGAAGTGCGTAACCTCGCCTTGCGGCAGTCTGCGGAAAAAGAAGGCGCGGCCAACAGGCTGCGCCTTTAAGTTATGGACCGCGATGTCGAGACCATCATCTTAGAATCGATCGTCATAAAAACGATCATCCTAAAAATGATCGTCGACGCGATGCCCCGGATGTTCCAGCGCGCGCGCCTGGATCGCGACGTCCCACGGACTGCCTTGCCAGTTATCCTTCTTGTGATCGGTGGGCACCCACGCTGGTAGCGGCATCAAGAGCCGACGGCTGAGCGCCTGCAGATAAGGCTCGTACAGCAGTCGAAGCTCCGCCAACCGTTCCGCCGCCTCCGCGCCCTGAGAAAAAGCCACTCCGCGCTGAATGAGGCTGGTTCGCAAGCCCTCCAGATCCTCGTCCGTGAGCCGCTCCGCATCGTGGGGACTGTATTGCGCATTAACCACTTGCGAGAGATCGACTGCGGCGTGGCGCGCCATGGCAAACGTCAACTTCGCCTGGTCGGGATGAATATTACCGACGCCAGTCATGATTAGCGAAGTAACATCGAGCATCGCCGTCAGTGCGCTTACCCACGATTGATTCGGATGCTGCGACCGGAAGAAAACCAGCACCGGATACGAGATATGACTCGAGAGCAGGTTAGCGCACCAGCGCTCCCAATCGCGAAAAATTTCGTCGAGCACGGTTTGGTCGGGGCAGCACCCCAGCCGGCCCAGAAATTCTGCCGCCGTCGGCGGCGACCCCGCGCGCGCATCGAGCAGTGAAATTTCAATCTCGCGTTCGGCAAATGAATTGTAGACAACCGGCAAATATCCGATGACAACGCCAAGGAACGCGAAGCCCATGCCCGCTTCCAGCACGGCCAGCGCGCGCGCCGCAGAATTGTTGGGCGTAATGTCTCCGTAGCCCAGCGTGAAAAAAGTCTCGCCGCTAAGGTAGACAACTTTCCCAAAGGTAATTTTTTCGTTCGCCAGCGTCACATGTTCGCCCACGCCATATTGCACGCAGGCGAATCCAAGAATCAGCCCAAGCGCCCAAAAGCCGAGCAGCGGAAACAGCGACAGCGGCCCGTAATACGCCAGGAAACCTTCGCGGCGGTTCGCGGATTTTATGCGCCGCCCCACTCTGGTCCACAGCCGCCAGGTTTTCTTATAGAACCGTTCCGAGATGCGAAAAAAATTCCTCCGAACGCGCCGCGGCAACACCACAGTCTCAAACGCATCCATAAGGATGACGAAAATGAGAACAAAGCCAACGATCGATGCCCACCAATGCATAGGAATGAGATTTCAGATGACGCGGGAATAGTAGCAGATTCAGAAGGGAATGCCTGCGACGCGAGCATCATGGGGCTGCGCGCTGCCCCACCAACGCAAAGCCACCAGCCAGAGCACAAAGACGGGAACCGCCAAAAGGCAGCCGAGCATCAGCACAATGGGAACGGCCTCGCCGGCAATGCGATAGAGATAGAGTGCCGCGATGGCAACCGCCAGAACAGCCACGCGTGCATGCAAAGTACCGGCCCCCGCCGCTCCGCGCTCCCCGGACATGAGTAGCGCTCGCTCGCAAAGGACGACCATGGGGAGCATCGCCAGGCTTAAGTCCTGCATGTGGAGGTGGTAGCTGATCAGGATTGTTGTCAGAATCGCCACCGCGTAGACCATACTCTCATCTTTCTCGTTGCGGTTCCGCAGCACGAGCCACATCGACACCCCTCCGACTACTGCCGAAGCCAGGAAGATGGCAAGAAAAATCGTTCCCGCGTCGAACCAATGCGCTAGTACCCACTGCAAAAATCCGCGCAGATTCGGCATGAACCAGGGGATAAAGCCCCACGGTGTCACCTCCTCCTGCCGCTGCAACATCGCTGGATAGTCATGAAAGATCGAAGAGCCCACCAGCGCCAGAGAAATTCCGCATACCAGTGCGCCGCCGCTTACAAAGCCCACCACCCCTCGCCACTTTCCACGCAAAATCAGAACGAAGAAAGTGATCAGCAGCGCCAGATGAAACTTGAAGCAGGCGAGCGCCAGCAGGAATCCGGCCAGAAACGTTTGTCCGCTATCCATCGAGCGTAGAGAGAGAACCACTAAGAGCGCAAATATGAGTGAATCCTGTCCCTCTCCTAGCACATACATTACCGGATAGAAAGCGAGTAAGTAGAGAGCCAGCGGCAATCCCGTTGCCCGCGCGAGTGCTCGACTATAAGGTGCAAGCAGCCAGGCAATCAGAAATAGAAGGCCGATATTGGCGACTGCCCAAACAACCAGTGCCCTCCGGTACGATAGTCCAGAGAGCGGCCAATAAAACAACAGCTCATACGCCGGATGATTGAACGGCAGCAGGCCACTGGTTCGAATTTCGGGATAGAGTTGAGTCTGCGCTTTTTCTTGCGCATCGAAACGGTAAAGCCGCTGCCCCTCGCCCGATTTCACCATATCGATGCCGGTCATAAAAATCCGGAGATCGGTGACTGCCGGGCCGTGGGAATAGTACCAAAGCATTTGCCGGCCGCTTACCACGATAGAAATCAGGCAAACAAACACCAGTCCCCACCGGGGAGAACGGCCAAGACGCTGAATACGCGATGCCGATTGCGTGACAGCGATAGGTGAGGCGTTTGTCATCGTCATCTTGATACCACATCAGGAGTTACGGTGGTCTTTGAAGCGGAATTGCAAGGTGACTCTGGTAATGGAGGTTTTGTTATCGACGCTTAATTACCAGTGAAGGATTGGATCAGCCTAGGGTGTGCCGTGCGCCGCATCCAGCGCCTTCTTCACCGCCTGCAATTCTTTCAAAACTCCGCGAAGATTCCTACTGTCGAGCGCGTTCGCCCCATCGCTCTTCGCCTCTTTAGGATTATCGTGGACCTCCATAAACACGCCATCCACTCCCGCCGCCACCGCCGCGCGCGACAGCACCGGAATAAACTCCGGCTGTCCGCCGCTCACCGCCGGCTGATCTTCGTTGCCATCCGAAGCCGATGGCAACTGCACCGAATGCGTCGCGTCAAACACCACCGGCGCAAACTTACGCATGATCGCCAGCGATCGCATATCGACGACGAGATTGTTGTAGCCAAAGCTCGACCCGCGCTCGGTCAAAAACACCTGGCTATTGCCGGCCTCGCGGCATTTTTCGATGGCGTGGCTCATGTCCCAGGGCGAGACGAATTGACCCTTCTTGATATTCACCGGCCGTCCGCTCAAAGCCGCCGCCACCACCAGATCGGTTTGGCGGCAGAGAAATGCCGGGATCTGCAACACGTCCACCACTTCCGCCACCGCCGCCACGTCGGCGGCTTGATGCACATCGGTCAGCACCGGAATGTGGATCTCATCTTTGATTCTTTGCAGAATTCGCAGGCCTTCCTTCATCCCCGGCCCGCGATAGCTCCGAATCGAAGTGCGGTTCGCCTTGTCGTAAGACGCTTTGAAGATGAAAGGAAAATTCAGCGAACGCGCCACACCCTTGATGATCTCCGCCATCCGCAGAGCGTGCTCTTCACTCTCAATCACACAAGGCCCAGCAATGAGGAACAGGTCGCCAGCACCGACGCGAACGTTATCGATTTGAAAGGATAAAGTCATCGGGCCATCGGGTGATCGGGTCATCGGGTCATCGAAAACGCGCCGTTCGATCACTCGATGGCCCGATGGTCAGACCACCCGATCTATCTTCTCCCCACTTTTTCCGGCCGCAAAAACATCTCTACCACCGCCGCATCCTTCGCTTCTTTCTTTTTCTGCCCGTGCTCATAGGCGGCACCCACGAACGATTTAAACAATGGATGCGGCTCCAGCGGCTTCGATTTAAACTCCGGATGGAATTGGCACCCAATAAAAAATGGATGCCCCGGAATCTCGACCATCTCCACATAGGTGCCATCCGGAGTCGAGCCTGAAATACGCAACCCTGCCGCGACCATGGGCTCTTCATACTCGCGGTTAAACTCGTAACGATGCCGATGCCGCTCGCTGATCTCGGTCTGGCCGTATACTTTATGCGCCAGCGTTCCCGGCTCTATCTTGCACGGCCAAGCGCCCAGCCGCATCGTGCCTCCGAGATCTTCCACACCGCGCAACTCGCGCAACTTATAAATCACGCGATGCGGAGTCGCCGGATCGAATTCACTCGAATTCGCGTCCGCCAATCCGCACACATTGCGCGCATATTCAATGCACGCCGTCTGCATGCCTAGACAGATTCCAAAATAGGGAACATGTTTTTCGCGTGCATACTGAATCGCCCGCAACATGCCCTCAATGCCGCGTTTGCCGAATCCGCCGGGCACCAGCAACCCGTCGTAGTCTTCCAACTGCGCCTCGTAACTCTTGTCAGCGCCTTCCAACCCCTCGGCTTCAATCCAGTTCACTTCCAGTTTGAGGTTGTGCGCCAGCGCGCCGTGAACCAGCGCCTCTTTTAGCGACTTATAACTGTCTTCATATTCAACATACTTGCCTACAATGCCGATACGAACCACATCTTTCGGGTTATAAACCCGATGCACCAGATCGTTCCACTTCGAAAGATCGCGATCTTTAGCCTCCAAGTGCAGACGCCGCAACACAAGGGTGTCTACTTCTTCATGCGCGAAGACCACCGGCACTTCGTAGATCGAGGCTACGTCTTTGGCCGTGATCACCGCTTCTTCTTCCACATTGCAGAACAAAGCAATCTTCGACTTGATCTCTTTCGACAAAAACCGGTCAGTGCGACACAAAAGAATATCCGGCTGAATTCCGACGCTAAGCAATTCTTTAACCGAGTGCTGCGTAGGTTTCGTCTTCAGTTCCTGCGCCGCGGCAATGAATGGCACCAGCGTCACGTGCACGAACAAAGTGTTGTCGCGCCCCAATTCCTGGCGCATCTGACGGATCGCCTCGATGAATGGCAGCGATTCTATATCGCCAACCGTCCCGCCAATCTCGATCAACGCCACATCCACGTCCTGCGCAACCTTCTTAGCCGCCGCCTTGATTTCATTGGTGACGTGCGGAATCACCTGCACCGTCTTGCCCAAATAATCGCCGCGCCGTTCTTTGGCGATAATCTGCTCGTAGAGGCGCCCGGTGGTCCAGTTGTTATCGCGAGAGAGTTTGGCGTGAGTGAAGCGTTCGTAGTGCCCAAGATCAAGATCGGTTTCCGCGCCGTCGTCGGTCACAAAAACTTCGCCGTGCTGAAACGGCGACATCGTTCCCGGATCGACATTCAGGTACGGATCGAACTTCATCAGGTTGACTTTGAGCCCGCGGCTCTCGAGCAGGCATCCAATCGAAGCCGCCGCTAATCCCTTGCCCAATGAAGACACCACACCGCCAGTTACAAAGATGTACTTGGCCGACATCGCTTCCTCGCTTTGATTTTGTTTGGAAAATTGTGCGGGCTGGGGTGCACGATCAATTATGACAGATGTTTTTCGGGAAGGGAATGTGGAAAATGCGGTTGTCAGATATCAGCTCTCAGCCGTCAGTTTTGATCTTCCTCGGCCACGGATGAAATGAGGCTGGGGTCTCCGATCACCCGGCAGGGAGAGAGCCGCGAATTAGTTTGCCGATTTCGCTTTCGCCGAGTTGGCCTCCTTGGTGGCAAGATCAAACGCTTCCTCGGCTCCGAGCACGGTAAAGTGGCACTCGGCAGCTTCCGCCTTGCAGCGCAACGTGCCCCGCCGCAAAATCTCGACTCCGCCGACCTCCGGGGTCTCTATCGGGAGAGGCGTCTTTTGCAGCAACCCGACAAACGGGGCTAAGGCTGCCTCGCCCGCGACTTGGCGCACGTCCAAAATCCTCTTGCCTGCAACTTTTATGGTGAAATCCGCACTGCCCTCGCGTCTTGCTAGATTCTCGACCGCGACCGAACCAAGAGCTTCAAGGTCGTTCCGCCCCTGCTTGATCATGTCTGGAATATTCGCTCCCTGTCCCGATAATAGGTTGGTTAATCTTTCTCTCGCCTCCGCTAAGTCTTCCGGACTCGTCGGCGGCAGATTCGGCAAGTCGGCGGCTGCAACCGCCATCGCATAGGAGCGGATTGCATCCTCTCGCCGCCCCCGCTTTTCATAGAGCTGACCAAGGTGGTCTCCCTTGGTCGGCGAAGGATGCAGGCGCCACGCCGCGTCAATATAGGCACGAGCTTGGTCGTCCCATCCCTTCCTGTAATAAACCCGTCCCAGAGTGTCCCAGTAACTTGAAATCGCATTCACTGCCCTCATTTGTGTTGGGGTCACATGGTCGAGCGAGATGTTCCGCAAAAATGCCGAACGAATCGTAATCGCGGTTTCGGCCCAAGCCTGAGCACGATCCAACTCCACATTTCGCTCCGCCAACCGATAAGCCGCCTGATTCCAGGAATCCGATGACCCCGATTGGTTCGCCGCCTGCTCCATCTCCGAGATCCCGTTGGTCGTGTTTCCCAGATCAACATCGCATTCGCCTTGTGCCAACAGTGGGCGCGATTGATTAGGAGAGAGTGCTAATGCCTTTTGCAACTCGGGCATGGCAGCGCTGCACTTTCTCCGGTAACACAGCAAAACGCCCAGGTTCGCGTGCGCATCATAAGCCTCCGGCGTGACCTTGATCTGCTTTGTGAACTGTGCAATCGCATCGTCGTATTTGTGCTGTCGCCAGTAGGCCAGCCCAAGTTGGTTGTAGGCAAACGGACTGTCCGGCTCAAGCTTGCTCTCCTCCTGCAGCGCTGTCTCCGCATCCTCGTATTGCTTTAACTCCAATAGAGAAGTGCCGAGAGTAAGGCGTATCCGCTTGGCCAGCGGTGCGAGCGCGATGAGCTGCCGGGACAGGTCAACCGCCGCCTGATAATCGTGACGGCCGTATGCCTGGCCGGCCTCGGCGAATAATTTTTGCACCTCGGTTGGGTCGGCCCATGACGCCTGCCTCGAACCGAAAGTGACCGTTGGGTCTCCAACCGCGTGGAACTGCACCGAAACGCGGATGTCCACCGCAACCGCCTTTCCTTGGTATGTTGCCGGGGCGAATTTCCATTTCTTCGCGGAGTCGATCGCCGCGTTTTTCATTTCGTCGTCAGGGGACTTCCCGACCTCAATGTCATGGGCGGCACCGTCGACACCCACGGTGAGATCCAGACCGACCATGCCCGGGGATTGCGGTCCTGACGGTTTGGGAAACTTCACGGACGGGATTTCCAGGGCACGAGGATTTGTTGCGCAGGGCCCCGTCGAAAGAGGCGTGCACAACTGCATCGGTTTCTCTTCCGCGATGGCAATGATCCCGGTCAACAGGCAGAGCCATGGCACCAATGTTAGTAACAAGTGAGTTAGGCGCATAACTGCAT
>Ga0210391_10002656_pt1 | contig 15383 bp, 15 predicted proteins | sample IncBWC12OmetaG_FD_160573 | JGI IMG/M metagenome (GOLD analysis project Ga0210391, IMG submission 160573) | Forest soil microbial communities from Barre Woods Harvard Forest LTER site, Petersham, Massachusetts, United States - Inc-BW-C-12-O ... | reverse complement strand
AACCCGTTCCCCACACCGGGACGTTAGAAATCTTGATATTCGAGCTGCTCTCATTGGTCAGCGTTATCGTTTTACTGAGACTCGTCCCTACGTTCACGGTGCCAAAATTTTCCGAGGTAGGGCTTACCCCGAGCTCGGTAGCATGGGCGACCCCAGAAAACACTGGGAGGGCGAACAGGGTAACTACGATAAGCAAACCATAAACGTACTTCGGCCAGAGACCGGCGATTCGGGGGAGTTGGCTCATGGTTTTTTCTACCTAAAATGGACGGATTTCTTGTTGCTTTGAGTTCATTTTGGCGGGAGGGACGGCATCCTGCCTAGGTCTCAGAAGGGCAGGTTGGCAAGAAAAAGCGATTCGTCGTGGACTTCTGGCAGGTAGTCTGCTGGCCACAACGAATCGCTCCGCTACTATTTATTTTGCAACAAGATCGGTTCAGGTCCGATTTGTATGGTTGCACCCGGAGCGAAGGAAGTAACGTTCCCGGCCAGGTTCGTGTACTTGGTGTAGATCGAACTCGGGGTATAGTTTGACGAGCCGCAGCTATTGCCGCTGCAGGTCTTCGAGGCGTCCCAAACCGCCATCTGCTGGATGCCTCCCGGCTTGGTGAAAGGACAGGTCCAGACACTCGACGTCGCTCCTGTCGCCACGCACGGGCCAGTCAAAGTCGCCCCCACCAGCCAGTCGTAGACTTGTCCATAAGCGACCCCCGCGGCATTGAGGCCGGAGGATGTCCAGAAGGTTCCGGTGTCAGTGTTACCGTATTGAAACCAATAGAATCGCCCTACTCCCTTAAACCATTGCAGGATGTAGACGCGGGCAACGAAAGCCGCTTCCATGTCGGCGTTCGGCAAGTTCGTATTCTGGGTCCAGCCACCCTCGGTATTCCAGACCGGTTTGGATGTCATCGTACCGGTTAACGAAGACGTCACCTGATCCACCGTCTTCGTGATGCTTTCCGGTACCTGTCCAAGCGCGGGATTCACATACGCATGGAATGCCACGATGTCCGCGTATGCCCCTCCACCAGCAGCTAAGTACGCAGGAAGCGAGATGTCGATGCTCTTGCCGGACCCGGCATCCACGAAACTCGGAGTGGTGACCATCGCCGTGGGATCCGCTGCCTTAATGATGGCGTATGCATCCTTGGCCATGCGCACGAGTTGTGCATCGGTTCCTTTCCATTCATAGGGGCAATCCGGTTCGTTCCACAGCTCCCAATACTTGATTCTTCCGGCTGCATGGGCAACGATCGCCGTCACAAAATCCTGCCAAATCTGGTCGGCCCCACTTCCGTCAGCGTTCAAATCGTACGGCGGATCGCAGGAGCCGGGCCCAGAATTTCCAGAGACACAGGTCTGATCGTTTTTATTCGAAGAAGCCCATTGCGGCACGATGCCGAATGTATAAATGATGTCGGTCTTTCCGTTCTGTCCTGCAATGTTGAACCAGCTATCCAATTCCGCAAAATTGTAGGTACCTTCAGAGGGATTTAGCAGGGACCACTGCGTTTCCGTATCCCACAGGCGTATCGCGCCGAATGGAAACGAGGGCCATGGAACTCTGTCGTTAAGAACTTCCGGATGCAAGGCAAGCCCGAAGAATGTGCCAGGAACCACGGCGCTGACTGGCACCCATCCTGTACCCGACAATGTAATCCGCTGCGGAGAATCTGCCGCGTCACTGATAACGATCATGCCACCCGTGCTCGCAGTTCCGGTCGGCGGAGTGTAAACCACCTGGAACGTGAAAACTTGATGAGCCGACAGAATTAAAGGGGTTGTAATTCCCTTCAGGCTGAAGCCCGTTCCCCAGATCGGCACGTTAGAAACTTTTATGTTCGAGGTGCTCTCGTTTGTCAGAGTTATGGTCTCGCTCAGACTGGTGCCCACAGTCACGGTGCCAAAATTTTCGCTCGTGGGGCTTACGGTAAGTTCGGTAGCGGCTGCTACGCTAGAAAATATCGGGAGGGCGATCAGAACAACAACAACTAAGACATAACAGTTAACATACTTCGGCCAGAGACCGGCGCTTCGGGGGAGTTGGCTCATGGTGTTTTTTACCCACAACGAACGGATTTTGTTTTGCTTTACATTGATCTGACTTTGCCGGGAAAAAGGAATTCTGGCTAGATGTCGGAAGGACAGACCCGCGCCCGCGAGTTATTCACCGCAGATGTTCGGCAAGTGGTCGATCAGGCAATGGAACGAAAGTTTCATCGCTCGGGCATGTTGGTAGGATCTCGCTTAGACCGGTAGGTCGCAGAGATACGATTCGTAAAAGTTGAGTCCTGCGAAATCGCCAAGACGACAAAGAGTTTGTCGCTAGAATCGCACAGACAAGATCGCAACGCAGATTATAAAGTTGGGCCAGCGCCGCGGGATGGGAAAGCGGCACCATCGACACAACAACCTTCAGCCGGCGCACCGCGCTGCGGGGCCGGCTTCAGAAAATCACACGGCTCACTGGACGGCGTTCAATCCCTGATAAATGAACAGGCCGGCCAGAACCAGTAACAGAACTCCTGAGCCGGCGCCGAAAACCCATACCGGAACCGTCAGGCGGTTGACCTTCACCAGCAATTCCGTTTGCTCCTGCTGCATATGAGAGTTCGCGTCGTCGAGATACAACTGCTCATCCTCATGCATGGTGAGCGTGCTTCGATAAATAAGGAGGATGATCAGACCGACAGTAAAAGCGCCCCACACGATCGCAAGCCCAAGCATCAAAGGAGTCCACGTCATAGGCCACCTCGACAGATTGCAAGCCGTTCGGCATTTCCTCTGAGTTCCCCAACGCAGGCAAACGGTGCCAGCAGTTAAACTCCAAAGGAGTCCTGAACGCAACCATTATAGACCCGCTTGGCAAGCCCTGCGGAGCTGAAAATTGTAGTTGCCCAGGACAGGACTCGAGACCCTTCCTGAGGCCTAGGAACACACACTGGCATCTAACAGTTATGTGCGCCGCGAAGGGCGAACTAGACTTTTGGATGGGGTCTTTGCCATCCCGATTTAATCGTTACCATCAGCAGCGCTGTCTTGCTATAATAAATAGAACTTCAGAGTAAGGAGATTAAGTATGGCCACCACAACTGTCCCTGAAATCACAAACGTCCCAGAAGTTAAGAAGGCGCCCGCACCGGTTAGCCTCACGCCCAGCGCGGTTTCCAAGGTGAAAGAAATTATGGGACAACAGAATCCCGTGCCCGCCGGTCTGCGCATCGGCGTGGTTGGTGGCGGTTGCTCTGGGTTCTCCTACTCCATGCAGTTTGAAAACGCTGCCGGAATGATGGACAAGACCTTCGACATGGACGGATTGAAAGTCTACGTCGACGCAACTTCCGTGATGTATCTGAACGGCTGCATCGTCGATTACGTCGAGACTCTCGAAGGTGCCGGTTTCAAGTTCGAGAATCCCAACGTGAAGAGCACCTGCGGTTGCGGATCGTCGTTTAGCGTATAAGCTCCAGCGTTAGGTTGGCATTTCGGTGTTTTGACGTCCGCGAAATTCGGCGAAGATTTTCTTGGAATACAAAAGGCCTCATCTCATGATGAGGCCTTCTTTGCTGAGCTGCATGTGGCCCGGCTACTGCGGTGACGGCGGATTCGACGGGGGTTGGGGTGGTGACGTTCCAGGTCCGTTCATGCCATTTCCGAAGCCACTCGACGAGGACCCGAAGCCGCTGCCCGAAGACGGTCCGAAAGCGCTTCCACTGCTGCTTCCAGGCTGGCCATTCTGTCCCTGCTGAATGTTTGAAGTCTGCAACGGAGGCTGATTCGGCGTGCTTAGCAGCCCTCCACGGTCGAGAGTGGGATCATACACAAACTGCCACTCGTTGTATTTCTTTTTGTGGTTGAACTCGCGGATGCTGTCTTTCTTGCTGATGCTCTCGACGCCTACAATCGGCCCCGCAGCAACGATCTGCTGACTACCCGAGCTCATATTTCCGGGTGCAGTGGTTGTCCCCGGAGCCTGGGAAACTCCTTGGGCGGAACTCTGCGAGGAATCCGAAGGCGAAGACGCATTTGTTCCCATCTGACCCGTCGGCGAATTCGAGTTCGATCCGAGCGAGCCCGGTGAAGACTGCGCAAACACGCCGTTGCTGTTCACTCCATTCGACCCTGAGCCGTTGAACCCTGATCCGCTAAATGACGACCCACCTGGCGACAAGCCGAATGACGATCCTCCCCCTAAACCTGAACCGTTAAGTCCTGAACCGTTCTGTCCGTTCATCGCGCCGGCCGGTGTCGCTCCCGGAATCATGCCCCCGGCAATGCCGCCGGCCAGCGTCACTCCCTGCTCGCCAAGGTGCAACAACTTGAAGTCTTTCTGATTGATTGGGTCTTTGTAACGTTTTCGCAGAAAACGCAGATTGTTAGTGTTGTCGAGGTCTTCCAACCGAGTGGGGTAGCGCCCGAACTTTTTGTAGTAGGCGCGAATGGCTCGGGAATACTGCACTCCGCGGTGGATCAATTCCTGTTCCTGGTCCCGCTTCATCTCAAACGTAAACGCGGGAAGAAGGACAGCAAAGCCCACGACCAGCAAAGTCACCATCAGAAGTAGCGAGAGCAGCACGTAACCGCGCTCTTCCCCACGACTGCGAGACGGCAGATGGCGAAGGTTTGAATTCAAATCCATCGCGAGAAATTACCAATGAGCAAATTACAAAACCTCTAGCTCTGTGTCAGCGGAATACTTTGCGGAGGGCCGCTGCCGATCACATCTTGAATTTCGACCGAGTTCGGCGAAATCCGCAAAACCTTATATCGGCGGTCAACGATCTCGCCCTCACCGGCAATAAAAACATCGTCGCCTTTGGAAAGAAAAATTTTCTTTGGCTCTCCGGGATGGCTTGCGAATCCGAAGAACTTCAGCGGAATCGGAGGCGGTGGCGCCACCGGCGGGATTGGGAATATTTTCGTGTCTTCCTTCTTACCGTCAGCCGTGCCGGTACCAAGCGGCTTGGGAATCTCCTCAGCCTGCGAAACAAAAATATTCCGGCCCGAGCCTTCGTACTTGATCTGTTCGGTAATGGCGAGTTGCTGCAAGTTCAGCGTGGGATCGAGACTCTGGGGCGGGCGCACTTTCTTCGCTGCCGTCCCGGCGCCCTTCCGTCCGGGACGAGTAGGACTTGGCGAAAGCTCCGGCATGTTCGTAACAGTCGGCGTGTTGGTCGAAGCTACGGTCGACAAGGAGTGCATCAGCTCGAAGATCACAACGAGCAACGCAACCCCGGCCAGTGCGGCCACCGCAATCGTCTTCGTCCGGCTATCGCTTCCCAGCTTCACGACGTCCTCGCCTTCAAGTAGGTCTCAAGCTTCATTTGCAGTTTGATGCCGTTCTGCTCCCCTGCAAGTTCGATACTGTTGATGACGAAAAGCATGTCTGCGCGTTCCAGCGCATTGATAAACCGCGCCAGTGATACGTAATTACCGGAGAGGTCGGCCTCAATCAGCACGGGATACAGCTCGCCGGCTGCCTCACCTTTTACTTCATATTTTGCCTGCTCGATGGTCACTCCATTCGCCGCGGCCAACTTGCCAAATTGCGTAGCAATATCCGAGTCTTGCCCCGGAAATCGGGTCTTGTAAAAATCCGTGATCTGCTTGTTGGCTAGGACCACCTTCTGATCCAAATTTTTCAGCGGAGCTACCAGCCGCGTCTTCGTCCGCAGATCGCTGATCAATTGGTTTAGCTCGTCACGCCGGGAAGACGCCGAACCCACGATCGGCGAGAACAGCACCACGACTGCCAATACGTCCACTCCCAGCAAAATCGCCAGGGCGGTTGTGATGTTTTTTCGCGTCTGCCTTAAATCCGGCATCAGGGCGTACTCCGCTTGGGGCTTGTTATTGTTTTCTGGGCAGGCACTGGGATCGCCTCGGGTACGTAAAGCCCACGGATCTCGAATTCGATGCTGTCTCCGCCGTGGTTTGTAGCGACGTCCGAGTGCTCCTTGACGATATGGGTTTGAGTGAACCGCCCCGAGTCTTCCATGCGCCGGGCCAACTCCAGTGCCCGGTCGCGGGAATCGCCCGCCACTTCCATCTTCAATGACAACTGGTTGTCCTCATCCAACTCGGGATGGATCGACACCAGATGAATCCGCGGGGGCATCACCTTCTCGAGATCTTCGAGCACATGGGTCCACGAGAATTCTTTGCGCTCGATCAATTCGTTGAGAAATTGGGACTCATCCCGCGTGGTGCGATTTTCCGGCCGATTCAAGAAGTCTTCAGCCTGCTGGCGAATTTGGTCCCGCTGTGCAATCTCTGCTTTCAACTCCGAGATCTGAGCGTGGTCAGCCCGCGCTGCCCGCCAGCCCGAGATTGTGATCGCGATCAAGGCCAGTGTCAGGATTATTGCCGCCGCCAAAGCCGTACCCCAGCGCGTCCAAAACTGCCGCGCATCTTCATAGGGCCGGCTCGCGAGATTGATATCAAGACGCATAAAAAATCAGTTTCTAGTTGCCAGTACCCAGTTGCCAGTTTCTAAATTTACCTTTTGCTGGTGACTGAGTACTGGGTACCGGCAACTGGTTTTATGAAATCAAAGCCCCCACCACCCCCGCCATCCTCCAACGGGGAACCGAACCTCCAGTACTTATACCTAGCTGCGAAGAACCAATCAGTTCCTGAACCTCTGCTCCAGTTTGCGCACGCAACGCTGGGGCTGCCATGCTCGTGTCGGCTAGCCCTGCTACAAATATCTTCTCGATGTTTAGATGATACGTATCCTGGAAGAAAACCACAGAGGGGTACACTTCCTCAGCCAACTGCTCTCCCGTGATGGTAACCCCACGAGTATTTTCTAGAGTGCGGAAAAGCTGTAACTGGTCGGCATTGAGGATTGCGATACTCGTAGTGCGCGCGTCCACTTTCACAACTAGCGTAGGACGCTGCCCCTCGGCGACACCGAGAGCCGCCAGCATCGAGGGCAAAACCACTCCCGGGCTGAATCCCGCCTCCTGGATCACCGCTTCATAATCTTCTACGACGCTGGCCAACGCGACAGCGGCCACCACGCGAACACCCTCCTTCGATTTCTGCGCATGATAGGAAACTCGCGCTTTCTCTACGTCGAAGGGCAGAGATTTCTTCAGTCGAAACCGCACCACGCCCGCAGCTTCTTCGGCATCCGAGGGTAGGGAATCGAATTCCAGCAGCACGACACGGACCGCAGCGTCCGGCACCACCGCAATCACATCGTGCGTTCGTCCGGCAACGCTGCCTAGAGCCTCATGCACTGCTTCTTTTACCGCATCGGCTTGGCGCAAGTTCGCCTCAACCAGGTCTGGAACCACGCTGCCCGGCGCCAATTCACGTGCCGCACAGGATTCCAAGCCGAGACCGTTCTCTGCCAACCGCCCAACGAGCACGCGATCCGCCGCAATTTCGCAAGCCAGCCGAGGTTTTGCCGTGTTGGAATTTGAACTCATTCTAGGAGTCAACTCTTTCTATAATTCAAACGCTCTGTCCCGCGAAATGCAATAGCCGAAAGGGAACTTGGGGCAGCGACCAATCGGCCCAGCGTTTAATGCGTCGCCACATCCCTCAGTTAGCGCATGGCCTCGATGAACGTAACCTTGTTGATCTCTTTCAAGGTAGTCAGGCCGAGCCGTACTTTATCGAGTGCCGACTCGCGCAGGAATCGCATGCCTTCTTCGCGTGCCGCACGGCGAATCTCCGACGTAGGCTTGCGGGCCAGAATCATCTCGCGGATGCGATCGCTCAAGTCCAGCAATTCATGAATCGCGGTTCGGCCTCGGAAGCCCGTGCCCGCGCATTCGATGCATCCCGGACCTTCGTACAGCGCCACCTTCGACCACTGCGCCGGATCCAGTCCGCTCGCCTCCAGCACCTCCGGCGCATAATTCACCTGTGTCCGGCAGGACTCGCAAATCAATCGAACCAGCCGCTGCGCCAGAATGCAGTTCAGCGCCGAAACAAAGTTGTACGGCTCAACGCCCATGTTCAGAAAGCGCCCAATCACATCGACCACGTTATTTGCGTGCACCGTGGTGAAAACCAGGTGGCCGGTGAGCGCCGACTGAATGGCGATCTGAGCTGTTTCCTGGTCGCGAATTTCGCCAACCATGATTTTGTCCGGGTCATGGCGCAAAATCGAGCGCAAGCCGCGTGCAAACGTCAGCCCCTTTTTCTCGTTCACCGGAATCTGCGTAATACCACGAAGCTGGTATTCCACCGGGTCTTCAATCGTGATGATCTTGTCTTCGTCGGTCTTGATTTCGTTCACCGCGGCGTACAGCGTCGTAGTCTTGCCGCTTCCGGTTGGCCCCGTCACCAGCACCATGCCGTAAGGCTCTTTGATGTAGCGGCGGAACTTTCGCAGATCGTCTTCGTCGAAACCCACCACTTCCAGCGTGAGCGATTTGAATTTCTCGCTCATCGACTCTTTGTCGAGCACGCGCAGCACGGCGTCTTCGCCGTGAATCGACGGCATGATCGACACGCGGAAGTCGATGGCTCTCCCGTTGTATTTCACGCGGAAGCGTCCGTCCTGCGGCACGCGGCGCTCGGAAATATCGAGTTCGCTCATCACCTTGATGCGCGAGATTACCGTCGAATGATGCTCTTTGCCAATCGGCGGCATCGCCTGCGTCAGCACGCCATCGATACGGAACTTGATCACCACCGAGTCGTCACGCGTTTCGATATGAATGTCGGAAGCCCGCCGCTGCAGCGCCGTGAAAATCGTGGTATCGACCAGCCGGATAATGGGGCTGGTGTCGCCCGCCGCCGTCAGCTTGTCGATCGTCAACGTCTCTTCGGCGCCCGTATTCTCGTCTTCACGGATGATCTGGAAGCCTTCGCTAGCTTCCTCCAGCACGCGCTGCGATTGTTCTGTTTTTGTGAGAATGTTGTCGATCTGCTTCAGCGTTGCGACCTTGGTGACGATACGCTTCTGCAGTAGGAGACTGATCTCATCGATCATCATCAACTGGCTAGGGTCAGCGATGGCGATCGCCAGCTTGCCGTCTGCCGTCTCCTCGAGCGGCACAAATTTGTAGCGGAACATCAGCTCCGGCGAAAACTTCTTGAACAGCTCATGGTGCAACTGGAAGTCGGTGAGATCCACAAACTCACAGCGATAGCGCCGCGCCACATCCTGCGCCCGCTCCAGATCGGTGATGGGATTCCCCGTAGTCACCATCTGACTCGCGTTCTCGCCGTGCACGAAGAGCGATTTTTTGTCCGCTGTGGCCATTCCTTGAATCATTTCCGGCCTCCGTCCCCGGGAGGCCACTGACTTTTAGTGGACTCCCAGAGTGAAGATCGGCAAATACAGCGAAATCAACACCCCACCCACAAAAATTGCCATTATGATAAGAATCAAAGGTTCAATCAGAGCCATTGCCGCGCCAAGCGCCGTCTGTACGTCTTCTTCATAGAACTCGGCGACCGAGTTCAGCATCGCCGGCAGAGCCCCGGTTGATTCGCCCACTTCCAGCATCTCCACTGCCAGATCTGGAAAAATCTTCTGCTGCTCCAGGCTCGCCGCCAGTCCCTGCCCTTCGCGAACCCTCCCGCTTGCCTGCATGATGCCCTTTTGAATACCGCGGCTGCCCATCGAGGTGGCCGCCGTTTCCATCGATGGCACCAGCGGTAACCCACCCTGTAGCAGGGTCGAGAGCATTCGCGAAAAAGTCGCCACCTGATGCTTTAACCGGATATCTCCCAATAATGGAAGGCTCAGGATGAACCGATCAATCTGGTCACCGCCGCGGTCCGTCTTCCGCCATTGCCAGAGCAGAAAAACTGTTAGCGCTAGTCCAATCGCGATAAAGGGAAAGTACTTCTGCGCATACACTCCCACCGCCATCATAAACAACGTGATCGATGGCAGCTTCGCATCGAGGCTGTTGAACAAATCCGCGAATTTTGGCACCACAAAGGTGAACAAGAACATCACCATGATCGACACTACGGTGACCAGCAGCGTAGGGTAAATCAGCGACACAAACAGCTTCTTGCGAAACGTCATCGCCAGCCGCTGAAAGTTGATGTAGCGGGTCAGCACCTCGTCGATGTTTCCGCTCTTTTCTCCCGCCATCAGCGTTGTGGTGTAAATCTTCGGAACTATGCCTTGGGCCGCAAACGCGTCCGAAAGCAGCTCGCCGCCTTTCACCCGCTCTCGAACGTTCTCGAGGATCAACTTCAAACGCGGATCTTTTTGCCGCTTGATCAGCAAGTCGAGCGAGTTCAGGATCGGCAGCCCAGCCTTGATCAGCGTCAAAAACTGCTGGTTATATACCAGAAACGAACTCTGCTTAATCTTGCGCTTTCGACCGCTTAAGCCGGTCGAGAGCAGTCCCTGAGGCTTGACCCAGTAGACCAGATAGCCCTGTGACGCAAAGCGGTCTCGCACCTCGTCCACCGAGTAGCCCTGTTCCACCTGCTGATGCAAGTGGCCGCGCTCGTCCGCTAGTTTTACGACAAATTCCGCCATCTACCCATTCTCTTCTCTGGGACTCTGTGCGTGACGTTTCCTAACCATCGCCTCTTCGCTCAGTCTAACATTCCCGCTAATTATCGTGAGGACAGATCAACCTAAGTAACCCCTTTCTGAGTATCGCAAGTAACCTGCCACTGAAAGGCTTGGAAGGCTTAGTTGCCCGGTAACTTTGGCGGGGGCCTATATGGCTAAGGTCTGTGGGGAAAGTGGCATCCGGCTGTCCTTCCAAGCCGAGCGAAGCTCGGAAGTCTGGCTAAGCTGCCTGCCCGAGTACACCCCTCTCGCCTCACGGTTCCAACTCGCTCTCCACCGTCTCCGTCCCCGGCGGCGGACTAAATTCAAACCGCCCTCCCGCAATCGCCACGTTCTCCTTCTGATCGCTGAATCGATACTCCGTCGCCGATCCATCCACCTGATCGATTACAATTCGCGCGATCCGATGCTCCGGCGTCACCTCCAACAGGATTTCACTCACCCGATCCGCCATCGCCTGAGGCACGCCTCTCAGCACAACATCTCCCGCAGTCAAAGGTACGACATCAGGAGCCAACGACAATCCATGTAACTCCTTTTCCAGCTTAGTTTTACCGAGCAACAGCGAAAGTGGAGAGCGAATGTCGTCGAGCTTCCGCGCTTCCGTCTTCCGCACTTGCCGGTCGCCGGGGACGTAAAACCACGCATCTCTCCCATCGCTCACAAAGAGCTTCTCCCTGGGAGAACGGTATTCCCACCGCATCTTGCCGAGTTTTTTCACTCCACTCTTAGCCAGCCAAAGCGTGCCGGCCTCCGTCCGCTCCATCCCCGATCCTGTATAAGTTTCAGTAAACTCTGCCTGCAAAGTACTGAGATGGTTGTAGTGATCATCCACGCCTTGGGCGATCGCATGGACGTCCTCAGCCACAGCACCAGCCGACAACGCAAATGCCAGCAGCAACGCCGAAATGACAATCTTTCTCATGTCTGAATTAATTCTACCTCTTGCATCCGGATAGCTTTGGCCCTGACCACTTGGCCGAACCGTCCCGCAACTTCGTCTCTCGGGGAGCGAGATCTCGGGAGATAATGTCGTCTCAACTTGATTACACGGCCAGTGCATTTTTTTCTGCGCTTGTAAGGCTCCAGAAGCGTCAAATACAAGCTCCAACAATCCCGACTTAATTATTTGGAGGCTGATTCCTGTCCATACCCATCGAAGATTACGCAATGATTGGCGACTGCCTCACGGCCGCCTTAGTCTCAAAACAGGGCTCAATCGATTGGCTCTGCCTTCCTTACTTCGACTCGCCCGCCTGTTTCGCGGCGCTGCTCGGAACATCCGAAAACGGCCATTGGTCAATTACGCCGGCCGGCCCGATCCGTGCCGTTCGCCGCTCTTACCGTGACGGAAGTCTTATTCTCGACACCCAGTTTGAGACAGAAACCGGTTCCGCAACTCTCATCGACTGCATGTTACCGGGCAGTGAAATGCCGGAACTTCTGCGCGTTGTCGAAGGCACGCGAGGCCAGGTCCGGATGAAGCTGGAACTCGTGATTCGATTCGACTACGGCTCGGTAGTGCCCTGGGTTCGATCAATCGGCAATGGAATTTCTGCCATCGCCGGCCCCGATATGATCCGGTTGCGCAGCGATGTGCCGCTCCACGGTCAAGACATGAAGACTGAGGCAGAGTTCACCGTGAATGAAGGCCAGAAGGTTTCCTTTGACCTCGCCTGGTATCCCTCGCATCGGCGCGAACCTGAGCCGGTGGTGGTTGGGACTGCCATTCAGAACACGGAGAACTGGTGGCGTGAATGGTCCGATCGCTGCACCTATCAAGGGAAGTGGCGCGATGCGGTTCTGCGCTCGCTGATCACCTTGAAGGGACTCACATTTCAGCCCACTGGCGGCATCGTTGCGTCGCCCACAACGTCCCTGCCTGAACTGCTGGGCGGCGTGCGCAACTGGGATTACCGCTTCTGCTGGGTGCGCGACGCAACTCTGACCCTACAAGCTTTGCTGAATGCGGGATATCTGGAAGAAGCGCGAGAGTGGCGGGAATGGCTTCTGCGAGCCGTCGCCGGCAGTCCCTCCGAGCTCAACATCGTTTACGGCCTTCACGGCGAACGTCGTCTCACTGAACTGGAACTTCCCTGGTTGCAGGGATACGAGAAGTCAGCCCCGGTACGCACCGGGAACGCCGCCTACCAGCAATATCAGCTGGATATTTTCGGCGAGGTTGCGAACACTCTTTATCAAGCCCGCGAGGCGGGACTGAGAGCGCCCGAGCACGACCGCCACGAGATAGCGCTGGCAATGCTGGAATTTCTGGAAACTGGATGGGAACATCCCGACGAAGGCATTTGGGAGATGCGTGGCCCCCGCCGGCAGTTCGTGCACTCGAAAATGATGGCGTGGGTGGCCGTCGATCGGCTGATAAGGTCGTCGGAAAAAGGCCGCTTCACGATCGATTTTCCCAGGTGGACAAGACTTCGCGCTGCGATTCACGAGCAGGTATGCCGGGAGGGTTTCGACGCGGATAAGAATTCCTTTGTGCAGTACTACGGCAGCAAGCATCTCGATGCCAGCCTCCTGATGATGCCTCTCGTCGGCTTTCTGCCGCCCAACGATTCACGCGTTGTGGGCACGGTGAAAGCGATCGAAACTCATCTCAGGAAAGACGGTTTTGTGGGGCGCTACACCCAGGATCCAGAAGTCGACGGCCTGCCTCATGGCGAGGGAGCATTTCTGCCCTGCTCGTTCTGGTTGGCTGACAATTACGAGTTGCAGGGCCGTCACGAAGAAGCCGTCCGGATGTTTGAGCGCTTATTGGAAATCCGAAATGATGTCGGCCTTCTGTCGGAAGAATATGATCCGATCGCAAAGCGTCACTTAGGCAATTTTCCCCAGGCCTTTACGCACGTCGGATTAGTGAATACGGCTTTCAATCTAACTGGTAGTTCGAAGTCGGCCGGCGGACGCCGCTGAGCGCACTTCGTCGGACAAGCAATTCTTGCCGGCGTTACGTAAACGCGTTTCGATGAGACCGTGATTGGGACGATCTAGGTATTGGAATACATCGCATACTGATGCGTCCCGCCAATCTTCTTCAGTACGGCGTTCTCGTTCAGCACGTGCTCCAACAGCGGGTTGTGGTAAAGCACGTATAACGCTCGCGGATGCATCTGCAAACTCCGCTCCAGATCGTCGATCACGCGTCTTAACCCGGATTCCGGAAGCGGATGAAAGAGATAGAGAACCGTTGGCTCAGCCGGAAACGCGAACTGAACCGCATCCGCACAAACGGATTCCAGCGCGAAGCATTTCTGCTTTTCACTCTGATACTTGCTCAGGTTTTCCTGCGCAATCTGGTGAAGCGCAGGAAGAAGTTCCACGCCCACGATGCGCCGAAAAGGATAATCCGAAGCCATCAAGAGCGTTCGCCCTTTGCCCGATCCAAGGTCGATGAAGACGAAATCCTGAAAGTCGCCAGCTTGCTGACGCAAAGCCTCAAGCATTTCGCGGAACAGAGCGGAATCCGTGGGTTGATACGGCGAGTGGAAAATTCCTAAGAGGCGATCACGCCAGCCGACAGCGGCGCTAGTCGTGTTGACGCGATGCTCCCAATCGTATTCCGCGTCGCCATAACGTTGTCTGCGGCGCTCCGGAGTCGAGTCGCGCACGAACTCTGCGATCTTGGCTAATAGTTGGCGCACCGCTGAGAGCCGGTCCTCGCGTTCGGCAACCTCATTCCACCAATGCCGCGCTGAATGCCACAGGCTGACTCGAGGTGCAAAGAGAGTTGATTCGCGATCGCCATCCATCCGTCGTCATCATAAGCGATGATGAGATGTGGATAGCAGAAAGAAATCGAGATCGATGCCGATACACGCAAGGTCGAGTGCAGAACTACGGCAATGGGCGGTACTTGTCCGGCGGCTTATATCCTGGAGGCAATCCTTTGGTGAGAAAGTGGAAGTCATCCGGGTCGCGAACTTCCACCCGGCCTTCCGGAGTTAACTTGTAAGACTTCCCATTCGGATCGACAGGAATTCCAGGCAACCCCTCGGCGGTCGCGAGTTCTGCCATGCTCACTGGCAGGCGTCCGGTCCGTTCGCCGAAGCGGGTTACACCCTGCTGCAGATGCGTGACGTCCTCTTCGACGCGCAGAGCCTGCAGGTGGTCAACTGCGTTCTCACGAATTAGCTTGTCTTGCGTGGTCTGATAAGTTGCTATCCACAGTTCACGCGCCATCCCAAACTCGCCCGCATGCTGCGCCATCTGCGCCGCCATTACCTTCATAAAAGGATGTGCGTCCGGGATCTGCGATCCGCGCTCGAACGTTTGCGCAGCCTTGGCATAATTCTTGACATCCATGTAATAGACGAAGCCAAGATTGTAGTAAAGATGCCAATCGTTGGGATTGTTCTGAATACCATATTCCATCAACTGGATCGCGCGCTCGGGTTGCCCCGCTCCAAGCGGTGGTTTCGGAGCAAGAAAGCTGCCGCCAAACTGGTAAGCGACCAGGAGACGCGGATCGAGATGCGTCGTAATTTCAAGCAGCGGCGCCAGCAGGTCGTAGCTGGCAGCGTAATTGTGATGGCGATTGCCGAAGTACTGCACCGCACGCGTCCAATAGATGCAGGCCATCAAGCCGTCATAGCCGAGACTAGCGCGCTTGATAACGGTTGGGGAGCTGAGAAAAAGGACTTCGTCGAGCGTCGCTTGCGGCCGCAGTTGGTCACTGCTGCGCAATACTACGATGCTAGCTGCCAGCGAAAAGATCAGGCAGGCCGCCGCCACGATCGAAGTTTTACGGCGCTGCGTCATTTGAGATCGCGGTACTCAAAGATCAAAACCGCTCCGCTCAGAGCCATGATGGCGTAAAACAACGCATAAAGAGTGTTATGCATGACGAGCTGGCCCG